>Ga0163151_10004036_pt1 | contig 20276 bp, 20 predicted proteins | sample OliLakLV19MP5IB2_FD_145596 | JGI IMG/M metagenome (GOLD analysis project Ga0163151, IMG submission 145596) | Freshwater microbial mat bacterial communities from Lake Vanda, McMurdo Dry Valleys, Antarctica - Oligotrophic Lake LV.19.MP5.IB-2 | ecosystem: Environmental > Aquatic > Freshwater >... | reverse complement strand
TGTCCATTTCCGCCGACGGTTCGATGGCGTGGTCCGTCGATGCCGTGATTGCGGCTGCTCCGGTCGCATTGGGGCTTGCCGCCGCGCGTCAAGAAAGCCAAAACGCTGCCGACCGGATGCGACCGGGACGGTCGTTGCATCTGGCGCTGCATTCGTTGCAGGTCTAGCAATCTGCCGCGCGGGTCTCTGGATTGACCCGCGCTTGAGTCGGCGGGGGCTTTGACTCCCCATGACCTCTGTGCTGCGGCTCAGTCGTCGATGAGACGCTCCGCCTGACCACGACTGTATCACCTGCTGCTTCGCTTTCGGCAGCACGCTTCGGAATCACCGCGTTGGTGTTCCGCGTTCCTTCCTCACCGTTCGCAAGGACGCTGTTCATGTTCGCCAAATTCTGTCTGTTGACGGCTGGTCTGGTGCTTCTCGGTGCGATCTCTGTGACCATCGCCGCGGAGCCTGCGGCCAAGAGCAAGGACACCGTGATGGCCGTCGGGGAAATGTGTGGCGGCTGCGTCACCAAAATCACCGCGAAACTGAAACCGATGCCCGACGTGGGCCACATCGTCTGCGACATCCCCAAGAAGACGGTCACGGTGACGCCGGCCGCGGGGAAATCGTTGTCTCCGAAGACGCTGTGGGAAGCCATGGAGAGCATCGGCAAGACTCCCAAATCCCTGACCGGCCCGAGCGGCACGTTCAACTCCAAACCCAAAGCCTGACGGCACGCCTCGCGCCGGAAGAATCAGGCTCACAGCCTCATGTCCTTCGATTGATCGCACACCATGTTGACGTTTCGACCACTCCCCTGGGACTACGGCGTCCGCAACCTGCTGCGGCGGCCCGGCCGCAGTGCGCTCACGCTGCTGGGTCTCGGAACGGTGGTCTTTCTCGTGTTCCTGGTGGTGGCGTTCGTCCGCGGGCTGGAAACGTCGCTGGCCGTCAGCGGCGATCCCCTGGTGGTCCTCGTCCATTCGCTGGGCGCGGGCGAGAACATCGAGAACTCGACGATTCCCGGCCAGGGGGCCGGCGTGTTGTCGGCCAGTCTGGGGCGAGTAGAGACGCGCTATCGCCAGAAGCACGTCTCGCCCGAGTTGTACCTGGGGACGGAGATTACGACGGAATCCGTCAAAGAGCCGGCGATGGGACTCGTGCGCGGCGTGACGCTCGCCGCTCCGCTGGTCCGTCGCCAGTTCCAACTGATCGAAGGGGCCTGGCCGACGACGGGTGAAGCGATCGTGGGTCGGCTTGCGGCGGCCAAGCTCGGTTGCGATCCCTCCGAGCTGGTGATCGGTCGCACGCTGCGGATCGAAGGCCGCCCCTGGAAAATCAGCGGCCGATTCGCGGCGGCGGGAGCGGCGTTTGAATCGGAAATCTGGTGCCTCGTCGATGACCTGCAACAGGCGATGAAGCGTCAGGATTTGAGCCTCGTCGCGGTGGCCGTCAGCGAGCCGAAGGGCCTCGCCGATGTGGGCGAGTTCTGCAAAGAGCGGGTCGACCTCGAATGGGAAGCGACGCCCGAACTGGCTTACTACGCCTCGCTGCAAACGCATTACGGCCCGGTCCGCAGCGTGGCGTGGCTGATCGTGCTGCTGGTGTCGGGAGCCGGAGCCTTCGCCGGTCTCAACACGATGTACGGGGCGGTCGTCGGCCGGGTGCGCGAATTGGCGATGCTGCAAACGCTGGGCTTCTCGCGGCGGGCGATCGCGCTCAGCATTATCCAGGAGGGCGTGCTGCTGGCTGCGGCCGGTTCGTTGCTGGCCGCAGCGGTGGCCTTGCCGCTGCTCAACGGCGTGGCGGTGCGCTTCACGATGGGCGCCTTCACGCTGCGGTTGGACAGCGTAGCGTTGTTGTACGGGTTGTCCACGGGGCTCGCGATCGGCGTGCTGGGTTCGCTCCCACCCGCCTGGCGGGCCTTGCGGATGCCCGTGGTGGACGGCCTGAAGGCCATCTAAGTCAGTGACCCGGACGCTCGGAGCGTCCGGGTCACTTTGCATTCGTCACATTTCAGCCAAGGAAGAAGCGATGTCGAAAAGCATTTGGACAGCATTCGTGAGTCTGGCCTTGGCCGCCGTGGCCGTGGGTTGCGGACGGTCGACAACCGGACCGGCTCAGACAGCGGTCGCGACGCCGTCCGCTGCGGGTGCCGCCATGCTGTTGCACGAGCAGCCCGCCGATGCGAAGCCGGTCGGGGACGTGCGGGAATCGGCCGAGGACGGCGTGGACGTAACCATCCTGGGGCGCATCGGCGGCGGCGCGAATCCGTGGGTCGATGGCCGCGCGGCGTTCACGATCGTCGATCCCAAGGTCGCTCCCTGCCATCCGAGCGAGGGTTGCCCCACACCCTGGGATTATTGCTGCTCCACGGACCAACTCCCCAAGAACAGCGCGATGATCAAGATCGTGGACACCGCCGGTGGCACGGTCGAGCAGGACGCCCGGCAACTCCTGGGAGTGAAGGAACTGCAAACCGTCGTCGTGAAGGGCAAAGCCAAGCGCGACGAAGCGGGGAATCTCACAGTGTTGGCGAACGGCGTGTTTATCGTGCCCGAAACGAAATAGCCCTGGCAGGGACTCGTCCCATGACGACGCCGGTGAATCTTCAGGAATTGGCGATCGAACGCGCCCCGCGTGCGGCGGGGCGCGGCGTTCGCCGGCGGCGCAACTTCTGGACGCGCTACTTCGCCCCCGCGGTCATTCTCTGCGGCTTCGCCGGAGTTCTGGGCTGGTCCTTGCGCGACAGCCTGTGGCCGGCGAAAGCCGTCACCGTGGTCTCCGTGATGGCCAGCCGGTCGGAAATGGTGGCCGCCGACACACCGTTGTTTCAAGCGGCGGGCTGGGTCGAACCCCGCCCGCAAGCCGTCGTGGTGTCGGCGCTGGCCGAGGGTATTGTCGAGGAAATGCTGGTTGTCGAGGGACAAGCCGTGGAGGCCGGTCAGGTGGTCGCCCGGCTCGTCCGCCGCGACGCCGAGATTGAATTGGATCGGGCCGACGCGGATGTCCGCCTCCGCGAAGCCGAATTGTTGTCGGCGCGGGCGGCGATGACGGCGGCCAAGACTTTGTTTGACGAACCGATTTCGCTGCAAGCGGCGCTGGCCGATGCCGAGGCGACCTTGACGAAAGTCGAGACGGAACTCGCACGCCTGCCATCGCACATCCGGGCCGCGGAGGCGCGCCGCGAGTTTTCCGATCAGGAAGTCGCCAGCAAGACCAAGTCGCGCGATTCCGTGCCGGCCATCACAGTGCAGCGGGCCAAAAGCGATCTGGAGGCGGCCTTGGCTCAACTGGACGAGTACCGGCAACAGTCTCTGTCGCTCGAACGTGAACGACAGGCCCTGGCGAAACGCCGCGATGTCTTGCGACGACAGTTGGAACTCAAGGTCGATGAAACTCGGCAAGTGGCCGAAACACAGGCCCAAGTGCAGGCCTCGGAGGCGCAGGTGCAGCAAGCGCGAGCGGCGCGCGATGCCGCCCGTCTCAAGCTCGAACGGACGGAAGTCAAAGCCAGGACCGCCGGCCACGTGTTGGCGCTCGTCGCCAAACCGGGCAGCCGTTTGATGGGGATCAACCAGGCCGCCGCCTACGACGCCAGCACGGTCGTGACGATGTACGATCCTCAAAGTTTACAGGTCCGGGCTGACGTGCGGCTGGACGATGTGCCACAAGTGATTTCCGGCCAGGCCGTGCGGATCGAAACGCCGGCCAGCCCCACGCCGCTGACGGGCCGCGTGCTGTTCGCGACGGCGCTGACGGATATCCAGAAGAACACGCTGCAAGTCAAGTTGACGATCGACGACCCGCCGGCGGTGCTCAAGCCCGACATGCTGGTGCAGGTCACGTTTCTCGCGCCGCCGCGGCCGAATGTCGAAGGCAGCACACTTCCGCTGCGGCTGCTGGCTCCGCGAGAAGTCATCCAGGGTTCGGGCAGCGAAGCGACCGTCTGGCTCGCCGATCAGACATCGGGGACGGCCAGGTTGCGCCGCGTGACCGTCAGCGCGGCGATGGCGGATGGTCAGTTGGAGATCGTCACCGGCTTGAACGTCGGCGACCGGTTGATTGCGGGCGGCCGCGAATCGCTCGTCGACGGTGAACGGATTCGCGTCACGGGAAACGATCCGACGCTGGGCCGCGATTCCACGATGAACTCGTCGACGGCTGCCGGCCCGATCAAGTCCTCGCACATTCCGCGCTACGGCGCGAACGAGTAAAAAAAGTGTCCCGGACGCTTTGAGCGTCCGGGACACTGATCCCACAGGAACCGAGCATGTCCCTCGTCGAAGTCCGGCAGATCACCAAAGAATACGTCAAGGGCGACCAGAAGATCGCGCCGCTGATGAATGCCGACCTGACGGTGGAGCGCGGCGAGTTCGTGTCGCTGATGGGGGCCAGCGGCTCGGGCAAGAGCACGCTGCTGAACTTAATCGCGGGGATCGACCGCCCGACTTCCGGGCAAATTCTCGTCGATGGCGAGATCATCACGCAGTTCTCACGCACCAGGCTCGCCCGGTGGCGGGCCGAGAACGTCGGCTACATCTTTCAGATGCACAACCTCGTGCCGGTGCTGACGGCCTACGAGAACATCGAGCTGCCGCTGTTGCTGCTGGGCCTGTCGTCCCGCGACCGGGCGAAGCGGGTCAACATCGCCCTGGAGGCGGTCTCGCTGACGGATCGGGCCGACCACTATCCGCGGCAACTGTCCGGCGGTCAGGAACAACGGGTCGGCATCGCGCGGGCGATCGTCGCGAACCCGACGATCGTGGTGGCGGACGAGCCGACGGGCGATCTCGATGCGGAAACGACCGAGCAGATTCTCGAACTGCTCCAGCGGCTGAACACTGAGTTGGGGATGACGCTGCTGATGGTCACCCACGATCCGAACGCGGCCCTGATCGCCACGCGCCGGTTGCGGCTGGAGAAGGGGGTGTTCGTCGAGTCACTCCCCACGATGTCGCTCGCCTCCGCGGGCAGGAACTGAACCATGCTGCGCTTCATTCCCTACGTGCTAAAAACCCTGTGGCGGCATCGCACGCGCACCCTGCTCACCGTCAGCGGGACCGCCGTGGCGATGTTCGTGTTCTCGTTCGTCGGAGCCGTGCAGGAGGGGCTGGATCGGCTGCTGGACGACCAGCACCAGGACCGGTCGCTGATCGTCTTTCAGGCCAACCGGTTCTGTCCCAGCACGAGCAAGCTGCCGGAGGACTACGCGCTCCGCATTCAGAAGCTGCCGGGGGTCAAGGACGCGGTCCCCATCCAGGTCTACATGAACAATTGCCGCGCCAGTCTTGACGTGGTGGTCTTCAACGGACTGCCGGCCGAGAAGCTCCGCAGCGTGCGACCCATTGCGCTGCAAGAGGGCGATTGGTCGCAATTCGAGCGGCAGCGGGATGCAGCGCTCGTCGGTCAGGCCGTAGCGCGCCGGCGGAAATTAGCCGTCGGTCAGAAGTTCTCGATCGGCTCGTTGACCGTCAGCGTCGCTGGCATCTTCAGCTCATCCGTCCCCGCGGAAGAGAGCATGATTTACACCCACTTGGAATTCTTGCAACGCACGCCAGGCCTGCACGCCGTGGGAACGGCGACGCAAATGGAGGTCTTGCTCGACGAGTCCGCCGATGCGCAGGCCACGTCCAAATTGATTGACGACCTCTATCGCGCCGGACCGGTCGGCACCAACACGCGAACCAAGGGCGCTTTCCAGGCGAAAACCGTCGGCGACCTCGTCGAACTCGTCGGCTTCACGCGCTATCTCGGACTCGCCTGCGTGCTCATGGTCTTGGGGCTCGTCGCCACGACGACGGTGATGGGCGTGCAGGACCGCATCCGCGAGCACGCTGTGCTGCAAACCATCGGCTTCACCGGCTGGCACATTTTTGCGTTCATCATCAGTGAAAGCATCGTGGTCAGTCTGATCGGCGGCATGCTCGGCACCGGAACCGCGTTAGCGATCTTGCAAACTTCCAGCCTCGCCTTGGGGACGGAAGGGATTCTGATTGCGTTTTTGCCATCCGTGTCGCTCGCGGTGATGGGATTGGCCGCCTCCGCAATCGTCGGCCTCTTGGCAGGCATCGCCCCCGCGTGGCAAGCGTCCCGGTCGGAGATCGTGCCCGCATTGCGGATGGCGTGAACGAAAAAAGGACCGGCGGACGAACTGTCCACCGGTCGTTGACCGATCGCGTTCCACAGGCCGTGCATTAGTGATGGCCATGCCCACTCGAATGGCCGCCATGCCCGCCGTGCCCGCTGGAATGTCCGTGTCCACCCCAGTGGCCGACCGAATGGCCGTACCCGCCGTGGCCGTAATGACCGTGGGAGTACCCGTGAACCCCCGGGACGCTGTAGGTTTGATAGGCCGGAGCGTACACCGGGGCTGGTGAGTATACCGGTGCCGGTGCGTAGACAGGAGCAGGAGCATAGACGGGTGCCGGAGCGTACACCGTCGTCGAGGGGTAGTAGCTCGGGGAGTAGTAGCCGGCGGACACGCCGTGACCATGTAGATGGACTCCGCCGTACCCGCCGTGCCCACCGTGGCTGGAGTGCCCGCTGTGATGGCCCCCATGGTGGCCGGCGGCATGGGCGGCCTCCGGAGTGGACCCGAAGCTGATGACCGACACCAAACTCGCTGCAACAATCGCTTTCATGATCGCCTCTCCTTCGTGAAGAACAGTCTGTTTTTCTGGCCCGCGTCTCATGTACGGGCCAGTGAAGGACTGTTACAGGCAAGGGGCATACCATTCGGCAAAATCTGCCGAAGTTTACGGTTTCTCCTAGAAACCAAGCCTTAACGCCTCCCTCCCCTTGTCGAAAAGTTCGTTTGTGTACTCGACTTGATGGCAGTTTTCGCATGACGCAAAGTAACTGGTCTTATGCTGACATCCAGCGCCACGGAGTCCGCACAGTTCTCCAACGCGCGCCTTGTTGCTGGAAACACGACCATGCCCGCGATGCCTGAATCGGTGCCAATCGGCTGCCGCGCGGGCATTCAAGACTTCGGGGATGCGCGCGGAGGACAGGGCGCAGTTGTGGTTGAATTGAACGGGCTACCTTGATGGACCATTCATGGAGGCACTGTCGCGAGGTCAGTGCTCGAACCCAACGACTTGGCGTTTTGTCGCCCTTGTTACCTCAGTCAGATTCGTCCTCAATTCGACCACGAATGTATCAGTTGGATTTGCGCATCGCTTCGCTCTCCCTCGTTTGTAAGTCAGCCACATCGAATCTCGCTGTCAAATGACGCAGCGACCGGATTCCGCGACATCGGCATACCCTTCGCGATGAGTGGGATTCGCCGCAATGTGCGGTGCAACTCAATCACACTCGACCGAAGGAACACAGCGATGAAGACTCTCCTGTTTGCCGCAGTCGTCGCGGCCGTTGGCACGCCGGCTATGGCACAGGGCTGGAACTATGGCACCACCCCGTCCAGCAACTGCGGCTCGACTTACCAGAACTATGGTCGCGCCGGGTATGTTGGCAACCCCTCATCTGTCAACTGTGGATCGCCGTATCAGAATCGGGCGACCTACCAGAATTACGGTCGCGCCGGTGACTCGAACGGCTATCTTGGAACGGGATACGGCTCCAGCCCAAATTACGGCACCGGATACGATCGCGGCTACTCGGACCCGTGGGCGAACCGCTCGGTCACACCGTCGCTCTCCCAGCGGGGCGTCTATGATCCCGTGCACGGGGATTTTCATCCGATCGCGAATACTGGCTACGGCTCGTCATTCCCCCGGTCGGGTTTCGACGATCGGTTCTACGGCCGTGGCGGGTATTGATTGCCGGTCGGGGCTGCGGCGCGGCAGCGCGGGGTCAGACACCAATGTCGACCGGCGCTGCCGCAGCCTCGTCAACACGGTAGAATCTCCTCCAGCGGGCGGCAGTCGTTGCCGCCCTCCTGCCTTTCCTTACAGGGTGAAGGACTTGCCAATGTCTGCTCAAACGCTGTGCTACGGCGTGGCCTTGATGGTAGCGCTGACTCCAGGGATGCTGCCGGCCCAGCACAACCATCACGGCCACCACCACAACGTCCATCACCACGGCAGCCACTACGGCCACGGCAACTGGTCGTATGTGGTTCCCCATGCCCACCACCATCACGGCGCGTATTACGTGGCCAACAATGCCTACTACTACACGCCAACTCCGGTCGTGAGGGTGGTTACGACGCAACCGGGATACGTTCCTCAAGTGCCCGTCGTGCAGCAGTCCGTTCCATTGCAGTTCGGCGATTTCTCCCACTGCGATGATCTGGCCGGTCGACTGGAAGGGCAACTGAATCAACTTTGCCTCGAACTGCATTACAATTACCGGCACAACGCGGGCTATGCTCACACCTACCGTGAAGCCTACGAGGTCTTGCAACTGGCGCGACACATCCACGCCAAAGAACATCAGGGCGATCGCGAAGCGATCCGACTCACAGTCGGCAGCCTGGACGAGCGGTTCCATCACGTGCAGGAAGAAATCGCCCCGTGGACCCGGCAGCCACTGCGTCCGGTCGGAGTGGGAGACGTCATGGAAGAGGTCAGTGCCGGAGAGGCGCTGCTGCATCACCTGTGCTATGACGTGGGAATCAAGCCCCACGACAGCGGCACGGAACTTGCGCCGCCGCCAGAAGGCGGTCCGGAACTTGCGCCGCCGCCTTCGGAATAAGTTGATCACGTTCGACATAGGTCAGGACGCGACGCGAAATCGACGGCATGGTCCCACACCAGCGGTAGAAAACTGCTGGTGTGTTCGTTTTCGCAGGAGTTCAGTCTTCGGAATGCGATGAGATCTGGCGAAATGGCAGCCAAAGCAGACCGGCAGCCCACGTCACTCGCGCTCATCCCGCAACTCGGCAACTCCGATCGGCCTCCTCGCATGATCCTCGGCCAGTTGTGAACGGATTCCCAGCCGGGAGTCTCACCACGGCAAGCTGAAACTGAAATTGGTGTCGGTCCGCAGCTCTCACGCAACTCCATGCCTCATGGCTTATACGTCGCGGCATGTTTATTGCGGGGACACTTCGCTCGCTACCCACATCCCTATGGAGTTTGGGCGGCGGATGGGCAATACGTTCAAGGAGGGTCAATTGATGCGTGGTCCGAGTCTCTGTCTGGCGCTGGCATTGGCGGTTGGTTGGATGTCGACTGCCACAACAGTCGGGTTGACACAACCCCCCAACCACCGTGGTGTCCCAAAATATCGCGTTGGGATTCAGCTCTACAATCCGCTCGGTGTTCGGGTGACTGAGCAACAGGACCAATATCGGTACGTCGTCCCTTCGGGCGGGCGTTACGGTGCGTTCTACTCCTACGAAGACGCGAACTACTACACGCCGCCAGTGGCCCGCGGCGGCGGGCAGGGGCAACAGCCGGCTCCGCGACCCGTTCCCGTCCAGTTCGGAGAATTCAAGCGTCACGCAGAACTTGCCGAGCGGCTGGAGCTGCTCGCCAATCAAGTTTGCCTCGATCTGCACCACAACTACCAGGACAATCCAGGATTCGATGAAGCCTACGACGAGGCGTACAAACTGCTGCAAGCCGTCAAGTACGTTCACGCCAAAGAGCATCAGGAAGATCACGCAGCCATCCAGCGCTACATCAAGAGCATCGACGAACTGTTCCACCACTTGCAGGGGGACATTCAGGGCTGGCGGAGTACCAATCGTCGTCAGGTCGGACAAATGAACCTGGCCGCAACGACTGAGGAGTTTGAAGCGGTTCTCCACCACCTGATGTTCGAGGTGGGCGTCAAACCCGCTCACGACGATCACCAGGACGAAGCTGCGTCACCTCGCGACCGGGAAGAAGCGCCTGCGCCGCGACGTCGGTAACGACTCTATGAGAGCGAAAGTTGCTTGAGGAACAGCCACCGAGGGCTGCAATCGACCAATGGGGTGGGAACGGGCAGCCCGTTCCCACCCCATTTTTGTTTATCGGACAAATCTACAAAATGACACGCCGACCTTAAACCTGCATTGATATCCTCAGTCGATTTGCTCAGCGCAGATCGTGGTCGCATCTTGATTTCAACTTTCTCTGTTGTCACTTCTGGTTGTCGGAGAGCGTCGGCCAGTTCGAGACGATTCAGTTGGAGAATGCCACCGCAGATATCCCCTCCTGACAGGTGCCGGACTGCTTTCACACTTTGCGCGACGTCGCCTCGGCCCTTTGGTCCCATTACCCATCAGCCAACGGCTCGTCAAAGTTCCAACGAACCGTAAGCGAACTGCAAGTAGGTCAACCACGGCCGAGGCGGAGCAATGCCTTCTTCTGCGCCACCCCGTTGCGGCAGCGGAAGCTGACGACATTTGCCAGCCTGCGAAGGCCGCTCTTCTCGGAAATGCCGTTTTGAGCTAGCTTCCGCTCGATTCGTCCTCTCCCCATCCATTTGATCACTGTTGCGACTCGACTGGCCGTGCTCGCCGCCGGGATTGCGTATCCCGTGTGGCTCTCTTGGAATTGCCGCCAACTCGTGCCGAATCGGCCCTGACCACGTCATTGCCGGCTCGCGCACGTCAACAAGGTTTCCGGCCATGGGCAAGCTGATACCCTGTCTACTTCGATCCCTTCTGCTGGTCACCGGCCTGCTCGCCGGCCCCGTGCGTCTGTTCGCCGAGACCTGGGAGGCGGCACCCAAGGCGTGCCCCAACAAGCGCCTCGCGCCGGAACTGTACGCCGTGCAGCAGTGCGACGCCGAGTTGATGGGCATCACCCGCCACGGCCGGGCCGTATTCCGGGGTCACGAACACTGCGCCCACAAGCTCCGCAGCATGTCGATCGCCGTGACGAATCAGACGGCGGACGTGTCTCCGAAGGGGAATCGGCTGCTCATCAGCTATCACTCGAACAACGGCCGGCCTTCCGAGGAAACTCTGGCGAAGGCCGGATTGCGCAAGCTCGAAGACTATCGTCACGGTTCCTTCCTGATCGTCGAACCCGTGGTCACGGTGACGGCGGCATCGGTGAACACGCTGCTGGATGACAATACCGTGCTGCACGTCGCCCCGGACTACGTGGTCTCAATCGGTCAGGACGACTTCTTGCCCACGCTGCGGACTGCGGCCGACCCTCCGACTCCCTCGGACCCGGTGTATGCGGACTTGTGGGGCCTCAAGAACATCGGGGCACCGCAGGCTTGGGCCGTCGTCCGTGAGACGCCGAACGTGATCGTCGCCGTCATCGATACGGGCGTCGATTACAACCATCCCGATCTCAAGGCCAACATGTGGACCAGGAATGGCAAGCACGGCTACGACTTCTACGATAATGACGATGATCCAATGGACGAACAGGACCACGGCACGCATTGTTCCGGGACCATTGCCGGCGTGGGCAACAACGGGATGGGTATCGTCGGCGTCAGTTGGAAGACGCAGATCATGGCGATGCGATTCATGGGGGCCGATGGTTCGGGAACGATTTCCGATGCCGTGAAGTGCATCGACTGGGCGGTGGCCAATGGGGCCCACGTGCTCAGCAACAGTTGGGCGGGTCAGGGCACGTCGCAGGAACTCATCAACGCCGTGACCCGTGCCGAGCGCAAGGGCGTGCTGTTCGTTGCGGCGGCCGGCAACACGGCGGGGAACGGCAACAACAACGATACCTCGCCGTACTATCCGGCAGCGCTGTCGCCGGCGAATGTTCTCACGGTCGGCGCGATCGACGTCAACAACGCCCGCGCGTCGTTCAGCCATTACGGCGTGAAGTCGGTCGACATCGGCGCACCCGGCGTGGGGATCATCAGTACGATTCGCAACAACCGCTACGCCAGCATGGACGGCACGTCGATGGCCGCGCCGCATGTTGCCGGTGCTGCGGCACTCGTCTGGGGCGGGACGTTTTCCACGCCGATGCAGGATCCGACGCAGATGGCGAAGGTCCGCGACTTGATTTGTGTCAACGCCCGACCGGTGGCCGCGCTGCGGAACTTCTGGGGCGGTGCCGCACCGGCCAAGGTTCCGGGCGGCGTGCTGGATGTTTCGTTCCTCGCGAGGAGCGAACCCGAACCTCCGCCTCCCACACCGGTGCCGACGCCGATTCCGATTCCGACACCGACACCGACACCGACACAGCCGACGGGCATCGTGGTGGCCAGTACGCGGTTCGACTCCGGCGCAGTCAACCCCACCACCAGTGGCACGATCGCCAGCGCCAAACTGTCGTTGAAGCAGCCTTCGGTGGTTTCGGTTGTGGCCAATTCCAGTGTCCGCAGCGTCGGCTTGCAGACCCGATTTGCCACCGGGTTTTCAGAAAAGCCGGCGGTCGATCACTATTGGCAGGAGACCATCCGCAATCCCGAGCTGAATCGCGCCGGAGGCTGGAGCACAGTGGGGTCCATGGCCACCGCCAATTTCCCGGCAGGCGAACACACGATCCACTGGAAGATCTGGATCGATCCCGGTGCCTCGCTGAAATTCCACTCCGGCCAGATGCTGATTCAAGCGGTGCCGCTACAATCGGCGGCCGCGCAGGATTTTGCCGGGGACGAGAAGTTTAAGACGCCAATCATGCTCATCAAGCGGCAGGAAGAGTATCGTCAGCACCTGATTTCGCCGGGATTCCGCTGAGGTCGTGTGCGGCTCGCAGGGACTCCGGCTTCGGAAACAAGGAGGGACCAATGATTCGGCACTGGATGCGATGGGCCTGCGCGTGGCCGTTGCTGGCGGGATTCGTGATCGCACAAGAACCCAAAGCGGTCGACAAACTGATTCGCGTCGAGTGTCACGGACAACTCCGCGACGGCATCGTCGCCGTGGGGGGCGAGACCACCGGAACCACGCTCCGGTTCCGTGGCATCACGTGGGAACTGCAGTTCCAGGACGCCGACGGCAGGGCCTTCGCGCAGGCGCATCACAAGCAACTCGTCCGCGTGTCCGGATCGCTGCGTCGCGTCGCCGGAGTGGAACGACCCGCCCGATGGATCGTCGAAGTCGCACAGTATGCCGAGAGCGACCCCGCTCAAAAGAACGAGGGGGCCAGCCTCATCCAGACCGGCACCATCATTTGTGATCCGAACGATGTCAAACAACTGTTCCTCGACACCGGCGGGACCGCCTGTCCCGTGAAGCTGCCCGCTGATTCCACGGTCCGTCCGGGCCAGAAAATCAGGATACGCGGTGACGTGGAAGCGCCCGAGCAACCCTCCGCGACGCAGCCCTTCTTCATTCGCGCCACCAAGGTGGACGCCGCCGACCGGCCACTCCCTTAGAGTTTCGTCGCGTTCTACCAGCGAGAACGGTCTGCGAATCGTCAGCAGGCACTACCGCTTTTCAGTCTTTTTCCCGCTCAACGTCACGGCTCTTTGCCGAATCGCACCCGCCGCCGATTCTTCGACGGCGACATCGCCGTGTTTCGCTGGCGGTGATGGGCGTGTTTGCTTCGTTCCTCGTTAGGCTTTTGGTCGGTTTGCCCCGACGTAGCAAGCTTCGCGCGCCAAGATCGTGCCAGCCTTGCGGATCGCAAACCGGCGGTGAGAATTGATTGATGGGGTCGTACTTGGGAACTCTGAAGGGTTACTCGTCACGTGCGAAAGCGAGGGTGGCCTGGGCGGCAAGCGGCGGCGAGAGACTGACCAGATGATGGCTCTGCGGCGAATGCACCCACTGTCGCCATTCGCGCTCGAGATCGGCAACGCTCTTCAGTCCCAGTTCTTTCTGGATGGCCTCATCAAAGGGCATCACGTCACAGGCTTGTAGAAACCGCGCGAAGCCTTGCGGCGTGGCGCGCTCGACCATCCACGAGGTCAGTGCGAGGCTCTGTCCATAATAGGCGTCGCGGAGATGCGCCGGGGGCAACTGCCGCACCGCGAGCAGGTCGGCAATCCGATAGGTCGACCGGTGTTGAAGAGTACGACGGAGATCGGCCATCCGCTGCTGCTGTTTATGGGGTACTTCGCTCAGCATAGCAATGCCTTCATCCGCCCACGGTGGAAGAGGTCGATTGTGAAATTCCTCGGCCAGGACGACGTGCGTCAATTCGTGGGGCAGCGCCGCAACGCACCAGTCGGCGGCATCACACCGCAAATCAATCCTGCGCAGGACCACGCGTTCGCCGTCGAACTGCAGACGCGTCGATCCGACCGACGCATCGCCGGGTCTGCCGAGCGTAGAGCGGTATTCCGCCAGGCTGGCGTGGACGACGATCTCACAGCGCGGCGACCAGGCCTGGATGCCCGTGGTCGGTCCCCACGTTTGAGCCAGACGTTGTTTCCACTGCTCGCAAGCGGTCGCCAAGTTTCGCGCCGTGGCCTCTTGCTTCACACAGCAGCAAAAGCTCGGAGTCTCAGCGACAGTCCAGCCCGACTGTTGGCGGACAGTCACGGCGATTTTCGCCGGGTCATCCGCGGTTGCTTTGCGCTCTCCGGCCGGCCCGAGAATCAGGAATACGAAGAACAGGCCCCGTAACTTCTTCGTCAGGAGGGATTGGATGGCCATACAGAGTTCGCCTACGGGCCGATCAGGTGATTGCCCCCGCTATTAGGGAACACCGTGCCAACCTCCACTTCCGCATCCAATACGATGCCGCAACATCAATCCAGAGAATGGGTTGTAATTTCATAGAACGAGTGATGGCTTGCCGATTCGGGATGCCGGCACAATCGAGTTTGCTGGTGAAACAGGCGGGGACGCGCTGGTTTTGGGCGTCCGCTGGTCGCGAACGAAGGGCGCACGTAACGACAAATGCGCCCGCTTCGGGAGAGATTCGAGCGTAAGCACTCACGTCTCGGGGCCTGTTTTTCGATGAATGGGTTGATCGCTCGACAGAAACCGCACGGATTTTTCTTGTTTGGCAAGGCGAGCCGACGTAACCTTGAGAGTGGAAGAGCATCAAACCTTCCGGGTGATGCCTCTGTCGGAGAGTGAAATGGATCGTCAACGCGCGTTGCTGCCGACCTTGCTGGTCTGGGCGATGCTGCCATTGACGGTCTTGAGCGGCTCCCCGCGTTCGGCTTGCCTTTGCTCGAACGGTGATCTCAAGCTGTTTTGCCATGCGGGAAAAGCACAACGCTCGTGCTGTGCTGACAACGAAGGCGTTGCGGACGTTTCCCAACACAGTTCTCCGCGACAGAGATCTTGTTGTCGCGGATCTGGCAGCTCTCCAGGTTCGTCAGCCAACTGCGCGGTCGCCGGGTGCCATTGCACTCCGGTCGTCGTGCTGCCGGACGTGTCTTCCAAGTTGGAAACGACGGAAGCGCCGGATTATGACGTGGCTGCCGACGGCTGTTGCCGCATTTTGCTGAATGCGGTTCAACCGTCGCATCGGCACGCCGTAGCTTCGAATCACTCTCCGCCTGATGAAGGCCGAGATCTGGTGATTCTTCTTTCGCGCATGTTGGCGTGATTCTCGACGCTCGCAGGGCTGTGTGCATCCGGACTTGAACCGGACGCCTCTGATCGATGCCTTCGTTTCGCCTCTGGGCGCCACGATCAACTCTCAGCGATTCCAAGCGGAAATAGATCGACAGGCTGCCGACTCGGGCACGAGTTCTTCCAAAACGCCACGAAGGATTTCTCTGCGTGTGCAGAGAAACGTGACGTTCATTGGATGCTGTCCTCGCGACTATCGGCCAGGCCATCGTGGCCTGCGCGATGGTCCGTTTCAGAAAGGCTGTGAACCATGTTGAACTTCCTCGCGACGGGCTTGTTGGCGGCGTGTGCGACTCTGGCTTGTGTGTGTCCGGTGCAAGCGTGCGGTGGCGCGTGCGGATGCGCGATGACGCACTCCATGCCGCCCGCCGCCGCTCCTGTTGCTCCCACCGATCCTCACGCCGGCATGCAGATGTCGCAAGGTGCAGGCAATCGCACCTACCAGAGCTTCTCGTACGAACCCGGTGTGGATCCGCAACTGCAACCCGTCGCCGCACCCCGCTACCGCATGACGCCCGCCATGCCGTCCGTGCGTCAGAACGCGGCGGCCACCGGAAAATTCCGGTAAGTCCGGCAGGCCTAGCTCCCCTGGGACGGTGCCCACCGTCCCAGGTGCTGGTCGCAGATGTCTGCTCAGGTGCCGACAGATCAAGATGAGACGTTTCGATGTAGCATGACCTCGCGTCGTGTGTTTGCTCGAAGTCATCGGTCGTTTCCATCGGGACTGGCGCGTGATGAACGCAGCGGCAACCACAGCATCGCCGGCAGCCGACAACAGAGACGTTCGTCGCGGAGTTCCGCGACTCCGATGGGCATGGTCTCGTAATCTTCGGCTGGCTGCGGGCGGTAGGTTCCCAGCAGATAGTCCCACCATGGCAGGTTGAACCCAAAGTTGCTGTCGGCCTCGCGGCGCTGAATCGAATGATGAACGCGGTGCATGTCGGGGGTGACCACCAGCCACCGCAGCATCCGATCGCACCCCAAGGGGATGCGGACGTTGCTGTGGTTGAACATCGAGGTTGCATTGAGCAAGACCTCAAAGATGAGCACGGCCCACGGAGACGGACCCAGCGCGAGAATGGCGGCCAGCTTCAGCCCGAGCGACAGCAGGATTTCGATCGTGTGGAACCGTAATCCGGTAGTGACGTCGAACTCCAGATCCGCATGGTGGACTCGATGCAGCCGCCAGAATGCCGGGACGGCGTGAAACAGGACGTGTTGTAGGTAAATCACCAAGTCGAGGGCGATCACCGCCAGTGGAATCTCCCAGGCAGGCGGTAAACTCCAGCGATGCAGCGCTCCCCAACCGTTTCGCTCGGCCATGACCGCCAGCTCGACGGCGGTGAGGGGAATCAGCAGTCGCACGGCGACCGTGTTGAACACCAGCAGCCCCAAGTTGCTCATCCAACGACGTGCGCGACGGACCTTGGGCACTCGCCGTGGAGCCAGGACTTCCCAAATCGCCATCAATGCCAGCCCGCCGAAGAGGCCGCTCAATCGGATCGTGACTTCGGTTGTGGACGACATGCTGTCTTCGTGCAATGGGCCGGAAATCTCGCAACCGGGGCGCATCCGCGATGCTGATGGATTGTCCGAAACCATCGTCCCGCCGGCTCGGGGCGTGGTATGTGATTCGCTAACCTCTCGCATTGACGATTCTAATCGTTCCGGGCCGCATCCGCCCGCTAAACCTGGCGGATCGCCGCTCACGGAGCGCTTTTAGCCAACAGCGTGGGAAGCCGACAACCATCGTCCGGGGGGGCTGTGCGTCGTCGAATCGCGTGGGACTGACAGGAAAAGTTTCTGTCGCCATCAATCAGTTCCCCCCTCGGAAGGATCGACGATGTCTCGAGCCTTGCTTCTCGCCGCTGCGAGCGTGGTCGCCATCAGCGCCCAGGCGGCCGACGACCCGCACCACGAGCACTTCCTGAAGTGCGCCAAAGCCTGTGCGGAGTGCCAGTTGCAGTGCGACATGTGCTTCCACCACTGCGCCATGATGCTGGCCGATGGCAAGAAGGAACACGCCAAGTGCATGCACCTGTGCGTCGACTGCGGCGATTGCTGCAAGCTGGCCGCGAGCCTGTCGGCTCGGCACAGCTCTCTGGCGGGCCCCGCCTGCGAGTGCTGCGCCAAGTGTTGCGACGAATGCGCGATGGCGTGTGAAAAAATCGCGGACGACAAAGAGATGGCAGCTTGCGCGAAAGAATGCCGCGATTGTGCCAAGGCGTGCCGCGAGATGGCGAAGCACGTGGCGAAATAGTGTTCTGAAACGGGTTTAGGCTGCCGCAGTTCCGGTCGCTGGAACGGCATTGACCGCAAGAGGAGCCGATCACGCGCAGATCGCGTGATCGGCTTCATTGTCGTCGAATGGTGCAGAGCGACTTAGCGGAACGTCTGTCCGTTGCTCGAAGTGGGACGGTCGGTCGTCGGCATGGTGGCGCGTGGCGTCATTGTCGAAAGATACTTTTCCGGATTGCGACGGAGAGTGTTGACGCACCCTTCGCAGCAGACGTAGACCGTGCGGCCCATCACAGTCAATGGAATCGGCGGTCCCATCGAGCCAAGCTTTTCCCCCGTGACCGGACAAACGGACTGCGCGGTCGTGCGTGACCGTGTCGGTTGCGAACCGGAACGATACGTGCCAGTCGCGGGCAGTCTGATGACTGGGGCGGAACCGTTGAACCGGCTCGACGGGCAGGTCGGACAGTTTGTACCGCAGTCCTGACAGCCTTGGCGAGCGCAGGCGGTTGGCGAACATGGCACGCGCGGGTCGCAGGAATTGCAACCGCAAGCGATTTGGGGGGCCGACAGACCCGCGCGGTCAAAAGACTGTGCATCGTAACGCGAGCCGAATTGCGACCGCGTGGAACTGAAGGCGTTCCGAGCCGACGTGGGGCAGTTGGGGCCGTCGCAACCCCAAGCGGTTGGTGACACCGCGGCTAAGAGAACGATCAGAGAAATCGAACGAGACATCGCTGACATGACATCGACCTTTCATCAGACGAGACTGAGAAACACGCTGAACTTAATTCGACACCGTGTCGCCGTCGTCTGCGAAAAGTCGTGGCTCTCGTGGCCGCCGGAAACCGGCGGCCACGCCCCTGAGCCAACTGGCGGTTCATTGATCCGCCAAATCAGTCGCCAACCGACCGTCGAGAGACTACCACCGCGGAGACCAGTTGCTGCCAGACCCACCGCTCTGCCAACCGTTGCTGTAGCCGCCGTAGTTGCCAGAGCGATTCGAGGGGTAGCCACCGTAGTTCGGCGTCCGATAGACCGGGGTCGAGTAGCCGGACCCCATGTTGAAGCCGCCGGAGTAAGAGGAAGGCCAACCGGTGTTGCCGTAACCGTTGTTGCGAGATCCCCCAACCTGTCGGTCGTAGTCACGGTGGCTCAGCGTGTCGTGGAGTTGTTCGTGCGCCTGCTGACGATGAAAGCTGTTGTGCTGCAAGCCATCGTGGTAGGCCGACTCCCCTCGATATCCGGAGTTCCCGCCGTAGCTTCCCCCGTACGAGTTTCCGTATTCGTGATCGGCGAAGGCCGTGGACGCGGCGGTCACGGCAGCCAAGAGAGTTAGTGTCGAAAGCCAAGTCTTCATCGAACGATTCCTTTCCGCATGGGAAACTGTGATTTGAGCCATCAACCGCACGTCATCGGGCGTCGGTTGAACGCTCAACGAACAACGCACACATCATGCCAAATCCAATTGACTGACGAATACCGAGGATTCTCACGTGAATCCAATGTAGGAGACGAGGCGCATTGCCTGCGATGCGCCACCGCTTCGATGGCGCTGATGTCCAAAACGAATGCGCTAGCTCTAGCTCTCAATTCGCGCCCCTCTGCCCCAGGCAGATTTTTCTGGGATTGGGGATTTACCGCGCAGGGCTGCCATCGATGTTCGACCGACGCCCGCTTGTGCCGCCTGCGAACGAATTGCTGCCAGTGTGGCCTGCAAGCAGATCACACTCGATGCAGCCGACTCCCAGTTCTGGGCGATTGTCGCCCAAGCTTGTTCGATGTGGTTCACTAACTCTACGAGGAACGTGTCATGAAGGTTTCCACAGTGCTGAGTGTCGCCGCGATGACGCTGGCGATGTTCGGACAGTCGGCCGTGGCTCAGGTCGGAGCCGCCAACAAGGCCAAAGGCAGCACCTACAACTTCTGGGAAGCGCAAGGCTGGCAGCAGCAGACGCATGCTCAGGCCCGCGCGCTCTACTACTACGGCCAGACCGAGAAACCGACACCCGAACAGGCCAAAGTCCACGCGACGGCAGCCCGGCAGGGGGTCGTCAACGCCCAAAAGAGCCTGGCCGAATTGAAGAAGGCGAATCCGGACAACAAGGAAGCGCAAGCCGCCATCGCCAAGATCGAGGAAGTCCAGAAGAAAATCCTCGGTCACTGCGACATGATGGACAAGGCCCTCGCCAAGGGGGACCACGTCGAAATGTGCGGCTGCTGTGCCGACATCGTCCATGAAGTGGACGCCGTGAACGCCGAGTTCACCAAGCTGCAAAAGGCGCTGAAGATCGAAGATCCGAAGCTGCCCAAGCGGGATGGCCAGAAGTAAGCTTGAAGGGAACTGAATGCCCAAATTGCTCCGTTCCCGCTCAACCGATGGGCTGGAACGGAGTTGCTGAAAATCGGTGACTTGTGATTCCGGACGCATCTCCGGCGTTTCAGCCAAGCTGGGCTTCACCCTCTTGACAACCGATGGTATAAATCATCTGTGGGCATGATTAGTCCCTGCCCATAATTCGGAATCGAACGATGTGGCGTTACTTGTTCGTGCTGCTGTTGATGACGGCGACGTTGGTCGGCCCGTCGCTCTGCTGTTGCACGCTGGCAAGATTTGCTGCCGCGGCCTCTGGCGAATCGAGCGCAGCCTGCTGCTGTCCTGTTGGTGGCGAACCGTCTGGCTGCCCCGGCC
>Ga0163151_10004035_pt1 | contig 20276 bp, 18 predicted proteins | sample OliLakLV19MP5IB2_FD_145596 | JGI IMG/M metagenome (GOLD analysis project Ga0163151, IMG submission 145596) | Freshwater microbial mat bacterial communities from Lake Vanda, McMurdo Dry Valleys, Antarctica - Oligotrophic Lake LV.19.MP5.IB-2 | ecosystem: Environmental > Aquatic > Freshwater >... | reverse complement strand
AGGTCGGGCATTACGGCTCAATGACCGGCAAAGAAGCAACCTTCGGTCAATCGACCGACAACGGCATCCGCCTTGCCGTGGCCGAGATCAACGCCGCGGGCGGCATCAACGGCAAGAAGATCGAGATCATCACCTACGACACCAAGGGCGAGTCCAAGGAAGCGGGCAACGCGGTGACGCGCCTGGTCACCAGCGACAAGGTCGCGGCGGTGCTCGGCGAGGTCGCCAGTTCGCTCTCGCTCGCGGGCGGTGCCGTCTGCCAGCAGTACGGCGTCCCAATGGTGTCGCCCAGTTCGACTAATCCGCGCGTGACCGCGGGGCGGGACATGGTCTTCCGCGTCTGCTTCATCGATCCGTTCCAGGGGTACGCGGTGGCGAAGTTCACCCGCGAGAATCTCAAACTCGACAAGGCCGCGATCCTCTACGATCAGGCGCAGGCGTATTCCAAGGGCCTGCGCGACGAGTACAAGAAGCACTTCGAGTCGATGGGCGGGACGATCGTCGGCGACCAGGCCTATTCCTCCGGCGATCAGGACTTCGCGGCCCAACTCGCAACCATCAAAGCCTCCGGCGCGCAGGCGATCTTCGTCCCCGGCTACTACACCGAGGCCGGCAACATCGCCCTCCAGGCCCGCAAACTCGGCATCACCGCCCCGCTCCTCGGCGGCGACGGGTGGGACTCCGAGCAACTCGCGGCGATCGGCCAGGGCGCCATCGAGGGCTGCTACTACTCAAACCACTACGCCCCCGACCAGCCCTCCGAGATCGTGCAGGCCTTCGTGACCAAGTACCGGGAGGCCTACAGCGGGCAGACTCCCGACGGCCTCGCCGCGCTCGGATACGACGCGGCCAAGGTGCTGGCCGAGGCCCTCAAGAAAGCCCCATCGGGCAAGGCGCTCCGCGATGCTCTCGCCGCGACCAGCGGCTTCAAGGGCGTGACCGGCGTGATCACGATGGACAAGAACCGAGATGCCCAGAAGGCCGCGGTGATCGTCCAGATGAAGGGCGGCAAGCCAGTGTGGGTGGCGACCGTCAACCCGCAGTGACCCGCCCCCAATGGCGCGGGGTCCGACTGGAAGAGTCTCGCGAGTTGTTGTAACCTGAAAGCCCCGCGACTGTCGCGGGGTTTTTCTTTCGCACACCGCCCCCCCCGCCTCCGGCAACGATGGATCGACTCCTCCAAACCCTGCTCGATGGGCTGGCCGTCGGGAGCCTGTACGCGCTGATCGCCCTCGGCTACACGATGGTGTACGGCATCCTGAAGTTCATCAACTTCGCCCACAGCGACATCTTTGTGCTCGGCGCGTGGGTCTCGTTCTCGATCGCGATGACCGCGGGCTTCGGCGATGCCAACCCGCAACTCGACGGCCTTCAGATGTCGTCGATCGCGCTGTGGGTCTGGTGGCTCGCCGGGGCGGTCAGCGTGGTGGCGATCCTGCTGACGCTCTACGAGCGGACGCTGATGCGCCGCGCCCGATCACTCCCGCGCAGCACCGCCGGAGTTCCGACGGCCGTCGCGGCGTGCTGGGGATGGTCGCTCATCCTGCTGGTCGTGCTTGCCCGCGCAACCCACGCCTCCCCCAGGTTCTCCTTCCTCGCCGGCGGGCTCATCCTCATCACCGCGATGGGAACGTGCGGCCTCGTCGGCTTCTCTCTGGAACGCCTCGCCTACAAGCCCCTCCGCAAGGCTCCGCGCCTCAACGTCCTCATCACCGCCATCGGCGTCTCGTTGCTCTTGCAGAACGTCGGGCAACTCAACTGGATGTTCGGCACGCGTCCGCAGGGAATGCCGACGCTGCTCGAGGACCGCGTACTCAACCGCACCGTGCTGGCCTCCGGCCCGCTGACGCTCGTCGAGGGCGGCGTGCAGATCGAACTCGACCGCCCCGCCACACTCGACGAGAAACGCGATTACAAGATCGAGGCATTTGGACCTGCGGGCGGAGCGGGAGGCAGGAAGTGGATCGCCAGCGTGGGCATCGCCTCGCCCGCGGGCACCTATCCCGCCGGCGAGAAGTTGACCATCTCACCGCCCATCACCACGAACGCCACCGACCTGACCTACACCCTCATCCGCTCGCCGCGCGTCCCCATCCGCCTCGTCGATGCCGTCGGCGCGGGAACGGCCCTCTTCCTCATGCTTCTTCTCGACTGGCTCGTCTTCCGCACCAAACTCGGGCGGGCGATGCGGGCCGTCTCCTTCAGCCCCGGCAACGCCGCCATCATGGGCATCAACGTCGATCGCGTGATCTCGATCACGTTCGTCATCGGTGCCTCCCTCGCCGCCGCGGCCGGGTTCCTCTACAGCCAGAAGTATTCCGGCCTCGGTCAGACCGCCTCGCCGACGTGGGTGCTGCTGGGCCTCAAGGCCTTTGTCGCGGCGGTCGTCGGCGGCATCGGCAACATCCGCGGGGCGATGCTCGGCGGAATCCTCATCGGACTCATCGAGTTCTTCTCGCGTGCCTATCTTGGCGAGCAAGGCCCCAAACTCTCCGACGTAGTTGTCTTTGGCCTCCTCATCGCGGTGTTGTTGTTCCGTCCCGGCGGCCTGCTCGGAAGCGTCGCCACGGAAAAGGTCTAATCCCCCCTGCGTCCTTCTTCACGGTACAAGCAACGAATGGCTGAGCAGGACAGACACGACGGCTTGCACGCACGCGGCTTGGCGCTCCGGCCATCGTTTGGCAGCGCGTTGCTCAGGTCCGCCTGGCCGCTCCTGGCGTGCATCGCCTTCGCGGTCCTCCTCCAACTCGGCATCCGTCCGTACCTGGAGGTCTTTCACGCGAAGATGCTCCTCGACATCGGCACGAGCATCATCCTCGCGGTCTCGCTGACGATGGTCAACGGCTTCACGGGGCAGTTCTCCATCGGCCATGCGGCGTTCATGGCCGTGGGCGCGTATGTCTCCGCCGCGATCGTCTACTACGGCTCATTCCGTCTCTTCGGCAACGCGGACCTCCACGGCGGCCTGCTCAGCGGGATGATCGACCACGCCGAGGGCACTCCCATCCTCCGCTGGGCGGACCTGCTCTTCGTCGCGTCGTTGCTCACCGGCGGCATTCTCGCCGCGGCGTGCGGCTATGTGGTCGGCCTGCCCTCGCTCCGCCTCAGGGGCGACTATCTCGCGATCGTAACGCTCGGCTTCGGCGAGATCGTCCGCGTGCTGATCCAGTCGCAGACCGAGGAGGTGCTCTGGGACCCTGAGAAGATCGCCGCGACACCGATGTACCTGTGGCCCAAGTACACCGGCGGCGCGCTCGGCTTCTCCGGCCTCCCCTTCTATTCGAGTCTCTTCTGGGCCGCGCTCTTCGCGGCCCTCACGATGCTGGTCGCCATCCGTCTGAAATACTCCAGCACGGGGCGCGCGTTCCTGGCGATCCGCGAGGACGAGATCGCCGCCGAGGCGATGGGCGTGCCCACAACAAAGTACAAGGTCCGTGCCTTCGTCATCGCGGCGTTCTTCGCAGGGATCGCCGGCGGCATCTTCGCCCACACCACCGGCGTGCAACTCAACCCCGGCGAACTCGGGTTCATGAAGAGTTTCGACATCCTCATCATGGTCGTCCTCGGCGGCCTCGGGTCGATCAGCGGGGCCGCGCTGGCCGCGGCGATCCTGACCATCCTTCCCGAAATGCTGCGCACGCCGCACACCGTCTGGCCGTGGGGTCTGGTCGCCGGGGCGGTCCTTGCTATCGCCCTTGCGCCCTTCGCGCAGAAGCGCTGGAAACCCGCACTGACAATCGCGCTGGTGCTCGGCGGGTGGGAACTCATGCGCTGGTTCGCGGGCGCCACCGTCGTGAACCTCGGGGTAGTCCGCTTCGAGAAGGCTGTCATCGACCTGTCCTCGTACCGCATGGTGATCTACGCCCTGGCGCTCATCCTCATCATGATCGTGCGTCCGGAAGGTCTGCTCGGCGTGCGCGAGATCTGGGAACTGCGGCCCGTGCGGTCGAGGAAGGCGGTACGCCGATGACTTCGCCCACCGCCTCTCCCTCAGCCCCGCCCGTACTCAACATCGATCACCTCTCGATCGCATTCGGCGGCCTCAGGGCCGTCACCGATTTTTCCCTGAAGTTGCCGCGCAACCGGCTGCACGGGCTCATCGGACCCAACGGCGCGGGCAAGACCACCGTCTTCAATCTGCTCACCGGCGTCTACAGGCCCACGACGGGAACCATCGATCTTGAGCGGCGATCGCTCCTGGGCATGCGCCCCAGCGAGCGCGCCAGGGCCGGCCTGGCCCGAACTTTCCAGAACATCCGCCTCTTCCCCGAACTCTCGGTCCTCGACAACGTCCGCATCGCTTGCCACCTCCGCACACGCCACACACTCGCCGGGACGCTCTGGCGATCCGCCCTTTCTCGCGGCGAAGAGAGTGCGATCCTCGAGCGCTCGCGCGAACTTCTCGACGTCCTGGGCCTGCTGCACCGCGAGCGCGATGTCGCAAAGAACCTGCCCTACGGCGACCAGCGCAGGCTCGAGATCGCCCGGGCGCTGGCCACCAACCCGCGCATCCTGCTCCTCGATGAGCCCGCCGCGGGCATGAACCCGCAGGAAAAACTCGGCCTGCGCACCATGATCCGCGGCATCCGCGACCGCTTCGACCTCACCATCCTGCTTATCGAGCACGACATGGGCGTGGTCATGGGCCTGTGCGAGCGCATCACCGTGCTTGACCACGGCGTGACCATCACCGAGGGCACGCCCGAGGAGGTCCAGAAGAACCCGAAGGTCATCGAGGCGTATCTGGGTGAGCCGGTCGCAACCGGCGGAGCGCACGCGTGACCCCGACTGCACTTCAAACCAACTCGGATGCGCGCGGCAATGTTGCTCCCGGCCAGCCCATGCTCGAAGTGACCGGCCTGCACGTCCGCTACGGCGCGATCGAGGCACTCCACGGCGTATCGCTGAGGGTTCATCGCGGGCAGATCGTCTCGCTCATCGGCTGCAATGGCGCGGGCAAGACCACCACGCTCCGCGCGATCTCCGGCATGGTGCGGCCCTCCGCCGGAGAAGTGACGTACGAGGGGAAGTCGCTCGTCGGGATGCCCCCGCACGAGATGGTGCGGATGGGCATCGCCCACTGCCCCGAGGGGCGCGGCATCTTCGCCAACCTCACCGTCGATGAGAACCTCTCGCTCGGTGCCTTCGCGCGGCGGGACAAGCCCGCCATCGCCAGGGACCGCGAGAAGTCGCTTGACCTGTTCCCTCGCCTGCGCGAGCGCCTGAAGCAGAACGCTGGCACGCTCTCGGGCGGCGAGCAGCAGATGCTGGCGATCGCCCGCGCCCTTATGGCCCGCCCGCGCCTGCTGCTCCTCGATGAGCCATCCCTTGGCCTGGCCCCGCAGATCGTGCAGACCATCTTCCGCATCATCCGCGACATCAACGCCGAGGGCACCACGATCCTGCTGGTCGAGCAGAACGCGCACATGGCACTCAACGTCGCGCACCACGGCTACGTCCTCGAAACCGGCGCGATCAAGATGGACCGGCCCGCCAAGGAACTGGCCGCGAGCGACGAGGTGCGGAAGGCGTACCTGGGGATCGGGTAAGCAGAGAGTGGTCGTTCCGCCCATAGGATTGAACATGGCACAAACGCCGAAGAAGAAGCAGTCCGGGCCGTTGAGCGCAAAGTGGAAGCGGTTTATCGAGCGCGGCGTCCGCGCCGGCCGCTTCCGTTCCGAGCAGGACGCGATGGACAGAGCGCTGAAACTTCTTGAACAGCGGGAACGCGACGTGCAATTGTTCGCCTCTGACATCCGTCGGAAAATCGATGAAGGCATCGCGGAAGCGGATCGTGGTGAACTCATTGACGCGAAGACGGCGTTCGATCACTTGCGCAGTGGCCGTGAGCGGGTCCGTGCCCGCAGGTCGGCGTAAGCAATGCCCGAGACCTTTCTTACTCCGGCTGCGCTCCGCGATCTGGCGGAAATCCGGGCTTACATCTACGAGCAGAGTCCCGAGGCGGCCGTTCATGTCTTGCGCGTGCTGGAGCAGTCCGTAACATTGGTCGCTCAGAGGCCCGCGATTGGCCACCGACGCCGCGATCTAACAAACAAGGACGTTTGGTTCTACCGGGTCTTCTCGTACTACTTGGTCTATCGCGCTGCTCCTCCGCCATTGACGATCATCCGGGTGGCACATGCTTCGCGCGATGTGGGCCGTCTGCTGGCGCGCAGCCCGTAGCGATGTCCCCCCGGCGCAGCCGCCCTTCACGATCATGCCCAGCCGCCGGCCTCTAAACTCCCCCGTGTGGTCCCCCGACGACATTCTCGACGCAGTTGCCGCCGCGATCTCGCAGCGCGAAGCCGACCTGCGCGCCGAGCACGCCGTCCACGGCCTCGATTCTCTCTCCGAAGTAAAGTTCCACACGCTCCTCGCCCAAGGCCTGCGTTCCACGGGCCACGGCGTCCTCCGCGAGCAGCCCTACCCGCACGAGTGGCGGCGCAAACGCCGCGGCGGACACCACGCCGCCGACCTCTCCGATCCGAACGCACCCCCTTCGATCTCCGACTATTCCGCCATCGATACCGAAGCTGCCGACCCGGTCACCGGTGAGTTGCCCGATCCGCGCGACCGCATGCGCTGCGACCTCGTGCTCACGCCCACCGCCGGTCAGGCTGTCGGCGACCCGCTCGCGCAGGCGAGGGCCGCGCGTGTGCGCAGCACGCAGGCCGCGGGAACGCTCTTCGCCGCCGTCGAGGCATACGACGCCCTTCCACCGCCACCGGACAACTCTTGTCCGCCCGAGGACGCCTTCTGGCTGGAGGTCAAACTGATCGGTCAGTTCTGCTACTCCGCTGGTGTCCCCGGTCCCAATGTTTCCTACACCGCCGAACTCCTGCGCGGCCCGACCGCCGATGCCCGGAAACTCTCAGCCGACGGCCGGATCGCCTACGCCGCGTCGCTGGTCCTCCTGTTCACGCGGGACGAATCTACCGCCGACCACGACCTCGCTCAGGCTGTACACCGCTGCCTGGACCGGAATCTGCCGATCGCCTCGCCCATCCGGCGGTCCCTCGCGATCACCGACCGCATTGGTAACGGTGTCCTGACGGCGTGCATGATCCCCGTGCGAAGCAGCCTGTGAGCCTCACTGCCGCCTCTCCGGCGCGGCACACGGTTTCCCCGATACCCAAGCCCTATCCTCTCCGATACATGAGCAAGAAGACCAAGCCGCACCCGCTGGAGTTGCAGACACACGACATCCTGCCGACCCACTCCGTCACCGACCCCAAACTGACGCGGGCGTTTGCCATCGAGGCCGCACGCACACTGGCCGATGCCAAGTGCTCCGACATCGTCGTGCTGGACGTCCAGGGACTGTCGCAGATCACCGACTTCATCGTGATCGGCTCGGGCACCTCCGACCGCCAGATGCACGCCGCGGCACAGCACGTGGGCGAACTCGCCCAGGAGCAGCATTTCCCGCTCTTCCGACGGAACGTCGACGAACGAACGACGTGGATCGTGCTTGACCTGGTGGACTGCATCGTCCACGTATTTGAGCCCAACGCTCGCGCCCTGTACGACCTCGAGATGCTCTGGGGGGATGCTCCCAATGTGAAGTGGGAACGCCCCGGTGAGAAGCGCCGGCACGCGCCCGAACCGGAGTAAGCAGACTTGACGGCCAGCCATGGCGAGTTTCTGGTGCGTCCTGATCCGCCGCCCCACCCCCCGGGTGCCCGAACGGTCGCCGCCGGTGGCTACGAGATCATCGTGGGCGCGGGCCTGCTCGGCGGCATCGGCCCGTTTGTTCGCTCCGTCTTGCCAAACGCGGGTCGCGCGCTGCTCGTCCACGATTCCGCGCTGCCGCGGGCGTACATCGACAGCACCGCCGCGGCACTCGGATCGGCCGGCTTCTCGGTAGCGGCGTGCCCGGTTCGCGCTACCGAAGATCGCAAATCCCTCACGACGCTGGAGCAAATCTTCGGCGCGGCCGTGTCCGCACGCCTCGAACGCGACGAGCCCATCATCGCGCTGGGGGGCGGCATCGTCGGAGATGTCGCCGGGTTCGCCGCGGCGACCTATCGGCGCGGCGTGCCGATCATCCATCTCCCCACCACGCTCCTCTCCATGGTCGATGCCTCAGTCGGGGGCAAAACCGCCGTGAACATCCGCTCGGCGGGACCGAACGGCGCTCTCAGCAAGAACATGGCCGGCGCTTTCCATCGCCCCTCGTTGGTGGTCTGCGATGTCTCGACCCTGCACTCGCTCCCCGATCGCGAACTCCGGTCCGGCCTGGCCGAGTGCATCAAGCACGCCCTGATCGGTGCCGACTTCGCCGATCCCACGCTCACAGAGTTCATCGAGCAACACCGCAGCGCGATCCTCGCGAGGGACGAGGCCACGCTCATCAAGTTGGTCGCACGCAACGTCACCATCAAGGCGAACTGCGTCGCCCGCGACGAGTTTGAGAGGCGACACGACGATTCGCCCCACGGCGGACGCATGGCCCTGAACTGCGGGCACACCGTCGCCCACGCCATCGAGACGCTCCCCGGTCTCGCGCACGGCACGCACAGCACCGGCCTGACCCACGGCGAGGCCGTCGGCCTGGGGCTGCTCGCGGAGTGCGCAATCGCCACACGCCTGCACCTCAACGATGCCGCCGCTTCCACACGCCTGCAAACGCTCCTCTCGCATTGCGGCCTGCCCACCCGTGTCCGCGGCCTCCTACCCACCGCATCGATACTCGACCGGATGCTCGACGACAAAAAGGTCGCCGGAGGTAAACTCCGACTGGCGCTGCCCGCCGCGGACAACCGCTGCCGGCTCGTCACCGACCCGCCGATGGGCGCCGTCGCCGCGGGCATCGAAGCAATCCGCGCCTGATGGATCAGGTCCGTGTCGCCGTGTCGCGCTGGGTGATTGATGACTCATACGGACTCGGTGTGGCGTCCGCGCGTTCGGACAAAGGATTCTCACCGCACGAGGCGCAGAGATCGCGTAGGAGGTTCCTTGTGCCCTCGACAGCCGGCGATGGCCTCGACGGTCGCGCATAAGCCCCGGTACTCAATGATCAGCCGGATGCCTCTTGGCGTCTGGTCCTGAGCCATTTGCTCTGAGTCCTCCGCGCCTCGTGCGGTCAATCCTCTTCCATTGCGAAGGGCAACAATCAGCCGGACTTGGTGTCTGTCGCGGCCGGCTCAGTGGTCGCCACAGCCGCAGGCAGAACCGGCACCACCGGCTGGCCCGGCCGCACCTGCCGCGCTATCACCCGCCACGCCCAGTAGCCCACCATCAGCAGCGTGCCGAAGTACGTCGAGATCACGAACAGGTCCGGGATGAAGTTCGCAAACTCGTAGAGGGCCAGGAAGAGCGCCGCGTGCAGCAGCAGCACCGGCGGGATCGCCCACGGGCTGGAGCGCTTGGCCATCGCCTCAGTGCTGTTCGCCATCGCGTATCCCTGCTGGCGCGTCCGCGTCACCAGCCGCTTGGCCCACAGGAACTCCGTCGCCAGGATCATCAATCCCGCGATGATGACCGGGATGCCCCCCGGCCCCGGCACCGGCGCAAGCGCGATGCCCACGATAATGACCGCCGAGCCCACGATCAGGATCAGCACCCGCTTGAAGTTCCGCTGCGTGACCTCCATCGCCTGCGCCACATCCTCCATCGGCGAGCGGCGGCGCTTGCGTTCCGCTGCGGAAGCGAACAGCGATGCAATCACGCCCAGCGCCAGCATCCCCACGATAATCGCCAGCGAGAACTCGGTCGGGACGTGCAGTTTCTCTTCCGGGGCCCACGACACCAGCCACCCCCAGCCCTCGGGCAGCCGCGTCGTTGCCGCGTGCAGGTGGTGAACCCCCATGAGCATCATCTTGATCCCGATGAACGCCAGCACGAACACCAGGCTGGTCTTCAGGTAGCGGAAACTGCCCAGCGCGGCCGCGACCGCGAAGAACAACGACCGCAGCCCCAGGATCGCGAACACGTTGGAGGTGAACACGATGAACGGGTCCTGCGTGATGCCCAGGACCGCCGGGATCGAATCAACCGCGAAGATCACGTCCGTGAACTCGACGACCACCAGCGCAAGGAACAGCGGTGTCGCGTAGAGCAACCCGTTGAGCCGCACGAAGAACTTCTGATCGTGATACTCCGGCGTGACTCGCATCACCTTCTGGGTCAGCCGGAGCGCGGGGCTGTGCGAGATGTCCTCCTCACTCTCCCCGGAGCGAAACATCTTGTACGCCGTGTACACAAGGAACGCGCCGAAGATGTAGTTGAGCCACTCGAACCGCTTCACCAGTTCGACGCCCGCGACGATCATTCCGCCCCGCATCAGCAGCGCGCCCAGAATGCCCCAGAACAGCACCCGGTGCTGCAGCGTTGCCGGCACTCTGAAGTACCCGAAGATCACCGCGATCACGAAGATGTTGTCCACGCTCAACGAGTACTCGAGCACCCACGCGGTGAGGTACCTGATCGTCGCCTCCGAGCCGTGCCCCGTCGCCGACACCGCGCCCGCCCCCGGCTCCAGCGCGGCGACCCGCATGAACTCGTTCGTGATGCCCGCAGGCCAGTTGTGCTGGTACATCCACCACACGCCGCCCGCGAACAGCAGCGCAAGCGCAACCGTGAACGCCGTGAACAGCAGCGACTCCCGCGGCCGGATCACATGGGCCTTGCGGTTCACCACGCCCAGGTCCAGCGCGAGCATCCCCAGCACAAACACGATGAAGCCGACATAGATCCAGACCATCCAACCTCCAGGCACCATCGAGGGGCACCGAGCCTGAGGTTGGTCTCGCCGGATGCGTCACGCGACGCCCGCCAGGGCCGGGGGAGTCGGTAAGGGTCCCCGTGTTGACGGCCGCTGAGCCCCGGAATCTTGCCCCGGGTGGCTACTCCCCAACTTTCAACGCCTGAGTGTACGCCGCCTTCCGCTTCGGCAAATACCCCGCGATCCAAGCCTAATACAAACTGCTCAACAAAAACGGGGGGGACGTGCGGCTCGCGCACGGCGTATGGGCCTTGAAATCACGCAAGTCCGGCGCGTTCGGCTTACACTGCATGCGGAATCTTCCCGCCCGTGCGGGCGGGAGCGCCATGAAGCGTTCCATCGACTCCCTCTCTCCAAACTCGGAGGTCCCCCATGTGTCGTTGTAGCAACTTCATCGTCCCCGCCCTGCTCACTGTCGCCGGCATCGCCGCGGTCGCCGGATCAGTTGCCCTGACCCAGCCCGCCAAGGAGAAAATGCCGGGTGCCGCCAAGCCCGCCGCAGCGCAGCCCGCCGGCCAGCCCGACATGCAACTCCCCCCTGGCTGGTCCGCCGAGGACATGCAGGCCTGCACGGAGGCCGGCACCCCCGGCCAGATGCACGAGGTCCTCGCCAAGCGCGTGGGCACCTGGTCGAGCAAGACCAAGATGTGGATGGCCCCCGGAACCGAGGCAATGGCCAGCGAGGGAACCTACACCTGCACCTCCCTCATGGACGGCCGCTACGTCCATTGCGAGATGAAGGGCGAGATGCCCGGCATGGGCATGTTCCACGGCGCGGGCCTTGCCGGCTTTGACAACGTCAGCCAGAAGTTCGTCGGCAACAGGATCGACAACCATTCGACCGGCATCATGAACGGCACCGGCACACTCTCGGCCGACAGCAAGACCCTCAACTGGACCTACACCCACAACTGCCCGCTCACCAAGAAGCCCCAGACCCTGCGCGAGGTCGAGACCATGACCGGGCCGAACAACATGACCCTTGAGATGTACGGCCCCGACCGCGCATCGGGCAAGGAGTTCAAGATGATGGAGATCACCTTCTCACGCACCGGCGGAGCGCCGACCGCCAGCAAGGGCCACTGATCTAGTCCTCCGCCCGCTCACCCTCGGGCGCCATCTTGACAAGGCGCGGATCAAACCGCCCAACAACGTCCACCAGGTCGCGCTGCTGCGCCATCACCTGGTGGATGTTTTTATAGACGCCCGGAACCTCATCAAGGCCCGCCGACATCACATGAACGCCCGCCGCGGCCAGTTCCCGCCGCACATTCCCCCACGCGAACGTCTGCTTTGCCCGCGTCCGCGACATCAACCGCCCCGCCCCGTGACTCGCGGACTTTAGTGACGCCTCCGACCCCCGCCCCCGCACAACGAAACCCGGCGTCGCCATCGACCCGGGGATCACACCCAGCACGCCCTCACCCGCCGGCGTTGCGCCCTTGCGATGCACGATCAACTCCTCGCGCGAGCCATCGGGAAGCACATGCTCTTCCTTCCACGCGAAGTTGTGGTGGTTCTCCACATACCCGAGCGCCTCGCCCCCGACCGCCCGCACGATGTGCGTGTGGATGCACTCGTGATTCGCCGCGGCGTACTCGCCCATCAGGTTCATCGCGTTCCAGTACTCCTGTCCCGCTTGGGACGAAAGTTCCAGCCACGCCAGGTACGAAAGATCCTTGGGCAGTTCCGGGTGCTGCTTCATCGCCAGTTTGGAGTAATGATCGCACACCGCCGCGCCCGTCCCGCGCGAGCCCGAGTGCGACAGCAGCGCAAGGTACCGCCCCGCGCCAAGGTCAAGCCGCCAGCCCGAGCCATGCACGCCCCCCGACTCTGGCGCTGTCCCCGCCCGCCGCGCCACATCCTCATCCGTGATCGTCAGCACGCCGAACTCGACGAAGTGATTGCCCGAGCCGCTGGTGCCCAGTTGCGCCCACGCCCGGTCCCGGCTCCGGGAAGTCACCGCCGACACGCGCCAGTCGCTATCGAGCACCGCGTGCTGGCGCTTGCGCTGGAATGTCGACCCCACCCCGAACCGCGTCTCGCTCTCGATCGCCTTCTCCAACGACTCCCGCTCGTGCTCGCTGTCGAGCATCCCCGGCGGCAGGTCCAGCACCGTCATCTTCATGCGGCACGCGATATCCACCCCCACCGCGTACGGCACCACCGCGTTCCGCGTTGCCAGCACCCCGCCGATCGGCAGGCCGTACCCCACATGCGCATCAGGCATCAGCGCGCCCATCGCGGCGACGGGCAACCGGCACGCCCGGGCCATCTGGTTCACCGACTCGGGCTCAAGGTCAACGCCCCAGTTGCGCCACGGCGCGGGCTCATCGCGCTCGACAAACGCGGATGCTGCCGGCGCATCCACCAGCGCCGCGGCCAGCCAATCGAACACCGGGTCGTGCAGATACCCGCGCGGGTTCCCGATCACGCCCTTCATCGCCGCCCGGAGCGAGTCCTTGCCGATGCCCGCTTCCGCTGCACGTGCGCACGCCCGCACCGCTAGCCGCAGCGGCTCGCCATCGGGGATGCCCAGGTTCGCCAGTTCCCGCGCCTTCATGCGGCATCGTACCGCGCGGGCGTCTCAGCGATCCGCCCGCTCACTCCATCCCGTGCCCGGCCAGCGACGCATCGACAAACCCCGCCAGTTTCCTTGCCCGAACCGGGTGCTGAAGTTTGCGGATTGCCTTCGCCTCCACCTGCCGCACGCGCTCGCGCGTCACCTTGAAGATGCGACCGACCTCCTCGAGCGTGTAGGTGTACCCGTCGCCGATCCCGTACCGCAACTTGATGATCTCCCGCTCCCGGTACGTCAAACTCTTGAGCACATGCTCGATGCGCTGGCGGAGCATGTCCTGCCCCGCCGTGTCGCTGGGCGCGCGCTGGCTGTCGTCCTCGATGAAGTCGCCGAAGTACGAGTCCTCGCTCTCGCCCACCGGCCGGTCCAGCGACACGGGGTGGCGAGAGATCTTCATCACGCGCCGCGTCTCGGTCACCGTCAACCCCGAGCGCTCCGCGAGTTCGCCCATCGTCGGCTCGCGTCCGTGCTCCTGGAGCATCGCCTTCTGGATCCCCCGGAGCCTGCCGATCGTCTCGATCATGTGGACCGGGATGCGGATCGTTCGCGCGTGGTCGGCGATCGCCCGCGTGATCGCCTGGCGGATCCACCACGTCGCGTAGGTGCTGAACTTGTACCCCCGCTTGTACTCGTACTTGTCGACCGCGCGCATCAGCCCCGTGTTCCCCTCCTGGATCACGTCCAGGAACGGCAGGCCGCGGTTGCGGTACTTTTTCGCGATCGAGACCACCAGCCGCAGGTTCCCGCCCGAGAGGTCCCGCTTGGCCTGCTCATACTCCCAGAACACCGCGTCGATGTCCCTCACCCGCCGCGCAAGGTCCGCGGGCTCCTCGAGCACCAGCGACCGCAGGCCGTCGAGTTCTTCCTTCAGGACCGCCATGTCTTCGGCATCGGATCGCTTGGCCCGCTCGGCCTTCTTCAACTCCCCCTCCAGCGCCGTCATCTTCTTGCAGATGCTCCGCAACTTCCTCATCAGCGGGATGATCCGCCCCGTGCGCAGACTCAACTCCTCGGTCAGCGCGGCCAACTTCCGACGCCGACAACACATCTCCTCGATAATCTCCGCCGCCGCCTCCGTCGCGCGGTCCATCCCGCACAGCCGCTCCCAGTCCCGCCGGTTGTTGGCGAGCATCTTGTCGAGCGTCACCAGGTTCGCCGGTATCCGACGGGTGATGCGGTCCTTGGCGTTGTCCTCCGCGGTCGACACCCGCATCGTGCGGTCAAAGGGCAGCTCGCCCGTGTGTACCTGGCGCAGCAGGTTCACGGCTTGACCGACCAGATAGTCCGACTCGAGGCACCGACGGCGGAAAATCATCCGCGTCGTCTCGATCTTCTTGGCAAGGCGCACCTCCTCATCGCGCGTCAGCAGCGGGATCGAGCCCATCTGAGAGAGGTACATCCGGATCGGGTCATCGATCCGCTTGGCCCCCTCAGCCGCGAGCGCCTCACGAAGGTCGCGCCGGAGCGTCTCATCATCGATCAGGTCCTCCTCGGGCGCGCTGAGCATCGCGCTCAGCGGCTCATCGTCAAGCCGCGGCAACACCGTCGAGGCCGGCGCGGCGGCGCTGGAGGCCGGGCCGGGCACCAGGTTGGGGTGTGGGGGGGCACCCCAGTGCCGCGGGATCGATCGCTCCCCCCCCGCCACCGTCTGAGCGCGCGAGGGCTTCGTGAGCCCGGAGTTCGCAACCGCCTGCTCCCCGCCCTTCTTGCGCGCATCGCGCCAGCAGCGCGCGCGGTACTCCATCTCATCGATCAACTCAAGCCCGCGCGAGTCGATCAGAACCAACAACTCGTGCAACCGGTCGGGGTCCACCCACTCGTCCGGCAGCGTGTTGTTCAACTCCTCATAGGAAAGCCAGCCACGGTGGCTGCTCGAATCAATAAGACTCTCGATACACGGATGAAGACCTTGCACCACGATTGCCTCCTGCACGCCGCGTTGCCTCCGCGGCAGAGATCACCAGACACCAGTGACACGCTTGCGGGCATGACCACTGATCGCCGACCCACAATCCAGTTCCAACGTGAACCAATGTGTCCAATGTGTGTACGAATCCAGATCAAGACTCTTGCGCTGTCGCTCGCTCCTTTCAACCTTCCAGAATCCGGCGTTGTGTAATCCTGCTCCTCATTCTTCGTAATCCGATCCCCTTGCGCCACTCGAAAGTCCGTCGTCATCTCGCCCCCTCTCCCGCGTCCCCGACGGGGGAGAAGTCGCCGTAGGCGACAGAGGGGGCACGACTTCCCTCAGCCCGATGGTCGCGGTAGGCGCGTGGGGTCATGCCCCATCGCCGCACGTAACTCGCGTTGACGCAATACCGCGTGAATCCAGTCGCCCTTTGCCTCCTCCTGACCCTGTCCCTCCGTCCGCCGCAGCAGCACCTCGCGCACCCGCTCGGCAAAGTGCTGCACCAGACGCTGCCCGTCGCCCTCGGTCATCCGGTCAACCTCCGCCGCGGCGTGCGTGGCGAAACGCTGCGTCGCCGCATCCTCGATCGACACCAGCACCGCCCGGAGCGTGGCCGCCTCCTCGTTGAGCCGAAGGTCCGCCATCGCCTCGGCGATGCGCCTCGCCGGGCCTTCCGGGAAGGCCTCCGGCACAACCGCCTCCCACTCTTCATCCTTCAGGCGCAGGTACAGCCCGGGCTCGCACAGCAGGCACCCGAGCAGATGCTCCTGCGCGGTCAGACGCGCCACGGGTGACGCCGCCGTGCCGTCCGCCTCGGGCGCGCCGGCCCACCGAGAGCGACTCCCCCCTCCCCCACCAAGCCGCGCCACCTTCTGCGACAACGAATCGACAATCGTCTTCCAGTCCACGCCCGCCACTTGCGCGATCCGCTTGACGATGAGTTGAAAGCGAACCGGCTCGACGGAGGCCAGCCCCAGCGATACCAGGCGGGTCGTGAACTCGTCGATCAGTCTCGCCCGTGTCGCAACGCCCTGGCCATCCAACGCGATGCGCGTCCGCGCGAACAGCAGGTCCAGCGGGTCGACCGCCGCCGCAAGCACCCTGTCGAGCACCCCTCGCCCGCCCTCCCGCCTGAGCAACTCATCTGGGTCCTTCGCATCCGTGTGCGGCGAGAGCGTCGCGATCCGCACATCGATCGGCTCAGCGAAGAACACCTCCACCGCGCGCTCCGCGGCCTTCATTCCCGCGCTGTCGCCGTCAAACAGCAGGATGACGCTGTCGCACAACCGGCGGAGCACCCGCGCGTTGCCGATGGTCAGCGCTGTGCCCAGAGTCGCCACCGCGTTCCGCACGCCCGCCTGGTGACACGCGATCGCGTCCATGTACCCCTCTACAACGATCGCCACCCGCCCGGTGCGGATCGCCTGCGCCGCCTGGTGCAGGGCGTAGAGCGTCGTACTCTTGTCGAACACCGCGGACTCGGCCGAGTTCAGATACTTCGGATCGTCCTCCTCTCGCAGACGCCGTCCCCCGAAGCCGATGATCCGTCCGATCTGGTCATGGATCGGGAACATCAGGCGGTTGCGGAAGGCGTCGTACATCCCCCCGCTGTCGCGGCTCTTCAGGAGCCCCGCGCCCCGGTATGGCGCGAGTTCCAGATTCTTCCGCTGCACCGTCAGCAGCAGGCCGTCCCACTTGTCCGGCGAGGCGCCAAGGGCAAACAGTTCAATCATCTCGGCGCTCACGCCGCGGGCACTCAGCACCGCGCGGGCCGCACGCCCGTGCTCCTCGTGCGCGAGGATCGCGCGGAAGAAGTCGCACGCAGACTGGTTCGCCCCGAGCATCGCCGAGCGCGATGCCTGCTGCTCATCACCAGAGGCCACTTCCCCGCCCGCCTCCGTCCCGCTCCCCGATCCGTGCGACGGTCGCCACGGCGTCAACTTGATCCCCGCCCGATCCGCCAGATGCTGCAGCGCCTCGCGGAAGGACATCTTGTGGTAGTCCATGACGAACCGCAGCGCATCCCCGCCCGCTCCGCAGGAGAAGCAGTGGAATATCTGCTTGTGCGGCACGACCGTCATCGACGGCTTGTGGTCGTTATGAAACGGACACACCCCAAGGAACTCCCGGCCCTTGCTCTTGAGCGCGAGTTGCTCGCCGATCAGGCGAACGATGTCGGTCGCCTCCAGGACGCGGCGCTTGTCGTCGTTCGAACTGACGGATCGGAGAAGTGAAGTCATACGGAACTAGCCAAGCACTTCGGAACTTCTGCCGGCTCACGCACCAGAAGGTGCGCGCAGACAGCCCACACGAGGAACGCACGCTCGAAGTTGCTTGGGTCTCGAGATCACCAGCCCGAACTGCACAAACCCGGCGCTCGCGCCGGAACACCTCCGAGGCCGAAGCGGCCCGGAGAGCGGGATGGTGTCGCGAGTCGGTCGCCCAGAAAGTGCTGATCCCGGAAGATGGTCGGCACGGACGCCGTATCTGGCCCGATGGATCCTGGGTTGGGCGACCTTCCCAGACTTGAAAAATGTAGCACGGCTTCCGCTTCGGTCAACGTAATCGCTCAAAGTCCCGCCAAACCGCTCAACTTCAACCCTTTACGTCCGATATCTCCCCGGGCCCGGCACCCATAGCCTTCCCGCGATGAGGGTGCAGGTTCGCTTTGAGGGACGGGTCCAGGGAGTCGGCTTCCGCGCCACGGCGGCCGAGTGCGCCCACCCTCTTCCCCTCACCGGCTTTGTCCGCAACAAGCCCGATGGCTCGGTCCTGCTCGAAGCGCAAGGCGACGAAGAGGAAATCGACCTCTTCCTCTTGCGAATCTCGGAACGCATGGGATGCAATATCACCCGCGCCGACCGCACCGATCTCCCCGAACGCGCTGACGAAGAACAGTTCACGATCCGCTCCTAGCCGACCCTCCCACTTCCCACTTCCCACTTCCCCCATGCCACTCCTCCTTTTCGACATCGACGCCACGCTCATCTCCACCAGCGGCGTTGGGATCCGCGCGATGGAGGACGGCGGACGCGAGACCTTTGGCCCCGGGTTCCACTCAATCGGTGTCGAGTACGCCGGTCGCCTCGATCCGCTCATCGTGCGAGATCTGCTCATCGCCAACGGCCTGCCCCCCTCGCAGGCCAACGCGCTCGCCCTGCGCAACGCCTATCGCAAGCACCTCGCGGAGAAACTCCCCGCAACCACCGGCGCACGCGCGCTTCCGGGCGTCCCGCAACTGCTCGATGCCCTCCGCGATCGCGCCACCCTGGGTCTGCTCACCGGCAACTACCAGGACACCGGCTCGCTCAAACTCCGCGTCTGCGGCATCGACCCCGCCCGGTTCGCGATCTCCGCTTGGGGAGACGACTCGCCGCACGATCCCCCGGACCGCTGCCACCTCCCTCCAGTCGCGATGGCCCGCTTTGAGAAGCGCTTCGGCCACGCGCCCGATGCCGCCCGCTGCGCCATCATCGGCGACACCCCGCACGACATTCGCTGCGCAAAACTCAACGGCCTCCGCTCGCTCGGTGTCGCCACCGGCAGTTTCACCGCCGCCGCCCTCCACACTGCTGGCGCTGATCATGTCATGCCCGACCTCTCAGACACCGCCGCGGCGGTCAACTGGCTTACTTCCTTCCCCTCACGCTAATCCGAGCGAATACCCTCATTCCGGGTAATCCGCCGGTCGCGCGATTCTTGCCTGTTTCCACTCCATCCAACCCGATACACTTCCGCTCGCGGATCACGATTGGGTCCGACGCAGCCCTGCGTCCCAATACACCCGCGAACGCCACGGCCGGACACCCGGAGTCGCCTGCCTCTGCCAGCGGCGAGCGGTGTCGGAACCTTAAGCAAGGACGCGAATGCCCACCGAAACGCTTGAACAGCCTCAGATTGCACCCCCCCCGGAAACAGCTCCAACCGCGCCTGCACGCGTGCGTCACGGCGATGAAGATTCCGCGATCAGCCGCGCCGATGCGCGTCTGCGCATGATCAATCTCGGTGCGGTGCTGGTTCCCATCGGCGGCCTCGCCGTCGCGATGGCCCTCACCTGGGGGACCGCGTTCGATTGGACGTATCTTTGGATCATGACCGCGATGTCCTTCATCAGCGGCTTTGGTATCACCGTCGGCTTCCACCGACTCTGCACACACCGCGCCTTCAGCACCCCCGCCCCCATCCGCTACGCCTTCGCCGTTGCCGGCTCCATGGCCGTGCAAGGCCCCGTCATCGAATGGTGCGGCGCGCACCGTCGCCACCACCAGCACTCCGACACCGAGGACGATCCGCACTCTCCGCACATGGGGCCCGATGGCTCGTGGGGCGACGGCTTTCTGGCCACGCTTCGCGGTGCGTACCACGCGCACATCGGCTGGCTGTTCGCCGGTCATATCAAGGGTCTCGGACGCTACACCCGCGACCTGCGCGAGGACCGTGCCCTCGTGCTCGCCAACCGTCAGTTCCTCTTCTGGGTGATGGCCGGCCTGGTCATCCCCGCCATCGCCGGCGGCCTGCTCACGATGTCCTGGACCGGCGTTGCGCTGGGCTTCCTCTGGGGCGGACTGGTGCGCATCCTCATCATCCACCACATCACATGGAGCGTCAACTCCATCTGCCACCTCTGGGGCAGCCGTCCCTTCGACTGCGGCGATGAAAGCCGAAACAACGTCATCGTCGGCATCCTCGGACTGGGCGAGGGCTGGCACAACAACCACCACGCTTTCCCGACCAGCGCCCGCCACGGTCTCCGCTGGTGGGAGGTCGATTTCAGTTACATGATCATCAAGGCCCTCGCCCTGGTTGGCCTGGCACGCGATGTCCGCGTGCCCGACCGCGAGCGAATGCTCGCCAAGTTGAAGCGGAACAGAAAGCCCGCAGCGCCCGAGGTCATCGTGCTGCCCCGCCTCTCGCCCGCCTCCCTCCGCCACGCCGAACGCGCCTGACCGGCCGCCCCCCACCTCCGCTCCCCGACTGTTCACCAGCCAACATATACTTGCCCGGGAGGACGGGGAGCCCGGCGATGCCCATACGTTTTGCTTCACACTGCGCGGCCTACT
>Ga0163151_10004034_pt1 | contig 20278 bp, 19 predicted proteins | sample OliLakLV19MP5IB2_FD_145596 | JGI IMG/M metagenome (GOLD analysis project Ga0163151, IMG submission 145596) | Freshwater microbial mat bacterial communities from Lake Vanda, McMurdo Dry Valleys, Antarctica - Oligotrophic Lake LV.19.MP5.IB-2 | ecosystem: Environmental > Aquatic > Freshwater >... | reverse complement strand
TAATATAGTAAAATAAAAATAGATTATATAGTTTTAAAGTATTATAGAAATTATTTTTTTATCAATGAAACTGTTATATATATAAACTTAACCAAATACTACTAATATTTTAATACAAATAATTTTAATTTGCAAGCTCAAAAACAAGTTTTATATTTGAGGCATGAAAAGACACCTAAGCTTGCACATACAATTTGGAAAGTATTTTTTAATAATGGCCAAGTATATGAACATATGCCCGATAAAGGTTTTGCCAATTTTTCCATGACAACTAATTTAGATTTCATGAATAACTATGTATACTCCTCTCCCGGTTTGTGGCTTATTAAAAGACCCGGCGTAGTAGAGATTAAATTGGAATCGAAGAAAACTGATAATATAGAAATAGGTATACAGTCATACTATCGTTGCAAACCTGTGGACGGGCTCAAGTTACAAGGCTCTTGGACCTCCCTTTCTGACCCTAATAGTCCCGATATGAATAATTATCAATCAGGGCAAAAACCACTAATTAGTTTTACCAAAGAGGGCACTTTTACTGATGAAGGCATCTTCACCAATGTATTACAAATATATCAAGATAATGCACCCATCAAAACTGCTGGAAGTGGTACTTATATTATTAAAGATTATTCTTTAATACTTTTTTATTACGACGGCCATATAAAACAAGTTGCATTCACTGGATTTTTGTCAGTTGACCCTGCGGTTAATGATGATAGAATTTGTATTGGCAGGGCGAAAATTAGAAAACGGACTATATAAGTTTCTACTAAGCCCTCGGATGAAATTGTATCAACGTATCACGCAAAAATTCTCTGTCCAAATGGGTATATATTTCTGTGGTCGTGATACTTTCATGTCCGAGCATTTGCTGCACCGCTCTGAGGTCGGCACCGCCTTCTATTAAAGCTGTTGCAAACGAATGTCGCAACGTATGCGGACTAATATTTTTAGTAATTCCAGCCATTGCAGCTAATTTTTTGGTGAGTGTAAATATATATATTCTGCTCAGCCCTTTTCCAAAACGATTCAAAAATAATATATCAGAAGAATGCTTATCAATTGTTACTTGATTACGAAAACTTTTTATATATAAATCAATTGCTTTTAATGCAGCACTACCTATAGGAACTAGTCTTTCTTTACTTCCTTTTCCCGTTACTTTTATATATTCACCTACAAATGATATATCAGAAATTTTAAGTCCTGTTGTTTCACTAACACGAAGACCACAACTATACATTGTTTCGATAATCGCTTTGTTTCGATGTCCATCGGGCCGACTCAGGTCTATTTGCAGCAACATTTTTTCTATCTCTATATGGTCGAGTGTATCGGGAAGTTTACGTGCAAGTTTGGGAAGTTCCAATAATTCTGCCGGACTTTGTGTAATCAAATCCTCCATCAGCAAATATTTATAAAACGCTCTAATGCCTGATATCATTCGTGCTTGGCTTGTATTACTCAAACCCAATTCCACTACCCACTTCACAAATGCTTGTAAATGTTCAAGCTTAATTTGCAGTGGATTTATTATGGTAGTTTCTGTTGGGTTTGTGAATTGTTTAAGCTTTTCTACATCATGCAAATAAGCCTCAATGGAATTACCAGAAAGCGATTTTTCCAATTGCAAATAGGCTTTAAATCCCTTAATGGCAGTGCTCCAATTCATATATAACAGTATAAGGTATAAAGTATATAGTATAAAGATTGAAGCAGCATTCTATACAATATAATTATTTTATTATATATATTATTTTTTCTCTTGTGTCTTCGCCAACAAATAATAATCGGCCAATACCAAAGCAGTCATAGCTTCTACAATGGGCACAGCTCTGGGAACTACGCAAGGGTCGTGGCGACCTAGTATTTGTATAGTTTTGTCATTCCCTTCTTGGTCAACAGTATTTTGTGGGAGTTTGATTGATGAAACAGGTTTGAAAGCGACATTAAAATATATGGGCATTGCATTACTAATTCCACCTTGTATTCCGCCTGAGTAATTTGTTTTTGTTATAATATGTTCGGCTACATTTTCAAACACATCATTATGTTCACTGCCTTTCATGCTTGCTGCTGCAAATCCACTTCCTATCTCAAATCCTTTTGCTGCATTTATTCCCATCATCGCTGCTGCTAGTGCTGCTTGCAGTTTGCCAAACACAGGCTCACCAAGGCCTACGGGAAGTCCTGTAGCAACACATTGTATCATACCGCCGAGTGTATCACCTTCCTCTTTTATTTGCAAAATTGCAGCTTGCATTTGCTTATCCAATTCTGCATCGGGGCAACGCGTTATATAATTATCTGTAGTATTTAAATCAAGACTATCATAGTTTTTATCAAGAATTATATTACCTATTTGTTTTACAAATGCGTTTATATATATTCCTTTTGTTTGTAAAAATAATTTCGCTATTGCACCTGCTGCTACCCAGTTTGCTGTCTCCCTGGCCGATGAACGTCCACCCCCACGGTGGTCACGGATTCCGTATTTTGTATAATACGTATAATCAGCATGTGAAGGACGGAAACTATTTTCTATAGTATTATAATCTTTCGATTGTTGGTCTTTGTTTTTTATTTGTATAGAAATTGGACTCCCAATACTTCTACTTTCATATACACCTGATAATATTTCTATAATATCATCTTCATTTCTGGGTGAAGAAATATCCGATTGCCCAGGCCTTCTTCGGGCCATTTGTTGTTGTATAAAATCAATATCAATCTCTAATCCTGTAGGGCAACCATCAATCACCACGCCTATAGCTGGACCGTGCGTTTCGCCATAAGTTGTAATACGAAATATATTGCCGAAGGTGTTCAAGGTTTATTATATATAATATAGTTGTCTTTGATTTTAGGAGTACTTAAATTATCCTTTACATTATACTTTGAATTTAGATATATACGTAACTAAGGTTTAATTTTTTTCTTTTTTCGTCGCCTCGCTCGCCGCGAAGGCTTTCCTTTTTACACAAAAAGGAAGCAAAAGTGTTTTTGTTTGCGAAGGTAATTTTGCTCTTCTCTAGCTCCCCGAATAATATCGAATGTTTTGCGGAAGGGCAAACCGTGGTCGAATCAACAGCAAGGTTTCCACTAACCTGTTTGTATTTATTGTACAAGGCATTGCATACCTGATATAGGATTTTCACTGCTGTTGCTCCGCCACCCCGCCGTGGCGGGCTGCCGCAAACAAAAAGGGAGCCTGTGGTAAATATGATATTTTCGTGGCCTATGGAAATTAGATAACGCTCGGAGTACATTTATACGTAATTATATATTTATATGTTCGCTTCTGGTTTCATTTGAGGGAAGAATAATACATCTTGTATCGATTGCGAATTGGTCATAAACATCGTTAATCTATCTATACCAATACCCAAACCTGCAGTTGGTGGCATGCCATACTCTAAGGCTCGCAGAAAATCGTGGTCAATAAACATCGCTTCATCATCGCCACGTTCGGTTAGTTTTAATTGCTCTTCAAATCGTTCACGTTGGTCAATGGGGTCATTCAATTCTGAATACGCATTGGCAATTTCTTTTCCATTAATCATCAATTCAAAACGCTCTACCAATCCGGGTTTACTGCGATGCTTTTTGGTAAGCGGCGACATTTCGATTGGATAATCTATAATAAAGGTAGGTTGTATAAAATTCTTCTCGCATTTACCACCAAATATTTCATCAATCAATTTTCCTTTGCCCATACTTGCATCCACTTCTATATGCAATTGTTTGCACACGTCACGCAATGCATCCTCATCCATTTCCGACACATCAAAACCAGTATATTGTTTAATGGCATCATACATCGTTACTCGGGGGAACGGACGTTGGAAATTTAAAACAGTATCTTCAAACGGCACTTCAGTGGTTCCATGCACATCAAGAGCTACTTTCTCTAGCATCTCTTCCGTAAAATCCATCATCCAATTATAATCTTTGTAGGCAACGTATATTTCCAAAACGGTGAATTCAGGATTATGTGTTCTATCCATTCCTTCATTACGGAAATCTTTTGCAAATTCATATACTCCATCAAAGCCACCTACGATCAAACGTTTCAAATAAAGTTCGTTGGCTACACGCAAATACAAAGGCATATCCAATGCATTATGATGCGTGATGAAAGGCCGTGCCGCTGCACCTCCAGGAATACTTTGCAGTATCGGAGTTTCCACTTCCATATATCCTTTATCATTAAAAGTATTACGCAGTGAGTTAATGATTTTACTGCGTTTAATAAATACATCTTTCACCTGTGGGTTCACTATCAAATCCACATAGCGTTGGCGATATCGCATTTCAGGATTGGTGAACGCATCAAAAATTTCCCCTTCTTTTTCTTTAACAATAGGAAGTGGTCGCAGCGATTTCGCCAATACTTTCATCTCGGTTACATGCAAAGTTGTTTCACCCGTTTGTGTGGTAAATACATATCCTTTCACCCCGATAATATCACCAATATCCAATAATTTTTTGAATACGGTATTATATAATGTTTTGTCTTCGCCAGGGCATATATCATCGCGTTTGATATATATCTGCATTTTGCCAGTGGAGTCTTGTATTACGCCAAAAGCTGCTGAGCCCATAATGCGACGGGTCATAATACGACCAGCCATGCTCACGTTCTTATATTCTATCTTATTGTTCTCGTAGTTCTCATTAATCTCTGCGGCTGAGGCGTTGATATCCCAAAGTTCGGCAGGGAAAGGGTCAATGCCCAATGCCATAATTTCGCTCAAACTTTGTCGTCTGATAATTTCTTGTTCGTTAAGTTCCATTGGGCAAAGATAAGCCAAGAAATTGTTTAAAAAAGACTTGCTATTTGCTACGAAAATAAAAACCCATATTTGCAGAAAAGCAATTTACTGCGAATATGGATTTTTATAATTGCAGATGAAAGTTACCTGAACAAACTCAAATATTGCTCAAAAACAAAAACTTTATTGCGTTTAAATCCCGTTTGTTCTTTTAAGATTTTGAGCTTTTCAAAATCTTGAACCAGCCTATGGGCAGTAGAAATATTTATCTCTAACACCCCAGCAATTTCGGGAATGTCAACAATAGGTTTACTATACAAATAGCTAATCAGTTTTTTGGCCATTGGAACCTTTTTGCCCAATTGTATAATTTGCTTTTCTTCTATTTTTTGCCTCAATTTCATGATGGCATAAAAAGTTGCAATTCCACTTTCAGCCGTTTCATTAATCCCCACCAAAAAAAACAAGAGCCATTGTTTCAAATTATTGTTGGTGCGAACCTGTGTTAAATTATCATAATAATGTATGCGGTTACGCTCAAAAAAATCAGACAAGTACAAGGTAGGTTTGGCGAGTATATTATTACTTACCAAATATAGTGTGATGAGCAACCTGCCCAGCCTGCCATTCCCATCCAAAAAAGGATGTATCGTTTCAAACTGATAGTGTGCAATAGCAATGCGTATCAAGTGTGGAACATGCAAATCTTCATTGTTCAATAACAATTCAAGGTCGGCCATTAGGTCGGGCAAATCAGTATGATGTGGCGGAATAAAAGTCGCATCTTTGATGGATGAGCCTCCAATCCAGTTTTGGCTACTGCGAAACTCACCTGGTAATTTGTGTTTGCCTCTCACCCCTTGTAATAATTTTTTTTGTGTGAGTTTAAGCAAACGATTACTGAGCGGTAATCTATCCATTTGTTTGATGGCATAATTCATTGCTTCTATATAATTATGCACTTCTTGCCAATCATCTTTTTTATCAGGCGATATATATGCTTCACTTTGTAGTGCTTCATCAATACTGGTTTGTGTACCTTCTATTCTACTACTTTGCGTAGCTTCTTTGGTAATATGCATTTTGATAAAAAAATTCACATCAGGAATCATCATGCTCAACGCATTAAGCTCTCCCAATTTTCTATCAGCCGAACTTAATAAACCACTCAATCTGCCATCGGCCAATAACCAATCGTGGTTAACGGGCTCTGGTGTGAAGCTTTTGTAGCCGTACTGTTTTTTTTGTGTGCCTGATTTGAACTTATTGATATCCATTTTTCACTATTTACAACTGCAAATATAAATATTTATATTCGCATTTAAGCAGTTTCCTGCAAATATGAATTTTTATATTTGCAGAATGGATGTCTTTACACACTATTAAATATTTTGTAAAAATCAATCAAACGTTTTATCCCATTTTAAATGTTTAAACCTCCCATCTGCATCTTTTATCATATCGATACAATATGTTATACCGACACGCAATATATAATAGTCCAAAAGAAAGGGACTAATCCCGAATGCTTTCGGGATGTAGTTCGGCATTACCATTCTACAAACCAAATCCGCCACAGGCGGAGAACTATTTTAGTTTAAGAATTGGTATTATATAATGAGTTTCGTTATAAACGTATTTCGCAATTAAATTCGATTGAAGCTAAGAGTTAAAATAAAAAAAGAGTATAACTATATGCTACACTCTTTTTTTTGAAAACTAAATTTATAATGGGTATTATTTTCCTTTTACATAACTGCTCAGTTCGGTCATCGAAGCTTCAAAGGTAAATGCATCGTTCACTTTATAATAATTGTTCTTATCATAGCAATGCGAGAAAGCATATTTGGCATACTCTAGTTTTGTTGACTCGAAGTCGAATAATTGCACCATCTCCTTTATTTGTTGAGCAGTAAAACAATTAGCATCGGTTATTTGCTTGGCAATTTCTAATTTGGTACTCTCAAAACTTTTACTTTTAATACTCTCTTTAGCCGTATTGAAATCGTTACTGTTCATTGGCATTGGGCAACCATAAGGGCCATTATAGCCTGGCACGTATCCGCCTCCATTATTATATCCACTGTTATTGTTGTTGTTGTTTTGATTTGTATTATAACCTGTATTTCCCATACCGTAGGCAGTTACAAACCTATTTAATTCTTCCACATTGGCATTGATATAAAAAGCAGAATACACTACCGAAAAATTTGCAGGATCGTAGCAACGTGGATAAGCATACTGAGCAAAAGATAGCCTATCTCTTTCGGAGAATATATCAGTACAAAGCGTTTTTATTTGTGCAGAAGTGAGGCAATAGTTTGTAGATAATTGTTGTGCCGTAATTATTTTACCTGCTTCGGTTGTTTGATTACGTACCTTTCTTTCTTCAGCTTGGAAAACCAGTGGGGTTAATGGACTTGCACATCCTGCCCATGTACCACCATTGCCTGTGGTAGTGGTGGTTGTTGTTGTTGTAGTGGTAGAGTATGAACTAGCGGTTTGGCCTGTTCCTGTACCAGACGCATTTATATTAACGCCTCCTCCATTTATTTGCAGACCATTTGGATTTACATTGATATTCAAATTTGGGTTCATCGGGTCGTTTGTTGTTCCGGTATTAATGTTCACGCCACTAGGATTTGCGTTCATATCTACGCCACCTGCACCATTATTACCATTATAATTTGTGCCACCATTATAACCAGGGTCTGGAGGAGGAACTTGTGTGATAGTAATTACAGTTGGATTAGAAGAAAATACCTTTATAGAATACTTAGCTACATAGTTGTTTTTTGTTTTTGGATTCTTCATATTCCTCACACGTTCCGAGGTAATATCGGATATAGGGCGGGGTTTTATCACAAAGGTTTTGTCGTTGCCAGAGGCCACGGTTACATTGTCGGTAATACTTCCCAAATCGGCTTTTTGAAATTTAACAACCACTTTATACCGGGTCATTGGGCGATTGTCGACCCGAACATTATTAGAAGGTACGGGATTAATTGTGATGCTGTTTACCATCAAGGTGAAGTTTTCATTGTCTTCGGTAAAGAAAATCATGTTGCCGTTTTGTGCTGAAACATTTAAGGCAAACACGCTTAATAAAATTGTAAATAGATTCTTCATGTGTGTAGATTTTTATATTGTGCGGTGGGGGTATTTCAAATGAAGTTCCAAAAATAGGGCATATTCCTGAAATTAAAAAAATGGTATTGGTAATCAGCTAAATAATTTTACAAATTCCAAATCTCCCACGATTTATCTGCCTGATGCTTTAACATATCAACTCCGTTTTGTGTATCACAGCCAACTTCCTTGCAGCGTTGCAAATACAAAGTCTCTTCAGGATTATAAACCATATCGTAACAAAGGCATTTGGAACTAAGAGCCGCATAATTTATGGCTGGGGCTTCATCGGTTTTGGGCCACATACCCACTGGTGTAGCATTGATTAACAAGTCTATAATACCTATATACTCATCGCTAAGTTGATTGTACGTAATGATGTTATTTTCATCATCTTGGATGCTGCGTGATACTATATGATACTGTATTTTATTTTTGTCCAAAACATATTTTGCTGCCTTAGCAGCTCCCCCGTTACCCAATATAATAGCGTGCTTAACTTTACTTAAGTCAAGTTTATCCTGCAAAGATTTTTCAAACCCATATATATCGGTATTATAACCTTTTAGCAACAAATCGCCTTTGGTTTGTCTAAACCTCACACAGTTCACCGCCCCTACTACTGCTGCTTCCCGATCCATTTCATCTAGGTAGTTGATGATATCTTCTTTATAAGGTATGGTTACATTAAGACCCTGCAAATCTGATCTTCGCATAATTAGTTCGGGAAATTGCAATATATTGTTTAGCGGGAAAAGTTTGTAGGAATGCCCCGATAAATTAAGCTGCTTAAATTTTTCTGTAAAGTATTGGGGCGAAAACGAATGCTCCAATGGCCAACCAATCAACCCATATATTTTTTTTTGCATTTCGTGAAAATTTTGAATTATGCAACCGTTTTCAAAATATAATTACTTTCTTTTGATTTGGATATCCTGAATCTTAGTATTCTCTACAGAAAGTATAGTGAAAACAAAGTCATCATTCTCAATTACAGTGCCCGATTCGGGAATATTTTGGTATATAGAAAATATATAGCCGCCCAGTGTTTCGTACTCACCTATAGGCAAGTCCAATTCATACTTATCATTTAAATGATCAATCTCCAATCGTGCATTGAACACCCATTCGTGTTGCGAATTCTCTTGCTCGGTCACCGTTTCATTATCATATTCATCATTTATGGCCCCAAATATTTTTTCTAATATATCTTCTGTAGTTACAATACCAGCAGTACCTCCAAATTCATCAACAACTACAGCCATGCTTTTGCGTTGCTTGGTCAATTGGTTCAACAGATCTCGAGCCGCCATCGACTCAGTGGCTATGGTAATGGGCATCATAGCATGACGTATACTTTTGGGTTTTTTCAATAATGAATTTTGGTGTATATAACCTACTATGTGGTCAATGCTTTCCTCAAACACCAATATTTTTGAATGGCCCGATTCAATGAGTACCTCATATAGTTTCTCCACAGACTGGCTTTGCTCAATGCCAATAATTTCGGTACGCGGGGTAAGGCATTGGCGTATTTTTACATTACCGAAATCGAGAGCGTTCTTAAATATTTCCGTATCTACATCTGCATCTTCTTCCAAATCCATTTTGGCCGATTGTGATATATACTCATCCAAATCTACTTTACCAAAAACCGGAGCTCCCTCCTTCCAATCGAGCCTGAAGATGCCATTGAGCATGGACTTTGCAAGCCAGGTGATAAAATGCACCAAGGGATAAAATATATAATATATAATTAAAAAGGGTACGGCAAAAAACTCCAAAATCAAATCGGGATTTATACGGAACAATACCTTGGGCAAAAACTCGGCAGTGAACAAAATAAATATGGTGGATATGAAAGTGGCTAAAATCAATAATATATATCTGTGCTCGTGAAAGTACGGTTCCAGCATAGGGTGCAGAAATTTTTCTTCCATAAAAATGGAGTATATAACCAGTGCCGTATTATTGCCAACCAGCGTAGTGCTGATAAATTTGGATGGCGTCTTTACAAAAGGTGATAGAATTTTTGCCGAGAAACTCCCCTGCTTATTCTTTAGCTCTATTCTAAGCTTATTGGCCGAGATAAATGCTATTTCGATGCCCGAAAAAAACGCACAGGCTATGAGCGTGAAGAATATGATTATGGGGCCATCCAAGATATTTAACGATTAAATGATTTAAGATTTGGTGTTTTATTCAAGCAAAGGTAAAGTGAGGTTTTCATAAAAACTATAATAATTATGGTAGGCCGATTTTAACTTTCCAAAACTTCTAAACTTTTGGAAAGTTAAAATACAATAGTTTATTCCACAATTACACGGTCCTTACCATCAAAATAAGGACTTTGGACTGAGAGTACTTTCAGTGGGATTTTAGAGGTGGTTTTTACCCAGTGTATCACACCCTTGGGTATAAAAACGACCACACCCGGTTTTAATTCAAATGATTTTTTGCCCAACTTCATGATGCCGGTGCCTTCCAACACCGATATATGTTCGCTATGATATAAATGTTTGTGAGTCTTTACTTCATTTCTAATCACAATGATAAAACCACTGCTCAAGCTATCGCCACTAATACGTTCGATCCATATATTGCTTATTGTATCGGGCATTTTCAAAGTGTCAGTTTGAAAAACTACTTGGCCAATCATGGATTGGGAACAAAAAACCACCGATACCAATAAGATTATTTTTTTGATACGGAAATTTATCATAACATTGCAAAGATAATCTTTCGTACATGTTAGGCAAGTTAAAATTTCTATTCCCATTATTAATTATATATCACTCCGTTTCAGCCCAAAAGCTGAGCATTAGCGACAAACGGACTATTATATCCAATTATAATATCACTTTAGCAAAACAACAATGGGATAGTGTTGCCACCTATTATGATAACAAAATGGCAAGCTTTCTGCCTCCTAGCAAAATGGAATCGCTTTGGGAACAACTCGCTAGGTACTATGGTGAATACAGCCATTATGAGACTGCAGATACCGCCACAAAAAAAGGTGACTTGGTATTCGTAACCAAATTCCATTTTAAACGCGGAAGTTTGATGGAACAAATAAATATGAATGATACAGGGCTAATAACAGGCCTTTGGTTTTTACCACTTGAGGATAAAAGTGGATATGCCGAACCTAATTATTCTAACAAGAAATTATATTATGAAACGGATGCAGAAGTAGTGACCGGAGATTATAAAATGAAGGGGAAACTTACAGTGCCCAACAATGCAAAAAAAGTCCCCGCAGTGATATTGGCATGGGGTTCAGGACCCAATGGAATGAACGAAGAAATAGGAGGTTGCCAACCATTCAACGATTTGGCAGCAGGACTTGCATCGCAGGGCATCGCCGTTTTGCGTTTCGACAAACGTACATATAAACACAGTATGGATATTAATGCCAAGGGTCTGCCCACAATTGACGATGAATATACTTATGATATAGCTAGTGCCTTAAAATTATTAAAAACAAAAATATATATAGACCCAAAAAATATATATTTATTGGGCCACAGCCAAGGCGGGATGTTATTACCATATTTGCTCAAAAATATAAAAGGTTTTGCAGGAGGAATTAGTATGGCAGGTGCAGCCCGACCACTTGGTGAACTAATAGTAGAGCAGATGAACTACCTTGCACCAGATAGCATACTAAAAACCATGGAAGAAAAAATGATGAAAGAAAAAGCTATCACACAAGCAATGCTTTCGATGAGTGATACGATTAAATATAATACAGATGCAGACTTGTTACCTCTCGGTTTCCCAGGCAGTTATTGGATTCATTTGAACAAAATACAACCTGCTATCATCGCAGCAAAAATAAAAAAACCTATCTTGTTTTTACAAGGGGAAAGTGATTATCAAGTACGGATGGATGATTATAATTTGTTCAGACTATATAATAAATCCGCCAATCATTTTTTTAAATCATACCCTAAATTGAATCACTTATTTGTTGAAGGTGAAACGGAGGCATTATCACAACCTTCCGACTATTTTAAACCCGGAAATATATATGAACCCGTGATTATGGATATCGCAAAATTTATTAAAACAAAACAATTATGAAATCTTTGATTCACGAATACAAAAAAACAAATCACTATATGAGTAAAAAATATCTTATTATACTTCTTCTCTTCTCGTTTGCTGGTGTATATGCCCAAGAACCCATGAAAGACAGTGCTACAGGCAAATATTATTTTGAGAAAGAAACAGAGAAGGGAATGGTACGCATCAATAATATATTATATGACGAGGTCACTACTTTTTATGCTAAATATGCTTTAGCCAAGCATGATGGCAAATGGTATATGGTAGATCAAAACCTCAAAAATATGAGAGGCCCTTTTGATTATGCCGACCGAGAGGCTTTCGACAATAATGGAGAAGCTGCAGTACGTTTAAATGGAAAATGGAATGTGCTTAGCTACAAAAATAAGTTATTATTAAAACGCTCGGTACCCGACAGCAATTTTTTTTACAATCAGAGCGAAACTTTTTATTTCCAATCTGTAAATAACAGGGTATATCGTGCCATTATAAAGAAAAGAAAATGGGTGGAACTGAGTTGCACTTCAGATTCAACACCAGGAGAAGGTATTACAAATGAATACTGTGAACTAGAAGATTTCTTAAACTTTTCTGGTGAAAATTTAGCTGCGGTGAAAAAAGAAAAATATGGGTACGTCAATAAAAAAGGAGTCACGATTTTACCCTTTATATTTGACTATGCTGGAGACTTTAACTATAAAGCTGCCGTAGTGAAAAAAGATGGCATGTATGGCTATGTAGATGCATCGCTTAATTTGTTTATACCATTTATGTTTGATAATGCAAAACCTTTTATAGTTTCTGCTGCTGCGGTGCAAAAGGGTTTTTGGTATGGCCTTATCAATAAACAAAGAATGACTATCGTACCTTTCGATTATAGTGATTTAAATTGTATAGACCAGAATGGGCTATTATATAGTGCCAAAAAAAATTCAACTTTTGGAATAATTGATAGCAATAATCATACAGTAATTCCTTTTGACTATGAAGCTGATTTTGGAATGATAAATAGCAATTGCTTCGTTGCTAAACGAGACGGCTATTTTGGCCTCATAAATATTGTGCAACGTAAACTTGTACCATTTAATTATAAAGAATATGATTTAAGCTTGAAGTCAAAAAATTTGATTGTTTTTAAAGTGAAAGAAGATACCAAAAATCCTTATCAGATATTTAATACTTTTGGTGATAAACGTAACGACGAAGGATATCAAACTGTATATTATTTTTATGGCGATCGTTGCCAAGTGAAACGTAATGAAAAGTACGGCTTAATTGATGAATCGGGTTATGAAGTTGTTCCCTGTCAATATGACGCTATAGGTTATTTAAATACCGAAGGCACCTACCAGGTCACTAAAGGCATTGAGAAATTTTTTATTGATAAAACAGGACAAAAAGTAGTAAGGAAATGATAAACATAATTAACAGATTTAACACTAGAATTATATATATTCTCATTTCAGGAATAATCTGTATAAATGCTTGCAAAAATAACATCCCCAATGCCATTGATAAACCTTTAACTGAAAAAACAGATAGTTTACTATCGGAATCTGATATCGAAAATAAAATTTTAGATAAACTCTCAAAACTACCCGAATGGGTAAAGGAAAACAACTATATAGATTCGTTTACCAACCACAAGCATGGCCTTGCTGTAACTACTGAAAAACCGACAACAGACAAACCTGATTTCTATTTTCGGGTAGGGTATAATGGAGAAGATAGGTTTGAAACTTATTTCCACTTTTATGTAAATCCTAAAACGTTTGAAATAAAAATTTTGGATCTGCTAGATGGCGATATAGTGCCTATAGCTGTTTGGAGGAAAAGAGAATTAAAGCGGAAGAAATAACCCTATATTATATATATTATTCCGATAAACTTATACCGTTTTGGCTATCTATAAGTGTAGAATTATTTGAACCTATTTCCATATTTAATTCAGTACCATTCCAACTGAGTTTAACTCTACCATCTTCTAGTCTCCAATTACCGCTCACACTTGTATAGTTGTTCATCATAGCTTCGGTTCCTTCAAAGCTACCATCGGCTTTCAAATTTAATTCGATGGTAGCTAATGATTTTGCACCTGTAACCTCTGCGTTGCCTGTGGGTGCTTGTTTCCAAGTGCCAGCCAATTCCTCCATCGGGTTTTCCGCAGACTCTTTTTGTTCCACATTTTCAGGAGATTCTTTCGAATCTATTTGTTCAGATTTGATTTCTGAATCCTCTGTTTCACCTTTTTCGCTTGAATGATTTTTACAAGAAAAACAAAAAACAATTGAAACTATTATAATATATTTCATAATACTATTATAGGTTAAGAATTGGTATTACTTATATTGACACCCTGAGCGGCCCGCCACGGCGAGGAAGGGCTATCCCTCAAACGTACTATAAAAATAATTCGTCTCACTTTTAAATTCTCCAGCACAAGTATCTACCATTTTATATACTCTTTTTATACCCATTTCATTATATCTTTTCTCAAAAACTTCATCTTCGGTACAACCTAAAAGAAACGCAATTTGTATATCACAATATCCTTTTTGTTTCATCTCACTCATGAGTTCAACAGGCATATTATTTATATTAAAACGCTTGGCTTCGGTTTCTATAATAACCAATTCATTTATCTGTTGCAAAAACCAACGATCGATGCGTGTTACTTTTTCTATCGTGCTTATGGGTACACCCAAACTCATTGCATCTTTGATATGGAAAACCCTGTTCCAACTTGGGTTTGCAAGACTATGCATAATTTCATCGAGGTTGCGTAATTGTTTTCCATCGGCTCCCAAACCTTGGCGATTTATTTCCAAACTTTGTAATGCTTTTTGCAATGCTTCTTGAAAATTACGACCAATAGCCATCACCTCACCCACCGATTTCATTTGCAAACCAAGGGTTTTATTTGCTCCTTTAAATTTATCAAAATTCCAACGCGGCACTTTTACGATTACATAATCGAGTGCGGGTTCAAAATAAGCTGAGGTAGTTTTGGTAACAGGGTTCATCAACTCGTCCAAATTATATCCAATGGCAAGTTTGCTCGCAATTTTTGCAATGGGATATCCTGTAGCTTTACTGGCCAATGCCGATGAACGACTCACACGTGGATTTATTTCAACAGCTATAATACTTTCATCTTCGGGATTCACCGCAAATTGCACATTGCAACCTCCGGAAAAATTACCAATGGAACGCATCATTAATATAGCCATATCACGCATCTCTTGAAAACATCGATCACTCAAAGTCATAGCAGGGGCCACGGTGATGCTATCGCCAGTATGGATTCCCATCGGGTCAAAATTTTCGATGGCACATATCACAGCTAAATTATCATTTTGGTCTCGCAGTAATTCCAACTCATATTCTTTCCAACCCATTACTGCCCTCTCTACCAAAACCTCGTGCGTAGGACTGGCTTTAAGTCCACGCATTAAAGCGGCATCAAATTCTTCTTTGTTGTGTACAATTCCACCCCCGTATCCACCAAGCGTGTAACTAGGTCGAATCACTAAAGGAAACCCTATTCGTTGTGCTATTTCTTTTCCTTCCAAAAATGAATTTGCTACTTGGCTTTCGGCCACACCAATACCAATATCAATCATCAGTTGGCGGAATTTTTCACGGTTCTCCGTAGTTTCTATAGCATGTATATCAACTCCAATCATCCGCACTTTATACTTTTCCCAAATGCCCAACTCATCTGCTTCTTTGGCAAGGTTCAATGCTGTTTGCCCACCCATAGTAGGCAGCACTGCATCAATTTGATGAGCCTCTAAAATCTCTATAATACTTTGTACCGTAAGTGGCTTTAAATATATATGATCGGCCATCACAGGGTCGGTCATAATAGTTGCTGGATTACTATTGATAAGTGTTACTTCAATACCTTCCTCACGCAACGAGCGGGCTGCTTGTGTGCCGCTATAATCGAACTCACAAGCTTGGCCAATGATGATAGGACCTGAACCTATTATTAAAACTGATTTTATTGAACTGTCTTTGGGCATCTAGATTATTTTTTATTTTATAATTAATATTTTTTATTTTAGGAATAAGGAGCTGGTGAAAAGGAGTAAGGCCATTCGGAGAAAAACTAGTCGGCAACGCCCCCTTAATCTTTACTCCTTATTCCTTGGTGCTATCCCGTAAAATTAGGCAAAATTAGGATATATATAAATACCATTGTGCATTGTTGAAAAAAGAAATTTAATTCGCTTAAATACAGTCACATCAATCATTCTCGAAAATTTCAAAAAATATTAAATTAATTGCACGCACATTCGAGAGCCCTACTATCTTTTGGGGTCAAAAACATTCTCCACATTATTTCCACTTTGCGGCGGCCCCCTGTGGATAATTGAACATTTAAAACTTTGGCAAGGCCTTTAATTTTGCGGTACTTATAATATATATAGTTTTTACACAATTTTCTTAACCAAACAAATACATGGGCAAAATAATAGCAATAGCAAACCAAAAAGGAGGCGTAGGCAAAACAACTACCGCCATCAACTTAGCCGCCAGTCTCGCCGTGCTCGAGTTCAAAACTTTATTGGTAGATGCAGACCCACAAGCCAATAGCACCTCAGGCATCGGGTTCGACCCTAAGAATATTAAAGCAGGATTGTATGAATGTATTATACAAGATTTATCGGCCCGCGACCTCATTATTAAAACTGAAATAGAATACTTGGATTTGCTTCCCTGTAATATTGACTTGGTAGGTGCAGAAATAGAAATGGTTGACCTACCCAATAGAGAACAGATGATTAAAAGGGTGCTTACCAAAATAAAAAATGATTACGACTTTATTTTAATAGATTGCTCGCCGTCATTGGGTTTAATTACTTTGAACTCACTAACCGCTGCCGACTCAGTTATTATACCAATACAGTGCGAATATTTTGCTTTGGACGGATTGGGCAAATTATTGAACACGATAAAAATTGTGCAAAAAACCACCAACTATCCTTTGCAAATTGAAGGTATGTTGCTTACCATGTACGACCAACGTTTGCGTCTTTCGCACCAAGTTGTGGATGAAGTGAAAACACATTTCCAACAATTGGTATTCGATACTATTATACACCGCAATACCAAATTGAGCGAAGCCCCAAGTTTCGGAGTGCCAGTTATCAACCACGATATGGATAGCAAAGGCTCAATCAATTATTTGAACCTAGCCCGCGAACTATTGCAAAAAAACGGAATGGCTAGGCAGACTAATGAAATAGTTGAAGAAACGGAATAAACCAACTGCCCTTGTCCCCCTAAAAAGCTTACGGGGCTATTGGGAGTGCGTTACCACAAACCACTAACTTTATCCAATATGCATGAAAATGTATATATATAAATTATTTTAAAATCATATAAATATTCACCATCCTTTATTATCAATAAAAATGTCAACCAAAAGAAACGCACTAGGCAAAGGACTTAGTGCCCTCCTCGAAAGCAATTCAACTGATGTTACCACTATGGAAACCCCCATGCGTGTGGGTTCAGTTTCCGAAATAAAGATAGCCGATATTGAGGCAAATCCATTTCAACCGCGTACCGAATTTGCCGAAGCCGATTTGCAAGAACTTGCCGATAGTATTATAGTACATGGTATTATACAACCCATCACAGTTCGTAAAATGGGCTATGATAAATTCCAAATCATATCGGGCGAACGCCGCACCAGAGCTGCTGTTTTGGCTGGCCTTACTTCTATTGCAGCCTATATAAGAATTGCCAATGATGAGCAAAGTCTCGAAATGGCTTTGATAGAAAATACACATCGCAAAGATTTGAATGCGATAGAAATTGCCTTAAGCTACAAACGACTTTTAGATGAATGTAGCCTAAAACAAGAAGAGCTCGGTGAAAAAGTTGGTAAGGACCGCACTACAGTAAATAACTATTTACGATTGCTACGCTTGCCAGAAGATATACAGGCTGCCTTGCGTGACGAACGCTTGAGCATGGGCCATGCACGTGCTATCATTAATATAGAAAATCCTGAAAAGCAGAGAGCTATTTTTGAAGAAATAATCAACGGCAACCTCAGCGTTCGTAAGGTGGAAGATTTGGTGCGTGAACGCGGTGCTTCTAAAAAGAATACAAACTCTACTGTAGCTTCCACAGATGAATTTGTATCGGAGTTTGAATCATACCAACACACCCTTTCCAAACGTTATAGCTCCCTTGTTAATTTCCGCCTCAAACCCAATGGCAAAGGCGAGATTGTGATACCTTTCCATGGCCGTAACGAATTACAAAGATTGATCAATTTGCTTGAGAACTAATTATATAATTTGATAGCACACAAAAAATATTATATATATATATGTAGAGGTATCATACTTCTGTTTATTTTTGTTAGTCCTTTATATAGTTTTGCTCAAAAAGATTCTCTGGCAAAAAAGGACACCACACTTGTTCCCGGTTCAAAACATTCTGCAAAGAAAGCTGCAATTTTATCTGCCATCATTCCCGGTGCGGGGCAAATCTATAATAAAAAATATTGGAAAGCACCAATAGTTTGGGCTATGTTGGGCGGTTCCATATATTATTTTATATATAACCAACAAACCTATATCGACTTTAGAAATAATTATAGAACTCGTGTAGATGCTGACCCCAATACCTTCGACAATTATTTATTCCTCACCAATACGCAACTTAAAGGGCAGCGTGACAATGCCCGCCAATCACGAGACTTGTCCATACTTATTATGGCCATTGCCTATTCACTAAATATAATAGATGCCAATGTAGATGGGCACTTATATAATTTTGATATGAGCGATAATTTATCATTGAAGGTTAAACCCAGTTATTATATAAACCCGATAGATATCGCCCCGATAAATATCGGGTCAGGATTTATAATGTCATGTTCAATACATTTTAAAAACAAACCTGTATATGGATTCTGATAAATATATGGCCCGCGGCGTATCGTCGCAAAAGGAAGATGTACATGCTGCCATTGCAAATCTTGATAAGGGTTTATACCCCAAAGCATTTTGCAAAATACTCCCAGATTTACTAGCCAATGATTCCGAATGGTGTAATATTATGCATGCCGATGGAGCAGGGACAAAATCATCTTTAGCCTATATATATTGGAAAGAAACTGGCGACCTTTCTGTATGGCATGGCATCGCACAAGATGCCTTGGCCATGAACCTGAACGACCTACTTTGCGTAGGTGCAACTAATGATATTTTAGTTTCGAGTACCATTGGCCGCAACAAAAATTTGATACAGGGCGAAGTAATAAAAGCTATTATTGAAGGTACCAACCAATGTATCGAAACTTTACAAAAATTAGGAAGTAATTTACACCTCACCGGTGGCGAAACTGCCGACGTGGGCGACCTTGTGCGAACTATTATAGTCGACTCGACAGTAACTGCACGCATGCCACGCAAAAATATAATAGATAATGCCAATATAAAACCTGGTTGCGTGATAGTAGGATTGTCATCGAGTGGCAAGGCCAGCTATGAAAACTATTATAATGGCGGTATGGGTTCCAATGGGCTCACCAGTGCCCGCCACGATGTATTTGCAAAGTATTATAGTGAGAAATATCCCGAGAGTTTTAATACTTCTCTTCCACATAATCTTATATATAGTGGAACCTGCCAACTCACCGATAAAATTGATACGCCCAATGGCCCCGTAGATGCAGGCAAATTGGTATTATCTCCCACACGATTATATACACCTGTGGTAATAAAAGTATTACAAGAACTTGGCGGAAAAATATTGGGAATGGTACATTGCAGTGGTGGTGGTCAAACCAAAATATTGCACTTTGTAGAAAATATACATATTATCAAAGATAATTTATTCCCAATCCCACCCCTATTCTCTCTTATCAAAGAACAGAGTGGAAGTGATGACAAACAATTATATCAAACATTTAATATGGGCCATCTTTTAGAATTTTATATGGAGGAACAATTTGCCCAAACTATTATAGATATTGCCAATAGTTTTAATATCGATGCACAGATTATTGGGCGTTGTGAAGCTAGGGAGGGCAAGGGCTTGACGCTGCATACAGGAAGTGGAGTTGTGGTATATTGATTCCTTTTTTAAACTTCGTACATCATATTTCGTAATTCCTTGTTCTTAAATATTTTTGCATGACAAACAAGGATTAATACCGACACTCAATAGACCTCTTTCATAATTCAAATAAGAAAAGCCAAATTATAACGGACACTTTATTTTATTGTAGTATCGCTCGCCGCGAACTCCGATAACTATCGGGGCTT
>Ga0163151_10004032_pt1 | contig 20281 bp, 15 predicted proteins | sample OliLakLV19MP5IB2_FD_145596 | JGI IMG/M metagenome (GOLD analysis project Ga0163151, IMG submission 145596) | Freshwater microbial mat bacterial communities from Lake Vanda, McMurdo Dry Valleys, Antarctica - Oligotrophic Lake LV.19.MP5.IB-2 | ecosystem: Environmental > Aquatic > Freshwater >... | reverse complement strand
CTCGCGCGGCTTGTTGATGATTCGCTCAGGTGAGTGTCGTGTCCGTTTCATCGAGAGTCTCCGAAGCCCGGCCGGGGCTCATCGGGACTCTCATAGGAACTGGCTCAGATTTTGGGGAGCAGGTCACAAGCGGTTTGGCCATCGCGAACCGTGAGTCAGTTGCTGAAGCGCTCGGCGCATCGGCCGGCACGTTTCTGAGTTTCGTGACGCCAACTGGCTGCGGAACGCAAGACGATGCCGTGTACGACATCAACGACGCGGACGTAGCGGTAGGTGCAATCGTGAGCGGGAGCTGCTCGCCCAAGCCGGCGCGGTGGACCGGCTTGTTCAGCGGCGAGGTGCTGGATGTGCCGAGCGGCGCGACGATCGCTGTCGGCATCAACGCCGGTGGTGACATCTGCGGCAATGGCGTACCCGTCGCGGGCGGACCGAAGGCCGGCTGGGTGCTCGTCGATTCGAAGTTCACATGGATCACGGCGCCCAGTGGCGCCTTCGACCTCGAAGTCGTTGATCTCACCGACGATCGCACGGTGGCTGGCCACTACGCTCTCAAGAACACGGCGAATGCGCCGACCGCGCTCTTCGTGTGGAACGACGGTGTGTTCACCACCCTCACCCCGCCGCCGGAATTCAAGTCATTCCGCGCCGAGCACATTGCCGTCGTCAACGGCGCCACGACAGTGCTCGGCAGCGCGACCTTGACCAGCACTCAGAAGCGGCGGTTCTTCCTCTGGGAGCCCGGTGCCGCCATGCGGTTTCTGAACGACATCATTGATGCCGTGCCGGGCGGCGGCCTCTGGACGAACGCGCGGGCGCGGGTCAACGGCGCAGGCGCGATCGCGACGACCGTTCACAGTGACGGGATTCGCCGCGCGGTGCGCTTGAACCGGCGCGCCCCCGTCGCGGACCTCGACTGCAACGGTAGCGTGGACGGTGCCGATCTCGCGCTGGTGCTGGGGCGGTGGGGCGCGTGCCTGCAGAATGATGCGTGCACTGCAGATCTTGATGTAAACGGCGTCGTCGATGCGGCGGATCTTGCGATCGTGCTGGGGGAATGGGGAGCGCGGACGGCGCGGTAGCGACCCGCGGGTCAATACCTCGGCAGCATACGCCGCATGTAGAACGTGTAGAGCGTCACGACGCGCAGCAGCACTGCGTCGCGCCCGCGACCCTCGTTTCCGATGCGCGGTATCACACGCCCATGGAAGCCGCGAACACCGCACCGCCCATCGTTCGTCTCGTCGGCTTGATCGTCGGTCCTATCGCCGCTGTGCTCGTTTCCATTCTCAGCTACGAAACACTGGGCTACGAAGGTGCGCTCGTCGCCGGACTGCTTGTGTGGATGGCGACATGGTGGCTCACACTCGCGGTCGATCTGGCCGTGACCGCGCTGCTGCCGGTTCTGCTGCTGCCAATGCTGCGCGTGACATCGTTTGCGGAGGCCGCCGCGCCGTACGCGAATGATGTGATCTTTCTGTTCGGCTCGGGTTTCGTCATTGCTGCGGGCCTTGAGCGTGCAGGCCTCACGGGACGTTTCGCGGCGATCATGGTGCGGCTCGCAGGCACGCGCGCCACTGCAGTGGTCGCCGCGCTGATGCTCGCGACCGCCCTCACCTCAGCCTTCGTGTCAAACACCGCCACAGCCGCGGCGATGCTGCCCGTCGCGATAGCACTTGCGCTGACGGCGAAGGACGCGTCGGATGAGGTGCGTCGAAAGCTGCTGGGTGCGGCGACACTTGGCGTCGCGTATGCCGCCAATATCGGTGGAGCGATGACGCTGATCGGATCACCGCCGAACGCGATCGCCGCGCGCTATATCGAAGAGAAATCGGGCACCGCGGTCACGTTCGTCAGCTGGCTCGGATACGGACTGCCGATTGGCGTCGTGCTGCTGTTTGTCGCATGGTTCGTGCTTGTGCGCGTGGTGTTTCCCATTCATGGGGTTCGGCTCGCACATGTCGAGTCGGCGCCGTCACACGAGCGTGATCAGTATGCCGCCCGCGCGCCTTCGCGCGTGCTGACGATCTTTCTGCTCACGGTTGTCGCGTGGCTTACGCGGCCGCTGTGGGGCGGCTCTCTACCGGGGCTGAGCGACGCGGGCATCGCAATCGGCGGTGCTGTGCTGATGCTTACCGTGCCGCGCACGATGCGTCCCTACGCGCCGCTGCTTTCATGGCACGACCTCGCGAACCTGCCGTGGGGCGTGCTGGTTCTCTTCGGCGGCGGACTGAGCATCGCCGCCGCCGTCGACGCCACCGGTGTCGCGGCAGCGATCGCGCAGGGAATGTCGCCGATCGCCGCGTGGCCGATCGCGCTGACGGTGCTGGTCATCGTCACCGTTGCATGTTTCGGCTCGGAGCTGGTCTCGAACACGGCGCTGGCCGCGACCTCTATGCCGCTTGTCGGCGGGATCGCGATGTCGAGCGGCGCGCCGCTTGAGCCGCTCGCAATCGCTGCGGCACTCGGCTGCGGCCTGGCGTTCATGCTGCCCGTCGGTACGCCGCCCAACGCAATGGCATACGCCGCGGGCCACGTGCGCCCGGGGGAAATGATGAAGGCGGGGATTCTGTTGAACGTGGTCGCCGTGACGCTGATCACGGTGATGATCGTTGCGCGCATGGCGCTGCGCGCCGGCGCCGGGTGAGCACTCGCTGGCACATCTGCGACCGGTTCGCGCGAAGTATCAATTCACTGGATATTGAGAAACGTGTGCGATCCTCGGCGCTGGTTTCTCACACAACACACACATGCCTTCCATCAACCATGTCTTCGCACTCTCCATCACAGGCAGACTCATCACTGGTGGACAGGCCGCGCTCACCGGCGCTCCCGATGTCATGTCGCTGCCGTTCGTGGAGGTGCGAACCGGAAACGATCTTGGACCGATGTGGTCAGGGTTCGATGACCGTTTCGTGGCAGCCTTGGCGAGAACACCGCGACCATGATGGAGTCGGTCGTCGAGCGGGCGAGCGTTCAGCCTGAGAAGAGCGTGATGGCGACAATCATCGGCATCAGCACGCTCATCGTCGGTGCCTTGGGCGTGTTCGGTCAGCTCAAGACCGCGCTCAACACAATCTGGGATGTCATGCCGCTACCGGGCCGCGGGTGGCGCGGATTCATCCGCGACCGCGTGCTGTCGTTTGCGATGGTGCTCTGCATCGCGTTCCTCTTGCTCATTTCCTTGGCGATCAGTGGGATCATCGCGGTAGCGGGGACGTGGTTTGGGAATGCAGTTCCGATCGGTCTCTATCTTGGGAAGGCCACGATCGTCGGCATTTACGGTGCCGCGGGATCGCTCGTCATGTTGCTCGCCTGGGTGTACTACTCAGCGATCATCTTTTTGCTCGGTGCCGAGTTCACGCAGGTCTACGCACGCCGACGCGGTGCGAGCATCAAGCCGAGCGCCCGCGCCCAGTTGATCCCGCACGGCCCGGGCACCTGAATCTGACGTGCGAGCCGCTGTAGACTCTCGCCGATGTGGTTGCTGCGTCCCGTCGAGACCATCTGGCGGGCCACGAGGAGTTTGGGTCTCGCGGGACTGGTCGGCACCGCGGCGGGCGCGATTGGCGGTCTGCTCATTGCGCATTTCAATCCCGAGTATTACCTGCGGATCTTCGAACTCGCCGACGGCGCGGAGTTCTCGGTGATGCGGATCGGACTCGCGCTCGGCGCACTGCAGGGATCGCTCGCGGGCGCCGCGCTTGGAGTCGTGATCTTTGCCATTGCGTCGTTCTATGGCGCACGACACGCGCGCCAGGAGTGGGCACCGCACGACCAGCCGTGGTGTCATCCATGGCGGGCCGCGGCGCTCGTGCTCGCTGCGGGCGTGCTCGTTGGAGGTCCGGTGGGCCTCTACGTCGCCAGCACGGTGCTGAATGATCGCGGCTCGCTCACGCTCGCCCGTACATATGCTGAGAGATTGCAGCTGCTCGACGACGCGGCCGAAGCGAGCACCGATCCCGAGATCCGCGAGCATCAGTTCCCGTCGGGCGAGCGCATTACGCACGTCAGTCGCGACAGTCACGGCGCGCCGTTCCTCGACGGTGGCACCGTGGTTGTACGCGACAGCAACGGTACGTCGAGGGCGTTCTACGGACACGGGTGCGGCGGTTGGTATGTGTCCGACTCTGCGATGGCGCGGCCTCGCTGAGCGAGTTCAGCGACCTTTGACCAATCGCGATCTGCTGAGCTGGACGCAGGCCGCGCGATCGCCGCGCGCCACCGAGAGACGCGCGCCGCTGAGCACGGGTTCTCCGCGAAACGACTTGTGCAGATCTGCGACGACGATTTCCCGCGGGGGGGTCGACGGCATGCGGCGAGCGTATAGGGCGGAGACCGCTCGCTGTTGCTGGCGGCGACGTCCGCATTCGGACTACGCACGGGCTGTTAACAGCCTGTCGAGACCCAGTCGTACGCGGACTTCAAGGGCGTCCTCCCAATTGCATTTCGCACTGCATCTCACATTCGATCGGATCCGCCTGCCCTCCTTTGCGCTCTCCACTCAAGGAGGCGCTGTCGCGCCTGACGCGCCGCCCCCCAGACTTCCAAAGGGCCAAGAGGAGACTTCTGTGTACCGATCCACCCGACCTGTTGTTGCCGCCATGCTCGCCCTCACACTTGCCGCTCCGGCGTTCGTGTGCTCCGGGCCGCTCTTTTCGGCCCCGCTCTTCAGCGGGAGCCCCACCGGTTCAGCGATCACCTATCAAGGACAGCTTCGTCAGAACGGATCGCCATTTACCGGCGAGGTGGGCACGCTGCAGTTTCGGCTGTTCGACGGCAGCGAGCCTGCTGCGTTACCGGTCGGCAGTCCGATCGTGCTGCTCGATGTCGCGGTGATCGACGGCTTCGTGACCGTCGATCTCGACTTCGGCGTTCTCGCGTTCAGCGGTGACGACCGGTGGCTCGAGATCACCGTCGATGGCAACACGCTGACCCCGCGCCAGCGGCTCGCCGCAGCGCCGTACGCGCTGTTCGCGCTGAACGGCAATGAAGGTCCGATTGGACCGGTCGGACCGACCGGCGCGACGGGTCCGCAAGGTCCCGCCGGCGCGCAAGGTGCGCAGGGTGCTGCGGGTCCGCAGGGAACTCCGGGTGCACAGGGTACGACGGGTCCGCAGGGTACGACGGGTCCGCAGGGTACGACGGGTCCGCAGGGCGCGACAGGTCCGCAGGGAGCAGCAGGCCCGCAGGGACCCGCCGGAAGCAATTCGCTGTGGACGATCAACGGCGTAGCGATGAACTACACCGGCGGCAACGTCTCTGTCGGCACGACGCTGCAGAACGCGCGAGTGACCATCTACCCGGCGGCGGGCGACAGCGGTATGCAGACTGGTCTGTACGTGCGGAACACGCATCCGTCGTTTCAGACGACCGCGGGCCACTTCCTCAGCGACAGTGGAAACGGAACCGCGCTCATCGCGTCGGCGCTCGCGACATCCGGCCCGTCCCGAGCCGTCGTTGGACTGAACAGCAGTACGGGCGGGACGGCCGTCTATGGATCGGCCATCGCGACGACCGGCGTGAACTACGCGGTGTTCGGCAAGACATCGAGTCCGAGCGGCTACGGCGGCTACTTTGAAGGCAAGGGCTACTTCAGCGACACGACGCTCATCGGACGCACGAACACGATCGGCTCGGAAGTCTTCGGCATTCGTCATCCGACGACGACAGGGTACGGCGGCATGTATGTCGAGACTGCCGGCGCCAACGCTCTGCCGTTCTACGGCTACGCGGCGGGCGGCGGTACGCTCGGTTGGACCTACATGGACGGTGCGACGGACAAGTGGCACGTCTACAACAACGGCGCGCGGCTCACCGTCGAGAACAACGGTCGAACCGGCATTGGAACAACAGCACCCGCAGCGCGTCTGCATGTCGACGGCGGCAGCGATGCGAGTCCGACTGGCGGCGGATACATCATCTCCGGCGCGACATCCGGCCTCAACGTCGTCATCGACAACAACGAAATCATGGGCCGCAACAACGGCGCCGTGGCGGAGCTTTCACTCAACCACAATGGCGGCGATGTGCGCATCGGCCAAGGAAGCGGCGGCACCGGCCGGCTCGTCACGCCAGTGCTGCAGATCACCGGCGGTTCAGATCTCGCGGAAGGATTCGATGTGGCTTCGTTCGGCGATGCGGAGCCTGCACCGGGCATGCTCGTGTGCATCGATCCCGCACATCCCGGCAAGCTCATCTTGAGCAGTCGTTCGAACGATCGCACTGTCGCTGGCGTGATCAGCGGCGCGAACGGCATCAAGACCGGCATGGTGATGGGGCAGGAAAATTCAGTAGCAGATGGTCGCTACCCGGTGGCGCTCACCGGCCGCGTGTATGTGCATGTCGACACTTCGGTCGGCGCGATCGAGCCGGGCGACCTGCTCACGACCTCCGACGTCCCTGGCCACGCGATGAAAGTGACCGATGGGGCGCAGTGCCACGGCGCAATCATCGGCAAAGCCATGACGGCGCTCGGCGCCGGCGAACGCGGCATGGTGCTCGTCCTCGTCAATCTGCACTGAGATGGCGCGATGAACTCGCTTCATAGAAAGCCTCATACCATGACTCGATCAAGAACCATCATGTGCAGCCTTGCCGGCGCAGCGCTGAGCCTCTCGTTTGCCGTGGCCGCGAGCGGTCAGACATCGTCGCTGATGCGCTTTGAAGCGCAGCCGCACCGAGCTGCTTCTGGCGTCCACACAGGCGATGTCGCCGTCATGCCGGACGAGCGCGACGCGCCTCCAGAAGGCAGCGAAGGCGCACAGGAGATCGCTCCGCGCTACTGGACCGTTGTGAAGTCTTCCGACGCCCACCTGATCCGTGTGCATTTCGGACAGTTTGATCTCGGCCGCGCGAGCGAGATTCATCTGACATCGATCGCAGACGGCGCGATACAGCGATTCACGCACGACATGCTCGAAGCGTGGGACGGCTGGAGCGCGATTTTCAACGGCGATGCGGTGCTCGTGCAGCTGCTGGTTGCGCCCGGGGAATCGGCGTCGTTCGAGATCGACGAGATGTCGACGAACAATCCCATCATCGAGTTCGGTGACGGCGGCATCGCCACGCTGTGCGGCGCGGACGGCCGATCGGCATCCACTGACTCGCGCGTCGGTCGCCTCTCCGGTCCCAACTGCGGCGGCGGCGGCGGTTGCGGCGGCTGCACGGCATGGCTCTCGTCCGTCGGTTCGGCGCTCACTGCCGGCCACTGCGGCACCGCGTCGGGTGGACTCATTGAGTTCAATGTGCCGAACTCAAACGGGGCCGGACTTCCGGTCGCCTCGAATCCGAACGATCAGTATCCGGTCGGCACGACGTACTACGCGTTCCAGGATGGCGACGTGGGATTCGACTGGGCCATCATGAGCGTCGGTCCGAACGCAAACACCGGACTGCGGGCGCACTGGGTGCAAGGGTACTTCCATCTCACGCCGCTCCTGCCCAGCGACGGCACGACGCTTCGCATCACCGGCTGCGGCATCGACAACTCGCCGAGCGGAAGTCAGCCGGGAACGTGCTGCGGCTGGGACAGCAACGGCAACTGCACGCACTTCGGATGCAACTCGACATCGCTGACGGTGCAGACGTCGACGGGTGACAAGACAGACGACACGACCAACGCGGTGTTCTACGCCGTCGACACCGAGCCTGCGAACTCAGGCAGTCCGGTCATTCGCAACAGCAACGGCTACGCGATCGGCGTGCACACGAACGGCGGCTGTACATCGAGCGGCGGTGAGAACAAGGGAACGCGGCTCACACAGGCCGTGCTCTCGGAGTATCTCGACCTCTTCCTCGGCGCCGACACGGTCTTCGTCGATCACGAGAATGTGTCGACGATCGATTTCGGCAGCGCGCTTTTCCCCGTGGGCACGTTGCCGCTCGGTGTCGCGCTGGCGGGGAGCGGTGATGTGGTCGCGCTCGCGGGCGGAAGCTACACCGCGGCGAGCGGCAATACTGGCGTGTTCACCAAAGCAGTCACGCTCCGCGCGGTCTCCGGCAACGTCACGATTGGCAATTGACGCGCTGCGGCGCGGTTCGGAGTTTCTCCATGCACATGAAGACTTTCACACTCATCGCGCTCGTGGCCGTCGCCGCACCCGTTGGTGCCGACGACGCAGGCGTGGCGTTCGACCTCAGCTGGCACACCGTCGACGGCGGAGGCGGCACATCGTCCGGGGGCACGTTCAGCATGTCCGGCACGATCGGCCAGTGCGATGCCGGCGACATCATGATCGGCGGCACGTTCGAGTTCGAAGGCGGCTTTTGGGCCGTCACCGTCGAACCATCGACATGCCCCGCGGACTTCGATGGCAACGGCCAAGTCGGCGCGTCCGATCTCGCTGTGCTGCTCGGCGGATGGGGCACGGCAGTCGGCGATCTGGACGGCAGCGGCGTGACGGGGGCGCCGGATCTCGCGCTGATGCTCGGAGCGTGGGGGCCGTGTCCGGGCGAGTGAGTGAAGTCGTGTCCGGGCAGACGCTCGCGCGCAGTTCAGCCGTTGCGCTGGGCGCACGCGATCTGCGCGATCTCGAATGTAGTTGGTCAGCCGCGCGCTCGACGCTTCCTCTGCCCCTGCCGGGGCAGTATCGAAATGAGCTTCGCTTTCCACGGGTTGCGCTGCGCTTCACCCGTGGCTACTGGCCGCGGCCCCGTCGGGGCCGGGGCGCGTCGTCCGGCGCGGCGCGCAGGAGGTCGCACGAGTCGAAGTGAAGGCGGCCATGTCCGTGAACGTCGCTGACTTTCGCGGTCCGCGGCAGGTCCAAGCGGCCGCGGGCAGCCGATTCACGAGCTGCGCCGGATTCTCGACGCAAGGAATCGATCAGCCATAGCCGGGCTTGCACTCAGCACAGCGGCCCCGCATCGCTCGCCACCAGCGAACGAAGGACCGCGCCGAAAGCAGCGCAAAAAACGGAAGTCCAAGCAGCACAAGGTAGTACAGGCAGTGGAAAGGCCAACCGGCTGCGACGAGAAATCGCGTTCGATCAACGAGCACCCCGTTGCAGAACCGGTGTTTTGAAGCACTCAGAGCGAGCGAGCCCGAATCCGACTGAGACGCCCAGATTCGGTGCCTCACGATCTGGAGCCCGCACGTCGACGACTCCGTTCGCGGCTGCGGCGCCTGCCGGAGCGCTCCATCGAGGCGCGAGAGAAGAACGGCAGGATGCGAACCACGCGACTGCAACTGAGGTGGCAACTCCTGCAAGCAGCGAGGCCGTGACTCGGACCGTCGTGCGCATCCACCTCGGCCTGACTCGGCCGCCGATCACCCCTTCACCGTCATCGGCAGCAGCGTCCGCACATCCTTGCACTCGTCAAGCTTCATGATGGTCTCCGCCAATCTCGTGCATCGCTCGCGGCCAATCACTTCATCACCCAGCGCGTGAAACTTCACACCGCTCTCCGCTTCCGTCATCGGATCGCGCGGGTCGCCCTTCGGCACGTCGACGCGCTTGGAGAAGCTCTTGCCGTCCGTCGTCGTGATCGTCACGCGGCTCGGCTGGAACTTCGGAAAGAGTGCCTCGAACTCCTCGTTCGCCACAACCTTCACCTTGTCGATCACCGGGTGCAGTGTGGTGTCCATCACCCGCTCTTCACGGAACTGCAGCGGCGTCACCATGCCGTCGACGAGCCCCGCAGCCATGCAGTACGGCAGCGAGTGATCCGCCGTTTCTTTCGAGTTCGGCCGATATTTCGCGGGGTCGCCCAGGATGTCCGCGGCCCGCGCGATCACTTCGACTTTGATTTCTGCGACGTCCTTCGCCTTGATGCCGTTCTCCTGCACGCACTTCAGCATCGCGGTCAGCGGCGCATGACTCAGCGCCTCGACCGGGAAGCTCTTCATGCCGCAGTCATTGATGCGATACCGATCCGTCGAGGTTTTCGGCAGCTTGTCGAGCAGCATCGTTGTATCGAACTTCGCCGGCGCGCCCTTGTACTGCACGTGACCGAACACCGCGAAGAGACCTTCCTTGCCGTCGAACATGTGCTCGGGTCCCGTGTAGCCGCGCGCCGCGAGCAGCGCCGATTCGACGCCCATGCGCGTCGCCCATGGGTCGACGGTGTTCTTCATGTTCGTGAGCTTGCCGGCCGTGACGGCGCCGGGCGAAAACGTGCGTGCCGCCGAGATGCCGATCGCCTGCACCATCTGGTCGACCGTCAGACCGATTACGCGCCCCGCCGCGATCGGCGCGGCAAACGCCGTCAGCGTCGCGTGATGCCAGCCGTACTCGCGCACGCCGGGCACGCCGAATTCACACAGCCGCTGCTCGATTTCGTACGCGATGATCGTGGCGAGAATCAGATCCTTGCCCGACGCGCCACGCGCTTCGCACAGCGCGAGCGGACCGCAGATGATGTCGGACGGGTGGCATGGGTCCGCCTTCCAGTAGATGTCGTTGTAGTCCATCGCCCGCACCATGTGCGAGTTCAGGAACGCGGCGTCGACCGGGTTCGTGCGCAGGCCCGACACGAAGCATGTGCATGGGCCCGCGCCGACGCCGCTGGGCACGCCTTGCATTTCGCGCTGATGCGCCAGCAGGATGTGCGCATCTTCCTGCTGACTCCCGCCGAGACCGCAGCCGATCGAGTCGAACCAAAAGAGCTTCGCGGCGCTGATCGCGTCGGGACTCAGATGTTCGTAGCGAAGACCGCACGCCCATTCGGAGAGCGTGTGCGAGAGCCAGATTTTGTTGGAAGGTGTTGAGGCGTGAGCCATGGGGAGAATCCGTATGCGGAGGAGAATTCAACACAGAGAGACACAGAGGATCGGTCAGAGGCCACAGAGCGGAGATAAAGCAAGCTGATCGGAAAATGGCCAGGAATCACCCTCCGAACCCTTTCCTTTCATTGCCGCGCACGAACGGAGAAGTCTCCTTGCCGTCTCTGCGTCCTCTGTGCCTCTCTGTGTTCTTCCGGCAGGGCCGCGATCACGCCGCGTATGCCGCGATTGCCTTTGCGACGTCGAGCGTGGATCCGGATCCGCCGAGGTCGTACGTGCGGACCTTGCCTTCCTTGATGACGCGGGCGATTGCGGACTCGAGCTTTGCAGCACGCTCCTTTTCGCCGAGCCAGTCGAGCATCATCCGCGCGGTGAGCAGCATTGCGATCGGGTTGACCTTGTATTGCCCCGCGTACTTCGGCGCGCTGCCGTGCGTCGGTTCGAATACCGCGTATTTGTCCCCGAGATTCGCGCTTGGGGCGAAGCCGAGTCCGCCGACGAGTCCCGCGCAGAGATCGCTGACGATGTCGCCGAACATGTTCTCGGCGACGAGCACCGAGTAGTCCTGCGGGTTCTTGAACATCCACATGCAGATGGCATCGATGTTGGCATCATCGGCCCAAATGCCGGGATACTCCTTGGCCATCTCGCGGAAGACGCGCATCATCAGGCCGCCGGTCTCGCGCAGCACGTTGGGCTTCTCGATCAGCGTGACGCGCTTGCGGCCATTCTTCTTCGCGAACTCAAACGCCTGCCGGCAGATGCTCGCGCAGCCCTGCTTGCTCATGATGCGCGTCGAGAGCGCGACGTTCTCGAGGCCCTTGTCTTTCCACGGCTTCATCTTCGGATTCGCGCAAAGCGCCGTGTAGACGCTCTCCGGCAGCGGGTAAAACTCGACGCCGCCGTACATGCCTTCGGTGTTCTCGCGAAACACCACCTGATCGATGAGCAGCTCACCTCCAGATGGGTTCGCCTGCAGCGTGCCGCGATAGTTCAGCGGATTGCCGGGGTAACTCTTGCACGGCCGCATGTTCGTGTGCAGGTTGAACATCTGCCGCAGCTTCACGATCGGGCTGAAGTAGACGAGGCCCTTCGACTTGAGTTCTGGCGCGAGCTCTTCCTTCGCGTCGTCCTGGGGCTTGCTCGTGATGGCACCGAACAGCCCGCAGGTCGTTCCCTGTAGCGCCTTCACCGTGCGATCTGGAAGCGCATTGCCTTCGCGGCACCAGAACTCCCAGCCGATGTCGCACGGAACATATTCGGCGTCGAGTTTCATCGTGTCGAGCACGATGCGGGTCGCTTCCATTACGTCATTGCCGATGCCGTCTCCGGGCATCCATGCGATCGAGTACTTGGCCATGGCTGTCTGATTCCTCAGGAGGGGAGTGAAGCGGCAATTCGGCGCGCCACAACTGCCTCGGCGCCACCGGCGACGACGAGTCGTTGGGCAACCGGGCTCAGCGCGGGAAACACAAACGACCGCCCGCATGCGGTAAGCGTCGAGCGGCGGTAGTCAATGGCAATGTCACCGACGAGCGCGGTCTTCGCGCCGCTCGATGAAGCGCGCAGCGTCTTCACGAGCTCCGGGCATTCGAACACCACGAATCCGTTGTTGAACGCATTGCGCTTGTATGTCTCGCTGAAGCTCGTGGCGATGACGCACGGGATGCCGAAATACTTGAGCGCGGTCGCCGCCTGCTCGCGCGAGGAGCCGGTGCCGAAGTTGAGGCCGCCGACGATCACGTCGCCAGGCTGCGCGATCGTGCGGAACGTCGGGTCGTAGTTCTCGAAGATGAGATTGGCCATCTCCGCCGGGGTGATCGCGTCGTTGTACGTGTGCTTGCCTGCGTAGATGCCGTCGGTGTTCAGGTTGTCCTTGTCGAGGAAGAGCAGACGACCGCGCACGAGTGCGGGGAAGCCGTCAATCACTTCGACACTCGCCGGCGCCTGTGCGACGACAGGGCGCACTGCGGCCGACCACTTCGGTTGTTCATCGTCAAAGCGCACCGGCGATGCGATGTAGCCCGCGAGAGCGCTCGCCGCGACCACTGCCGGAGAACCGAGATAGACCTGTCCCGCTCGATCGCCCATCCGCCCTTCGAAGTTGCGATTCGTCGAGGAGATCCCGGTCTCACCCGCCTTGATGGTGCCGCGGCCGAGACCGATGCACGTGCCGCATCCGGGCGGCAGCTCGATCGCGCCCGCGTCGACCAGCGCCTTCCAGTGGCCGTCGCGCATGGCGTGCGCCTGCACTTCGGCACTCGCAGCGGCGAGATAAAACTCGACGCCGTCGGCCACGCGTTTGCCGCGCATGATGTTCGCCGCTGCGGCGAGATCCTCGTAGCGGGCGTTCACGCAGCTCATGAGCCACGCCTTCTGAATCGCGACGCGCCGCGCCTCGATGGCCGGCAGCGAGTGCATCGTCTTCACGTCGTTCGGGCCCGAGACGTGCGGCACGATCGTGGACAGGTCGAGCGAAAGTTCGATGGCGTACTGCGCATCCGCGTCTGCGGTCGATGCGGCGCGTTCACTCCACCAACGGGCGACGTCGCTGCGTGTGTAGCCACCGCGCGAGCCGTCGCGCAGCGTGCCCGGCCGCGCTCCGGCGGCAAACAGGTCCGCACGGTTTTCAAGGTACGCGCGCAGCGTCTCGTCGAAAGGGAACAGTCCGGCGAGCGCGCCCCACTCGGTCGTCATGTTCGAGATGGACATGCGCTGGTCCATCGACATCGCTGCAATGCCGCCATCGCTGTCGACGAACTCGACGGCGTGATTGAGCACTTCGTCGTGCGCGAAGACGCCGCAGAGCGCGACGATGACATCCTTGCCAGTTACGCCTGAACGAAGTCGTCCGCGCAGTGTGACGCGCGCGACGACCGGCACCTGCCACCAGGTTGCGCCTGTCGCCCAGATGCTCGCGGCGTCGGTGCGCACGACCGGCGTGCCGAGGCACGCGATCGCGCCGTACAGATTCGAGTGCGAGTCGCTTCCGACCACCATCGAGCCCGGCACCACGTAGCCCTGTTCCACCATGATCTGATGTGCAATTCCGGTACCGGCTGGGAAAAAGTCGACGCCGTGCTCGCGCGCAAACTGCTCGATCTTCGCGTACTTGCCGAGGTTTTCCGATGTGAGATTCTGAATGTCGTGATCGATCGCAAAGACTGGTTGGTGCGCGTCGTTGATGCGCGGTGCCGCGCCAGACGACTTGAAGATCTCGCGGAACTTGGGGATGACGGCGCCGGTGTTGTCGTGCGTCATCACGTGCTTCGGACGGATCGACACGAAGTCGCCGGAGCGCACGACTTCGCCGGGCTTCAGCCCTTCAGCATGCCGCGTGGCGATCTTCTCGACGAGAGTCAGTGGCATGGGAGTGTCCTGGTGTCAGGTCTTCGCAGCCTTAGGTCTTCGCAGCCTTGCCCAGCACTTTCGCGATGTCGAAGTCGATGAAGTCGGCGTGGTGAAAGATCCAGCTCTCGATCGTGCGCTCGGTCTTGTCGCCTTCGTGACTGTGCGTCGCGACGATGTGCATGACTTCAGGGGGAATGCCGTGCTTGAACGCCAGCGCCACGCCGCTGAACGGGTGGCGCAGCATATCGCCGTAGCGCCCCTTGACGACCTGGCCGTTCGCGTCCTTGTCGAACTCCAGCATCTTGCCAACGTCAGCGAGCAAGGAACCGGCGATGAGATGATCGAGATTGACCGGCACCCGATCGCCGAAGACTTCACGCAGCACCTTCGTGATCGCGATGCACTGCTTGCAACACGAGTTCAAGTGTTCGACGAAGCGCAGGTCGATCTTGCCTGCGAGGAGCGTGAACGGAATCGCCCGGATCTCGGAGAACGTCCAGCCTCGCCCGCCGCACCCGGTCGTGAGCGCCTCGCTCCACACGGCGGCGACGCGGTCCCGGAGCGACGCGTCCCGGATCTGCATGATGTCGGGAAAGAGCTCGGCGATCTGGGTGAGGCTGTCGTTCACTGCGTGTTCCTCGGCGAGAATATACGGTTGAGCGGCCCGTCGTAGGAGTGGCGCTCGGGGTCGATGCGGCGCATGGGGCGCTCGCGCGTCTGTTCTTCGATCACATGGGCGACAAGCCCCGGCGTGCGCGCGATCATGAAAATGCCGTTGAAAAGGCGGGGGTCAAGTCCGAGATCGGCCAGGATCGCGCCGAGCGCGCCGTCGACATTGATCGGCAGCGGCTTCCCGGTCGCCGCGAAGGCCCGTTGCAGCGCGAGCGCCGCCGCGATGTGCGGTGCGCGATCGCCCTCGAGACCTGCATCGCGCGCCAGCTCGAGCAGCCGCGCCGTGCGAGGATCCTTCGTGTGAATGCGATGGCCGAAGCCGGAGATCCGCGTGCCGCTCGATTTCACGTCGACGACGAGCGCAGCGGCTGCTGCGTCGAGTGTCACGCTGTCGCGCCGCGCGGTCTCGATAAGCGATGCAAGAAGGCGCGCGCAATCTTCGATCGCGCCGCCGTGATGGCGATTGATCGACGAGATCCCCGCCGCGACCGACGACGAGAGCGATGCACCGGTGCTCGCGACAGTGCGCGCGGCAAGCGTGCTCGGCGGCGTGCAACCGTGGTCGATGCTCGAGACGAGGATCGCGTCCATGAGCCGCGCGGTCCGCTCGTCAGGAAGGTCGCCTTGCAGGATGAGATAGACCGCGGCGCCGAAGCTGATCCGCCCCATGAGCTCTGCGATGTCGTAGCCGCGCACCGCGACACGGTTTGGTGCGATCTTCGTGACGGCGCTCGCCCACACGGCGCTCTTCTCCGCTTCAGACATCAGCGACGTCGCGTTCGGCGTGCGCTTCAGAATGTCGACCGTGGCAGCGGGCAGATCGCCGAACGAATCGACGACCATCGCGCCGGCGGCGCGCAGCGCGGTGACCTTGCCCGCGTGCGTGCCGCTGTTGCCTTCGATGATCGCGCCGGCGTGACTGAAGCGCGTCCCGGACTTTGCAGCTTTGCCGCCGACGTACGCCACGACGGGCTTGGTCACGCGGCGCGTCGCAATGAGATCGGCGAGTTCTTCTTCCTGCGACGAGCCGATCTCGCCGAAGACAACGATCGCATCGGTCGCGGGATCAGCTTCAAAGCGCAGTGCGATATCGGGGATTCGCAGTCCGAGCACCGCGTCGCCGCCGATGTGCACGATCGTGCTCAGGCGCACGCCCGCCTGCCCGAGGTAGTAGCCGGTGCTCGAGGCCATGCCGCCCGATCGCGAGATCACGCCGACGCCGCCCTGGCGCCCGGGCTTGAACCAGGCGCGAGCGGACTCCGCGCGGCCGCCGATCATGCCGACGACTGCTTTGCCGGGACTGATGATGCCGAGCGTGTTCGGTCCGACGAACTCCGCGCCGTTCGCGCGGGCGCACGCGGCTATCTCCATCGCGTCCCACACCGGCACGCGATCGGCGACGAGCACCGCGAGCTTGACACCCGCTTCGAACGCTTCGATGGCTGCAGGTTTGACCATCGGCGCCGGCACGAAGAGCACCGAGATATCGATTGTTCCGAGCGCGGCGGCAGCGTCGCGTGCCGTGTCGAACACGGGCAGTCCGAGCACCTGCGTTCCGCCCTTGCCCGGCGTGCAGCCACCGACGACGCGCGTGCCGTAGTCGAGCATCAGCCGCGTGCGGGCCATGCCTTCGCGCCCGGTGATGCCTTGGATTATTACGCGCTTTGTTTCATCGACGAGGATCGCCATCGGTCAGTGCGCCTCCGCAAGATTCGGCACCTGGAGATCGACGAAGAGCGCACCGATGCCGGCTCGGCGGCATTCCACTTCGCAGGCGATGAACTCGCTGTCTTTACCGGCGAGTTCCGCGGCGGGGAGCGTGAACGCGGGCCTGCCGTCGCCGTCGCGCACAAGGCCCGACGAGTTGGCGATCACGATCGCGCGTGCGTCATTCCAGCACGCGGCGTCGATCCACACCGTCGCGCCTTTGATCGGCATCGAGAGCGATGACGCTGCGCCGACGTACGCGGGCACGCGCCGCCCGCGCGGCTTCCATGTCCGACCATTCGCTGCCGTGACGAGCTCCGCGAAGCGGCGCGCGATGAATGCCGGCGCGTCAGTCTTGCGATATCCCTCGACTGTCGACGACAGATCGCGCGAGGCCGAGGTGAGAATCTCCACCGCGCGGTCTTCGGTGTTGCCGCCGAGCCGGACCACTGCGGGAATGTCGAGCTGAAGTTCCCAGAACGCTTTCGCCAATCCATACGCCGACCAGAACTGTTCCTGACTCGCGACGCCGGAGCCCGAACCAAAGTAGCCGACGAGGCCGGGCTGGCTCAGGATGATGCGGGCCGCGCGGTAGACCTTCGCGCTCGACGGGTTGCCCGAGGTGTCGGTGAAGTCCGCGACGGTGAATCCTTCGGCCGTGATCGCGTCCATCGCCATCATCGATCCGCCGCCGCCGGCACCATGGAAGCCGATGAGCCCGCGGGATCCGGCCGGCGCCGCAGTTGCAAGCTGCGCGAAGTAGAACGTGCCGCGATGATCGGCCTGTTCGACCGCGTACGCCACGCGCTCGAGCGCTGTCGGCGGATGATCGAATTCTCGGGCGATTTCAATGCCGAGTTCGGGATGGCGAAAGACCGCGTAGTCGTCGATGGTCACGCGGCAGTCGGCGGCGACGATGCGTCCGTCGCGCGTGACCGTAAGCGGATTGATCTCGACGCTGCGGGCTTCCGATGCTTTGGCGACGTCAAAGACCGCACGCAACGCGGCGACGATCTGCGGCGCCGCGACGCCTTCTGCAGTTCGCGCGGCTGCCGTGAGTGCGGCTTCGTCCGGTCCCGTTCCGACGTTGCACCGAATGCGCGAGGTCGAGGCAGCGCGCTCCTCAACACCGGATCCTCCGACGGGCGAGAAAAGCAGAACGGGCGCGCGATCGCGATCGTCGACGGCCAGCGAGACAAAGAGCTCGCGGGCGATGTCGATCTTCTCTTCGATGAGAACGGATTCGACGGGAAACTGACCGACCGTGAGTTCAAGCATGCGTCGAGCGTGCGTCGCGGCTTCCGCGGGAGAGCTCGCGAACGCAACGCCGCCGAGCGCGGCGCGGCCGGTGGTCCAAGCCTGGATCTTCACGACGACCGGACAGCCGAGCGTGGCGGCGGCGCGCTCCGCTTCTGCGGCGGACCGCGCGACCAGACCGCGCGGAACCGCCATCCCGTGCTGGGCGAGGAGGCGCTTGCCGTCGTGTTCCGAGAGCCGGGCCATGCGTGGAGCAGTTCCGTTTGTCGAAGGGGGCACTGTAGATTAGTGCAAGTTGGACTCAACTGAAGCGGCGCGGCCGCAGCCTGCGGAGTTTCCGGTCGCGAAGCCCGCTCGCGAAGAAAGGAAAGCGGGCTTGCCCGCGAGCAAGCCCGCCCGTTCGTCGCGTGCCGTTGCGGCGCGTACACGTCGTCGCCCCGGATGAAGAGCACGCGCTGGAACTTCGCGTAGCTCGGCTGCAAGGGGCACAGCCTGCCGCCGGCTTCCCCAAGGTCGGCCAGCCCGATGTACTGCACACTCATCACGGCAGAGGGCCGTGATCGGCACCGGGCGTGCTGGTCTCCGCCACGTTGGCGAAGGCGGCAATTTTGGACGAGTCTTCGCGATTCTCAGCAGGCGCAACACCGATGAGCCCCTTCAGTCACCCCCACGAACCGAGCAGAATCGCGAGATCGGCAGCATCAACGGTGCCGTCGCAATTGAGATCCGCGATGCCGGCCGCTCCCCATCCTCCGAGAAGGACCGCGAGATCGGCGCCGTTGACGCCGTTGACACCGTCGAGATTTGCGAGGTCCGGCGCTGCTGGCAGCGGCACGCAGACGATCGCGACGAATTCGGCGCCGCTGGCATCCTCCACGTCGACTCGCGCGCACACCCGGCACTGACGCGGCAGGTCGAGTCCCGGGGCAATGATCGTGCTCGCGTTGAAGTCGGTGATGGTCGCATCGTCGGTGCCGTCGCCGTCGAGGTCGACCGGGTCGCCGACCTTCGCGAGGATGTCGAGCGTGGGAGCGCCAGCGCGATTGGGCGTCAGCACGAAGAGCACGTCGCCCATGTTGCTGTTCCAGATCGCGCCGACTTGTCCCACATCGTTGAGGCCGACCGCAGATGCGTTGCCTGTGAGCGTGAAGCCGCCACCGATGGTGTCGCCTTCGCGCACGACCAACGCATCATTGAAGGCAAGGTAGCCGTCGCTCGCCGAGGCGGCATCGGTGTCGCCGATCATCGCGTAGTCGCCGAGGCTGTTGGTCTTCACATCACTGAAGGTCTGCCAGTTGTCACCGGCACCGGTGGATTCGCCCTCGCGGGCCAGGATCTCGTCGTTCAGTACGATGACATCGTTGCTCGCTGTGGGCGCGGCGATGATCGCCTTGGCGATGTAGTTGCTGCCGTCCGATGAGAAGTCGTACGAGAAGCCGACCGACGATCCAGTGGAAATCGTCTCGCCGCTCACAATGTCGCCACCGGCGAGAATCACGCTGGTTCCGGAATAGAGCGCTCGAAACTGCGTTCCCCCACCCTGCGTCGCAGTGATGCCCGCGACGAATGTTGGCGTGCCGTCTGCATCCATCTGCGGTCGGGAGCAGAACGAGAGGAACTGGCCGTCAAAGCCGGGCGCGCGCTGCGTCTCGACCGCGAACGACGCGCCGTCCTTCCACACGGAATCGGACCCGCTCTCGGTCGGACTGTAGATCCAATTGCCTGCGTCGCTCACGCCCATTGTGCCTTCCGCCCCCGTGAGCAGGATCGGCAACGCGTCGCTGTTGAGCCACACGATCTGGCCGTCGAACCACACGAAGTGCACGTTGGTGCCAGCGACGTCAATCGCGCCGGTGAAGCCGACCCGGCCGTCACGCGTCACGAACGGATCGTTGAGCACATCGACGAGATTCGCGCCCGAACCCGGCGTCGGCGCGCCGACGAAGGCGAGTGTTTCCGCCGGGCTGGCGAACGTCGCAGTCGCCATAGCCAGTGACAACGAGACGGCGGCGATGGCCGTGAGGTGCGCGGTGCTTTGCATAGGGGTCTCTCCTCGCGGGATGAAGGACGCGCCGACGCGGCGCCAGGGAACCAGAGAAGCGTATCAACCACCGCGGCGGGTGAGAGGATGCGACCTCGGAGGCGAGAACACCATGGCCCGGCACACGGCGCGAACATGGGACCGAATCGTGGCTGATAGCATCTTCGCCCATTGCCCTGGCAGCGGTGGCAGAGGTCTCTTCGCGCGATCGGCGCCAGCCCCTTTGGGAGGAGCAGGAAGCGTTGCATGCCCAAAGCCTGCACGAACAGTCTGCACGAACCGCCCGCACGTACAGAAACGGGAATTCAGCCACATGACCACCGGCACAGTTCGATTGCATCGCGTTCTCCGCGCCCCGCCCGAGCGCGTGCACCGCGCGTTTTTCAATCCCGACGCCATGGCCTATCCCGGATTATTCATCAAGTATGAAGCGCGCAGAAAACTCCGCCAGCGTCGCGCTCTGACGGCGACCGGCGCGCCGTGACGCCGCACGCGAGCGCACCGCCCCCTACCCCCGTGACGCATCTCGTCGC
>Ga0163151_10004031_pt1 | contig 20283 bp, 7 predicted proteins | sample OliLakLV19MP5IB2_FD_145596 | JGI IMG/M metagenome (GOLD analysis project Ga0163151, IMG submission 145596) | Freshwater microbial mat bacterial communities from Lake Vanda, McMurdo Dry Valleys, Antarctica - Oligotrophic Lake LV.19.MP5.IB-2 | ecosystem: Environmental > Aquatic > Freshwater > Lake... | reverse complement strand
ACCCTATCCTTAATATTATTTTTCTTTCAATTGAATCTGTTTGCCCAATCGGCTTTAGTCCGGCAAGTCAGAAACTATAGAATAGACCATGAACACCAACTGCTGGATGAATTCATGGGCCTGGTATCCATCCCCAATATTGTAGGTGATGCAGAGGGTATTCGTCAAACCGGGAAGTATATCATGGAAATGATGGAGGCCCGGGGTATCAAAGCCAGTAAGCTTGAAGGAATAACTCCGGGTATTCCTCCGGTGATTTATGGAGAAGTGTTGGTTCCAGGGGCAAAAAAAACCATCACATTTTATGCTCATTATGATGGTCAACCTGTAAATGCAAGGCAATGGGCGGAGGGGATTGAGCCCTTTAAATCCGTCTTCCTAAATGCCTCATTGGAAAACAGGGGAAAAATAATTCCCAGGCCATCCGGAGATCAAACGATTAATCCGGAATGGAGGATCTATGGACGGAGTACCTCAGATGATAAAGCGGGAGTATTTGTCATACTTACGGCCTATGAGGTATTAAAAAAATTAGGTGGTACACCTTCTGTTAATCTTAAATTTTTCTTTGAAGGGGAAGAAGAAGCAGGCTCCCCTCATTTAGCTGAAATTTTGGAGAAACACCAGGACAAACTCCAGTCAGATCTTTGGATTATTTGCGACGGACCCGTGCATCAATCCGGATTGAAACAAGTGGTATTCGGAGTCCGCGGTGATGTGAATATGCAGGTGACTGTCCTGGGGTCTAAACGACCTTTACACAGCGGTCATTATGGAAACTGGGCGCCCAATCCGGCAATGAACCTTATTAAACTTTTAGCTTCAATGAAAGATGATGAAGGCAAAGTGCTGATCAAAGGATTTTATGATGATGTGATTCCGCTGACGGCAGTAGAGAAAAAAGCCATGGAAGCAGTACCATCGGTTGAAGATCAACTGAAAGAAGAACTTGCGTTTATTAAAGCGGATGGCGACGGGAGATCCCTCGTAGAACTTATCCAGTTGCCTTCACTGAATATTAATGGCATGGCCAGTGCCAATGTCGGCAAACTGTCGGCTAATGTCATACCGACCTATGCCACGGCCAACCTGGACCTCAGACTGGTTTTGGGTAATGATGCACAAAAACAAATCCAAAAAGTAATTGAACATATTAAATCACAGGAATATTATGTAACGGAAAAAGAAGTAACAGATGAAGAACGGAGAACATATCCGCGAATCGCCGTCGTGACCTATGGCCAGGGATATAATGCCCAAAGGACGAGGATGGATCTGCCCATTGCTCAGGATGTAATCCGGGCAGTCCGGTCGACTACCGGTGAACAGGTGGTCCTCATGCCCACCTTAGGGGGAAGCTTACCATTATTTCTTTTTGAAAAATATTTGCATACACCAACCATCACCGTGCCTATAGCCAATCACGATAATAACCAACATGCGGAAAATGAAAATATCCGCATTCAGAATCTGTGGAATGGGATAGAGACGTATGTGGGTTTGATGAAAATGTAAATCAATCGATCCGATGCGTCGGATCAATCGATCCGATTCGTCGATTCACTCGAATCACTCGGATCACTCGTTATATCTCAAATGTTTTTCCACAAACCCGTCATATTCTTCCCTGAATGCTTCATGCCGGTATTTCCCATCCACCGGTATTTCCTTACCCGATTCAGCCTGATTAATCAGCTGATAATAAGTCTGCGGATAGACGCTGGTATACATTTTCGGCAACCAACCCGCACTGGTCAGTCCGGAATAAATGGAAAACAATAAAAACAGGGAAAGCAGAAGAGCGGAACGGTCTTTGAACCGGCCGACAAATTGGAATCCGGAGATTTTTTCTCCCTCCACGATCTGGTCCCTGGAGATCCAACTACCCACGACAAACAAGATCAAAAGAAAAAAAGCAAAGATACCTGAGGTAAGGGCTACTCGGGGGATCAATGGAGCTAACGAAGCGGCCAACAGAAATAAGATCAGGCTTAGATAATAAAATAATACCAGCCAGGATACCCTTCCTGCAATACGCATATCGGGCATGAACCACTGGGCCAGACGCATGGCATAGACTATGACCAGGACGAACGCCGTAGCGGTGAAAATGACCTCGGCCGATTGAAAATGGATATTGAACACCCGCAGGGCCAACAAGACCGTAAGGAAGACCAGACAGCTCAATTCGGTAATGGTTAACCATTTTTTTTCCTTTTTGTTCCAGTCATGCAACCATTGAATGGCGAACAGAGTGCTGAAACTGATTGAAGCCACTCCCAGTATGGTCATTCCATATGCATTCTGCGCTATGGAAGCAAATGCCCCGGTGATCAGGAGAAAAAACAACAGGAAGTAATAGGCAAGGTACCGGCTCATCAGTTGGGGATGTAGAAGACGTAATTGGAATAATAATCAAACCATTTATCCAAAGAGGCCCAGATCTTTGTTTGTTCAAGGCTCTCTGTGTTGGTAGCTGCTTCATTGACGATCAGGGTCCGGCAGGCCAAGTCTTCTGCCTCGGTCAACCGCCCGGGTATGGAAGTCAGGGCTCTGTAAAAATTTCCCTCCCGGGATACTCCAAGGATCAACAGGTTCAGCGCAATGGTTTTGGGCCCTTCCGGAAGCTGGCGCATAATTTCCCTGGCTTTCTGATTTATCCGGTCACTGCCTATCCGGCCTAGCAGACGCACCAACCGGTAACGAACATCCACCACAGGCCCATTAAAGAGGCTGAAGTCAATTTCGTTCATTTTGGAGAATACCGAATCCAGGCAGACAAAGGCCTGAGGGTTTGCACCCTTGAACAACCGCTCGCTTATGAACATGTACGCGAGAGCTTTTTGGTTGTTATCCTCAAACCGTTCGGCCATTTCGGTGGCTTCCTGCATCCGCTCCAGATCGGCCAGGTAGGTGGTGAGTTCTTTCATCTGGTTGAGGAAAAAAGTCTTTTCAAGGTATTCATAGCGGTTGGAAGAAAGGGAGAAAGTAGAAGGGTTTAAGAGACTATAGTATTTCATTCCATTCAGGGTGTCACTCCGTGAAAAGGCTCGGTTGACCAGGATCAGGTATAGCAGGTTGCCATCAAATTGTCCGCCCTGAGGGTGTTTCTCTACAAATACCCGGATAGCCTCCAGGACTTCGTCAGGGAGGGGGTAGTTATTGTCATAGGGCACATTAAAATTACCCGGCTTGATTTCATAGGCTTTTGCCAGCCAGAGGTGGATAGAATTCAGGTCTTGCGCCGTCGGGTAATATTCCGACAGGAGATTATTTTTTAGAAGATACTTGAAGAAAAGGTCGGTATGAAAAGTCCAGCTGAACCAGCCATCCATATAATCCGGATAGATCAGTAATTGTTTCCGGCTGATCTGCCTGGTCCGAACTCCATCACCAAAATAAGGGACAACGGAAGAAACGGTTTCCTGAAGATATTCCGACGGAATGGCCCTGAAATGGGAGACTGATTTACCAAGCCATTCATTGAGCCGGGCGGTGTCTGCCGGAATACCCCGATCAAAAGCCAGTTTATCGGTGAACATGGCAACCCGCTTGTAATTCAATGAGAGCAGGTAATTGCGTTCATTGGGATTCTTTACCTGCTGAATGAGGGTCATATAATCCTGGTTTAAGGACTCAAACACGTCCCTGCGGGAAAGGCATAGATTTGGGAAAAAATAACCCCTGTAAGACCGGAGAACCGCTTTTTCAATATTGACCCGGTACAAGTGGCTGATATAACCCGATCGGATCACGGCATTACGGTGTATGGTCAGGGGGGTGTTGGTGGGGTAGTGTTGTCCAAGCCAGGAGATCATTTTTGCTGCCTTGTCCCGGTGTCCGAATTGGTGGAAAATACCGAGGATATGCGTGTAATTATTAAACAGGCTGCCGGTGAAGTAGTCATTCTGGCCGGTCTGGCGCAGGAATTCAAAGCAGGAGAGGACTCCATCGTCATTACCAAGGGCTGCATAGAGAGAGGCAAGGGTATGATATCCTCCGTTGTAATCGTTGGTAATTCTTCCATTAGTTTCATAATTCCCTTTGGCATAGAAGGCATTGAATACAACCCCGGCTTTATCATTTTCAAAGGGGGAAACCAGGGTTAACAGGGACCTGATTTTTTCTTCACCAGCCTCACCGAAAGTTAACCAGTTTTGAAGGCTGCAATTCAGTTCTGTGCCGGTGGTCGGGCTGGCCAGTTCCGGCTGATTAAAAAACTTTGAGATCAGTTCGTGTCCATATCCGGTTGCCCGTGTAAGTTTGGCGGTGAGGTGATCATCAGGCCGGTAATACTGATCGTAGGAAAGCAGCAGTGTAAACTCATTAAGTTTGCTGATCAGATAATAATAATCCCCCTCAGCCTGCCTCACCTGGACATATAAGGAATCAATCAAGTCAGTCAATCCGGTTTTAAGCCCGAAATCCTGCTTTTTGTCCAACTTAATCAGTTGCTTATATATTTCAACTGCATTATTTAAACCATCCTTGGAACCTAAGGACCTTAGATGGGGCATCAGGGATCCGGGGCTGTATCGCTCATTGCTAAGCAGATAAAGCGCTTTGTTTTGTAAGTCCACTTCTTCGCTTTTAAGTAATTCAGCACTTTGAGCGCGGACTTTGGCAATTACCCGTTGGTTTTGTTTCTGCCCTGCATCGTACCAGTAAAATCCGCTCAGGCCAAGCATAAAAAGAATAGCCAGGCCAACCCCGATGCGTTTTGGTCCATATTTCATGAAAGCACGGGTAAACCGGACCCCGGAGGCACTTTGTTTTAAAAAATCCCGGGTATTGGCCAGTAATGCACTGGCATGGTTTTCCGCCTTTTCCGGTTCGTCTGTGACTTCTTCATACCTTTTGATCCATCCAGTATTGGGCTTGGATTGGTTATACCAGTTTTCAAAATAGGTCAGAGGGCCGATTGGCAACAGGTATCCGGAATCCTTGCCGCTTCCGGTCCAGCGATCCATTTGTTTCCGGAAGTCCAGCCAGGTGGTATAATATTCAAATTCCTTATTGGCCCATTGAATAAGTTTGTTCCAGTTGCGGATCAGGCTTTCATGCGTAATATCCAGTACGGAATCCGGAGAAAGGGAGTGAGTCTCCGGATCTTCGGTCTTGAAGGGTCGGACAAAGGCATTTTCTTCCTCCCGGTAAATGTTGAGCACCTGCCCGACGGTCGTGGCGTCGATATTGGGAAGGTTGATGATGGCTGTAATTTCAGCCAGACTCATCCGGTTGCGGACAGCGCGGCTGTGATCGATTTTGGTCAGGCAGGCAAAAGCCAGGGCGATGATCCGTTTGGTCTCCTGGCGGGTAATGGATTTTGAAGGATTGTGGCTTTGGTAATGGTCCCAGGCGCTTTCATACAATGAGTTGGCGTGGATTTCGATGATCTTTTGCAGGCCGGTATTCGTGAAATAGGTTTTTTTATACTCCGGTATGGAGCCGAGCCAGGTCGAAAAACGCCTCTGGTCTTCATCCGGAAGTTCGTTTGCAGGCATACCTCCCACCATCGCATAATGTATCAGGTCCATTTCCTGCCTTCCGTAGTCAGCGGAAAGCCAGGTCTGGCTAAGTGCATGTTGCAATATAGGCAGTTGATCGATGCCTTCGGCCAGGTCGTACACCAGTCGTTCGATCAAACGTTGGGTGATGCGGTTTCCGCTCAGAATGGCGGGTTCCTCAATCACCAGTTTCAGGTCCCGGCGCTTGAGGCGGGGAACAAAAAACTGGGAAAACCCGATGTATTCAGGCAAACCCCGGAAAGCCGAACACTGTCCAATATAATCAGACCGCATAGTGCAGACGATGTACACAGGCAGGTTTCGTTTAAGGGCGATCCGGGCTGTTTCCAGCACGAGGTTTACGACTATCTGTGCATCCTGCGAAGGAGCTTCATTATAAAAGTTTTCCGGATTGGTAAAAAACTCTTCGAATTGGTCCAGCAGGATGAGCAGGTTGGCCGATTGCCTCTTTTTTTGTTTTTGTTCATCCGCAGAAAGGGAATTCCAGGATTCATCTTCCTCATCAGCATAAAAGGAAGAATTAGTATAAAGGTCGATCAGCGAAGAGTATCCCCTTCTCAACTCGGTTTCCACGGTGGCCGGAGGAAGGTCGAATTTATCCGCTAGGGCCAGCGCCATGTTTTTGACCGGACTGCGCTCAGGCCTGAAATCGGCCACTACCCAATTGGAATATTTGGCTTTGAAAAAGCCTGCCCGGGCGTTGGGTACCAGGCCGGCATAGATAAGGGAAGACTTGCCCTCTCCGGAAGCTCCGGTAACCATTAAAAACTTTTTTTGTTCCAGCAGGGAAGTGATCTGGTCGATTTGCTGGTCCCTTCCCTTGAAATAAAGGCTTTCTTCTTCGGTAAACGATCGAAGGCCCGGATAAGGGCAAATGGTTTGCAGTTGCATGAAGTCCGGGTTATTCATTTTCGTTTATATAGGGAAGAAAAAAACGGTCGGCAAAAAGGGTATTGTCCTCAAATTTTTTCCATTCGGCTTTGCGTTCGAATCGATTGTTGTATCCATTCAGGATACGGTAAAAAAACCAGCCCCGGTCTTCATCTGAAAGATCAGGCGGGATTTCAAGCCAGGCTTTATACAGATGATCATTCAAGGCGTGGGCCGTGGCGAAACGGGTCAGCGCTTCCAGTTTACCGGGTGAATTTTTGATTATTTTATTCGCGGACTCTTCATTCCGGGCGGGGTCAGCCATCAAAAGCGCGATAGCGAGTTGTTGGCGGTTGGGTTGGAAAATGGCCGGATTGTCAATCTTGCTCATCTCGGCCCGTGCCGAATCCATGAGCCGCAAAGCCAATTCTCTGCTTCTGTTTTGAAGTAAAAGTTGTTGGGTAATGAATCCATAGAGGGAGGAACGGTTCACAGGTTTCTTAAAGACACGGATCAGCTCCAAAGCCTTTTGATCCTTTCCTCCGGTAAAAAGATGCGCGATGGCATGGGCGTATTGTTCAAAGGAGTACTGATTCAGAAAATTCATTCCTTTATACTGAAACGCATTTAAGACTTTTTCCGGCTGCAATTTTTCATAGTTGCGCTGGGCATTGGCGGTATCGCCGTTTTTCACCGCAGCGATGCCGAGGTGCAGGTACAGCAGGTTGAAGTCAATACGATGTTTGAGGCCGCTTTTTTCCAGTTCCTGCGCCAGACCTGCAAGGACTTCATAAGGAATGGCCTCTTTCATGAAATAGTCTCTTGAAATCTGAGTGGCATTATAAAACATTAACCAGCTTTCAATGGGCCGGACATCGGCTTCAGATTTGTACAATTCATTAAACAGATGATGTCGCAGGATAAAATCGACAAAGGCAGGGGAATTATACGGGAACACAAAATTCCTCGGCTCAAAGGGATGAAAGGGTACAAAATAATCAGGGTACAGGTAAAAATTCCGATAGGGTATGTTTATATGGTCAGAAGCCGAACTTTTCACCACAGAGACGACTCTTGATAGAAAAACCGGGGAAACCTGCCGGAAATAATCCAAGGATACCAGAAAAAGGGAGTCGGTCAAACGAACCGGAGCCGGATGACCTCGTTGGTTGGAACGAAATACATTCAAAACAGCTTCATTTTTATACGCCATGGCCAGGGAGAATTTGGCTTCGTCCGGGTTGGTAAGGGATTGAGCCGACTTTCTCATATTCCCGTAAGCATAGGCAATCAATTCGTCGGAACAAAATCTCAGGTTCAGATTGGAATAGGATTGTCCAATGATGCTGTAATAATTAAAATTGCCGGCAGAGGAGTGATCCAACAATGTCCGGGAGACCAGCTGGTTGTAAAATTCAGTTGCCGGAATTTTTTTCCGTTCGCAATATCCGCCGACGAAACGGTCCATAGCTGGTAAATGACCATAGGTAAAAAAGACCGCTGAAATATTCGTCGCATTGTCTATGGACGTTTCATAGTCGTTTTCCAGGTAGCCCTGGTTAAAAACCAGCAGGGAGTCGACACACCGCAGGGCTTTTTGTTCGTCCCCGGAAGCAGCATAGAGATAGGCCAGTTCCTGGAATAAACCATTGGCTAAAAAACCATAATCCTGGCTGCCTCGGATTTGCAGGATATCACGTGCAAAATTCTTTTTTATCCAGGCAGATTGATCCGAAAGACCAAAAGGGGAAAGGATGGTCAGCAGTTGATCAATTTCATTCTGGTCCAGGGTTTTATAATGTAGGGCATCTTCGAGGGCTAAGCCAAGTTCCCGGATTTCTTTAAAAGATTCTGGTTGCTTTTTTAGAATTTTCAGAACCCATTCTCCCGACCGGCGGGCATTCTTCCTGGCCAGGTCTCTCCATTCCGGCCGGATGGTATGGAGATTGGCAAAACCCAGGGCAACGCGCAGATTGTTTTGTTCCTTGAGGATGGCTGTCATCGAACCTGCATCTTCAGGGAATGTTTCCGGAGAGGACATTTTGCTAATCATACTATCAGCCAGTTGAAAACATTGCTGCATTTCTTCTGCCGGCTGATCCAGTCCCTGAATGGTCAAGATTTTACCGATGCCAATAGCGACATGTATTTTTTGCAGTGGGTATTCGATAGATTCTACCAGGTCCGGAACGGATAGATTACCATACTGAAGCAGTTGGGCGACGACATTTCCATAAAATTCAAGCCCGAGTTTGGGATTCCTGGCCAGTTCCAGGGTTTGGACTTTAATATTCTGAAGGATGGAGCTATTCCTTTGTTTCAAAAAACCGGAAACCGCAAAGGAACTTAAGGCAAGGATCACCAGTGCGGCAAAGGCGGCTGCAATTTTTTTAGGCCCAAACTTCATCACGGTCCGGGTGATGATATGTTTTTGGGCACTCTTGTTCAGAAATTCCTTGGCATTGGCAACCAGGGTTTCAGCCCTGGCCATTTTCTTTCCGTGATCTTCTTCATCCGGCAGATAGCGGGCGATCCACCAGTTGTTGGGCTTCACCCGGTTAAACCAGTTTTCAAAATAAGTCAGGGGGCCAATGGAAAGCAGGAAATTATTCGATTTCCCACTCTGTACCCAGCGGCCCAATTGCTGTTCAAAATCCTGGGATACCAGGTAGCTGTCGTATTCTTCCCTGGCCCAGATCTTGAGGTAATCCCAGTTGCGGATCAGGCTTTCGTGGGTGATGTCCAGTACATTTTCCTTTCCCAGGCTTACAGTCTCTGCGTCTTCGGTGATAAAGGGGCGTATAAAGGTATTGCCGGGCTCCCGGAAAATATTGAGAACGAGGCCCACGGTTTCCAGATCAAGCTCTTTACGGTTGAGGATCAGCCATATTTCGTGCAGGGTCATCCGGTTTCGAACGGCCCGGCTCTGATCGATTTTGGTGAGGCTGCTAAAGGCAGTGCGGATTATCGCTTTGGAAGACTCATCCGGGAGGGGTTTGCCTGTTTTGGATTCGTAATACTCCTCTGCAGACTCATACAGCTTATTGGCGTGGGTGTCCAGTACATTCTGCAGACTGGGCCGGTGGTAACAGGCCCGGATAGGTGCAGGAAGCTGGCCAAACCAGGTTTTAAACGATCCGGTCTGGTCGTCCGGTAGATCGCTGGCTGGCATCCCGCCAACCATAGCATAGTGGATCAGGTCCATCTCTTCCTTCCCTTTATTCGCAGCGTGCCAGATTTGATTGAGGGCGTGTTGCAAAATGGGCAACTGATCAACTCCTTCAGCAATGTCATGGATCAGGCGTTCGGTAAGCCTTCTCGAAATCCGGTTTCCGCTGAGTTCAGCGGGTTCTTCGATTACCTGCTGAAGCTGGAGCCGGTTGAGCCGGGGCACAAAGTACTGGGAAAAACCTATAAACTCGGGCAGGGAACGGAAAGCAGCACACTGCCCGATATAATCCGACCGCATGGTAAATACGACATATACGGGCAGGTTTTCATCCAAGGCAATGCGGGTAGTTTCCAGAAGGAGATTGAGGACCAGGTTTGACTCCTTGGAAGGCACCCCCTGGTGGTAGTTTTCCGGGTTGGTGAAAAATTCCTCAAACTGGTCGACGATGATCATCAGGTTGCCTGCCCTCCGTTTGAGGGCCGCCTTTTCTTTGTCATTGGCCTCTTGCCATTCCACAGATTCAATGTCGAGATAGGCATCCGAATTTTTATACAAATCGATCAGGGCGGAAAATCCGTGATGCAGTTCGGATTCTGTAATAGATGCATTGGGGATGTTCAGTTGCCGCGTAAGGGCCTTGCATAAATTACCAAAAGGATTGCGTTCGGGCCTGAATTCCGCCACCCGCCACTGGGTATAGGTCGACCTTAAAAATCCGGCTCGGGCATTGGGTACGATCCCCGCATAGACCAGGGAGGATTTGCCGTCCCCCGATGCTCCGGTGAGCATGAGGAATTTATTGTGTTGGAGCTGCAAAGTGGCCTGTTCAATGTCCTGATCCCGGCCTTTGAAATACAGGGACTCTTCTTCCGTAAAAGAGCGCAGTCCTGTGTATGGGCAGATTTGGTACTCCTCGAATGTAATCATTTAAGTTCGATTACGGTGGTATAAACTTTTTTTACTTCAGAAGGGATTTGTTCTTTAGGCACCACGGAGGATACCACTTTTGGTGCTTTGAAATTCCTCACCAGGTTGCTTTTCGGATCATCATCCCCGACCAGGAACAAGGGAGTGGGCGAGGAAGCCCCGCCTACTTCTTTCCAGATTTGTTTGATAAAGGGGAGTGCCCAGTCGGCAGCATATTTAAAATAAACCACGGCTAATTTGCTTTTCGGGATTTGTTGAGAAGATATTTCGCGGTAGTGATCGGGGCTGTCTGGCATGATATTCATGAGCTCGACCGGGTATTCCAGGCTGATCCGATCCGTAATGGCTTTGGCTTCCACTTCGTCCTGCTGGTTGAAAATGAAAAAAATGTCGGTATCCTTGGCATCATAAACTTCAGCGTCTTTCTTCATCATCACGACCCGCATATCATCCACCAGCTGCATCGGGCCTGCTGCATTGGAAAACATCATGTTTCGCGTAATATGGTTGCGGATATATTTGATAAAATTTTGCTGGGCTGACTTTATCGGAAGGTTGCTGCTGGCCGGATAGATCCAAATAAAGGAATTAAAATCCTGATCTGCTTCCATCTTCCGCTTTGCTTCCATAAATTGAAATTGCGGGAAAGAAGTTTCGTCGTCCGATTCGAAACGACGGCCGTATTCCCCGCTAAGGATATGCAGGGAACAGGAACATTTATCCAGGCTTTCAGCTACTTTTTGTTTAAACAATTCATCATCCGAAGGGCAATCGATAGTAGGAAAAACATTAAATCCGGCTTTCTGTATGATGATCGCCATTTCTTCCCTTTGCTCTTTGAGGTCAGCGGAAGTCCAGGCCAGGAAAACGGTGGGTTTGGCCCGGTCAATCACCTGCACCTGGATGGAACTGGGCAAAGAGGTGATAAAATTTTTTACAGGCTGGGCCCGGGAAGTGATATTAAGAGGGGTATCAGGCAGGTCAATCGATTTAGACTGGCTTTTTATGCCGTTTATAATTTCTTTAATGGCATTGGCCAGTTTATTGATCTGGTTGCGGTATAGTACCCTACCGGATCCCAGGTGGAGGTTGTCATCGGCCGGTCTCAGGGGACGATTAATGCCATGATCCCTGTATATAAAATCAATGGAGCGCAAATCCCCGGAAAGCTCTTTTTCCAATAGCCTGAGGTCGTCGGAATCCAATTCGTGGATATTCACGGGAAGGATGCGGGAAGCGCTGTTTCCGTTGGGCAACCGGATATTCAAAGCCAGCTTGTCTGCTGAAGCCGCTTCTTTAAACTTCAGGAATTCGGTTTGCCAGGGTAAGGATGCCGTATCACAATAGGTTTGTGAAATGACCGGGATGAAAATCATGGATTTGATTTCTTGCTGGTCTATGGAAGCTGGATGATTGGAGTCCGGACTGGGGCCAAAGTAAATGGTCAGTTTATCTTTCAGGGTGGCCTCCAGCTCCTGCCGGAGTTTCTCATTTAATTCGGAAACCCAGCCTGAACCTAAGCCGTTACCAGTCTGCTTATTGTCGGCAGCCCGGTAGCTGATGTATATATCGCAGTCGTATTCCGGGAAAAGGGTGGACGTGGGTTTTATCAGGTTGCTTGCTTCCGAAGCAGCAGCCCGATCGCCGGTAAGTACTTCATAGATATTAACCGGTTCCCTTACATTTTTCAGGACTTCCTGTTTGATGTAGCGGGATACAATACCTTGTTTGTTGGCAATGTTGTGGTGAACCGATTCTGAAATCCAGATTCCTCCAGGTGTTGCCAGAGTCTGTAGCCGGGAAGCGATGTTTACTACATCGCCAAAAACATCTTCTGCTTCAAACACTACTTCCCCGAAATGTATGCCAATGCGCAACAAAAACGATTTGGATTGGTTACAAACCTCCTGGATCCGGATGGCCGCATAGATGGCATCGGAAATGGTATTAAAACTCATCATAACCCCATCCCCCAGTTCCTTGATCCATGTACCACCAAATTGTTCGACGATGGGCTTTTGGATTTCGCGGTTTTGTTGGAGTAGTTGAAATGCCTTTACTTCATCATTACCCATCAATGCGGTATATCCCACAATATCAGTAAACATGATGGCAGCGAGACGGCGGGTTTGAGCCATGTATTAATTTGATTTAGTACACTTGATAAAGGATTAAAAAACCCAGTGCAAAGATTCAGCAGCATTCCATTAGTCCCTGAACCTGAAGGTGAGCCTTTTAATATTCCAAAGTTTGCACTTTGATATTCCGCTCAAAATAGGGAAATTATAGATAAGGGGTTTTTATTATTGTTAAATTTTTAGGACTTATGAAATCCGTCGGATAACTGGTTCTAAATCCATTTAGTAGATTTGGATGTAGTTTCATTATTTGGATTACAGGGCTATAAAATTTGAATTTTAAAATCAGGGCGATAGTTTATCTTTAATCCTTATCTTTAGTTAAATAAGACCCCAGCATTTACCGATGAAAAGAAAAACATTTCTAAAAACTTCTTCGCTGATGGCTTTTAGTCTTACTGCATTTGGTAAAGTAAGGTGGAACGGTGAGCGATATGAAGGGGATACCCCGACTACGACGGATATCCTGGGCCCATTTTACCGGCCCGGTTCACCGGTACGTCAACGAATAGTACCACCCGATTCAAAGGGCATCCCTATGCTGCTGAAGGGAACAGTATTTAAACCGGACGAAAAAACACCATTGGGAGGGGCCCTAATTGAAGTGTGGCAATGTGATGAAAAGGAAAACTATGACAACACTTCGGATGATTATAAATTCCGTGGCGCCTGGAAAACGGCTGCTGATGGCAAGTATAAATTTGAAACCATCGTACCGATTCCCTATAAAGTGACCGATACGATGTGGCGGCCAGCGCACGTCCACTTCAGGGTCTCGACTGCAGACTATCAGGATTTAATCACCCAGATTTACTTTAAAGGAGACCCTTATCTGGAAGAAGACACCAGTGCGGCTTCGCCCGAATCCCAGAGCAGGATACTTGAAATTCTAAAAAACAAAAGCGGCAATCACGAAGTAAAATTTGATATCCTCATGCAGAAAGAATTTGCCCTGGAAGCCGCTGCAGTCAAAAAATTAACAGGATTGTACCAACTGGAACAAGGAATTGCCGAGTTTTTTATGGAAGACGACCTTCTGTTCCTCAAATTGAATGGTCAATTAATGGAGGCCTTAACCTACAAAGGCGACAACACTTTTGAGGGTGGCCTGGGTCGTGTCAAAGCAAAATTTAATTTATCACCCCAGGTTTCCCAGGTAGTGATTACCAAGGGAGATTATGATTCCAATGATCCCAATAAAATAACGACCCTAAAAGGGGATAGGTTTCTAAAATATTAATCCCTTAAAGCCCAATCTGAGGACTTTTTAAAAGCGGAAAAAAACACCGGTTTATCCATTTTTTGAATTTCCGGGCTAGAATCACTTAATTTTTGAGGAAATAAAACAAATTTGTTTTAAGACGGTTCAGAAATTTAAAATTTTATCATAGATTTATTTGGTAATTAAATTTTACCCTTAAGGATCCCGTTTTCCTGATAGGGTCATGTATAAATTATCCTCACCTTAAAACAATTTCAACTCTTTAATATGAAGATTCTAAATCTGATACCCATAATGGTATTGAGCCTGTTGGTTATTTCCCGATGTACGGAGAAAAAATCACCGGATGCCGGCTCCAATATGGTATCCACCATGACGGCAGCGCCTGAAAAACCGGACTTTCATGGTTACGAAAGCGAAGCAACCTGGGGACATCATTTAGTTACTGTTGGAGGATGCAACGATTGCCATACCCCCAAAAAAATGGGCTCCCATGGACCGGAATTCGACAGCACACTGATGTTGTCCGGACATCCTGCCGGGATGCCTAAAATTGATGTCGACCGCAAAGCGATGGAGAAAAAAGGGCTGGTTATTACTCAGCACCTGACCGAATGGATAGGACCCTGGGGTGTATCTTATGCAGCCAATTTAACTCCCGATCCCAGCGGAATAGGGGATTGGACCATTGAAAATTTAATGTTGGCACTTCGGGAAGGCAAAGCAAAAGGACTCGCTGCATCCAGAACCCTGCTCCCACCTATGCCTTGGAATGAAGTCACCCGGTTTTACACCGATGATGAAATCAAAGCCATGTTTGCTTACCTCAAAACGGTTAAACCTGTCAGCAACAACGTACCGGCTCCTTTGCCACCAGCCAGTGCCGGCAAAATGTAATACAATCTTTAGACCGACAAGTACCATGACCACCTGGTATTCGATTGATGTCAGGTGGTATTTTTTTAATAAGGCGGAATTGTAGAATCGTAGAATCGTAGAATTGTTCAATTTTCAACCTCAACCCGTTTCTCTTGAATCGAAGAATTGCAGATCCGAAACATCGGATTGTTAAATTGACACGCATCCCCCTTCCCCTTTAACCCTTAACCCTTTACCTCAACCTCAACCTCAACCTCAACCTCAATGAAACGCTCTCTTCTTATCCTCTTTCTCTCCGGTCTTTTTTTTAATATTCGGGGATCAGCCCAACCCCTCTCTTCTGTTGCGTCGGTTAAAATATTTTTAGCTACGCTTTCACCTGAAGAAATAAAAAATACCCAGTTTCCTTTTGAAGATACCCTTCGTAAAAAATGGACCAACCTGCCCGTAGGTCTGGTTCCACGTCCCGGAATTGCATATGGTTCCTTGTCCGATCAAAGCAGGATGGCTTTCCACCGGGTGTTATCGACTATGTTAAGTTCGCAGGGTTATCTCAAGACAACCAGTATTATGCAGTTGGATGATATACTCAATACATTATATCAGGCTGCTTTTGATGAAAAGAAAATCAAGGCAGAAACTTTAAAAATGGTTCAGGATCTGAAATGGGCTCATGGCAATTATTACATCTCAGTCTGGGGTCAACCGCAGGATAAATTGCCCTGGGGTCTCAATTTTGGAGGCCATCATATTGCGATATCATTTACAAGTGATGGAAACAAAGTATCCATGTCTCCTTATTTTATCGGTACGGATCCATCAGAAGTCAAGTCAGCCAAATATGCGGGCTGGCGGGTACTCAGTAAAGAGGAGGATTATGGATTTATGCTGGTCAACATGTTGACCGACAAACAAAAATCAATAGCTGTATTGAAACAAGAAGTGCCTAAAGACATCATTACCAATCCGAACAGCAGTCAGCGGATCAAAGAATTTTATGGGGTCAGTGCAGCTACCTTTAATGAAGAACAGCAAACGATGTTACAACTGCTGGTCCAGGAATATGTGCACAATTTTGAGCACGTCAAGGCACATCAATTATTCCGGAAAATTCTAAATACAGGTCTCGATAAAATTTATTTTGCCTGGGTAGGTAGTTTGGAAAACAATAAGCCGCATTATTATATCATCAATGGTCCTGATTTTCTGATTGAATATGATAATGTAGGTTTTCAAAACGATGGCAATCACATTCATGCTATCCTGCGTGAAAAGGGAAATGATTTTGGGGAGGATATTTTGAAAAAACATTATTTGGAGAGTAAACACTGACCTTGGTTATATGTCCCTACGGCGCAGGAATGCACATGGTTTTGCTGGATACTCCAATTCCAATTTCCAGAATTTACATTTTTTGTAAAAAATGGAATTAATGTCCAGAATTTACATTTTTTTACATAAATGAAATCCGTATGATTGCCCGGCATATTTTAGCTGACTTACAACAGGCACTGACCAGTCGTATTGGTTTGTAGATGAGGGAATAATTCATTACTATTTATTTGCATTTGTTCTATTGATTTTGAAATATTCCAAAGGCACATTAAAAAATGGGCAACTCATGGCTAACATTGGTTCCGTGGCGCAGTCACCTCATTTTGGTAAAAAAATATCCCTGATATCCTGTACCAGGCTTGCCGTTGGTGCAGCATCCAGTAAATCATGAGGTCGTAAATAGATTTTCAATACCGGCATTTTAATCGGATAAGGTACTTCAATAAACTTTACAAAAAAACCTTATGTATGACTGGGCGTACCTACGGCAAGCCTGGCACGCTATACTTACTTTTTACGTGTTTTATCAACAGTAAATCCCTACGGGATAGGAGGCTTTATTGCATTTTATAACCGAAGTTTGTAAACCAATATTCAGAACTGGCGATGTAAATGCCTCAGTATGTATGACAGGGCGTACCTACAACACGCCGTATCTACCGTTACGTGTTTTTACCTATAGAAAATCCCTACGGGATAGGAGGATTTATTACATTTTCTAGCCGAAGTTTGTAAGCCAATATTCAGAACTGCCTATGTACAGGCTTCAGTGGCTTGAGAATTTTTTTTAAGTACTTTACGGGGTGGATACTTTGCAAGAGCTGCACCAGCAGCAATGCGTAAAGTTAGATGGTAAACTCTACAAGTTGCTTGTAGCTGAATTCTGAGTTGAATCAGGTTGTCCAAATTTCCATTAATAGGCTATTTTTCATTTGGGAGAAGTTTGACTTCGGCTTTGCACAGAAATATAATTTACGACATCGGCACACAGCCCTTCCCGAAAAGTTTTTTTAACAATTGATTTAGTGTCGTGAGCTAGCCAGAATAATAATAGAAAATAAAGGTTGACCTTAACTTATTAAATTTAAGCAACTATTTGAATTTAATAAAATGAGAGGTTTTCGTATGAGGTGTTTCTTTTTATTTGGATTGCTCAACGTGGTATGGAGTCGTCCTGTTCCATTATATTCCCAGCTCAACCCCCGTAATCTGACCCAATACACCGAATTGGATGGCGTACCGGCCTCCGAAGTCGGGAGTATCCTTTCCGACCGAAACGGTTATATCTGGGTAGGCACCCTCAATGGTCTGGCGCGGTATGATGGTTATGAATTTAAACGGTTTTTCAACAACCCCAATGATCCCGGTTCCATCAAAGGCCTCCAGGTCTGGTCCTTATTTGAAGACCGCAAAGGTCAGATTTGGGCGCCCACCAGTCCTACAAACCTCAATGCCTATGACCCGGCCACCCGGTCATTCAGAACCTATGAATATAAACACCTGATTGAACACCCAGCCAACGTGGAGATAGGTATTACGGCGATCTGTGAAGATCATCAAGGGAGAATTTATTTTGGAGTCAGTACCAATTTTGGGGAAACTATTTACTCCAGTATCCTCTATTTAGATGAAGGAACTGTTGACATCCAACGTTTCTTCGTTCCCGATAGCGTCGATAGTGAAAATGTACTTAATATGACTACCGACCCGGAAGGGAATATCTGGATCATTACGTATTCAGGCCTGTTTAAGATTGACACCCTTCACCGGTGGAATAAATTATCAGATTGGAATAGGATCTTCGCGAGTGTGGGGGATTCTCCGGTTGATTTGAAGTACGGAAAGGATGGACACTTATGGGTCACATCAGCAAACCAGGTCTTGTATAAATTTGATCTCAATACGGGTCAATATCAATCTTACATCCCCGGTGGCCCCAGGAGCGGCAGATATAGGCACCCACTTGCCCTTAATCCTGTAGGTCATGTCTGGATTGGTACGGACCGGGGACTTGCCTTATTCAATACAACTACTAAATCGTTTGAGCGATTTAACTTTGAAGCCGGTCACCCTATGGACCAGGCGCTGGTGCGGATAATCACTCCGGATGAATTTGGAAATGTATGGATTGGTACCCAGATGCATGGTTTATTTAAGTATGAAGAAAAGGCCATATTTAAATCATTTGGTTACAAAACGGATCAAAAAGACGGACTGACTTCAGGCTGGGCCAATACGATTTGTGAAGCCAGGGATGGAAATTTATATATCACGACCAGTGGGCCGACGGGATCCGGAGGCATCAGCATCATGGACCCTGGAGGCCGCTCCATCTTGCGGAGTGTTCCATACGATCAATTGTCCACCAATGGCATCTTGAGTTTTATGGAATATGCTCCCAATGAATTTTACATAGGCACCTGGCAGGGAGTCCACCAGTTTTCTCCATTTAATCTGCCGGCAAAAAAATTGCAATTTGAAGGTATCCCCAACCAGCTCAAGGTGCAAAAAATGGTGGAGGATAAAAAAGGAAATTTATGGTTTGGCACTACTTATGGTTTATATCGCAGGTCCAAAGGAAGTTCTGTTTTTATGAAGTATGATCTGAGTTTGATGCAGGGGAGTAATGAGAGCAGCAATGAAGTGACCAATATGTTTGAAAGTCCGTTTCATGGATTATGGTTGCTGACCAATAACGGTTTGTTTCTTTACAAGTATGAAACCAATAAAATTGAACGGCATGCTTATGACCGGACTAAAGGGGATATATTAATCACTCAGGACATCAATTCGTTTTATGAAGACTCTTCCGGCTTGGCTTGGGTCGGGACCTGGCAGGGCGGATTGAGCCGTTATGATCCCAACACCAAAAAAATAGTGACCTATACGCTGGATGATGGCCTGCCGTCCATGAGTATTCAGGGCATCCTGGCTGATGAAAAAAAAGGTGTACTCTGGTTGAGTACCTTTGAAGGACTGAGTCGTTTTGACCTCAAAGAAAAAAAAATCTACAACTATTCCATTTCAGATGGTATCCAGGGGCAATTGTTTGCGGATGGCGCTGCCTTGAAAACCTCGAAAGACATTTTTATTTTTGGCGGGTCCAATGGCATTACGGTGTTTAATCCGGATCAGATCACTGAATCCTCTTTTCCTCCCAAAGTTTTTCTCACTGACCTTAAATTATTCAATCAATCCATCCTTCCCGGGGAACATTCCATTTTGAAAAAGCCGATTCGGGAAACGAATGAGATCATCCTGAAAAGCAGCGAGAACAACATTACTTTAGAATTCGCTTCCATTCATTATTCCAATCCGGCAAAAAACAGAAGTGTTTACCGGTTGGTAGGTTATGAAAACGAATGGAGGGAGGCCGGCAACCAACACCTGGCTTTTTATCCCAATCTGGCTCCCGGACTATATACTTTTCGTGTAAAAGCAGCCAACAACAATGGGGTATGGAATGAGGAGGGCGCATCCCTGAAGATTACCATTCTTCCGCCCTGGTGGAGGACGACCTGGGCCTACCTGGGTTATTTTATCCTTTTAATAACCGGAGGATTTGCAATTGATCGATATCTACGTCACCGTATAGTGGAAAAAGAGCGCGAACGGTTTCAGGCTAAACAATTGGAGCAGGCTAAAGAAATTGAGCAAGCCTACCAAGACCTTGGTCAGGCTCATGAAACCTTAAAAGCAACCCAGGCCCAACTGATCCAATCCGAAAAAATGGCTTCGTTGGGTGAACTGACTGCAGGCATTGCGCATGAGATTCAAAACCCGTTGAACTTTGTCAATAATTTTTCCGATGTCAATAAAGAATTAATTGAAGAATTAAAAGAAGAAAGGTTAAAGGCCAAAGGCGAAAGGAGAGAAAATCTGGAAGATGAGCTGCTGAATAACATTGAAGAAAACGAATTGAAGATCAATCATCACGGTAAACGCGCCGATGCCATAGTAAAAAATATGCTTCAGCATTCGAGAAATACATCCGGCCAAAAGGAAACAACTGATCTCAATGCCCTTTGTGATGAATACCTGCGATTGGCTTACCATGGACTAAAGGCCAAAGACAAAACTTTTCAGGCTGAATTTAGCTTTGATCCTGACCCCAATCTCCCCAAAGTAGCCATTGTACCGCAGGAAGTCGGAAGAGTCCTGCTTAACCTCATTAACAATGCTTTTTATGCCGTAGGCGAGCGAAGCCTCAGG
>Ga0163151_10004025_pt1 | contig 20304 bp, 25 predicted proteins | sample OliLakLV19MP5IB2_FD_145596 | JGI IMG/M metagenome (GOLD analysis project Ga0163151, IMG submission 145596) | Freshwater microbial mat bacterial communities from Lake Vanda, McMurdo Dry Valleys, Antarctica - Oligotrophic Lake LV.19.MP5.IB-2 | ecosystem: Environmental > Aquatic > Freshwater >... | reverse complement strand
GCAGCATCTCGGCCAGATTCTGGTACTCCTCGCGCTCGCTCACGACCGTCGTGCCCGGCGGGTAGCCTGACGCGAGGTACATGCGTACGAGTTTGTCGTGCAGCTCGATCGCGCGGTGAGCGAGCGAGTCGACCATGCGGTTGACACGTTCGCCGGAGAGCGGGTCTCGGTAGGTCGCCATCGCTACACCACCGCGTTTCCGGGCACGTAGGTCCCTCCCTGGCCGGCGTCCGCGACCGCCGGATTGAGGTTCCCATCAGGCCCCGGCAGAAAGCCCGTGCCGTTGCTGGCCGCATTGTCGGCGGCCGAGATGGGCGGCGCCGGCGGCGGGGCGTTCGGGTCCACAACCTGCTGAGGAGCGGGGCCACCCGCGCCCGGGGGAGGAGGCGCGGGTGGCGGCTGCAGGGCGGCGCGGGCCGTCTCCTGCGCCATCTGGACGATCTGCGGAAACATCTGGTCGAGGCCGCGCTCGATGTAGACCTCTTCGGTCTCGGCCTGCGGGTCCTCGATATCGAAACCCTCTTCCTGCGCTCGCCGCTTCGAGACGAATCCGCCAGCGTTGCCGTCCATCAGGCTCTGCCGCTTGGCGATCTTGTTCGCGGCGCTCGTCGGGTCGATCTCGCAGATGGCCGGGGCGTCGGAGATGTCGTCGGGGCCGAGCGCGAGCCACTCAATCGTGCCCTTCGCGTCGCCAATGCCTGGCACGTCGAGGAAGACTCGCTCGCGCAACGAGTGCTTAATCATCTGGCGCACGAAGTCGCAGACCTCGCCCCAGGTGTTGGCCTCGTCCTCAACGAAGTCCTCGTACAGCGTTTCGCTATTCTGGGTGTAGAGGTTCGCCGTGTAGCCGGCGGTCGCGGCGCCCGGGCTCTCGCCCTGGGTGATGGGATTGGCCCCGTTCCGCTGCCAGATGTCGAAATCCACCTGCAGGAGAGGCAGCGCAACGAATGGCTGCCAGCCCTCGAGGGAGTTCTTGATTACCTGGCCGGGGTTGAGCTGGATCACTTTCGACGGATCGCTCATATCGAGGACCTTCGGGCGCGAGGCGTTAGCTTCGTCCGGGATCGTCGTGCTCCCCGGCGCCGTCTCCACAATCCAGTGCGGCCGCGAGTAGGTGAAGCTCACGTCGTGCGCCAGCGTCAGCTGGTCGTTGATCGCGCGTTCGATCGAATCGAGGCCCCAGCAGACGCCCTGGTACGCCTCGTCCATGTTCGCGCTCGACGTCGTGAGACCGTAGCCGAGGATGACGGGAACGCCCGGCAGGCGGTGCTGCTCAACCTTCCCGATGACGTGTCCGTTGACCATCCAGGCCATCCAGACGCGGTCGTAGTAGCGCACGGTCTCGACCATGTCCCACTGCGGCGAGGCGGTGCTCGTGTTCGCCGGTACGCCCGGGTCGTTTGGCCGCGGAGTCTTGGGGTCGTCCTTGAGCTCGACGCCGGCGCGGGCCGCTTCGGCCACGACGTGACGCCAGGGCTTCTTCTCCACGATGAGCGCGGCGCAAATGCCGTCGCGGTCGCGATCGACGTAGAACGACATGGAGTTCACGGCGCGGATGCCGATCGGCATGAGCCCCATCAGGTCAGCGTCGAGCCGCCGGTTCGCTTCGGCCGCGGTCTCTTCGCGCTCAATCCCGGTCTTTGAGTCGCGGACCATGCGGCGCTTAGTGTCGAGGCTGTCGTAGTCGTCGGTCAGAAAGATTTCGTAGGCGGAGATGCCGGCCTCGTACTGGTTGTCCACGAACTGGCGCCGGAAGCCACGGTTCTTTCGGTTCAGCGCGCGCATGAGCTGGTTGCACCATCGCGTTTCATGCGCGGCCGCCGAGAGCGCCTTTTCCGTCGTGCCCTTCGGCATGATGGTGATGCGCGGAGGGTTGCGGGTCTGGGCCGAGACGCGCCGGTTGATCTCGTTGTGGGACAAGCGGCTGAAGATGCGCCGGCCGTCCTTGAGGTTCTTCTGCCACTTGTCCGGGAGCCGGTCCTGCAGGTAGCGCCGCTCGTGCTCCTTCGCGACCATGTTCCGCCACTGGCCCCAGAGCTTCCGCTGGCGCTCGTAGAGGGCGAGGATGTCGCCTTTCTCGGGCTGCGGGTAGCGCTTGAGCATGCCCTCCATGCGCCGCTTCTCGGCCTCGGCGGCGAGGTCGCCAGCGTCCGCGAGGCCGAGTTCTGCGACCGCGTCATCGGAAAGAGCCACGTCCATGGGCGGAATATAGCGCGCATGTTCTAGCGAAAACAGACCACCTAACTAAGCCGCTGCAATGCTGAAATAGACTCACAACTAAGCAGCTAAATCTGATGTCAAGACTGCGGTATTCTCCGGTTGGTGCCAGCGACACTTACCCGCGCCGAGGAATCATCCGCTGTTTGGGCCGCCCGGCTCAAGCTTGCGCTGGGCGGGTCCTTCGCCGCGCTTCTCTGGTTTGTGGCGATCGAAGACGTCGGAGGCAAGGCCGAGTCCCTCCCCTGGCTCCCGCCCGACTCCCCTGAGCAGACGGGCTCCATCCGTTTCCGGCGCTGGGCCTACCTGATCGAGCGCGCCGCCAGTTGGGCGATGGGACGCAACGAGGTCGTGCTCAAGGCGCGCCAGCTCGGCTTCACCTGGCTCGCGGCCGCGTACGCCTACCACGTCGCACGCAGGCCCGGCGCCCGGGTGCTAATCATCTCGAAGGGCAAGCTCGAGGCCTACGCGTTCCTCGACCGAGTGCGGTTCATTCACTCGCGCCTACCCCTGCTGCTGCAGTCCACGATGGAGGTCGACAGGGCCGGGGAGATTCGCTTCAAGAACGGCGGCCAGATCCTCGCCCTGCCATCGACGCGCAACGCCGGCCGCGGTTTCACTGGCTCCCTGCTCATCTTCGACGAGAACGCCTACCACGCCTGGGCCGCCGCGAACTGGAAGGCGGCTCGCGCGACCGTCGCCGACGTCGGCCAGGTCATCGTCATGTCCACCGCGAACGGCGCGAGCGGCTTCTTCCACGACATGTACCGCCTGGCCGAGCGCAACCGCGAGCGCATGGCCCAACTGCAGCGCGCTCTCGCCTTCGCCCAGGACACGCACCGCGACGAAGAGGCGGCCGCCCTAGAGCGCCAGATGGGCCAACTCGGCCGCGTCATGCTCTGGCCCGCCTTCGTCTCCGCCCTCGAACGCCCGGACCGCACAGCCGAGTGGATGGACGCCGAGCGCGACATGTACCCGGGAATGCCGGAGGAGTTCGCCTCCGAGTACCCGATGTCGGTCCACGAGGCCTTCGTGCGGCTGTCTGGCCTGGTCTACCCGCAGTTCAACCCCGAGCTGCACGTGCGCGAGACCAAGCCGGTGCCCTGGGAACAGTGCCTCTATCGCTATGCTGGCTACGACCTCGGCGGTGGCGACCCTACCGCGGTCGTCATCGTGGGCGCATGGCGGAGCGTCGACGGCCAGGTCCGCCTCCACCAGTACGCCGAGTACTACCGCAAGCACGGCGCCGCGAGCGTCGACGAGCTCTATGAGTTCATGGAGCCGTGGCACACGCGCGCGCCGTTCACCTCAATCCAGGGTGACCCGGCGCCAGGCGGAGAGACAGTCATGGAGAGCCTCCGCCACCTCTTCGGCTACGGCACGGTTATCCAGCGAGGGGAGTCGGAGCGGAAGGCCGGCCTCGGCACAGTCGCGATGTTCCTCAACCGCGGCTGGCTGACCCTCGACCAGGAGTGCTTCGAAAGCATCCACGAGTTCGCCGGCTACCGGTGGGCGCAGAAGGTCGATTCGAACTCGAAGGACCGCTACGCAACCGGGACGCCGTTCGACCACCACGCGGACGCGATGGACGCCCGGCGGCTGGTGGTCCTGCGCTTCTTCCGCGACGTGATGGAGCACCGCGAGAGCGTGTACGCCTTCGAAGAAGTGAAGCTATAGATCCCGTTGAGACGTGTTCACGGCCTCGCGACCAACCAATCCAGGCTTTCGACCTGATAAAGGAACATGAAAAACCCCCCATAGCTTCGCTTGGGGGGTTGACTCCGGGATCGGCCTGTTTTACGCTCCGATTGCTTAGTTCTGGAACGAAAACGGCTCGCCTCTGGGAACACCCCGTTGGCGAGCCTTTTTCGTGTGGCGCGCCGAGCGATTGCCACGACCGAACATAGCAGATCTTCGAAGAAGTGAAGCTATAGATCCCGTTGAGACGTGTTCACGGCCTCGCGAAACGGCTCAGGTTGTCCAAGTTGGACAACCTGGTCATCCGCGGACTCTGCGTATACGCGTTGCGTCAGGTGGAAGGCGGCCCAGATCGAGGCCACGATAGTGCTATCCGTGTGGAGTGGAGCCGGAGTGTCTGCCATGGTGATCCCCTTCGGCCAAGTGCGGCCGCTCTCGAAGTAAGCAGCAGGAGCGCGACACCTGCTGTCGCGATTACTCGCCGTCGAGTGGCCGGTTTGCAAGCGCCTCAAGCTGCGCGAGCGTCAACTTGTCGACATCGCCGAAGACCATGAACTGACGCCGGTTGTCGTTGTTCACCGGGCCTTCCGGCGCCAGCAGCTTGAAGTACTTAGCCAGCGCCTCGATGGCTCCGAGCTTTCCGTGCAGCTTCAGCTGTATCTCTTCGACCTCCCACTCTTCCGCCTCGAGGTATTCCTCCCCGTCCTCGCCCGTCACCGCCACCTTGCGCCCCTGGTTGACCAGCCGGCGGCGTTTCACCTTCACGCTCTCGATGGTGCGCGCGGCATCGTCTGTCAGGTCCTTGGACTCTTTGAGGCGAACGCCCCATGGCCCCCACTCCATGACGTCCCGAAGGTCCGCGTAGCCGAGCCTCATGAGCTCGCGGAGTACCGCGTCAGCGGTGAGCTCGAGACGGTCGAAGCGCTGGACCGCCTGGGCTTTCACCAGCTGCGCGACCTCAACATTCCCCAATAAGCGAGAGCCGACGCGGTCCGCCGTCTTTTCGCTGTAGCCAGCCCGGATAGCGGCCTGGGTCGCGTTCAGGTCCTTGGCGTACTCGAGGGCGAAGGTCTGCTGTCGGAGATTCAGCATGGAAGGAGGGTAGCAGCCCCTGACTTGCGCATTCCTTGCGGATGCGCTAATCTATGGAAGTCGGAGGGAAGCGCGAACTTCCCTCCGAACACCAATCGAGGACTTGCGCATTCCTTGCGGATGCGCTAATCTATGGAAGTCGGAGGGAAGCGCGAACTTCCCTCCGAACACCAATCGAGGAGAACCCCTCTCAATGGCTACCACCGACTATACCGCCTTCCGCCCCTACGCCAACTCGTGAACCTCTTCTCGTCCGAAGCGGCGGCGGCGGACCTGGGTATCTCACCGGCCCGGGTCCGCCAGCTCGCCCAATCCCTCAACCTCGGCCAGCGCATCGGGCGCGACTGGGTGTTCACCGCCGCCAACCTCGCGGCCATGCGCGAGCGCCGCGACGGACGTGCTGGCCGGCGTCGCCCCTCTTCCCCTCGTCCCCCGGCGCACTCTCGCTGAGGGATGGCCCGATCTCCTCACCCGACTCGAATCTCGGTACGGCCGGCGATGGTGAGCTGGCGGAGATTCAGCATGGAGGGAGGGTAGCAGCCCTCGGCCGTTCCTTTCGCATGAGATCGTCGATGGACGGGTACTTCTCCGCCTGGCGCTTCATCCAGGCGATGCCGCACGAGTAGCAGCGGAGGGCGGGGAAGGTGTCGATGGGCGCCGGGAGCGGCTCCACGTGGCACTCCGGACAGTTCACCGAGCGTTGGGCCGAACGAGCTTACGGAGCATCGCCTTACTGGTCGTCTCGACCGCCTCCGCTGACGGGCAGCTGCCACACCCATCGACAAGCTCGCCATTGACCACGTGCTTAGACGCGTAGACGTCTTTCGGCGGCCGCTCGGTCCTCATCGCTGTCCCACGCGGAACTTAGCGCCCGCTGGACAGTCGGCGAAGTGGTCCACGCGCTGCGCCTCGTAGGCGAGCAGAAGGTTGGGATCGACGCCACTCAGTCCCGCCTTGCCGAGCGCCTCGGCTGCAAGGCCGTGGTCGGCGTCGGCCACCATTCGCCGTATCGTCCGCCGATTCGTGTCCTCGCGGACGATCGAAGCCGCCTCATCGAGGGCGTCTCCGATCGGCTGCAAGGCCGTGGTCGGCGTCGGCCACCATTCGCCGTATCGTCCGCCGAGGCGTCGACGTCGGTCGTTGCTTGCATCGTGGGATTCATCTGTGTCCTCCAAGCCATTGGACGAGCCGCCTAAGCGATTCGTGGTTCTTCCGCCGCGACCTGCGGCGCCGGATGTCTTTGGCGCTCCGTTGGATGGAGCGCTTGTTGTGTGGCAGTTCCCAACCCGTGCGCGGCCGTCGTGCCAGGAGAACGGTCATCGCACGATTCGCCGGTCCGCACCGACCAGGCGCACGGTGTTCCCGAGCACTCGGCTCTTGAGTCGCGGGTGGAGCTTCTCCCAGCCCGGGCCGCTCGGGTTGGCCGTCACGATGGTCGGGCGCATCGCTTCGTGCCGGGCGTTGGCGACGACGTACAGGCGTTCCTCCGACCACTCGGTGGCGCGTCCGGCGCCGAGGTCGTCGATGACGAGCAGCGGCCACCCGATGAGCTCGCCCATGGCGCGTTCCGTCGTTTCGAAGCGCTCGTCTTCGTCGAAGGTCGCTTTGATGCGGTCGAGGATCTCCACGACGCCCCAGAACTGGCCGCGCACGTGGTGCTGTTCGTACGCCTCCGCGAGCATCAGGCAGGCCAGTTGTGATTTGCCGCGTCCAGGCTCGCCCATGAGCGTCAGGAAGGGCTCCTCGGGTGGCCACGCGCGCAGCCAGGCGGTGGCCATCTCGCGGGCCGCTTCGTTCGGCGCCCACACGGTGTGCCGGCGCCGAAGGGAGAGCGGGACGCGAGCGGCGACCGGGTCGAAGTCGGGCCACGGGCGGCCACCAACGCATTTGCAGGGCGTCCGCCTGTACCGATTCCAGCGCACCGCGTCCTCGTCGTTCGCGGCCGCCATCACCTGGCCGGTGTCTTCGCAGAGTGCGCACTCGTACTCCGTTGGGTCGGGCTCTTGCGGGTCGTAGGGCCGGCCGAAGCGGCGCTCGTAGACCGAGATGCGCTTCTCCCGGTCGAAGTCGAGCCGGCGAGGAGCGCCTTCGCTACGACGACCGAGCCGGTAGTCCGTCCGGATGCGCTCCTTCTCCTCCGGGGTCAAGGCCTCGCGCAATTCGGTCGTATTCGTCCAGCTGATGGTCGGGTCCGTTGGAGCTTCGATGGGCATTCCGTGCCTCCTTTCGCGGTGGTTCAGTGAGCGACCGGCGAAGCCAGCCGCGGACGTAGAGGTTCATGTCGGTCGATTTGTGGGCCGCCTCGTGGGCCAGAGCCAGGTCGATCTCCTCGGGCACGTGCGGTATCCGGAGGACGAACTCCGACTCGATCGCTCGTCGCTGCTCGCTGGTCAGCGGATGGAACGCCTTTCGAGGTCGCGGCGCGGCCAGCGCCGGTACCCGATCCGAAGGATCGGGAGGTTCTGTTAGGTCCTGTCCTGTCCTGTCCTGTACGGTAGTAGATAAGTTTCTGCCGGTTTCTGCCGGAGATTTGCCGGGGATTTGCTGGAGGACCATTCCCCGGGCCTCGGGAGTTTGATCCTGTTTCCGTGAGTTGCAGGCACGGCACGCTACGACCACGTTTTCAACAGAGTTATCGCCGTTCGGCTCAACGTGGTCGTAGGTCCCGCCGTTTGGCCCGCGACGGTTTTTCCACTCGACGACAACACCGCAGTAGCGACAGCTATCGCCGTCTCGTTTGCGGATCGCGTCGATCGTTGAGTAGTCAGAGTAAAGCGTGCGATTTCGCGCGGATCGCCGCTGGTGTTGTTTTCGTTGGTCGACCAATCGACCGGCGTATTGATACCAGTCGTGGAGTGCGAGACCGTCGTCAGTCCGATCGACGAACCCGACAGCTGTCAGGCCTGAGACGAACACTTTGGCGTCGCCTTCCCACATGCAGGCGTCCGCGATCTCTTCCTCGTCGAAGTCTTCAAGGAGGCCGGTCGGTGCGTAGTCCACCGCCCACCACCACAGCATGTGGAGGTGGCCGATGGCGGCCGGCACCGAAGCGCCGAGCAGGCGGGCCAGCCGGCGCGTCTTCGGGTGCTGGCCCAGCTCCTGGTGCGACTCGATCCAACTCATCACTCAATCTCCTGCCCGTGAGAGGGCCACAGCTACGCTTGCAGTTCGGCCATGCGCCGAATGAGCGCGGCCGCGCTCTCCTGGAGCGCGGACACAGTCGGCGCGAGCTCGTCCCATGCGGCGTCCCATGCGGCGTCCCCTGCGGCGTCCCCCGCGGCGTCCCCTGCGGCGGCCCATGCGGCGTCCCATGCGGCGGCCCCTGCGGCGGCCCATGCGGCGGCCCATGCGGCGGTCCATGCGGCGTCCCCTGCGGCGTCCCCTGCGGCGGCCCCTGCGGCGGCCCATGCGGCGGCCCATGCGGCGGCCCCTGCGGCGTCCCCTGCGGCGTCCCATGCGGCGGCCCCTGCGGCGGCCCCTGCGGCGGCCCATGCGGCGGCCGCGCGCTTGCGCGCGCTCTCTATAAGCGGGCGGGCGACGTCGAGCGTTGCGCTGTCGACTATCTCGGCGAGATCCCGAAGCGCGGCCGCCTCCTCGTCGAGCTTCGCGAGCGTGAGCCATGCGGGAGTAAATTCGCGCACCAACCAATCGGCGCACATCCACGCCCGGCGGCTTTCGATTGCTGGCGTCGACACCGTGTTTAGGATCACCGCGATGAGCGGTTTCAGCAGGCGGTCACGCTCCTCGTTGCTTCGCAGCGCGTCGTTCCATGCGCGGCCGAACGACGCGATCACCGGGCTCACACACTGCGGGTGGTCGCTGAACTTCTCCCCCGCCAGGTAGGCCGCCGCCTCCAGCATGCACATGCCCTCAGCGGCCCTCTTGTGCCCGCCGCTGGCGAGCGTGATTTGGTCGATGGTTAATGTCTTCATTCCTTCTCCTACCTTGTGTTTGTTCCGAATTAGGTCGTTCGTGCGGGATTGGGATCGGCATCTCAGGCAAACCTCCGCGTCACGCTGTGGACGAGCACCTTCTCGATCTCCTCCCAGTCGCTAGGCCGCCACACCTTCACGTTCGCGCCCGCCTGGCAGAGCCGCTCGCGCCAGACCTCCTGAGCGGTCGTCATCTTCCCGCTCTCGGTTTTCAGCTCGCGGTAGAGCACCTCGGACTCCGGGTGCACGAGCACCAGGTCAGGGAACCCCGGCTCGCTCCGGCGCGAGTCGTACGTGTGGTAGCAAAGCCAACCTCTGATCTTCGAAGCGGCGACCACCATCGCTTCGAAGTTTTCCTCCGACACTCCCAGTTGTGGGCTCATGTCAGCTGCCCCGCTACGCCGTCCAGCCAGCGCTTCAGCCCCTCAAGCCCGTCCTCAGCGGCCTCCAATAGCAGAGGGCTATTCAGTGGGCCGTACGCCTTCCACGAGGCCCGCAATTCGAAACCATCGTGGAGGTAGGTGAACTGGTCCCATCGCTGCTCGTCCTCCGCCTCTGGCTCGTCGTCATCGTCGGGGTCCATCTGGGTGGTAGCGCCGATCGCGACGGTTTCGCCCGTCTCCGGGTCCATCGTGCGCGTGTGGTCGTCGCCCTCAAACGCATCCGGTTCGTTGGAGGTGCGCGGGTCAACGTATGGGTCGGTGGGCGGCTCTTGGTCGGCCTGGTAGGCCTCCGGACCGGGATCGTCCGGCTTTTTGAACCGCTCCCACGGGTCTGGCGCGCCATCCGCCTCCCTCTCCGGGCCGGGGTCGTAACTGTGCGCTGGCACCCTCGGAGTGGGCGACGGTGCGCGATCGCGCACCGGGTAGGACTTCCCGTCCTTGCCCTCGCGAGACGGCTCAGGTTGTCCAAGTTGGACAACCTGGGGCCGGTGATTCGTGACTGTGTGCCGGCTGCAGCCCGCAACCTCGGCGACCCGTGCATCGCTCCACGTCGGGTAACGCTTGAGGATCTCCTTGATGAGCCGCTGGCGCTCCGGCCGGGTGTAGGGCAGCCCGTGTCCGATGTTCGCCTTTACGCTCTCGATGAAGAGGTCCTCATCCCAAAGCGGTTCCTCGACGATGCGCACGCAGTCACTCGGCTCGGCGCTCAGCCGGTGACGGCCATCGATCAGCACGAACGTCTTGGACTGCACACGGATCGGCGGCAGGTTCTCCGAAACATCAGAGTACTCGCGCACCTTCTCGTCGTTCAGGCCGCGCACCTGCCAGTCCGGCACGGCGATCGCCTCCTTCGGCACCCATTCGCCGTGACCTGGTCGCTCGGTGTTCATCCGCTTCGCCAGCGCCCACACCTCGTCGCTGTGGGCCGGGTTCTTTGCTGTCCAACTTCGCCCCTTGTTCATGCCTCTCCCCGTGGTCTCTGCAGCGCGCGGAGCGCTTCGTCCGCGGCCTCGGTCTTCCGCTCAGGACAGTTCGCTTCGTGCCCGCCGTAGCGGTGCCGCTTGCGCAGTTGGTGCCCGCACGTTGGGCAATTGCGGCCGCGCCAGGCGGTCCCCTTCTGCTTGCTCACGAGGCCTGCGCCTCTACTGCCCGGCGGAAGGTCCGCCGGAAAAGTTCGTCGTCGATGAGGTCGCTCGCCTCGCCCTTCGTCGCGGCCGGCATCACCCGGATCGACAGCTTCCGAGCGAGGTCGCGCTGCATAGAGGTCGGTTCGCCCACGCGCCAGCCCGCCGCTCGCTGGGTCAGGTTGCCGATTGAGACGCGGGACTCCGCGACGCCGAACGCGGTCTCGAGATCCAGCGCCCGGTCGAAGAGGGCCTGCAGAGTTGGCCCGTTCCGGCCGATCAACACCCGGTGCGGCACGAAGCCGTCGAATTCCTCCACCAGCGCGACCCAGACGTTGTTGCCCGAGGGCGCCATGTGGATGCCGTCGACCAACCGCCAGAGGAACGGACTGGCGCCGAAGAGGTTGACCGCGACGGCCGCGCGCTCCTTGATGCGGTGCTCCTTCTGGGCCACGTCGAGCAGGTCCATCAACTCGCCCTGGGTGTCGTACCCGCCGCCCGCGGAGGCCGGCTGCGGTTCTTTGCCGGCGAGCACCGGGAGGGTGATGAGCCGGTGGCGCGAGCTGGCATCGACGAAATCGACGATCAGTGCGTCCTTCTTGCCGGTCTCCTCGGAGAGGCGTGCCGCGCGGCCGATGCACTGGATGTAGAGGCTCTGGCTTTTCGTCGGTCGCGCCCACAGGACGCAGTCGATGCCCGGCTCGTCGTAGCCTTCGGACAGCACCATGACGTTGACGAGGACCGGGATATCGCCCCGGTGGAACGCCTCAAGCGTCGCCTGCCGCTCCTCGGCGGGCGTGTGACCGAACACACACTCAGCGCGCACACCGGCGTCTCTGAACGCCTCCGCGAGGTGCTCGGCGTGCTTCACGTTGACGCAGAACGCGACCGTCCGCTGGCGCTCCGAACAGTGGCGCCGGTAGGACTCCACGATCAGCTTGTTGCGGCCACCGGTATCGACCGTCTCCGCGAGTTCTCCCTCGGCGAGGTCCCCATGCGCCGTCTTCACGCCGTCGAGGTCCTCTTCGGTGTCGATGCGCAAGCCTTTGATGGGCGAGAGCTTCCCCATCGCGATCAGCTCGAGCATGGGGAGGTGGAAGACTACTTCCTGATAAAGCGCATCGAGGCCGGCCTTGTCCGCCCGGTTTGGCGTCGCCGTCAGGCCAACGAGGAGGTCCGGGTTCAGTGTCTGGATGGCGCGCATCCGCGAGGCCGCCAGGTCGTGGTGGCACTCGTCGCTGACCATGAGCAGGCCGTCGCCATTGACCGCCTGAGAGAGCCGATCGAGCCGCCGCGGCTGCGCGAGCGTTTGGGCCGACGCCACCACCACCTGGGCGTGGACATCGTCCTGTTCGGCCTTGCAGACGCCGAGCGAGAGGTTCGGGTTGATGCGCTGCAGCGTCGCGAGCGACTGGCGCACGAGCTCGTCGCGATGCACGAGGAAGACTGTCTTGGGGAGGCCAACCTCGGCGATGAGCCAGGCGGCGAAGACGGTCTTACCGGCGCCGGTGGCCATGCTCACTAACTGGCGTGTGACTCCGCGCCCGCGCGCCTCCTGCACGGCCTCGAGCGCGGATCGCTGGTAGGGCCGGAGCGGCACCAGGGAGACCGGCGCGGCCTGTTCCATGGGATGGTCGAGCGTCGCCTGTAGGCTCATGACTGAGCCTCGCGGCGATCCGCGACGTGGAGCCGATGGTGCGTTTCGCACCGGTGAACACCGTTGCGGTCAGTCGCGAAGCCGGCCTTGCGCAGCATGTCCTGGGCGCCCGCGAGCGAAGTGTTCGGCGGCAGCGTGAGTCGCATCCGGCACGGCGGGTCCTCGCAGTCGATCGCCAGAGGAGCACGGGCGGACGAGTAGGCCGGCGCCGGGCGCTTCCCGCAGGCGTCGCACTTCTCCGGGTAAAACAGGGCTCGGTGGTCACACTTCATGGAGCCCCCCCCGCATGTGGGACACACCGCATCCGGATCACCGCTCAACCCGCTGGCTTCCTTCCACCCCTCCGCGGTGAGCACGATCCCGCGGGCGGTCTCCGGGTAGAGGACGATCAGCCGGTCATCCGCCAGCCGCTTCACGTAGCCGCGCGCGACCGACACCGAGGAGAAGCCGCCCTCCTCGGTGATGTCGCGCAAGGTTGGCGCGATGCCGTGCTCCCGCATGTAGCGGTGCACGGCGGCGAGCGCCTTCTCTTTGCCATTCACGACGATGGCCATGGGTCAGTTCACCCCGGCCGTCTGGCGCCGCGCCGCGTCGTTCGCGACGAGCTTCACGTGCATGTCGGAGATCTGCTTGCCGAGCGCCGCCTGCTGCTGCGGCCGCGGTCCCGGATGAGCCAGGTACCAGCGTTCGAGGGCATCGTTGACGCTCTGCGGCGTGACCTCGGTGATTTGCAGGACCATCCGCACGTGTTCGTCGCCGATCTTCCAGCCGCTCTCGTGAAGCCACTTGCGGAGGCCTTTCGCGTCCTCCGACGGCTCTACCGGGGCAGGCGCAGCCGGCGTGATCTCGCCCGTCGCGGTGTCAACCCGCTCACCGTTCCCGGCTTCCGCGAACTCCCGGCGCAGGTCCGCCATGCCCATCGCCGCGTCGTAGAGCACGAGCCCGAACTGGTCGCCGTACATCCGCAAGCAGCGCTTGAGCGCGTCCGTGGCCGCACCCTTCACCGCCATCTCGAGGCCGCCCGAGCCGCTCCCCTGGCGCACGCTGGTGCCGATGTCGGAGAATTCGAGGCCGCCGGCCACGCTGAGCGTCCCCATGACCGCGTAGACGCCGTACGTGGTGCCCTTCTGCCCCTGTTCGCCGGACTCGATGCACGTCGGGATGCCGGCAACGCGGAAACCCCATCCACCCTCGCCGAAGATGCGGTTGGCGTTTTCGATGACGTCGTGCCCCTGGAGGTAGGGGATGCCCTTGAGCGGGCCGTTGTCGCCCACCGTGACCCGGTCGGGGTCCAGCGGCAGACGGAGGAGCGCAAGCGCGTCTTCGTGCAGCATTACTTCGCCTCCTCCGTGATGACGTGGGCGATTTCGGGAGCCGCCCGGTGCGCGATCGCCGACTCAATCCACGGCCGCTTTGGGATGCGCGCGGTCGCCGCGTCGTACGCCTTGATGGCCATCTCCGGGAGCTTTTCGCGCTTGAAGCCCGAGGCCGCCCGCGCCAGGGCCTCAAGCTCGGAGTAGGACATCTCCGGGATCTCTTCCACGAACTTCTGGACGTCCGTTTTTGTGTACGAGGACTGCCGGGAGTTGATGACGATCCCGCCAAACGCGCCGTACACGCCGTTCTGGAGGAGCACCCGGTCGAAGTTGGCCAGGACGGCCTCCCAGCGCTTGATTTGCTGGTAGGCGTCATGGCGCCTGGTCGCGACCACCGAGAGGCGGTCCGGGCCGTGGGACTCCACGATCTCTCCGTCTTCCGTGACGATGAGGCTCTGGTCGCCGAGGACATCGATGTAGTCGTAAATCACCTGTCCCACCACCGTTCAGTCAGGGCGCCGAGCGCATAAAAGGCGCACAGCGCGGTCGGTATCGCGATGACCAGCCAGAGCGGCGCGTCGTTCATGACGCCCGCTCCGTGCCGCGATTGCTGAACTGAAAGCCGCCCGCTGGCATCGTGCCGAGGCAGTCCGTAACCCGGACGCGCATTCGCGAGCGGAAGCCGATGCAATCGCAGCTGAGTTCGCCAGGACCGTTTTCAAACGCGGCGCAGAAGCCACGGTCGGTCCAGTGGTCGGAGTAGATGTGTCCGCACCGGCAGCGCGAGCCCGCCGGGCGCTCCGGGTTAATGGCCACCCGCGGCCGTTCGATCTCCTCGATTTGGTCGAGTTCATCCAGTGGCGCGGGGCCGGGTTCCGGAAGCCCGACCTGCCCCACGGGACCGACTACCCCAGCCAGTCCCAGGTCTCTCAGGGAGGCGATATCCTCCTCGGGGTGCGGTGTCAGTTCACGGCGTTCCGGCGCCGGGGCTGCCTTCGATTCTTCGACGAGCGCGGCCGTCGGCCTCGTGCTGAGGAGTCCGGCACGATAGGTGTCTCCCCACCAATCGCGGGACGGGTCTGCCTTGAGTCCAGTTGCAAAAGCCATCATGCTTACCTCGGTTCAAGTGGTTTGGAGGCCCGCCCGGTGACAGCCGAGGCGGGCCTTCGCGTTTGGTGAGTCGGTTACGCCCGCTCTGGCCAGTGCCAGCTGAGGCCCGTGTGGCTCTCGTCGAGCGAGTCCTTGTGGAACACGCTGGGAGCCGCGAACGGTGTCTTGAGATCGCTCAGCGTGTCCGGGAAGACGTAGAGGTTGACGCGCCCCTCCTCGATGCTGGCCGCGGTGATGAGCGCCGCCCGGCACTCGCCCTCGGCGAGTGATGGGTCTGAGTAGTGGACGATTCGGCCGACGGCGATTCCGTCGAATGCTGACTCGGGTGACTTCGTAGCGATGGGAGTTCTCCTTGGTTGGGTGGGCGACGACGGCGGAAGCGCTTACGTGAGCTGCACGTCACGCCCCTGGCGCCGGTAGGCCATGCGCGTGAAGTAGGCCCGCCCCTTCGCGTTCAGTAGCCCGTTGCCGCCCTTGGTCGCCCGCTCGCGACGCTGCTCGGGTGTCATCCGGTCCGCGGCCGTGAGGCCACCAAGCCGGCCGATCTCCTGACGGGTGAGCTTCTTTCGCTCGCTCATGACGCGTTCCTCGCCAGCAGACTGTTCCACCGGTCCTCGCCCGCCTGCAGAGTCTTCATGACGCTTTCACCACCTTGATTTCGTGCCGGAACTCCGGGATGTCCCCGAGTCCGGCCATGCGACTCACGACCGACCAGCGCCGCCGCTCCTCTTCTCCCTGTTCGATCGTCCGGATGAAGCTGTCCCGGGCGTGACCCATCCGAAGCGCGATGTCCATGACCGCTTCGTCCCGAATGCGCTCCAGCTTCTCTAGCGCGACCGGGTCGGCCGCCGGGCTACTCGTCGTCCTCATCTGTGTCACTCCACTTACGGTCGTCTGGATCGAACGCGAACGCATCCTCGATGCGACGGCGAAGGAAGTCCGACGGCTTCAACCGCAGCTTCCTCGCCTCGCGTTCGATGGACTGCTTGAGCACCGGGTGAAGCCGAATGCTCATCGTTTGCAGCGTTTCGTTCGTCATGCCGTCAGCATCGTCCACATTGTGTACGTTGTCAAGAGCCTGCCACCGGAAGATGAAGCGAGAGGCCCGGGCATTGCTGTCCGGGCCTCGCTGTCGCGGTTACCAGTCCTCGTTGATTTCGGGATTCGGCGGCGGGCGAATCGGCGCTGGTGTCTTCGCCGGCGGGTCAGTCTCGTCGATGTCCGAGATCTGCAGATGGCCGAAGTCCTCGCCCCCCCAGCGTTTGGACTCCGGACCGGCCCCGACGAGCTGTAGCCGGCGATTCAGCGCGGCCGCGGGCGTGCCTGAGCCCTTGAGGATGAACCAGTAAACCGCCGTCGCGATCGCGAACGAACCCGTGAGATGCACGATGACCGCCTCGGGCGTCCAGTCCGCTCCGCCGGCGACGACGCGGAGCCAGAGCGCCAGGGCGCCGAACGCAAAGCTCACGGCGATCGCGACGACCTGCTTGATGGTGTCGCTCCAATGGCAGCGCGTCAGCAGCGACACGACGAAGGGAGCGACCACGGCGAAGAGCGCGGCGAGGATAGGGTTGCCGAAGATGTCTTCCATCGAAGCCTCCTCCTACGGGTTTGCCGGCCAGCACCACGTGCCGGGCTCGCGGTCCTCCGAACGAAGCACGTTGCGAGCCCGGTCGTAAGGCAGACCGTTGCGCTGAAAGCCGACGTCGTCGCCGTCCTCGGCCTTGAAGATGATGAGGTCACACTGCCCGTTGTCTGGCAGCATCCAGGTGGCCGTCCGCTTCGTGTCGCCGTCCGCGCTGGTCTCGACGTGGTCCGCGCCTCGCAGGCGCACCACGCGAGTGACGAGGGCGGCCGCGGCGGAGCCATCCGGCATGATGTACTGGACGGCCGCGCTCTCCGTGAATAGCGGCTCCGGTGTGCCCCAGGCGGAGACGAAGACCTTCGCCGAGTCTAACAGCGGCAAGGATGGGGGAGAGCCCAGGGGAGCGCCCAGGGGCGGGCCGTTCCCGGTGTCGGCGAGGATCAGGTCTGCTTTGGTTGTCATGGGTCTCCTTTGTCTACTGGTCGACGATCGCGGCGCCCGTTGACTCCTGTACGGCAGCCAAGAGCATCGTGAGGATGCCGAAAATCAGGGTTCGGTAGCCCTTAAGCGTGTTTATCTCTTCACCTTTCCGGGTTCGTGAGTGTGGTCAGGCACGTCGGGATGCCCGATGCCCGCCGCTGCGTTGGCGATGTGCTCGTCGAGCCGCGCCGTCACGGTCCCGAGCTTCTGCTGTTCCAGTCCGTAGCCCGTGAGCAGGTCGTTGCCGTTCGCGTTCCACGCGTTGATGATCGCTTCGCCCCCGAGCGCGGCTATGAGTTTGTCCACCCTTGGGTCGGGCATTTCTTCCTGATCCTCCTCCCACGCGCGAGCTTCGAGTTCGGCGAAGAATCCGTCGTAACGCCCCGAAGGGCAGGCTGTCGGCCCCGCGTTCTGCGGGTCCCAGTTCCACACTTCGTTGTGCTGCCAGACTGTCCGCGGGCCGTGCGCGCCACGCGTGGCAACCTTTCCGGTGTGGTCCTCCCACTCCCTGCAGAGGCGGACCATGTTCGCCACCTGCTCATCCGTGAGCGGCTGGCCGGCGAAGCCTTCGGACTCCACTCCCCAGAGCGAGCAGTTCGCCGTGCGGTTTCCGCTCGTCCAGGTGCTCGCGGTCACCGGGTACATCTGAATGAACCCGTGGCCATCCTCGCGCGGGTTGATGAACATCACCGAGGCGGCCGAGTTCGCGGTGTAGCGTCCGGCGGCATCCTTTTCGCGCGAGAGAAAGCGGTCTGGCACATCGTCGATCCGGTCGTCTCCCTCCACTGAGTGGCAGGCGATCCCCGCGCCGCTGTTCGGCGCGGAGTACACCTTGTCGGAGACCCCCGCGACGGGTTTCGCCCAGTCAATCCATCCTGCGTCAGTCATCGTCTTCCTCCGTCCCATATGCGGCCGGCCTCGGGAGCGGTAGCCCAGATGCCGTAGAGAGCCAGCGCCATTCCGGCAACGCCGAGTCCCGAAACCAAAGCCAGAACACGAAGACCATTCACTCCTGACCGGCCTTTCTCCGCCCCATCCGGGCCACAATCCGCGACCAGATGCGTTCCTTTGCCCCGGGCCGCATCTGCGCATCGGTCGCGACGAGCTGCGCGATCATGCGCTCCAACTCGGCGATCCTGTCGTCATCCCTCAGGTCAAGCGCCGTCATGTCGTCCCCCCGAGGTGTGCCATGGTCGCGACCGCCGTCGACTCGAGACGGCGGAGTTCGGACTCGAGCTCGGCGACACGGAGGTTCAACGCTCCACGCGACTCCTCGAGCTGGGCGATCCGCGCGTCCTTGGTTCGAAGCTCCGCACGGAGGCCCTGTATCTCGGCGATCATCTCGCCCCGCTCGCGAAGGCGCTCCGCATTCGCCGCATCGAGACCCGCGCGCAGCGCGGCCATGTCGTGCAGGTAGGCCTCGCGAAGCGCGTGAGACTCCTTCCACAGAGCCGTAGCGTCCGTGGTGGCCACCGTCCCCGCGAATCGGCGCTTGGCCGTGCGGTAGGCTAACCAGGGAGCGATCGCCGCCGCGTTGAGGGAGACGAGGGCAACCCCAAGTGCGGTTGCATCCATCATGGTCAGGCTCCTTTCGCTCGCCGCCGCGCGCGGGAGAGTTGCGGCGCCGGCTCCTCCGGAAGCCCGGCCACGTAGGCGTTGAGCGCATCGAAACGCGCCCGGTTCAGCTCCTTTTGGACGAGCGCCTTCGTCAGCTCCTTCTCCGCCTCCGCCTCGTCGGCGCCGGCCGGGAGGTCGAGCTCCGCCAGGGCGATCGCTTCGAAGTGGCGCTCAATGAACGTCCGGCGAAGCGTGACCAGCGTTTCGTTGAGATCGCGTCGAAACCGCCCCAGTTCTGGGTCGTCGAGGGCGAAGGTGAGTAGCTGCTCGTCTGTGCTCATGGTTCTCCTTTAGGCTGCCCACGGGTTGATGGCGGAATAGAGCGGCCAGTAGTACGTAGTCGCACCGGATTTAAGGGCAGCGTATTTGGTTGCGCCCACCGTCGAAGAATCGCCGCTCGTGCCAGACGTGCCGACCTGCCCGTAGGTAATGATGCTCGGGATGTCCACCTCGCCAGAGATGACGAGCCGCGTGCCGTTGTCTCCGAAGTAGCGCGTGGTTTGGTTGTCCGGGAAGAAGTGCCCCCCAGCGAGAATGCCGACGTTCGTTGAGATGTAGGAGCCGTTGTCGTTGATGTAGCGCGTCGTCTGGCTGCTCGGGTAAATGGCTCCCCCGACCGCGAGTGCCGCGCTCGTCGTCAGTTGCGTCCCGTTGTCGGAGAAGAAGCGCGTCGCCTGGTTGTTCGGGTAGACCTTGCCGCCAATCAGCACGTCCGCGCTGACGAACGTCTGGGCGCCATTGTCCGAGATGTAGCGTGTGCTTTGAGACGGAGACGTAGTGCCATCGCCAGGGTATATCCGGCCCCCGAAACGGACGCGCATGTTCGTCGTCTCAAACACGGCGCTGGATGGAGTAAAGCCCGCCGCGAGAAGGGCGATTCCCGCACTCGTAAGCGTTATGCTGGGATCGGCGCCGCGAGCGAAAAGAAGCATGTCTACCCCAGATGAAGCACCGATGGTCATTTGGGTCGAGCTTGAATTAACTGAGGCGCGAAGAACGCCGCTTGTCCACCATCCGATGTTGTCGCCTGCGGCGCCGGTTCCAGAAAGCTGAATACCGCTCTGGTCCCAATAGCTTCCGTCAGCGTCGATAATTTTCCCGCCAGCACCGATCGTGAGCGTGTTCTTGATGGCCACCGAGCCGCCCGCCGTCGACCACGAAAGCGCGGCCGTAGCCGAAGTCCCGCCGCTGCTGCCAAGGAAGCCCGAGCCGTCCGGCAGGAGCGCGCTTCGCAGCGTCGTCGCGTCGTACTGCTTGTACCCGCCGGCGACGCTCAGTTCGATTCGCGCGCCCGCGGCCGACGATGTGTAGGTCCCGCCGAAGACGCCTCCACCGACGTTGGCGATCGTGAGGCTGCCGATACTCGCGGCCGGCACCGTGAGCACGCCGGCCGAGTTCCATGTGATGGCCGTCGCGCCCGTGCCGAAGAAGCCAGACCCGTCCTGGTTGATCCCGGACGTCTGCGTGTTGCTCGCGTTGTAGAACTTGAGGCCGTTCGAATCGAAGGTCCCGCGCTGATTCGCGGCCGCGGGATAAGCCGCCGCCGCGGTCACCACTCCCCCGTTATCGAGGTCGAGCGAGCCCTTGACCTTCGCCTGCTGGAAGGTGCCCGAGTCAACGATAATGTCGCCCTGGATGCGCGATGCGCGCGAAGTCCCCGCGTCGCCCCGCTGCGCGATCCCGCCACCCTCCCAGGCATACCATTCGCTCGCCATCAGCTGTACCTCGTGACGGTGAACTGCAGGTTGGCCGCCCGCCACGGGACGCCACCTTCCTGGTCCATCGTTTCCAGCAGATCCAGCTGCTCGAACTCCGCGTAGCCGCTCTCGCCGTTCGGCCCCGAGTACTTCACCGGTGAGGCGTTCGGCCCGTAGAGCCCCTGCAGCGTTTCCACTTGCTCTTGAATCGTGGCCTTAACGACCGTCCCATCGGGCAGCTTCATGCTTTCGCCGAGGACCAGCGTGCAGCTGATCGTCTCGGTGGAGATGGGCCGCGCGGCCGCGTAGAGCATGCCCTCGCGCACGGTGTAGCTG
>Ga0163151_10004024_pt1 | contig 20305 bp, 10 predicted proteins | sample OliLakLV19MP5IB2_FD_145596 | JGI IMG/M metagenome (GOLD analysis project Ga0163151, IMG submission 145596) | Freshwater microbial mat bacterial communities from Lake Vanda, McMurdo Dry Valleys, Antarctica - Oligotrophic Lake LV.19.MP5.IB-2 | ecosystem: Environmental > Aquatic > Freshwater >... | reverse complement strand
TATAATATGTATTTTTTATGTAGTCATCATTGGAAATCGATACCTTAAGTACAATTTATTGTGTGTCTGCGGGTACTCGAGGTGGCTTTGCTTCATAACAATTAAAAATAAACGAATGAAAATTAAAAAATTAAACCTAAGCGAAATTAAAGTAGAGGGTTTTGCTACTTCTGTTGAAACCGCAAATAGTTTGACAATTAATGGTGGAAGAAGAGATAATAGTAGGCCAATTTCTATTGCTCAGGGGCCAGAGCAGGCCACAACTCTTCCAGGACAGGGAGCCTACCCTGCTTTTACACGAGGTCAAACTTGCATTGTAAAGTAAATGGATGTCCAGAGGTTACAGATGGTAAAGAAACTGCGATTGTTTGTTGTGCTGCGGATCGATTAACTGAGGCGCTTTGGACTAATTGGATTTGTTACTAAAAGAAAGGGCTTTGAGCCTTTGTCTCTCATTCTTTGAGAGAACGGAGAGGGTTAATACGTTATCACCTGCTGCTCAATATTAGCGGGTAGTTCACGGAAATTATATTGTTGGTCGCGCAGCTGTGGTTCAAAACCTGCTTCACGAATTGCTTCCTGAATAGAATTCGATGTAAATCTGTGGGGTGCACCGGCAGCGGAAACTACATTCTCTTCTATCATTATACTTCCGAAATCATTTGCTCCCGAGTGCAAACAAACCTGCGCGGTTTCTTTACCAACTGTTAACCATGATGCTTGTATGTTTTTCACATTGGGTAACATGATACGGCTCATGGCGATCATACGAATGTATTCATCACCTGTAACATTATTTTTTACTCCCTTGTGTCTTCTCAACAAAGTACCATCATCCTGGAAAGGCCATGGAATAAAAGCAAGGAAGCCTTTTGCATTAACAGGTTTTTCCTGTTGTACTTCTCGTATCAATACTAAATGTTCAAATCGTTCTTCAATGGTTTCAATGTGCCCGAACATCATGGTTGCAGAAGTGGTTAAATTTAATTTATGCGCGGCACGCATCACATCTAACCATTCTTTACCTCCGCACTTTCCTTTCGATATTAATCTGCGAACCCTGTCGTTCAATATTTCAGCTCCTGCACCCGGCAACGAATCCAATCCCGCATCTATCAATGCTTTTAACACTTCGGTATGAGTAGATTTTTCAAGCTTGGTAATGTGCGCTATCTCCGGTGGACCTAATGAGTGCAGTTTTAAATTCGGATATAATTTTTTTAACTCTTTAAACAGATCAACATAAAATTTTAAACCCAATTCCGGGTGATGCCCACCTTGTAAAAGCAATTGTTCGCCTCCATAACGAAACATTTCTTCTATTTTCTGTTTATACTGGTCAATTGTGGTGATATAAGCCTCTTTATGTCCAGGGATACGGTAGAAATTACAGAACTTACAATTAGCAGTACATACATTGGTAGTATTGGCATTGCGATCGATGATCCAGGTAATAATATTTGTTTCACCTTTTTGCTTCTTTCTCAGCTCGTTTGCAACATAGGCAAGTTCCGTGGTCGGGGCGTTCTCAAACAGGTATTTTCCCTCCTCTTTGGTAAGAAAATCAAACTGTAATGCCTTTGCCAGTAGTTTATCGCCGTTCATCATTTGTGCAGACCCAAAATTGGAATTAATTCTTTACTTTTACGCCCTTAATATACTAAAACAATATTCCTCAAATTTAACAATAATGACGCTCATAAAGAAAGTATCTAAACCGGCCCAGGGAAGTAGCATTGTGTTGCTAGGGAACAAAAAAACGAACTGGGAAAAATGGGGCCTTACCAAAGAAGAGACAAACTACGTTAAAACGAGGTTCGATAACGATAGAAAATATGCTGCGCTCAATCATTTAGGAAGCTGGGTTTTTGTTATTGCTCCAGAATCTAAAAATGAGATCGGAATAAATATATTAGAACAATGCAGACGTTCAGGAAACGTAGTTACTGTTCTTGCCAACGAACAAAAAATAAAAGAGATTACTATTATTGATACCGATAATAAAAACGGTTATGCTTTGGCAGTTGCCGAAGGAATGGTGCTTGGGAACTACCAGTTCTTAAAATACAGGAAGCATGCAGAGAAGGAAATCAATTCTCTTTCAGCAATTCATATTCAAAGTGCTAAAGTAAATCAAAAAGATATTGAGATGCTGGAGATCATTCTTGATGCGACCTTAACCGCGCGTACTCTTGTAAATGAACCTCTCTCCTATCTTACAGCTGAAAAATTAGCGGCAGAAATTTCTTCTCTCGCTAAAAAATGCGGAAGCAAAGTAGAGGTATTCGACAAAAAGAAAATTGAAGCATTGAAAATGGGCGGACTGCTTGCAGTTAACCGCGGCAGCCAGGATCCTCCTACATTTACTGTAATGGAATGGAAACCTTCCAATGCAAAAAATAAAAAACCATATGTTTTAGTGGGCAAAGGTGTTGTATATGATACCGGGGGGTTGTCTCTGAAGCCTACGTATAATTCCATGGACAGAATGAAATCGGATATGGCGGGTGCAGCCGCAGTTGCATGCGCACATTATGCGATCGCAAAAGCAAAACTCCCTATACACGTTATTACTCTTGTCCCTGCGACAGATAACAGACCGGGCGAAAACGCTTATACACCTGGTGATGTTGTTACTATGCATAACGGGCTCACCGTTGAAGTGTTAAACACTGATGCTGAAGGCCGCATGTTATTGGGAGATGCGCTTAGTTATGCATCTAAATATGATCCCTTGTTAGTAATGGATTTTGCTACACTTACCGGAGCTGCAGTAGCTGCTATCGGACCATACGGAACAGTTGTGGTGGGCAATGCGGATGAAAGCACAAAAAGGAAATTAAAAGAAAGCGGAAATAATACACACGAAAGATTAGCGGAATTTCCTTTCTGGGAAGAATACGGTGACTTGGTAAAATCTGATCTTGCCGAAATAAAAAATGTTGGCGGACCTTATGCAGGTGCAATTACTGCCGGGAAATTTTTATCTCACTTCACCAATTATCCATGGATGCATTTTGATATTGCAGGCCCATCATTTATTGATCACAGAACAAGTTACTGTACTAAAGGCGGAACAGGTGTTGGCGTGAGATTATTATTTGACTTTTTCAGGAATATTGTAAAGAAGTAATCAACGCTTAAATGTCTGAACAAAAAATAAGAGTAGGTATTTCTCATGGTGATGTAAACGGCATTGGCCTAGAAGTAATTATCAAAGCTTTTCTTGATCCACAAATATTTGAACTTTGCACACCTATTGTTTTCAGTTCATTGAAAACAGCATCTTATCACCGCAAAGCGTTGGGGCAGGAAAATTTTAGTTTTAATCCTGTAAAGGATCTTGATACACTTAATGAAAAGCGCGTTAATCTTATTAATTGTTACGAGGAAGAAATAAATATTGACCTGGGAAAAGCCAATGCTAATATTGGACAATACGCACTTAAGTCTTTAGAAGCTGCTAGTGATGCCTTGCTTCAAAAAAAGATAGATGTATTGGTAACTGCGCCAATTGATAAACACAGCATACAATCAGATACTTTTAATTTCCCGGGGCATACCGATTACCTGGATAAAAAATTTGGCGGCAACGACAATGCACTTATGTTATTGGCGGCCGATGGACTTCGCATAGCAGTAGTTACCGGACACACTCCACTAGCCAATGTCGCATCACAATTAACACAGGAAAAGATTTTAAAAAAAATAAAGGCGCTTGCGCATTCATTGTTGCAGGATTTTAGTATTCGTAAACCAAAAATAGCTGTGCTTGGACTAAACCCCCATGCAGGCGATAAAGGAACTATTGGCAAAGAGGAGTTGGAAATTATTATACCTGCAATCAACAAAGCAAAGGAAGAAAATGTTTTAGCGTATGGCCCTTATTCTGCCGATGGATTTTTCGGATCAGATACATACAAACAATTTGATGCAGTATTGGCCATGTATCACGATCAGGGCCTCATTCCATTCAAGGCGCTTTGTTTTGATACGGGAGTAAATTATACTGCAGGTTTATCTATTATACGAACATCACCTGATCACGGAACAGCATATGAGATAGCAGGGAAAAATATTGCTTCAGAAACTTCATTCAGAAATGCGGTATACCTGGCATGCGATATTTTCAAAAACAGAACTATTCATTCTGAAATTTCCGAAAATCCTTTGAAGACCTCACTTACCAGGAGAGAATAAATCTACGCTTCCTACATATTTCCGGCAATAAATACCAGTTGTATTAACCTTCTGAAATACTCCCTTTCTCACATTCCCCCACCTTGATTAGGTATAATAAATATGCAATTATATATTAATTTGGCATCTTTTTAATCATTTAATTTATTTTTGATTGCGTATAGTATACAACTAATGTTTCCCATTTGTATGCTCGAGGGCATATATTTATTTGTACAAATATCACCTCAACAGCGAAGAAAATGAAAACACATCCCCATAACCTACTGGCCTTTGCATTAATTATCTCATTTTTTAATCGGACTGTTTCTTTCGCAAATAATTCATTTTCTGAAGATAAAAAAAAGATAGAGGAATCGATCAAAAATATTCCGGTAAGCTTCAGAAAAAATATGGGACAATGGGATGGGAAAGTTCTTTACAGGGGATCTTCACCGGGATGGAATGCAGAAGTTACATTCTTAAGGTCAGGGATGAGTTTCGGATTCGCTAAATCAATGCCAAATGTTGCTGACGCAAATTCATTTGGATTAAACGAGGAAGATAAATTGGAGTACATGGTGTGGAACATGAATTTTAAAAATTCAAATCCTAACTGTGTGGTTAACTCATTCGGAGAAAAAGAAAGCCATACTAATTATTTATACTCTTCATCGCCTGATAAAAATCAATTGAATGTGCCTGATTACAGAATGATAGAATATAAAAATTTATATCCAGGCATCGATGCAAAATATTATTGGAGCAATAATAATTTGAAATACGATTACATCCTGAATCCAGGAAGCAATGTACTTTCCATAGAAGCACAATGTGAAGGAATAAAAAAATTATCCATTGAGAATAAAAAATTAATGATCACTACCGAATGGGGAACACTGGAAGAACATATGCCCGAGTCCTACCAAGTAATAAATGGAGAGAAAAAAAATGTTGCGGTTGAATACAGATTAATTAATGATAACACATTTGGTTTTGCAATAACCGAATCATATGATAGAACACAGCCACTTGTAATTGATCCTGTGACACTGGACTGGTCAACATTTGTAAGCGGCAATTCTATTTCCGGATCAGGATACCTTTATGATATTGATGTTGATGTTGATGCAAATGGAAATGTTTATGCTACCGGAGGACATAATGACGGTTTTCCTATAACACCCGGAGTGTATAGTACAGCTTTTTCAGGAGGCACTTTTGGAGGCGCACTATACAATACGCTCAGTGGATCGGATGTATTCGTAATAAAGTTAGATCCTACGGGGTCATCGCTGCTTTTATCTACATATGTAGGCGGAAGCCTTGACGATGCTGGAAGAAGTATTCGTGTTGCAAGCAACGGAGATATTTATGTTGTAGGAACAACCGGATCGTTCGTGCCGGCTTCGCCTTTCCCTACAACTATTAATTCCTACAAACCCTACTCAAGCGCTGCACATGGTATTTACGATGCATTTTTGTTTAAGCTTGATCCGGGCGCTACAACATTATTATATTCAACGCTAATTGGAGGCACCGATGAGGATAGGGCAGAAGACCTTGATGTTGATGCCCGTGGGGATGCCTATGTATGCGGGTATACACAGTCGTTGAATATTACAGGAGCCGGCAATGCTTTTCTTGGTGGTAACCGTGACGCTTTTGTCTGCAAAATTTCTCCTCAATCAACCGGAGCTACGGATTTAAAATATTTCAGATATCTGGGAGGAAATAATATCGACGTAGGTTTTGGAATAAAAACCAATAGTCTGGGAGAAGCTTATGTAGTAGGATCAACAAGATCATCTAACATGTATACAAGCCCTGTTTGCCTTGATAATTTACTAAGCGGAACCTGGGATGGATTTGTTTGCAGAGTAAATTCATTGGGAAGCGCCCTTGACTATTCCAGTTATTTGGGAGGATCCAGCCCTATGGCTGGCACCTATTCTGAAGCAGCAACAGATATTGCCATTGCATCAAACAATGATATTGTTATTGCCGGACAAACCGTTAGTACTGATTTTCCCACTACACCCGGAGCTTTCGACAATTCGTTTAATGCAACAACAAGCACCTGGGATGTTTTTATTTCGCGCATCAACCCAACAGTAAACGGTATAGCAGGATTAGTATATTCAACCTATGTCGGCGGCAGTAATAATGACTTCTTCCCAGAATTAGTTCTTAACTCTCAGGATGAAATATTTATGGTGTGTCATGTTTATATTTCTCGCAATATGCCCGTCATCCCACTCTGCTCTTACGATGCTAATATATCATCTATGGAGGACATTTATTTTGCTAAACTTAGCTCTGATCTGTCGCAAATTTTTTATTCAACTTATCTTGGCATGGGTGGCAACGACTATTATCCCTCTATTGATCTGTTTGGTAATTGCGATGAATATGTTTACATAGGCGCGACTACACACTCACTTAATTTTCCTACTACCGCAGGAGCATATCAAAATGGAGCACGGCCAAATTCGAATAGTAGTTATGATGAAGGGACTATCTTGAAATTTAAATCAACTATTATTCCTGATTTTACTTATAATATAAATCATGTTGCTTGTACGCTTCCTGTTGTTTCCTTTACTGATAATACTAAACAAGGGGCCTGCAGTTTACTATATCCAAACTGGTCAGTATCAAATTGGTTTTGGGATTTCGGTGATGGAACAACATCAACCTTACAAAATCCAGTTCATACTTATAGCGTATCCGGCACTTACCAGGTTAAATTAAGAGTCAATTGTCCGCTTGACTCAGTTATCATTCCGTTAAATATTGTTGCCAATCCTCCACTATATGCTTTTATTCCTACACAAAATAATTTAGCTTGTTATGGAGATAACAGTGGTTCTGCCATTGGTACTGCTTTAGGTGGCATACCGGGCTATCAATATCAATGGTCAACAAATCCAATTCAAAATACCAATACAGCAACCGGACTTTCTGCAGGAGTTTACACATTAACAGTAAACGATAATGCAGGATGTACTGCAACTAAAGCAGTAACTATTGTGCAACCTCCTCAACTTCTTGTAAGCGCGTTACTCACGACTTCTATTTCATGCAATGGTGGCAACAGCGGCATTTTAAGTTCTGTAACTATTGGGGGTACGCCGCCATACAACTATTCATGGAACACAACTAGTACTACATCTAATATTTCTTCTATCACCGCAGGAATTTATTCGATAACTGTTACCGATCAATACGGATGCCAAACTTTAGCAACATACAATCTCACCGAGCCAAGCGCAATTGCTGTAAATATTATTACCACTGATGTGTTATGTAATGCAACGGCTACCGGCTCTGCAACAGCAGCTGGTTCAGGTGGGGCGGGGGGATACACTTATCACTGGTCAAACTCAACCATTGGAAGCGGAGCATCATCATTACCTTCCGGAATATATTCGGTAACTGTTATAGACGCCAACGGATGTGTTGGCATAGGTACAACCAATGTTGGTCAACCAACCGCGCTTTCATTGTCATTCAGTAGTACCGATGCGCATTGTAATCAAAGCGACGGATCTGCAACAGCAACTCCGTCCGGTGGAACCGCAGGATACAATTATATATGGAACAACGGAAATGCATCTGCATTTAATAATAATATTCCATTTGGTATTTACTCTGTAACTGTTACTGATGCAAACGCTTGTTCCGTTTTGGGAAATATAACTGTTGCAAATCTTAATGGTGTAGTTGCGAGCATTGCCTCTTCTTCGAATACACGTTGCAACGGTGCATGCGATGGAACGGCCACGGCTGGTACCGCAGGAGGATCGGGCCCTTATGTATACAACTGGAGCACCGGCGGTGCTGCAATTGCAGAACCCGGATTATGTGCTGGAGTTTTTTCTGTAACCATAACCGATGCAAATGGATGCAAGGACATCACCTCTGTAACTATTTCTCAACCTGCTGCGATAAGTTCAACAGTCCAGGCAACATCCGTGTCATGCTTCGGCGAAAATAATGGTTCCACTTCTGTCACCTCAACAGTCGGCGGAACACCACCATATAATTTTTCGTGGCAAGCAGGTACCGTAGGAGTCTCCGCAAATAATCTTTATGCAGGAGTGTATTCTGTTACCGTTTCTGATGCAAATAATTGCACGGCCGTCTTCTCTACTAATATTAGTGAGCCAACACAATTAACAGCAGCTACCTCTGATGCTTTTGCATGCGCCGGTTCCACGACATCTATTAATGCAACCGCTAATGGAGCAACGCCGGGATATATCTACAATTGGAACAACGGATTAATGGGTGCAACAATAAATTTTATTCCATTATACTCTTCAATTTATACTGTTACTATAACTGATGCTAAAGGATGTACGGCAGTAGCACAAAGTTCGGTTACTGTTCTGGGGTTGCCAGTTATTGATTTTACAACCGATGTAACAAACGGATGCGGACCTTTGTGTATAAATCTTAGCAGCGGGAACAATCCTGCGATCGTTCAATGTCATTGGAATTTTGGTGATAACACTACTTCGAATAATTGCGGTACAGTAAATCATTGTTTTGCAAACCCCGGCTCATATAACATTTCGCTTACTTCAAAAGACGTAAATGGCTGCTCGAGTTCTATCACAAAAAATAATTTCATCACCGTACACCCCAACCCCATTGCGGCATTCACAGCCACTCCAAAAGAAACAAGCATACTCAACCCAAATATATATTTTAAAAATAATTCTGTTGGAGCCACTAGCTGGCAATGGGACTTTGGTGATGTGAACAATAATACCTCAACCACGCAGAATACTTCTTACACCTATGCGGATACCGGATATTATGTTGTTATACTTGAGATAAGTAATGAGTTTGGATGCAAAAGTATTACAGGTGATTATGTTCGTATCCTTCCTGATGTAGCAGTATATATTCCAAATTCATTTACACCAAATTCAGATGGAACAAATGATCTGTTCAATCCTATGGGTGTTGGAATTGATGGTGAAAAATATGAACTGATCATTTACGATCGCTGGGGAAGTTTAATATTTCAATCCAATAACCCCGCAAAAGGATGGGATGGGATAGTGATGGGAGGCTCAGAGGCGGCGCAACAAGACACTTATGTTTGGAAGATTAGATTCGATGATATTCTCGGACAAAAAAAACGTTATACAGGACATGTAAACCTTATTAAGTAATGTAATAGCCATAGTATTATACTTGTTTTTATTCATTAACTAGGTATAATATTTTATTTTTCTGACAACATAATTTGCTGGCTGTTCCTTTTTCTCTGGTGATTTATTATTATAAAACAAACACCATGGAAAATATAACTATGTACCACAGGTCTATTCACAGCAAGTCTTCTACAAGAGGAAATATCAGTAAAGAATTGCTAATTTTTATTGTCTTTTTATCTCTTCAATAAGCTGTTTTTCATAGTTTAAATATCCATAACTACTTAAACAACACCTACTTTAAGGGCCTGAACTAGCCAGGTGGATCTGTTATAATCGCTACTAATTAGTATTGCCATTTTACCAAATTCGCAGTAACTTTCAGTTGTTCAGCATTCCTCGTACATATTGACAGCAATTAAGTGCCGATTTTGAAAATAATGGATTAATTTTTGCTTTACAGGCAACGTATACAATTTTTCACGTTATTAAATCGGTTCATTGCACAACTTTTGAGTAAAAAATGATCAGGCGTTTTATAGTAATTAATTATTTCCACTTATTTATAGTAAGCCTCTTCATTGTAGCTCCTCTTTTCGTAAATGCTGAAATGGGAGTTCAGCCCAAATCGATTTTTGAAGAAAATAAAAACCAATGGGATAAAAATATATTGTTCCGTGCAGAGATGACCGGTTGTAATCTCTTTTTAGAAAAAAATAGTTTTACTTATGTGCTTTACGATCCTGAAGAAACAGCAGATCTGCACTATCACAAAGGATCGTCGAACAATGAAAAAACAAAAACACTTCAGTTACATTCTTTCAAAGTTAATTTCTCAGGAAGCTCAGATCTTGTAGGTGTCGCAGGCGAACGGCCTTCAGATTATTACAAAAACTATTTTATCGGGAACAATCAAAGTCATTGGACATCACAGGTAAAACTATACGCATCTGTGATGTATTCAAATCTATACCCAAACATAAACGCACATGTTTATACAAGCGGAAATTTAAAATACGACCTCATTGTTAATCCGGGTGGTATTACCTCACAAATAAAAATGGAATATTCCGGCGCCGATAATTTATACTTGAAAGATGGCAATTTATACATCTCAACTTCGGTAAGGGATGTGGTTGAGCAAAAACCATATGCATACCAATATATTAACGGGATAAAGACAGAAGTGCCGTGCCAGTTTTCATTAAAAGAAAATAGTGTAGGATTTATTTTCCCTAAGGGTTACCAAAAAAATATTCCTTTGATTATTGACCCGACTGTAGTCTGCTCCAGTTATTCCGGATCTACCGCCGACAACTGGGGATTTACTGCTACTTATGATGCTGCCGGGAACATATACATTGGAGGTATCGCGCATACGATTGGCTACCCCACTACCGTCGGAGCTTATCAGAATTTTTTTGCTGGCGGTTCGCTTTTCAGCGGCAACGGATATGAATCCGATATAGTAGTAAGCAAGTTTAACCCTGCCGGAACTAATATGCTTTTTTCTACCTATATCGGTGGTTTTGATAATGATCAGCCTCATAGTATTGTGGTAAATAAAAATAATGAATTGCTCATTTATGGCAGATCTTATTCTGGTAATTACCCGGTAACTCCGGGAGCATATGATATAACACACAATGGGGGAGCAGATATTATTGTTTCTAAATTAAATAATTCAGGTGCAATACTTGTGGCTTCAACTTTTGTTGGCGGCTCCGCTGATGATGCTGTGAACATTGATGCGGTTGCCTATAACATGAGTTCTATAAAATATAATTATGGCGACGATGCAAGGGGATCAATAATTGTTGATGCGAACAACAACTGCTATGTCGCGTCCTGCACTCAATCTTCAAACTTCCCTGTTACACCTGGGTGCTATCAGGGTTCACTTTCAGGCAATAACTTACAGGATGGCAGCGTATTCAAAATGAATAATAATCTCAGCGCGCTTTCATGGAGTACATATATAGGCGGCACTGCAGATGATGCTGCTTATGCTTTAGCGCTTGATGCCAGCGGAAATATTTATGTAACCGGCGGAACAAACAGTAATGATTTTCCTGTTACAGCGGGGACCTCAATCACAACTGCACCGGGAGGTTTAGCCGATGGCTTTGTAAGCTGCCTTGATAATACCGGAACTACATTGAGGCATTCAACATATGTTGGCACCAGCCAATATGATCAAACTTATTTTATTGAGATCGATAAGGATGACAATATATACACATACGGACAAACTGCAGGAAATTATCCGGTTACCGCCGGCGTTTACTCGGACCCAAATGGAAAACAATTTATCCACAAATTCAATCCTGCTTTAACTACTACAGTTTACTCAACAGTTTTTGGTTCAGGCAATTCTTCACCTGATATAGTTCCAAGCGCGTTTATGGTGGATACCTGCGAAAATATTTATGCATCGGGCTGGGGAGCATGTTTTAATTTTCTTCCCGGCACCGGCGGATCTACAGCGGGAATGACAACTACCGCAAATGCATTTCAAAGCAGTACAGACGGCTGCGATTTTTATTTCCTGGCTCTCAAAAAAAATGCAAGCTCATTGTGGTATGCAACTTTTTTCGGAGGCAATGGTATTGATGAACATGTTGATGGAGGAACAAGCCGATTTGATAACAAAGGTGTTATCTACCAATCTATATGCGCGGGCTGCGGAGGTTCTTCTGCATTTCCCACCACACCTACTGCTTGGTCAACTACAAACAACAGTTCCAATTGTAACAATGCTGTTGTAAAAATAGATTTTCAATTGGTAAATATAAATGCGCAAGCCATTGCATCGCCCAATACAACAGGCTGTGCACCATTCAATGTAAATTTTATTAACAGTAGCCAGGGCTCATACAATTATATCTGGGATTTTGGCGATGGTAGTGCAACGGATACAACAACCAATCCTCAACACTCCTATGCAAATGTCGGCGTTTACAATGTAATGCTGGTCGCCATTGATTCGAACAGCTGCAAAATGACAGACACAACTTATTTAACTATTAATGTAATACCAAAACCCATTGTAAGTCTTGGTAATGATACCATACTATGTAACACTTCTACGCTTACATTAAATGCAAACGCACCTGGATGTACTTATATGTGGTCAACAGGAGCTAACTCGCAATCGATCATCGTTACATCACCTGCTGTTTATTCTGTAACAGTTGATAATGGATTTTGCAAAACAACAGATAATATCAATGTAAAATATGTAACTCCGCCCAACCTTGGTGGCGATACATTATTATGCGAAGGGCAAACAATAGTACTAAACGCAGGTAATCCGGGAATGAATTATTTGTGGTCGACAGGCGAGACCACACAAACAATAAACGTTTCAACAAATGGCATTTACCAGGTGCGTGTAACAGGCGGCCTCTGCGATGAACAAGATACAAGGACAGTTAGCTTTATTCCTCCTCCCATTGTTTCGATTGGTAACGATACAATAATATGTCCATTGGCTACCGTTAATCTCAATGCAAATAATCCCGGACTATTGTATTTGTGGTCAACTGGTGAAACCACACAGCAAGTAACTGCATCTCATTCCGGCATGTATACAGTAACAGTATCGATAGGAAATTGTCATATCCCCGATGGAATCAATATTATTGTTACTGATCCCATTAATCTCGGACCGGATTATTTATTATGTGCAGAAAGCAATTATATCCTCGACGCAGGAAATCCGGGGTGCAGCTACTTATGGTCTACAAATCAAACAACACAAAAAATAACCGTAGCCGAACCAAATAGCTATTACGTACAGATTTCTTTGCCGGGTTGTACGCTCAAAGACACAATAGAAGTATCAGCAGCATTTGGTGCGACAACTATATTTTTTCCAAATACATTTACTCCCAATGCCGATGGGTTAAATGAAATGTTTAATGGTTATGGCATTGAAGTAATTTCTTACGACATGAAAATTTTTAATCGCTGGGGTGAACTTATTTTCCAAAGCAATAATCTAAATAAAGGATGGGACGGAATTTACAAAGGAGCACCGGTGCCCAATGATGTGTATGTTTATAAAATTGAATACGCTACTTATTGCAACGCAAACGAGATCATAAAAAAAATTGGCCACGTAATGGTCGATAAATAAAATATATTACCGAATAATGGTTGGGTTCTTTTTTTCTTCCCCAACGATCTGAATAAATCCTTTAAGTTGAATTGGCATGATACCACTGACCCGGATCTGGTTTACTGTACAGGTATAAAAGTATGTACCATCAGGACAAAATTCTTTTGTTTCCATATTTCTGCCATCCCAATTAATATTAGGATCATTGGTTTCAAACATCAATAATCCCCAACGATCAAATATTTTTATATCTATGTCTTTTATAAAACGATAAGGAGACAGTGGTGTAAACCTGTCGTTGCGGCCATCTCCATTAGGAGTAAATACATTCGGCAATTCGTATACAGGACAATTATCTACACAAAACAAAGACCCCATTGCACTTTCATTACCTGTAGAATCAACTGCCGTAACAGCAAAACATCCCGCAATAGATTGATGATCGGAAAAAGTATACGCAGTATCATTAAAATTATTTACTGTTATGATCGCGACCGGAGTTCCCCCTTGTGCAGGAGTATAATAGATCTTGTAATACATGGCATCATCTGAACAAACAAAATTTGGATTGTTCCACTTTAAAAAATTCTCAAACTCGTCACAATTTGGAATAACTGTAAGCTGCAGGGGACATGGCGGAATAAGATCTATCGGTGTTCCACATTTTCTTTCCGATCTGTTATAAAGCGGTCTCTCAATATCCGGGTCTGAATATTCTCCTTTTGATTTGATGAAATAACAATATTCTCCTCCATTTACTAATCCATTATCAACATATAATGTTGATGCGGTGCTATCATATAAAGTATACACTCCCGCGATTTCCTTGTAGATATAATATAATTTGTTATTCCATGGTACATTGGCCTGCCAGTTTAATGTGAGTTGATTATCGGATGCATTTATATCTACGTAAACTGAAGAAGCAATGTGTGAGCTTCCAATAAAATTACTGTTAGCATAAAAATCTATTCTGAATGTATATGCGTTATCTCGTGTGTTCAATAGTGTTGCATAATAAGATGAGTCTGTCCATGATTGGAATACCGCACTTGTATACGTATGTATCAAAACAGGAGCTGTAAGGTTAAATCCTGCAGACTGATATATTTTAAATTGATACGGTCCGGGGTTCGCTACAGTATCAAAATCAAGAGGACCTGCGACAGGTTTTTTCCATTTAATAAAAATAGAATCGTTAACACCAGTGCTCACCACATCCACATTGGTAATTATAGGCACATCATTGATCAGCTCAGAACAAACCTCAACAGAAGCATAACTTTCTGAACCATCTTTGAAATATGCAACAACACGATAACAATAAGTTAAACCATGTACTAATCCTGCGCCGTTATCATTATCAATAAATACGGTATTGGTTATTGTATAAATCGGTGCAGCCTGATCAGCAATTTTTACAAAACCCGTATACGCCGGGACGCCCGTTTCGCAATATCCCGGACCCCAGCCTGAAGTGCCGCTTTTCCGGTAAATTCTGTACCCCATGAATTCATTCTTAGTAGGCTCACAAATACTTTTACTCCAGCTTAAATGCATTGTAGTTCCCGATGGTGTAGCAATTGGATTTTGTGGAGCAGGCGCTACGACAATGATCTTCGCTGTTTCAAAATCGATCAGGTTTGGTGTTCCGGCATCAACGGCTTTAAATGAAACAGTGTAAGGTTGTTTACGCACATGTTCACAATCTGTAAGCCATGTAAATACCACGCTTAGTGGTTGTGGCCCAACGGTAGTGGGAAAAACAGCCAATGGTGGAGGCACTGCAGACATTGGTCCTCCAGAGGCAGAAAGAGTAAGGTCGTCTCCATCAGGATCAGTTGCCGTTACATTTAATGTCAACGTACTTCCTGCTTCTACACAGGCATCAATAATATTCGCAATGACAGGCGGATTATTATTGCAATCAGAAATTTTTATCTCAATGTTTTGCAACACCTCCCCGATTTTCACTCTTGCATTTCCATATTTTCTCCACTCCTCAACAACAAGCGCAAGATTAACAAAACCAATGGTATCCGGATTGCACCATATTATTTCTCCCGTAGATGGATCTATGGTTAGGAACCCTGCAGTTGGAGGAAGCGTATATCCCGAAATGGGTTTGGCTCCGTTACCTAAACAGCTTGCCAATTTAAATGAGAGGCTATCTCCATCAGGATCATATGCAATGGGGTCATAAGAAAAACAAACTCCCTTGCAGGCATCAGCAATTGGTGTGCTATATAAAACCGCTGAGTTATTCGGTCCCAATAAGTTATTATGTTTTAAATATGATTTAACTGAAAATGGTTCATTGACCGAAAAAGGAATATTAATAATATTTCCTACTCTATTAGGATCCTCGATCCATATAACATAATCAAACGGATTAAATTTATGCGTACCTCTATAAATATTTTTTTTATAGTTAGTCCCGGATACAATCTCTCCATCACCTATACCTGTACCACATAAAGTACTTGATGGCCCGTTTATCCTTGGGAAAACCGCAGAGTCAGATCCTGTTGCATTAAAAAAAACGGTGATAAAACAAGTGTTTAAATTGGTCGGATTCGCGATATAGGTTGTAACTGTTATCTCATAATCATTTCCTGAAAGATATTTATAGGTAATTTCTCCCGCCCGGTTATGAGTCGCGTAAGAATATATGGAGAGGAGAAATAATAGTAAAAAGGCTAATCGTTTCATTATATAATACTAAAGGGGATAACCGGCCACTAAATTTTAGTTCGCCAGCAACCCGTATTTATTTAAAGACTCTCCTAGGCAAGAAAGGTTGCCTCGATATTGGAAATAAATTTGTCAGCCAAATTCAGCGGACTTCCAAGAATAAGTTTATTTTTATTTTTTATTTATTGCTTTCTAATTTACTTTAAATGCAATTTTATACGACTCTATAAAAAAACAAAATGCTTAAGAAAACAGCAATCGTAGTGGTAATATTTATTCTTGTAAAGCTTGTTGATGGATGCAGATGTCCTGAGCCTGATATTTTCAGATGGAACAGCATATCAACCCAAACATTACAGAACAATGTCGTTACTAGTGCTGATAGCATTTTATTTTCAGATTACGGTATAGGAATGACTGTTGAATCACAACAAATTGCCATGTGTCAGCCTGGTTTTATAGATGCGGCCTTTGCCCGTAAATGTGCAAGCCATGAAATGGAGAGTAATATAAAACAGGTAGACATTCAAACTGTAAGCAGCTTTGATAGCAGTCATGCTGCCGGCAGTGATATTACCTCCTATTGTAAAACACTTCGTGTAATAAATCTCTCTGCGCCGTCGATACCTGTCTCGGAGCTGGGCGACCTTATCAGTATCCAGGATCTAAATGAGTTTAATATTTTTTTTACGCAAAATCCAAGCTCAAGTGGCTATTATCAGTTTGTAGTTAATATCAGACTTGAAAATGGAACAGTTTTAACAAACACAACCCGATCTGTTAAACTTTATTAAAATTTGTAAACGAAAAAGAAAATTATCCTGCTAACGCTTTGTTGTTGATCCCAACCATTTCCACGGCTGCTTGCGCAATACCTTCGGGATGAAAGCCGCATTCTGTATGTAATTCTAATTGCTCTCCGTGTTCAATAACTTTATCAGGCATTCCAAGTCGCCTTACTTGTGCTGTATAATTATTATCTGCCATAAATTCCAATACTGCACTTCCCATACCACCCATTATACAGCCGTCTTCAACAGTAATTACTTTATTGTACTTAGAAAAAACTTCGTGTAATAATTTTTCATCAACAGGTTTTACAAAACGCATATCGTAATGCGCTGCATTTATTCCCTGCGCTTCCAATTGTTTGCATGCATTAACTGCATAGTTACCAATATGTCCAATTGTTAAAATGGCTATATCTTGTCCGTCTTTTATTTTTCTTCCTTTGCCAATTTCAATTTTCTGAAATGGTTTTTTCCAGTCTGCCATTACTCCATTTCCTCTCGGATAGCGAATTGAAAATGGCGCATTAGTTTCTTCCAGCTGTGCAGTATACATCAGGTTCCTTAACTCTTCTTCATTCATTGGGGCTGATACGATCATATTGGGTATACATCTGAAATAAGCAAGATCATAGGCGCCATGATGTGTTGGCCCATCGGAACCAGCGAAGCCTCCTCTATCCAAACAAAACACAACATGTAAATTTTGCAATGCCACATCGTGTATCACCTGATCATATGCACGCTGCATGAATGTTGAATATATATTGCAGAAAGGAACCAACCCCTGCGTTGCCATTCCTGCAGAGAATGTAACGGCATGCTGCTCCGCGATACCTACATCAAAAGCCCTGTCAGGCATTGCCTTCATCATGATGTTCAGCGAACATCCAGTAGGCATTGCCGGAGTAACTCCAATTATTTTTTTATTTTTTTCAGCAAGCTCAACAATGGTTTGGCCAAATACGTCCTGGTATTTCGGAGGCTGCGGTTCTTTAGGTGCAATTTTTATTATCTCTCCCGTTTCCTTATTAAATAACCCAGGCGAATGCCATACCGTTTGATTTCCTTCTTCAGAAAATTTATATCCTTTACCTTTTACAGTTAAACAATGTAAAATTTTTGGGCCGGGAATATCTTTAAGATCATCTAATACTTGCCGTAAGCGATCTACATCGTGTCCATCAACCGGACCAAAATATCTGAACTTGAGCGATTCAAAAAGATTACTTTGTTTTAATAAAGTTGTCTTCACAGCATTCTCCACCTTGCTCGCTATCTCCTGCGCGTTAGGACCAAACTTGCTGATCTTTCCTAATAATTTCCAAATCTCGTCTTTTACTTTATTATATGTTTGGGATGTTGTAATATCTGTTAAATACTCTTTAAGTGCACCAACATTCGGATCGATGGACATGCAGTTATCATTGAGAATAACAAGCAGATCGGAATTTTCTGTCCCTGCATGGTTCAACGCCTCAAAAGCCATTCCGCCTGTCATGGCACCATCACCTATGATTGCAATTACTTTTCTTTTCTCATTTTTATAATGCGCCGCAACAGCCATTCCCAATGCTGCTGATATTGATGTGGATGAATGTCCTACACCAAAAGCATCATACTCACTTTCATTACGTTTCGGAAATCCACTTATGCCTTTATAAACGCGATTGGTGTCAAAATTCTCCCGGCGGCCAGTTAAGATCTTATGTCCGTATGCCTGGTGTCCAACGTCCCATACCAATTGATCTTCGGGAGTATTAAAAATATAATGAAGTGCTACCGTTAATTCAACAACACCAAGACTTGCACCGAAGTGCCCACCTTTTTGAGAAACAACATCAATAATATATTGTCTTAATTCATTACAAACCTGCTGGAGCTGCTCGGGCTTTAGTTTCCTGAGATCCGAGGGATAAACAATTTTATCTAATAATTCACCTGCTTTAAAAGGCATGAGGGGTATAGGAAATAGCATGCAATTTACGAATTTTTAACCTCAGGATAACGCAGATATCGTTGAATTATTGGGTGCAATGGCAGGTTTTCGTCCTTATTGGGTTTTGATCAGTTTTTTCGACACAAAGTGTCCACCAGTTAATTCAATACTCAAGTAATAAGAGCCCGGAATAAGTCCGTTGCAGGATACTTCTAATTCAAGAGAATTTACATTATTAAATTCTCCTACTTGTGCTCCTAATAAATTAAATAGATGAACTGCAATTATCTCTTTACCATATGAACGAATAGAGAAAGATTGACCCGCCGGCTGCGGGAAAACATTTATGTTCACACTCAAATTCGCTAGTTCAAAATTTTCCGTGATCTGCGAGTTTCTCCAGGTTTGTTTTTGACGTGTTGATGTACTGTCCAATCCCGTGGTATAATAAAACATATTGTTTACACTAAATGCCATGCCACCCTTTCTTGGAAAATCGGGGATCCCCGAATGGACAAAAATATTCTGTGTTGCAGGATCAAACTCTATTAACTCATTTGCAAATCTTCCCGAAGAATCTGCACCGCCAAACATACAACCCTTATTATACACAACTGCTGAGCTAACATAATTTCTTGCAGGTAAAGAAATTCCCGAAACAATTGTCCATGCATCTGAAGTATGATTATATGAATAGATATTATGATTGTATGAGCCGTTACCCAGGGCGCCAAAACATAAATATCCAACAGAATCAATTGCAAATGCACTGCCACGCCAGCAGCCAATGAGAGGTAAATTATTTTTTCTATTCCACGTATTTGATAAAATGCTGTATGCCCATACTTCATTAATGCCCTGGCTTATACTGTTTTTTCCGCCAACAACATATGCGGTATCACCAATGACAAAACAACCCGTACCCGAGCGACCCGAATCGGGAATAGCAAGCAATCCCAGCCATGAATTATTTACGGGATCATATCTCCAGAGATCTTTTAAAAAATTTCCATAACAATCTACTCCTCCAAAAAGATAACCATATCCGCCATGAGAGAATGAACAACTGTATTGCCTGTCTTTATTAGCAGGCAGATCATTCATAGTACCCCAGCTCTCCGATGCACCATAAAAAACCGCGCCGTTGCGTGTACATTGCCAGCCCACTTCTAAACCGGTAATACAATATGCGTTGTTACCAATTACAAACACAGTACCATCATCACGTCCTGTGCCTGGGAAATCTGGTTTCTGCTGCCAAGACTGCGAATAAACTAAAATGGGAAAAAGAGAAACAGAGATAAATAAATTTAACCTATTCATTATTTATTATTTTACCAATGAAATATTTCCTCTCTTTATAAATTCTTTGTTATTACTTACACAGGTTAACTTCAGGTAATATACATAT
>Ga0163151_10004022_pt1 | contig 20330 bp, 22 predicted proteins | sample OliLakLV19MP5IB2_FD_145596 | JGI IMG/M metagenome (GOLD analysis project Ga0163151, IMG submission 145596) | Freshwater microbial mat bacterial communities from Lake Vanda, McMurdo Dry Valleys, Antarctica - Oligotrophic Lake LV.19.MP5.IB-2 | ecosystem: Environmental > Aquatic > Freshwater >... | reverse complement strand
CCGACGAAGCTGCAACAAAACTCATCTATCTCGTCTTGCACAAATTCTCCAAAGACTGGAAAATGCCGTCACGCGAATGGTATCAAGCCAGAGCGCAATTCGCCGTCATGTTCGGTGATCGAATGAAGGCCGCCTAACTCAAATGTGCAACCGACCCGCCACACAAAATTCCTGACAGTCCCGTTCCCACAACCCGCGCTCTTCGTCGAGACGGTCATGCTCCGCGCCCTTGAAATCTCCGCGCGAGACAACGCCAAGAATCTTTCCGTCCTTGACGACCGGAATGTGGCGAAACCCGCCCTCCCACATCGCGCGCAGCGCATCGATGGCGGTCTTATCGGGTGCCATAGTGTCTGGTGCTTCGGTCATGACCTCTCCGAGCTGCGTGTCTGCCCCGCTTTTTGCTGCCGCAAGCACGCGGTAGACTGCATCCCGGCCCGTGAATATCCCAACGAGCTGGTTGCGATTGTCGGTCACGAGCACCGAACCGACATGGTGCTCGCACATTTTCTGGCAGGCTTCCTTGACAGTTGCCGAACGCGGCAGCATCAGCGGATGCTGGTTGAAAATGATGTCGGAAAGTTGCCTCATGTTTGCCTCCGATTGAGTTTGGCAACGATTGTTGCCTGACAGTCCCTTTTTTCATTGATCTCAATCAAGCTTTGCGTTGCTTGTGCCGTGATCGCAAGCGGAAGGTGATTTCTGGGCGGTTGCCGCGCTGATGTGAAATTTGTCTGCGATCTCGGCGAGGACATTCCAGTCGGTGAGCTCAAGTTCCTGCGACGAGCCGACACTTACGCCTTTTTCCCAGGCAATCAAGCGCATCACCCAGCGCTTGAAAAAATCGTACTCAGTGAACCGGAATGCACCTGCGACGTGATGCACCACCGCCGATGTCCATCCCGTTTCTTGCTTGAAGCGTTCGGCGCACGCTGCGGTGCTCGTCAAGTCGTCAGGATCGCGGCTGGCTGCAGACAGTGAAACGGAAAGAAAGAGCGCCGGCATCTGGCACAAACGTTGATGATGCGTCCGCGCAAACCCGACTAAGGGTTTCTGATAGATACCCGCATGAAGCGACGCAGCAAGGATCGCGGCTTCGTACTCGTTCGGGCGCAAATCCCACGGCGCCTCCGCCGCCTCGACCAACGTGACCTGGTCGCCCAGTTTCCGTAGCCGGATAGCGACAAAATCGGCAATTTTGCGTGTCTGACCTTCAGTCGTACCGTAAACAATGAGTGCTTTCATCGCGCTGCCCGCTTTGCCATTGAGTCTTGGCAAGCTTCCATCGCTTTCGGCCAAATGATTTGATCCACGTCATGCCCATCATTGAGAGCTATGAATCGAAATGGACCGCGGTCAGCGCGCTGGCTCGCAGTCGAACGACATCGCACTCGCCATGTTTTGCTTGCTCTACAATGTGCCGGGCGATTGTCTTAAGTATCCAATCTTTCATTACCCAGTGATCGTTGCCCTGGCGTGCTGCGACGGCTTCTACCGCATCGTCGTAGGCGTCGTGTATTGTGCGCAAAAGTGCGGGCGGAAGCATGTTGAATGAAGTGACGGAGCTGGTGTTTGGCATGGGCTACTCCTTGCTGACAATTGCAGCACCTGGCCGTCTGTAGTGTGTCCGGCAGCCGACGGAAGGAAGGATGAACAGGCGCATAACAGGTCGAGATTGGCTCGGCATTGATACAAATCAAACGATTTGCCGGCGAGGATCACACGTGCACCGTTCCTGCGCCTAAACGCGGGTCAAATCCGCCAGAAATGTGAGACCGCTTCGACCGTTCGTCGCACATTGATACGCGTCAATGGATTATCTTGGCCGCAGGTGTAGGTGTTTTCAAAAGACCTTCTGTTGCGGAGCGATTATGAGCGACATCATTCCACTGCCTCTACAGGAACTTGCCTGCATTATTGAGAAGGCGCGGGTATTGGACATGCTGGCCAATGCCGGCGGCCTGGATGCCAGCACCGTTGTTGATGGCGAGGAGCTGGCTGCACTGCTGAGTGGCCTAAGCGACGATGAGTTGACGAATGTGTTGGCACTGGTGTGGGTGGGGCGGGGAACTTTTGATCGCGACAGCTGGCAAGATGCGATTTACAGGGCGGAAGAAATGAAAAACAAACGCATTGTGCGCTACCTGGTTGACTCCCCGATGTTGGGTTTCTTTCTTGAGGAGGGGCTCGCGGAATTAGGTGTCACCGTGCCGCTGCCGCAAGAAGAGCCGGCGCGCTGAATCATGGTCATCGCGCACTCGAAGTTCATTGACCGTCGTGACGCCGGCCGGTCTTTGATCCCGCTGCTATTGAAATGGAGCGGCAAATCCGCAATCGTGTATGCTTTGCCCCGCGGCGGCGTGCCGGTCGCGGCCGAGATTGCCACTGCATTGTCCTTGCCGCTCGACGTACTTTATGTACGCAAAATTTCAGCGCCGCTTGAGCCCGAGTTGGCGATCGGTGCCATTGTCGATGGTGGCGACCCCGACATCGTCCTCAATGAGGATTTGGTACGCAGGCTGGGCATCGCTCAAGCCGTCCTTGCTGAACTGATCGAGCGCGAACTCGAGGAAATTGAGCGCAGCAAGGCAAGTTATGGCAAGGCGTTTTCCTCGCCCCTGACGCCAACCGGCCGTCCAGCGATCATAGTCGACGACGGCATGGCGACCGGTGCCACGGTGCGAGCTGCTGTCAAGGCGCTTCGGCGGCGCGGCGCCACGCAGGTGATCGTGGCGGTGCCGGTTGCGCCGCCCGACGCGGTGGCGGTGCTCGAAGCGGCAGGAGCCGAAGTCGTTTGCCCGCATGTATGTGAGCCGTTTCTCGGCGTTGGCTCCTACTACGGCGATTTCCGGCAGCTGACTGACCGGGAAGTCGTTGCCAGCATCGACGCATTTCGCAGTGGGGCCACTCGCGTTCAAAGACGTCCAGGGTAGCAAGCGACCCAGACATGAGCGGCAAGCGGATTACAGATTGCGGGAGATCAGCATGGAAGTGCCGGTTCAAGTCGTACTGAAGAGGGTGCCTCAGGCCGAAGTCGTGCGCGAGGAAGTCAACAGGGCGGCCGGTGTGCTCGAGCGGTTCCACCCGCGCGTCACCTCATGCCGCGACAGCGGCGCGAACCCCGGCATGCGCCATCGCCAAGGGGCGCTCTTCGATGTGCTCGTCGTCCTCCAGGCGCCGGGTCACGGCGAAGTCGTGGTCAGCCGTTGCGCCGCGCGGTAGCGCTGCTTGGGCTCGTCGTCCTCACCGGTTATGTCACGTCGGTCATTTTCTATGAGAGCGCCTTCATTTCGGTCTGGCGTTTCTTTGCCGCTGCGGCGAGCGTCGTCATCATTATCCTTGTAGCACGGCCAAGCCCCGATCAATGGGTCGATGGAGCAACAGCGTCGAGTCTGGCCGTAAATTCGGCGTATTGCGCCTTCGACATGATGCTCTCACCGCTGACGCGCAACCGGGCGGGTGCGGGCGGCAAATCAAACGCGAGGGAGCGGATGTTGATTGTCACGCCGCGGAATTCCGGCGGAAGCTGTTTGCTCAGGTCGATCATGTGCTTCTGAAAGACATCGACTCCAACCATTGAATAGACCGCATCGCTGACCAGCTGGTAGGCGCCGACGATCTTGCAAGGCGGATTGGCCGCGCCTCGAACATCCACCGTGATGATGGAGCGGGCGGCCAATAAGGCGATCCTGGCTGCGCAATCGACGTCAGCCGGCAGCTCGAGAGGGAGCGTGCCCGCGCAGACAAGCCTCACAAACCGGAAGCGAAGGTCGTATCTGAGGGTCGTAGCACCGGTCAATTTCGCCGCAGCGTTAAGGATTTTTATGGCATCGCCGCAAGGGGGCGCGCGGTCGAGCGCCTTGGCAGATAACGACTTTATGTTTTTGAGCGTCGATGTCAGGTCGATGAGGGCGTTCAGCGTGACTACATGCAAACCTTGCGCGTTGGCTCTGGCCTGCCAAGTGATCGACGCGGGAAGCTCAAGCGTTGCGGAGCCGAGTTTTGGCCGTGCGACGAAGGCTTTTGTGCCGTCGGCATGAGAGGCAGAGCTTAGAATCAAACTCAAGAAAACAAGGGCGGTTCGCCCGGCGCCCGCGGACGGCTGAATCGTCATGGTCGACTCCTCTGCTGGCAACAGGCTAAGCGGAAAGTGCGGCGGATTCTTGACGACGATCAGGACTCGCGATGCGGCAGTGGCTAATTTGCGTCCAGTTCGATATTTTGTGCGTGCAGGACAAGACCAAGGGACGAAAAAATTTGGCTGGCGATCCATACGAAGTGCTGGGCGTCGCCAAGACGGCCCCGGCTGCCGATATCAAAAAGGCGTACCGCAAGCTGGTGAAACAGCTGCACCCGGACTTGCACCCAGGCGATAGCAAGGCGGCCGACCGCTTCAAGGACGTGGCGTCGGCTTACGACATTGTCGGCGACGAGGCCAAACGTACTAAATTCGACAAGGGCGAGATCGACGCCGCTGGCCAGGAACGGCCGGAGCCTCGTTTCTATCGCGAATACGCCAATCAGGGTGGCGCGCGGCACTATCAATCGAACGCGGGCTTCGAAGATTTGGGCGACGCGTCGGATTTATTTTCCGATTTGTTCGGCCATGCTTCTGCCGCCGGCGCGAATTTGCGCGGGCGCAATGTGCATTACCGCCTGGAGGTCGATTTCCTGACGGCGGCACTCGGCGGGCAGCAACGCATCACCTTGCCCGACGGCAAGCAGCTCGGTGTGACAATTCCGCAGGGCGTGACCGACGGACAGACGTTGCGGCTGAAAGGACTTGGGCATCCCGGGCGTGGGTCCGGACCCGTGGGCGATGCCTTGATCGAGATCCATGTGCGGCCGCATGCAGCGTTCGAGCGCCAGGGCGACGATGTGGCGAGTGAACTTCTCATCACCATCGACGAGGCTATTCTGGGAGCGAAGGTAGAGGTCCCGGCGATTTCAGGCCGCGTCATGGTGACGATCCCCAAAGGTGCGTCGAGCGGGCAAACGCTACGCCTCAAAGGTAAAGGATTGAAAGGCAAGCGCGGCGGCGTTGGCGATCAGCTGATCCGGCTACGGATCGTGATGCCGAAGGTGATCGACGACGAGCTTGAGACATTTATGAACGGCTGGCGCGAGCGCCATGCCTACAACCCGCGCGCGGAGTGAACGGCCATGGCCATCAACGAGGAAGATCTGGTTCGCGAAGTGAGCGTTCTGTCGGTCCAGCGGCTGCATAAGTGGATTCGCCTGGGCTGGGTCAAGCCGGAGCGGCACGAGGGCGCCGCCCTGTTTCACGAGGTCGACGTTGCGCGCGTGCGGCTACTGTGCAACCTGGAACATGACTTGGAATTCGATGAAGACACAGTACCGCTTTTACTGTCACTGCTCGATCAGATTCACGGACTTCGCAATGAATTGCGAAGCATGGCTGCGGCGATCAACGAGCAGCCGCCCGCCGTGCGCGAGCGGATTGCGAATGCCTATCGCCGTATCGCGGAGAGTTGAGCCCCCGCTACGCCGCCTTGCGCCATTGGCTGAGGCAGTCGTCTGTCGTTTCGCCGTCAGCGAGACTCTTCAGCGCCTCGCGATTGGCGAGTTTGATCTGGCGCCAGCCGCGTAAACTGATGATGCGCGCGGTCTTCAGTTCGGTCAACGAACGGCTGACCGTTTCGACTGAAAGGCAGAGGAAGTCGGCGATGTCACTCCGGCGCACCGGCAGCTGGATATTTATCGCATCGAGCGACTTGCGTTCGTTGCGCTCGGCCAACGCAAGCAAGAACGCGGCGATGCGGCCGGTGGCACTCAGCCGGCCGATGGTCAGAAAATGACCGCGCGCGGCTGAGATTTCTCGCGACAATATTTCAAAAATCTCATCAACAACAGTCGCGTCTTCCCGCGCCTGCCGCCAGAGCGCGATCGATGACACAGAGCGAATGCGGGTCGGGGCAATCGTTTGAGCGTCATAGGTGTAGAGGGGCGATAACTCCAGGCCGACATAGTCGCCGGGGAAGGCGAAGTTCACGATCTGGCGAAAGCCATCATTCAGGATCTTGTAGATCAGAACCGCGCCACTCTCGATTTTGTAGACATTCGACTTTTTGTCACCCTCGGCAAAGAGCGGCTCTTTGGCCTTCAACTGGCGCACGGGGGCTTGCGCAAAACAGTCGTCGAGCGCACAGCGGAGTCGGCGCGGCGCGATTCTGCTGTGGGTGGAGGTCCAGGCGCTGGCGGGTTCGGCGTGGTGGGCGCTCGTTAACATTGTCTTTTCCTCAGCTAAGTCATTGGGTGTTGACGCAGCTGAAGAAATCAGGCCGGTGCGACCGGCGCTTGTCTTGATTGTGACGAAATGTAAGAAAGTGAAACGGACTATGTCGCAGAAGGACTGCAAAGGCGGGACATTCTGACTGAAGAACGTGGCACAAAACCTAGGACCCTGCGGGATCCGGTGCGGGTCCTCATCGTTGACGATGAGCCGGAGATTCGTACACTTTTGCGGGAGTATTTCGAGCTGGAGGGGTATCGCGTCAGCGAGGCCGGGGATGGCACGGAGCTGCGTGCGCACATCGAGAAGCAGCCGGTCAATCTCATCACGCTCGACGTCAATCTGCCCGGCGAAGACGGGTTTGCTCTGGCCCGCGAGGTTCGGACAAAGCGCAACGTGCCCATCATCATGATCACCGGCAAGCAAGACCCGATCGACCGTGTGGTCGGCCTGGAACTTGGAGCCGACGATTACATCACCAAGCCGTTTCACCTGCGTGAAGTCCTGGCCCGGGTTCGGGCCGTTTTGCGGCGCTATCAGCCGGACAATCGCCAGGCCGCCGCGCTCGCCGGGCAGCACAAGGAAGCGTGTTATCGCTTCGAGGGCTTCGAGCTTCATCCGCACCTGCGGGAGCTGAAGAACGCGAACGGCCAGGTTATCGAGTTGACGACTGCCGAATTCAATCTGCTCGAGATGTTTGTCGCGCGCCCGGCCCGCGTCATGTCGCGCGACAACATTATGGATTTGCTCAAAGGCCACGACTGGTCGCCGCTTGACCGCTCGATCGACACGCAGATCGCGCGCCTGCGCAAGAAGATCGAACTGGAACCCGATCATCCAAAACTGATCAAGACCGTGCGCGCCATCGGTTACGTGTTCGCCGTCGAGGTGCTAAAGGTCTAATCGGGGTAAGGAATAACCCGCGAATCGGTTGGAGACGAACAACGAGCGAACCGTCCAAAATTTCGATGATCGAACTGACTGTGCAGGAAGTGGCGCAGCTGTTCGAGTCGCTCGACCCCTATCCGTTCCGCGACCGCGATCTCGACAAGGATGCGGAGGAATTCATCGTCGGCTGGGCACGCGAGTTGCCGGGCGATCACGCACTAAGCATCGTCGTTCATCTGCCCGAGGTTCAGGCGCAATCGCATGCGGCGCTCGAAACGGCCGGCGGTATGAACCGGTTCTTTTCCCATCGCGCCGAGGCGATTTCGCGCGATCTACGCGAGTTGTTTCGCGTGGGGCGCATGTCGCTTGCCATCGGCGTGAGCGTGCTTGTCGCCTGCGTCGTTGCGGCGCAATACGCCGAAACCATGATCGGTAGCGCGCCGCTGGGGCGCATCGTGCAGGAGAGCCTGATCATCATGGGTTGGGTCGCGAACTGGAAGCCGCTCGAAATATTCCTCTACGACTGGTGGCCGCTCGCACGGCGCCGCAATCTTTACCGGCGCCTTGCGGCCGCCAAGATCGATTTGAAACCGTTGTCGTCGGCAGCAGGCTGAAGGAGCGCAATCACATGTCGGATGTTAAACGCTGGCGTGAGGAGATTGCTTCGGCATGGCTTTATCGCGAGGTCGCGGACGCCGAAAGTGATCGGAAGGTAGGCCAATTGTTTCGCGACTTGGCGGTTGCCGCCGAGCGCCAGGCAGGCATCATCGCACAGTCCTTGGCGCAAAAGCCGCCCTTGTTTCGTCCCGATCCCAGATCGCGCCTAGTCGCGGCGATCGTGCGCGTGCTGTCGCCGCGCCGGTGCAGGGCGATCCTGGCGGCGTCCAAGATTCGGGGGCTGTCCGTCTACGACAGTGCCGTTCCCGTTGGGCACGTAATGCCGAAGGATGTGCACGACGTCGGGGGACGCCATCGCGGCGGCGGGCGAGTTCGTGTCGATGCTGTCGCAGCGTGAGATGTTCGAATACCAGATCGGTCAAGAGCGCGACGAATTGGAACGCTACCCGGCGGAAGAAGCCGAGGAGCTTGCTTTGATTTATGCGGCGCGTGGCGTGCCGCTGGCGGAGGCGCGCACGATCACGACGAGGCTGGTCGCTAATCCCCAGCAGGCGCTCAACACGTTGGCGCGCGAAGAGTTGGGTCTGAATCCCGATGATCTCGGTTCACCATGGATTGCGGCGAGCTCGTCATTCGTCGCGTTTGCGCTGGGAGCGATCCTGCCGTTGGCACCGTTTCTGCTCGGCGCGGGGACGCAGGCGGTGGCTATCGCCGCGACGCTGTCCGGTTGCGCGTTGTTCGGGGTCGGCGCGGCGCTCAGCCTGTTCTCGGGACGCAATGCGTTGTGGGGTGGCTTGCGCATGCTGCTGATAGGCGGCATAGCAGGTGCTGCAACATTCGGGATCGGGGCGGCGTTAGGCGTGAGCGCGGCCTAAGCGCTCAGAGCGCATTACGCGCGTCACCCAGTTAGGAGCTTTGATCGCATCCTTGCGGGCACGAGACGGACGAACAAAGTTAGATCGAAGTCAGGGTTGATACTGATGCTTTGCATTACCCAAACCGTAGTATACTGGCGCCTTTCGGTGTTTGCGCGGCGTTTGCCTCGCCGACATCGCTGATCGAATTGCCTCAAATGGAGTTGCGAAGAGGGACACGATGACATTCGACCCCGGCATTGCCGATCTGCTCGCCGTGCTGTCGGGCGCCATGGTTGGGCTCACGCTTGCGGTGGTCGGCGGCGGCGGGTCGATCCTTGCCGTGCCGTTGTTGCTGTATGTCGTCGGCGTCGCAAACCCGCATGTGGCGATTGGCACCGGCGCCTTGGCCGTCTCTGTCAACGCCTTCGCCAATCTGATCGCCCATTCGCGCGCGGGCAACGTGAAATGGCCGTGCGCGGTGGTTTTCGGCGGTTCCGGCGTGGCTGGCGCGTTCATCGGCTCCATACTGGGCAAGCTCGTCGACGGCCAGCAGCTCTTGTTCCTATTCGGCCTGGTCATGGTCGCGGTCGCGCTTGCAATGTTTTGGCCGCGCAAAACCGAAGGCGATCCCAACGTGCGCATCACGCCGGCGATTGCGGTCAGGCTCGTGGCCATCGGATTGCTGACCGGGTTGCTTGCCGGATTTTTCGGAATTGGCGGTGGGTTTCTTATTGTGCCCGGCATCATGGTGGGCAGCGGCATGGCTATGCTGAACGCGGTCGGCTCGTCCCTGTTCTCCGTTGGCGCGTTCGGCTTGACGACCGCGGTATCCTATGCCGCCGATGGGCTTGTCGACTGGCGGATCGCCGGCGAATTCATTCTAGGCGGTCTTGGCGGCGGAATGGCCGGACTTGGCTTGGCGACGCAACTTTCCGCGCGCAAGGGGCTGTTGAATCGAGTCTTCGCGGGAATTGTTCTCGCGGTCGCGGCTTACATCATATGGCGCAGCTTCCCGATTTGATCGGCCTTGCGGCTGTGAACTACGACAGCGCCTCACGCACGGCGCGCGCCAGTTCGGCGATCGCGTAAGGTTTGCGCAGGAGTTCCACATCCACCGGATCGGCGTCGCCGCTCTTCGCGATCTCACCGGTAAATCCGGAGGTGAGCAGCACCTTGATCGACGGCTTGTTGGCGCGCACCCAGCGCGCGAGATCGAAGCCCGACATGCCGCCCGGCATGATCACGTCGGAAAACACGAGATCGAAATCATCACGCCGCTCGAGGATCGCAATCGCCGCCGGTGCATTTGCCGCGGCGACGACGCGGTAGCCCAGCGTGTCGAGGCGTTTGATTGTCACGTCGCGCACGTCTGCATTGTCTTCCACCACAAGCACGGTTTCGCCGGCGGCGCCCTCTTCAATTGGCGATTGGGGCTCATGCGCGTGTGCTATTCTTGAACCGTCTGCGCGTGGCAGATAGAGGCGCACGGACGTGCCTTTGCCCACTTCGCTGTAAATCGTCAGATGGCCGCCCGACTGCTTGGCAAAACCATATATCGTGCTGAGGCCGAGGCCCGTGCCGCGCCCGGGCTTGGTGGTGTAGAACGGCTCGAAAACGCGCGCCAGAACCTCCGGCGGCATGCCGGTTCCCGTGTCGCTGATCGAGAGCATGACATAGTCGCCGGGCCGTAGCCCCGTTTCGCCCACGACATCGTCCGGCCCTAAAGACTTGTTCGTCGTCATGATGACTAGTTTTCCGCCGCCGGGCATGGCATCGCGTGCGTTGATCGCGATGTTCAGGATCGCATTCTCGACCTCACTGACGTCGGCGAGCGCGGGCCGCAGATCGGCGGCGAACGACGCCTGAATCTCGATGGCGTCGCCCAATGTTCGCTTCAACACGTCGGTCATGCTTCGCGTGATCTCGTTCAAATCAAGATCGATCGGCTGTAACCGTTGTCTTCCTCCGATGGTCAGCAGGCGGCCGACGAGCCGCGCGCCCATACTGGCCGCTTGACCGGCGCGACGTATCAGGTCGCGCGCCTTGTCGTCCAGTTGCCGAAGCCCCAACAGTTCGAGGTTGCCTGTAATCACGGTCAAGAGGTTGTTGAAGTCGTGCGCCATCCCTCCGGCGAGCTCGCCGACAGCCTGGAGTTTTTGCGAGCGCACGAGGGCGGCTTGCGCTTCCTCGCGCCGTTCGATTTCATTCCGTAGGGCCGCCGTTCGTTCCTCGACGCGTGCTTCCAGCGCCTGCTCGATTGCCTTGCGGTCGGTGATGTCGTAGAGGACCCCGGTTGTCCGGAAGGCGAGGCGCTGCGCATCCAGCTCGCAGAATCCATGTGCTGCGATCCAACGGACGCGGTCGCCGGAAAGAGGGACTCGGAGTTCGAGGTCGTAGTCGCCTCCGTCCTGGCGTGCTCTGGCAAGTCTGGCGCGAACTGTTTCGCGGTCGTTTCGATGGGCGCAGTCAATAAGGAACTCTGCCGGTGACTCTGCCTGCGTCATCGGCAGTCCCAGCAATCGCAATGCGGTTTCATCGTATTGTCCGATGCCCGATGTCTCGTCGATCTGGAATACGCCCATCTGTCCGGCAGACAAAGCCAACCGCAATCGCTGCTCGCGCTCACGAAGCAATTGGTCGGCTTTGACCCGCAAGCTGATGTCACGCAGGATCGCGGTGTAGGTTAGCCCCTCGCTCGCGGACGCCTTTGAAATTGAGACTTCCGCCGGAAACTCCGAGCCGTCCTTGCGGCGGCCCGCGACAGTGCCGCGTTCGCCCATGCGGCGCGATTGCACATGGGACGCGCCAAACTGGCGCACGAGTTCTTCGTGGGCGTGAGCCGATTTCGGCGGCAGCAGCTTTTTCAGGTTTGAACCGATGACTTCGGCTGCCGTATAACCGAAGATCCTCTCGGCGCCGCGATTGAACAATGTGATGGTCTGGTTCTCGTCGATTGAAATGATGGCATCGTCCGCGGTATCGAGAATGCGGACGAGCCGTGCATTGGCATCTTGGGCGGCCAAAAGCGGTGCACCGGCGAGTTCGTCTGTGGAGGCGTCGGCTGTCATGGGCCCAGTCTAGCCGCCCGCCGGTGGCCTGTCGCGGCCCGGCTACTTCTTGGCGCTGTTTGTCAACAACCGTTCGAGACCGGGTGTTTCGTCAGGTCTTTGTTGACCTCGGCGATGATCTTGCGCAGCAGCGAGTCCGAGAACGAGTGACGCGGCTCGGCCAGCGTCCTGGGCGGCGCCACGACCACGAGCGCGCTGATGTCACCCGCGTCATCGCGGGCGCAGAGTGTGGATGCCACGCCCTGGGCGAAGCGGTGTTCGGCGATCTCGTGCCAATCGGTCTGCTCTATGCTGCTGCGTCGGCTGCTGAAATGTTCGACGGAGCGCCCGGGCCGGTCGCTACCGATCTACGACGTGGCGGGGTTTGCTTGGTCAATGAACACCGTGGTCGCCTGCAAATTGGGGAACGTCTCGTCGCCTTCGTTGCGCAGAACAAGCGCCTTGCGCCCATCGCCGACGAGGACCCAAGCATGATGGGGAAGGGAAACATTTGTCATGGCCGGGGCTCTGCAGTTTTCGACCGGATTTCTCTCACATGAGCAAGCTATAGCCAGCAACGGCGGAAAAACATTGATCCGGCGCAAGGCAAGGCCATCTGCACGGCGTATCCTCGGGCGAAATGTTGACGAGGTTCGTTATGTCCTACCGCAAGATTCTCGTGCCGGTCTCCGGTTCGCTGAACGACAAATCCGCCATCCAGTCTGGTTTCACACTCGGCCGCCAATTCGGCGCCCATGTCGAAGTGCTGTTTGTGCGCTTTCACCCCGCGCGGGCGGGCGCCTACGGGTACATCGGCGCGGATGTGAGTGGTTATGCCGCGCAGTATATGATCGATGCCGCGATCAAGGCCGCCGACGAGGCGCAAAAATTAGCCTTGGACTCGTTCAACATGGCGGTGGAAAAATATGGCATCGAACTCAAAGACAAGTCCGGCGCACGCACGGACGCGACGACGCAGCTGAAGATCGTGCAGGGTGACTTTTCCAGTGAGATCGAGCGCGAAAGCCGCTTGTGCGATCTGATCGTGTTCGGCGCTATAATCGACGAGGCGGACAACGGGAGTGTTCGCGAGGGATATGAGGCGGCGCTTTTGAGCGGCGCGCGTCCAGTTCTCTTTGTGCCGAGGGCGGCGGCCGAAAGTTTCGGCCAACGCATCGCTATCGCTTATGACGGCAGTGCGGCAGCGGCGCATGCGGTGACGGCAGCGCTGCCGTTCCTCACTTGCGCCAAAGGCGTGCACAGTTTCGAGATCACGGCCGCGACAGGGCGATCAGAAGTGCTCGCCGATCTGCGCGAGTATCTGGCGCTGCGCGGCATCAGCGTGGTCGAGCACGTCGTCGATCCTGGGTCGAAGCCTGCGGGCGAAGCATTGGCGCTCGCGGTCCAGGCGCAGCATTGCGATCTGCTGGTGCTCGGCGGCTACGGCCACAGCCGCATTCGCGAGTTCGTGTTTGGCGGCGTTACGCGACACATTTTGCATGACAGCCCCGCCTTTGCCGTCTTGATGACGCATTAACGCATTGCGCCCTTTTCAGTTGCCTTATGCGGGGGCGTTCCTGATCCGGATCAATTGAATGCCATGTGCCACCTTTCAAATACAACCCGGATCAAGAGGGCGCGTGCGCTTATGACAATACAACTGCAGTTTCTTGGGGCGGCCGGAACGGTCACCGGCTCCAAATACTTGCTGCGTGCGGGCACTCATCAGATACTCGTCGATTGCGGACTGTTCCAGGGTTTCAAGCCGCTGCGGCTGCGGAACTGGGCCGATCCGCCGTTCGATCCTGCTGCGATCTCTGCAGTGGTTTTGACGCACGCCCATATCGACCATTCGGGCTATCTGCCCCTGTTGTTCAAGAAAGGGTTTCGCGGCGGCATTTACAGCAGTGAAGCAACGTTGGAACTCTGCCGCATTTTACTTCCCGACAGCGCGCGGCTTGCGGAAGAAGACGCCGAGCGCGCCAACCGGCGTGCTTATTCGAAGCACAAGCCCGCCCTGCCGCTCTACACAGAACGCGATGCGAAGGCGGCGCTTGAGCTTTTCGTAACTGTGCCGTTCGGTCATGACTTTGAACCAGTACCGCCGCTCAAGGCGCGCTTCGCGCACGCTGGGCATATTCTCGGCGCATCGACCGTGCGCGTTTCCGATGGACGCGTGACGATTGTCTTCAGCGGCGATCTTGGCCGTTCGCAGGACACAGTCATGCGCCCGCCAGAACCCGTTGCGCGCGCGGACTATCTGGTTGTCGAGTCAACCTACGGCAACCGGAGGCACGAGCCAGCCGATCCGGACTTGCAGTTGGCGCAGATCGTTTCGCGCACGATCACGCGCGGTGGTACGGTGATCATTCCGGCTTTCGCAGTAGGGCGCACGCAAGCGTTGCTTTTGTCAATCGCGCGGCTGAAGGCGAAGAAAAAGATTCCCGCAGGCCTTCCCGTCTATCTCAACAGTCCGATGGCCGAAGATACGACGGCCGTCTACCACCGCTTCCGCTCGGAGCACCGTCTCAGCGAGAAGGACTGCGATGCGATGTTTCGAGCCGCTAAAATCGTCAACTCGATCGAAGAGTCGAAAGGGCTCAACCTTTCGCACGACCCGAAAGTCATTATCGCCGGCAGCGGCATGGCAACGGGCGGGCGCGTCGTGCACCACATCGCTGCCTTCGGGCCGCGGCCGGAAAACACGATTGTCTTCGCAGGGTTCCAAGCTGGCGGTACGCGCGGCGCGGCGATGTTAGCCGGCGCCAAAGACGTCAAGATCCACGGTGTCTATGTGCCCATTCGCGCCGAGGTCGCTGCTCTCGGCAATCTGTCGGCGCACGCCGACGCAGACGAAATCATGACCTGGCTCAAGGCGTTTGAGAAACCGCCGCGCCGCACGTTTGTGACACATGGCGAGCCTGCCGCTGCCGACGCCTTGCGCCTGCGCATTCAAGACGAGCTGGGCTGGAACGTGCATGTGCCCGACCACTTGGAAGCGGTGGAGTTGGAGTGGCACGGCGGCACCCCGATTTGAAATGGGTGAGCGCCACGCAAGTATTGATTTGGCGCAACGCAGGCGTCTGGCCACTAATTCAATGTCAGCACTTTCCCGGTCCGTGTGATGTGTGCGGCTCCCCCTAAAGGGGCCGTACATCACACGCGAGTTTGGCGGAACGTGTGAGCACGCGTGTTCTGTGTGAAAGTTTATGGCTGCCAAATCCAGGTGTCGCTTGAGCATTCATTCTCAACAACGGTGTGAAAGTTTGAATAATTGTGTAGACGGTTCAGTCATTGGCTGACGCCAGTGACGTGGGTCGTATTGGGATCACGTTCGTTTTATCGGTCTGCTCCAGAATCAATTTCAGGGTCGCAGCCAGCGTGTCAAGTGCATGACGCTTTTCGACTTGGTGCTCGTGGCGGTCGTAGACACCTGCTACGCCTGTGATGACATGCCCCAAGACGCGCTCCGAAATGCCGGGACGGACAACTGCCCTTTGCATCAAGGTTTTTGGCGGTGCGTCTCAGATCGTGCTGTCGCCAAGGCTTCAACAGCAGGGCTACAGCCGTCGCCATCGTTGCGCCTGAATTGTCTTCGATCTGATCGAGCAGCTCGTTTACGTCCGCGCGGGTGATTGTCGAAATCTGGCGGCTGCCCCAGGCCGCAACGACATGTCGAGTGTGGATTCGCTCGGTTTCCGGCCACGACCGGTTGTTGCGCTCGGCGTATCGTTCGACAAGATCCCATCTGGGCTCACCAACTTCATTTTTCATCCTTTCTGTTTCAGCCGCTTGTCTTTTGCACTGTTTGGCGGGCGGCCGGTGGGGAGGGGGGAGGCGCGGCGCTTGGCGGCTTTGGCTATCTGGCGCTTGAAGCGATCGTCCCCCAGGGCCCAGCCGCCGTTTGTTGCCGATCTCAAGGCGTCGATGAAGTCCTCGTCAAGTTTGTTGCGAAAGAGCGCGCGATAGGATTTCTGCCGTTCGGCCAGGCTGCGTCCGAGGGCGCGAAAATTTGGGTGATCGCTGATGAGCGGATCGGGCGCGCCGAGGGCATGGGCGCGATAACTCGACCAGGGATAGTCACGCGGATGGGCCGCCACGCGGGCGCGCACGGGGTTCAGTTCGATATACCGGCAGCACATGAGGAAATAGTCATTACTGTCGATGGGCGCCGCACGATAGCGTCCTTCCCACATCGTGCCGGTGCGCTTGTGGCTGAAGTTCACATAGCGCACATATCGCCGCCCGAGCGACTGCATCGTACGCGGCAGACTGTCCGCGCGCTCAGGTGTGACCAGCATATGCACGTGGTTGGCCATCAGCACATAAGCGTGGACCCGCGTGCCGTTCTCGCCTGCGGCGTCAATGAGCCAATCGCGATAGTGCTCGTAATCGGCGTCAGTGAAGAAGACGGCCCTCCTGTCGATGCCACGCTGAATAACGTGCTGGGGTTGATCCTTGATGAAATAGCGGCCAAGCCGTGCCATGAGGGGGCCTCGCAATCGGATGAACCTCACCCTAGACGCAAGCATCGAACAAGTCTCCTCTGACCCCAGTATTTCCGCCTAAATGCCGATTGCCGCGCCGCACCACTTCCCTCCAAATAAGAAAACCGCCAGAAAAGCAGAAAGACAAACGGCAGTTAACTCCGCTCTGACTCCAAAAAGCCCGGTCGGAGGGTTCTCCGCCGCAGCGGATTCAGTGCTGCCAAATCGACTTGGCGATGTGTGTTGCCACGACCAGTGCGCCGACATGGCTTAAATGATCGTCATCGATATAGAGAGGTTTAGCGCCATCTGAAATGCGGCAGGCAGAGGTGTCGCAGAACAACTCGTGTGGGTAGATGGCAATAGCGTGCGTCCGAGTTACGGTCGCAGCTATCGCTGCCAGCGATTGACGCTGGCGAACATCAAATTTCGCCCGGGATGTGACGGGAAATGCGTTGCCGAGCCAAAGATTGCGGACGAGCGCGTTGGGAACGTCAAAGTCTATTTCGGGCACGGGGCCCACGATGACAACTCTTGCTCCTGTCGCCTCAATTTGCCTTACCGTTGCGAGTAATGAAGCTTGTAGCGTTGTACGTTGTCGCTGCGTAGGACCAGTGAAAATAAGGCGTGGCGCCTCACCATCGCCCGGCGCACGTACTTCTGAGCCAAGAGTCGCCCAACGCGCGATTAGGAAGACGAAGCGGGGGCGAGTGCGGGCGATCTCGGCCAAAATCAACTTGTTGAAGTTTGGGCAATCGGCAAAACCTTTGCCCGTAATGTAAGTGTCAAACAATGGCGCGCAGCCGGGCTTGCCGACCGTAATCCCGCCTTTAGCACCCGCGTGCAACAATTCGTTTGCGAGTTCGTCAGCCATTGCGCTAGCATGCGAATCGCCGATCAGGATAAAATCGGTCTGATCTTCCGCTCCCCAGCGACAGCTGGAAACGCGCGCAATTCCGGCATTGTGCCACTGCCCATCCGCGATACAGGGCCGCCTGGTTTTTTCTGACCTCTCAAAGTTTGCGATGGCAATCCTTGCGGAGTCATTCAGCCGTCCAGGCAGACCCCCTGTCACGATCAGTATCGCGAAGAGAACTATGCAGATGCCAGAGCCAACGAGAACCACTTTTGCCTTGCGATCGCCCAGATTGGCACTGCTGCGCAGGGGCGTCTCAACGTAGCGCATCAACAGAAATGCCGATGCGAGTATTGCAACAAGCAAAATCAAAATTTCGATCGCCGAAAGTTCTCGTCCGGCAACTACTCGCGAATAGACGATCATCGGCCAGTGTACCAAATAGAGTGCGTAGGATAGGCGACCCACGGCGACCATAGGTGAAGATTTCAACGCCGCGCCAACAAAAGTAGGAGAGGGTCCGCTTAGTACAATCAGTGCGCTTCCGGCGACCGGGATGAGCGCGGTGATGCCAGGAAACACCGTCGTCCCGTCGATCCAGAGCAAACCGAACGCAATGAGTGCGAGGCCCAAGATGCCCGCAACTTCAGAGAAGAGGCGCTTCGGTGTCCATACACGCTCAAGTAGCGCCGCACATCCACCAACGCCGATTTCCCACATGCGCGACATTGGTAAGTAGAACGCGTGCTGTGGCGCAAGGTCCGTCGCGACAACGCAATAGATCAACGACATGACGGTCACCGAAATGATCAAAACCGCGGGTCCCGCACGCGCGTTCCATCGTAACCCCCATACAAACAGCGGCGGCAGCAAAAGATAGAATTGCTCTTCCACGCCCAGTGACCATGTGTGCAAGAGCGGGAGATCGTGCGCAGCAGGTGCGAAGTACCCGGAGTGGTCATTGAAGTAGATGTTCGCGCTGAAGAACAATGCAGCCAGCGCGCTCTCGGACAGGCTCTCCAATTCTCTCGGAGATAGCATCAACATGCCAACCACGACGGTCGCAGCCAGTACAGTGGCGAGATTCGGCCAGATCCGGCGGAACCGACGCCAGTAAAATTCGCGCAACGAAAACTGGCCGCGCTCCAGGTCGCTCAAAGCTCCGCGGCAGATCACAAAACCCGAAATTACAAAGAACACATCGACGCCGATGAACCCACCGCGCGCCCAATCGACCCCTAAGTGAGTTGCCAAAATGAGAAGTATCGAAACCGCGCGCAGTCCATCTATGTCCGCGCGATAGGTTGTGCTCTGGCTCAACGGAGTATCCAAATTCTCAAGTGGCACCGAAATCAATCATGCGTCCCGTACCACAGGCATTCGTAAATCGGGAGTCCGCGCAGGTTACCACCGCGGGCGGGCCTCGACATTCTCGCCGTCCTCGGCGGCGCGACTGCAATCACCTACGTTGCCCACCTGTTGGCGCGAGGGGCGGGGTTTTCGGCAGAAGGAAACGGGGTCAGTGAAGAAGACGGCCCTCCTGTCGATGCCACGCTGAATAACGTGCTGGGGTTGATCCTTGATGAAATAGCGGCCAAGCCGTGCCATGGGGAACCTCGATGGACTTCGCGATCGGGAGGTCCTGACACTAGGCATAGGCAGCGCGGAAGTCTACTCTGACCCCGGTATTTCATGAGATCAAAGTTGGGGCACTCCGGCGCAGAGGCCGGGCGTTTGGCGGTGGATGTGTGGCAAGTTTGTGAGCATGGCGGGGTGTTGTGTTGCAGGCTTTGCCTTGTGATTTGGTTTGGTTTGCGACTCTGTGGTAGTGTTGCGTGGAATACATGTCGCGGAGGCCACCATGCAAATTCGCAAGGGTTGGGCTGCGTTATTAGCTCTAGTCATTTTTCTGATCTTGATTTCGGATACGGCGTTGGCCGTAAATGGGGCTTCTGATGGCCGGCCGATTTTCGGATGCTTTAATCCCCGAAATGCCGAATTGATCGGCCGGCTGGGACCGGGTGACGCCAGTGTTCGCCATGCATTTGAAATGGGAGGGTGTCTGGCTTTGATGCCGGATACGCCGGTTTCAAACCATTCGCGGCAGGGCGCGGTGTGGCGGTTTCAGGCCTATGGATCGGCGGTGCCGGTGTTTGCGCCGGAGTGGGGCGCGGGATTTGGCGATGCGCGGCGCGATGATGTCCTGGTTCGGGATTTCAGCCCTTTTGTTCCAGCGACGGCACGGCTGCTGAGTGAAGGGCGCCTGTCAGTTTATTGCGATGCGGCGTCGGCCGATCTGACCAAGCGCTGGAATGATTTCAAGCGGCGTTGGGACAGGTTTGAGGCGGGGCGCGGGCGCTCACCGGGCAGCACGGTGTTTGTGCTCAGGCGTCATTGGGCCGAGACAGGGCCAAAGCTGATGGCGGAAGGCGAAGCATTGCGGTCGGAGGGCGCAGAGCTGCAAAGGCGTTGTGCCCCGGTGCGCGATGTTGAGCTTGACGACATGTTCATCGCCTTCATTCGCTCGGCGGGCGCGTGAATGAGGGCGGGATGTTTTTTCTCCGCCCCAGTAACTCACCACAAAATCCTGAGACCGCCCGAGACGGTTTGGGATTCCTGGTCGGAGCTCAGCGAGGCGTCGTAGTCGAAGTAGAGGATGGTCCGGTCATTGACGGGGGCATTGACGCCTGCGCCCAGGTTGACGGAATCGCGGTCAAACTCGGCTCCATTGACGGTGAAGTATGATGCTGGGTCTTCTGCGAACGAGAACAGCCGGGCGTTGAACTGGGCACTGTTGTCGAGAAGCTCGTGGTTCCAGCTGACGCGTAGTTCCGGCACGAGGAGGCGGCCGCTTTTCAACTCAATGGGATAGGCGAAGCGTCCGCCGAGGACGGATTTCAGCGAGTCGAAGCCTGAGTCCTGAACGACGAGGCGGTCTGGGTTGATGCCGTTCTCGGTGTAGCCGTCAGTGGTGAGCGACGCCAATGACAGGGCCATGATGGGTTGAAGGCGCCAGTCGCCAGATTCGAAGATCGTGCCGATCTCCAAACAGGCCGAGAGTGTGGCGCCGTCGAAGTCGCCCGAAGTCGGGTCGCCGAAGAGCGTGCGGCTGGTGTCGAAGGCGTGTTTTATGTAGCTGACGTTGGTGTTGAGATAGGCTTGCGTATCGCCCCACGACGAGTAGGCGCCGATTTCATAACTGTTGACGTGGACCTGGTCCGGGCGGCCGGGGAAGTTGATGTCGGTGTCAGTGAACTGGGCGGCAACACCGGCCAGGAAGGTGTTGGAGAACACGTGGTCGGCACCGACGATGGCGCCTTTCTG
>Ga0163151_10004021_pt1 | contig 20337 bp, 12 predicted proteins | sample OliLakLV19MP5IB2_FD_145596 | JGI IMG/M metagenome (GOLD analysis project Ga0163151, IMG submission 145596) | Freshwater microbial mat bacterial communities from Lake Vanda, McMurdo Dry Valleys, Antarctica - Oligotrophic Lake LV.19.MP5.IB-2 | ecosystem: Environmental > Aquatic > Freshwater >... | reverse complement strand
CTGTGGACGCCCCCCAACGTCCCCGCCGACGAAGCCCGCGCGATCGCCTCGCCGGTGAAGTACGTCTCGAAGACCATGAAGCCGCTGCTGATTCTGCATTCCGACAACGACCGGTCGGTCCCCATCGACAACGCGCTGGGGATGGTCGAGGCCCTGAAGAAGGCCGACGCCCCGCACGTCTTCCACCGCTATCCCGAAATGGGTCACATGGGAATCAACGACGAGGTGATCCAGAAGTCGCTGGCGTTCATCAAAGAGCAGTCGAAATAGGCGCAGCGCCATGCAAGCGATTCTGGTTGGCGTACTCGTCGCCCTGGCCGCCGATCCGGCGACCGGGCCGCAAACGGAAGCGAGATTTCCGTCGCTCGTGGTGCCGGCGGGCTTCAAGGCCACGCTGTTTGCCTGCGATCCGCTCGTCGAATATCCGTCGGTGATCGCCCTCGGTCCGCGGCCGGGGACGGTGTTCGTCACCTACGACTACATGACCGGCCTGGGCACGGAGATCGTCCGGCGCGATGAGATTCGCCTCGTCGCCGACACCGATGGCGACGGATACGCCGATCAGTCGACGCTGTTTGCCGACGGCTTCAATTCGCTGCAAGGGCTGGCCTACCACGCGGGGACGGTGTTCGCGATGCACGCGCCGGTCCTCACGGCGCTGCGTGATACCGACGGCGACGGCAAGGCCGACGAACGCCGCGACCTGCTCACTGGCCTCGGACTGCCACCGGAGAAGAATCCGACGCGGCTGCACTGCGCGAACGGCGTTGTCGTCGGGCACGATGGCTGGCTGTATCTCGCCATGGGAGACAACGGCACCGACGTGGTTCGGCCGGAAGGGGATCGCCTCATCCTCAACGGCGGCGGCATTCTGCGCTGCCGGCCGGATGGCCGCGACCTGCATGTCTTCTCCACCGGCCTCCGCAACATCTACGACATCGCCCTCGACGAGGAATTGAACGTCTTCGTCCGCGACAACGAAAACGACGGCGGCGACTACATGATCCGCGTCTGCCACAGCTTCTTCGGCGCGGACCACGGCTACCCGTACCTCTATGCCGAGCGACCGAACGAGGCGCTCGCGCCGCTCGCCGATCTCGGTCGTGGCTCGTCCGCCGGCATCGCCTGTTATCTGGAGACGGCGTTCCCGCCCGAGTATCGGGGCAACCTGTTCTGCTGCGAATGGGGCCGCTCGATCGTGCGCTACGAACGGAAGCGCCAGGGCAGCAGCTTCGCGCCGATGCGGGAAATCGAATTCGCGACCGGCGCGCCGAACGATCCGTACGGTTTCAAGCCGACGGACATCGTCGTCGACTACGACGGCTCGCTGCTGGTCTCCGACTGGTGCGACGGCCAGCGTCCGAAACGTGGCCGCGGGCGGATTTATCGGATCGCGTATGTCGGCGAGGGTGCTGCAGTCGCTGCGCCCGTTGCTCACAACGATCTCGCGTCAGCACTGAAGCAACTGGATTCGCCCAGCTATCACGCGCGCGTCGCGGCCCACGAGTATCTCAAATCAGACGACGGCCGCAATGCAGTTCGGACAGCGCTGAAGCAGCGCGAACTGACAGCGCTGGCCCGAATGCACGCGGTATGGATTCTCGCCAGCGCGGATGTCGAAGATGCCCTGTCTGATGTCTCGGGATTATCCGTGGATGCAGATGCACGCGTGAGTGTGTCCGCTGTGCGGGCTCTTGCTGACCTGGTTGATCCGGCATTTTCTCAACGCTTGCCGAAGAATCCTAGCGAAGATTGCGCCGACTTTGTCCGCGATCTTTCAATTACTGACGATCCCTTTGTCTTCCGAGAAATCATGGTCGCATTGGGGCGCTTGCATTGGTCCGGTGCGCCCGAATGGTTGGGAGCCCGCTTGATCGTTGCCGAGCGAAAGCCCCTCGATCTCAACGAGAAGATGCTCCGTGGACGTCCCGGTTGGCGAAGTATAAAGTCGTTGCCGTTCAAGACGATTGATCCCGCACTCATGCATGCCGTTCAACAAACCCTGCGTCAATCCCACAATTGGCCCGCGGTCTTCAAGCTGCTCGATGAACCGGAGGAACGCCCCATCCGCCCGTTGATCTTGCAAGCACTTGCGGATCGTAGCGAGGAGGTGATTGTCGATGGCTTGATCGAACGGCTGAAGCACGACGAGCCGGAATACCGCCGACAATTCGCCGATCTTTTAACTCGCATCTACAAGAAGCCCGCCCCGTGGACGTATTGGGGCTACCGTCCACAGCCGCGGCCGGCGAACACCGTGGCGTGGGAGCGCACCGATGCCATCGAGCAAGCGCTCGACCGCATCTTGGCCGATCCCGACCATGATGTCCGCCTCGCGATTCTGCGGCGGATGCAGCGCGAGCAGATTCCACCACGGTTGCCGACGCTGGTGAAATGGTTGACTGTAGAGCGGTCGGCCGCATCGGTCACTGCGATTCTCGCCTCGCTCGCGGATTTCCCTCCCGCTGACACGCGGTCCGTGCTGACCGCGGTGATTGAAGGCCGCGACTATGCCGCCGACAACCGCCGTGCGGCGCTGTCGCAGTTTTTATCCGGTCTGTCCGAGGCGGACCAAGGGCAACTGCTTCAACTAGCGGCCGGCCTCGAGGACGGACCGGTGTTGATCGAGGTCGTGTCGCAACTCGGTCAGCGGCCCGCTCTCGATAGCCAAATGCTGCTACTCGCGAAATTAGACTCGCCGAAGCCGGGAGTCCGTGCCGCTGCGCTCGGCGCTTGCAGCAGGCTGTCGATCACCAAGGCCGCGGCGCGCGTCTCCGAGTTCCTGAAAGACCCCGATGTCGCCGTGCGCCGCGAGGCCGCAGCGGGGGCCGGCGCTTTGGGGGTGAAAGACGCCGCGAGCGAACTCGTCCGGCTGACCGGCGACGCCGATGCCGCCGTCCGCAGTGCCAGCTTGCAATCGCTCCGGCAACTGAACGTCGGGAGTGCGGTCGCGGCGGCCGTTGCGGCTTTGGATCAGGCTGCGACCCAGCTCGCAGCCATCGAATACCTCGGCGACTTCGGCACGCCGGAGCAGGCGCAAGCCGTCATTGCCGCGGCGGCGACGAACCGGGAGAGCGAGTTCCTGACGGCCGTCGTCAGCGCGCTCACTCAGTGGGAACAGCGCGCACCGCTCGGATCGTCGCCACGGCAGGCGATGCTCGCGGGCATCGCCGACGTGCAAGGCCAAAGCGGCGTAGTGCTGCGATGGAACGTCGCGGGTCCGCTGAGTGCCAACGCCGCACGCGAGCTGCGCACGGCATCAACAATGTATCCCGCCGATGTGCGCGCGGTGCTGGGATCCGGAGCGGAAGCGCGCGTCGAAGTGCAGACTCCGCAGGACACGCCATCCGAAGCGCTTTGGCTTGCCTTCGCCGATGTCGCGGTCGCCGCGCCGACGAAGGCCCAATTCCTGTCGTCGAGCAACAGCACGCTGCGCGTCTGGTTGAACGGTGCGTCGGTCCACGAGCGCTCCAAACCCGCGGCGTTTCAGGCCGATTTCGACCGCTTCACCGCAGAACTCGCACAAGGCAACAACCGCGTGGTCGTGGAAATGGGCGTCATTCCGGAAGGAACACAATTCCAACTGCGCTTCCGCCCGTTGAGCTCGTCGGCGGAACACGAACACCTCACGCAATTCGCGCTCCAGAACACGGGCAACGCCGACCGCGGACGCGAGTTGTTCCACAACGCCGAAAAGACGCTCTGCATCAAGTGCCACCGGCTGGGCGACCAGGGAGGCCAGATCGGTCCCAACCTCACCGGCGTGGGCCGGCGATTCGCGCGGATTCACCTCATCGAATCGATGCTCGAACCCAGTCGCACCATCGCGCCGAGCTACGAAACCGTCTCCGTCGTCCTCGACGGCGGCCGCATCGTCACCGGGACGAAAATCGCCGAGGACGCAACGACGTTGTCGATGGGCGACGAAACCGGCAAACGCCACGATCTGCTCAAAGGCGAAATCGAGGAGCGCATCACCCAACGCCGCAGCACGATGCCGGAAGGTCTGGAGAAACGGGTGAGCGACCGCGAGTTTCTGGATTTGTTGACGTTCCTCGCGGCCGAGCAAAAGCCGTAGGACCAAGTCCCCTCATCGGACCAAGGATGCTCCATGGCGTTGACGGACCATCTCGCCGGCAACTATCGTTTCCTGCCGGGGATCGCGCCATATTCCTGTGGCGTCGTCTCCAGTCCTGGCTTCGAGATCATTCACGTCACGCTCCAGCAGCCGGTCGCTTATCGCACGGGCTTTGAGCGCATGGCGGAGTTCCTGTCCGCGGAAGGGCGTCCGCCGGCTGTGCTGTGCGGGGTCGAGCTGCGGTCGCCGCGGCCGTTCAGCTTTCCGGGGTTCGCCGAGTTCAACGCCGAATATGCGGCGATTCTGCAACATTGGGGCGTGTTCGTGGACGGCGTCAATCCCGTCGCGCGGACGAATGTCGCCCCCGTCATCGGTCCGCCCGACGAGCCGGTCTTGTACGGATTCTCGTTTACGAGTCCGTGTCGATCCGATTTGCCGCCGACGTTTGTCGTCGCCGGTGCGGGCGAGTTGCCGGAGGGAATTCTGTCGCGCGACGGAATCATCGCGCTCGGCGACACCTCGGCTCATGGCCTGGCGACCAAGGCGCGCTTCGTGATGGACCTCATGGAAAGCCGGCTGCGCGGACTCGGCGTGGATTGGCCGCAGGTGAGCGTCGCGAATGTCTACACGGCGCATTCGCTGACGCCGCTGTTGCCGGAGATCGTCCTGGGCCGCATGGGTCCGGCCGGCCTCCACGGCGTGCACTGGCATTACAGTCGGCCGCCGATCGAGGAAATCGAGTACGAGATGGACGTGCGCGGCACGAGAACCGAACGGCGCTGGTGATCATTGAAAGGCACTCCCAATCCATGCTGTCCGCCAGAGAAATCAACCGCCGGGACTGGCTCGGCCTGACAGCCGGGGCCCTGTCATTGACCGCGTTCGGCCAGACGTGTCCCGCCGTCGAGCCCGCCAAAAAACGGCCGCGGGTGGCCGCCGTGGTGACGGAATTCACGCCTCGCAGCCATGCTCACGTGATCCTGGAGAACTTTCTCGAACCGTACTATTTCAACGGCCACCTGACCGATCCCGGCGTGGACGTCGTCGGGCTGTACGTCGACCAGTTCCCCGAACGCGACATGGCTCGCGACGTCGCGAAGCAGTACGGGTTCGAGATCTTCCCCACGATCGCCGGCGCCTTGCAACTGGGCGGCAACGAGCTGGCGGTCGATGGCGTGCTGTCGATCGGCGAGCACGGCAACTATCCGATGAACGATCGTCGGCAGCGCATGTATCCGCGCAAGCGCTTCTTCGACGAAATCGTCGCCGTGTTCCGCCAGAGCGGTCGCGTGGTCCCGCTGTTCAACGACAAGCACCTGTCGTATCGCTGGGATTGGTCTGTCGAGATGATGCAGGTCGCTCTGGAACTGAAGATTCCTTTTATGGCGGGGAGTTCGGTGCCGCTGGCCCAACGTCGCCCATCGCTGGAGATTCCCGATCAGAGCGTCGTCGAGGAGGCTGTGTCCATTCACAGCGGGGGGTTGGAAGGGTACGACTTTCACGCGCTGGAAGTGCTGCAATCGCTGGTCGAAGCGCGGCGCGGCGGAGAGACGGGCGTCAGCGAGGTTCAACTGCTCGAAGGCGACGCCGTCTGGCAAGCCGCGGCCGAAGGACGCTGGACCTACGCGCTCGCCGAAGCCGCCATGCGGGCCGAGTCCGGCAAGGGCGTTGGCCCCTTGCAGACGTTTGCCGAGATGGCGGATGGCCGGCAACATTCCGTGCATGCCATCCTGGTCAAATACCGCGACGGTTTGCGGGGGACGGTGCTGCGCATGGGCCGGACGTCGACCCGCTGGAACTTCGCCTGCCGGGTTGCGGGAACACCGGAGCCGCTGGCGACCAGCTTCTACGTCGGCCCGTGGGAGAACCGCAATTTGTTCAAGGCGCTGTCGCACGCCATCCAAACGCACATCCGCGAGCAGCAGGTGCCGTATCCGATCGAGCGCACCCATCTGGTCACGGGGATGCTCGCCGCTGCGATGGACTCCCGGTTCGAGCAGCACAAGCGGCTCGCCACGCCGCACCTCGACGTCGCGTACCAGCCGCGCGACTTTCGCGCGCTGCGCGAAATGGGGGACTCGTGGAAGATCATCACGGAGGATCAACCGCAACCAGCGGGCATCAATCCGGGCGGGCCGCGGCCGGTGCGTTGACCGCGCTCATTGGCTGTTCGATGATCCTGTTGGCTGCCGTCGCTGACCGGCTGATCGCCGCGGAGCCCTGGCCGGAACCGAAGAAGACCCGCCAGGGGAAGGCCAAGGATCGCCGCCTCGCCGGACTCCATGAACTCGGCCGCCATCGAGCCCCCGGGCCGACGTCGTCGCTCCGCACTTCCCCACGCACCGCCCCACCATGATGGCCCGTACGGGCGTTTTGTCGTTTGTGGGACGTGTCGATCCGTGGCGTCAGCTACCTTGTCCGGCCGGTATTGGCTATTCTGATGCTCGAAAGTTTCATTACGGGTTGTTGCGGCAACCTCGGCTGGCGGTGAAGAAGCTTGAGAAAGCGCGGTATTGAGTGGAGTCCATCACTGAATCTCCAACGGTGGCCGTTCCCCGGATGCTTGAGAACGACCACTGGCGGCAAGGGCTGGCATGGCCGGCCGTCCTGTGGATCGCCTTCCTGCATCTGGGAGCAGTGGCCGCGCCGTTCTGCTTTTCCTGGTACGGCTTGTGGTTGGCTCTGATCCTGAGCTGGGTGACCGGAGGGCTGGGCGTTTGCCTCGGATTTCACCGCCTGTTGACGCACAGCAGCTTCGAGACCTACCGCCCCATTCGCGGATTGCTGGCACTCTTCGGCACGCTCGCGGGCGAAGGGCCGCCGCTCATGTGGGTCTCGGCCCATCGCAAGCACCACCGCTTCAGCGACGAGGAACAGGATCCCCATTCTCCGAAAGATGGCGGATGGTGGAGCCACATGCTGTGGATGTTTCCGCGTCACGGTTCGCAGCATTGGGCGCAGCTGTACCGTCAGTATTCGCCCGATCTGCTCAAGGAACCCTTCCTGCGAACGCTGGAACGCACGTTCCTCTGGTGGCACATCCTCCTGGGAGCCGGCCTGTTTGCCCTGGGATGGTCGCTCTGGAACGTTCAGACGGGACTGTCTTTCGTGGTCTACGGCATGTTTGTGCGCCTGGTTTATGTCCTGCATGTCACCTGGGCGGTCAACTCCGCCTCCCACATGTGGGGCTACCGCAACTATGAAACGCGGGACAACAGCCGCAATCTCTGGTGGGTCGGACTCTTGGCCTATGGCGAGGGCTGGCACAATAACCATCATGCCTATCCCCGTTCGGCTCCGCACGGACATCGCTGGTGGGAAATCGACACGACCCACTGGGTGATCTGGCTCATGAAGTCCACCGGCTTGGCCTGGAATGTCGTTGACCAGCGCGGGACGGCTTCCATGAATGTCTGCGAAGTCGCTTCTGACGAGCCCTGAGACATCAGCCCCCAGTTCCGCTGGAGGAGCCGCTCAGTTCGACTCGCCAAGAGCCGGGGGCAACCCAATCGTGACCGAACCCACGGTCTCACTCCGTCGCCGCGTGGTTTGCCGCCCTCAATGCCCCACGTTCGCCGCGCGGGCGTTTTGTCGTTGGTCGGGACGAATTGGGTGTCGGAAGTCGGACCGCAGGATCTGAGTGAACAAGCGACCTGAACGCATTGATGTGCGCGACCGACGAGCAATCCAATGAGCCGGCCCCGAAATCGTCGCTTGTGCCAAATATTTGGCATATAGGCCTTGCCGCATTCGGCCGATAGGTTAATATATTGGCACATCGCCATTGACACCGGTGTGAACTCAGGCATCAACGGGGGATTCCTCATGGCGGAAAAGCCGGTAAATGGCCTGAGTCGGCGCGAACGTCAGATCATGGACATCATTTATGCCCAAGGAGCGGCGACTGCGACCGAGGTTGTCAGCGCTCTGCCCGATCCCCCCAGCAAAACCGCCATTCGCACCTTACTGAGAATCCTCGAGGAAAAGGGGCATCTCAAGCACGTCCAGCGGGGGCGCGAGTACGTCTATCAGCCGATCCAGCCGCGGCTCCGCGCCGGGCGATCCGCTTTCCAGCGAGTGCTCCAGACGTTCTTTGACGGCTCGCTCGAAAAGGCCGTGGCCGCCCATCTCGCCGATTCTTCGTCGAACCTGGCCACGGAAGACCTGAAGCGGCTGGCCGATCTCATTCATCAGGCCCGAAACAAAGGAAAATGACCATGCGCTGGCTCGTCGAACTCGGGGGATGGGATCTGTTTTTGATCGATGTGTCCCTCAAGGCAAGTCTCGTCTTGGTGGTCGCAGGAGGCCTGGCACACGTCCTCGCGCTGTGTCGCTGTTCTGCCGCGACTCGGCACGCCGTGTGGAGCCTGGCGCTGGGAAGCGTGTTGGCGTTGCCGTTCCTGACGGCGACGCTCCCGACCTGGAGCATCGCGCTGCCCTGGCAGGAATCCACGTCTCTCACTCGAGGTTTGCCAACCGGTGAGTCAGGTCATGGGCCGCTCGTGGTCGCGTGGACGCCGACCGAGGATGTCTCAGCGGTGCCCATCATCGAACCTCGGTTCGTGAACCCGACCGCGCAGGTTTCAGCCGACGAGGTCGCTGTTGCGGCCCCCGCGGCAGCGACGCGCATGGTGCCGACCGCAGTGACGTGGCCTTGGTTCCTCGCTGTTTGGCTGCTGGGTGTTGGTCTGAACCTTGCACCCGCGTTTCTGGGACTGATCAGTCTCTGGCGTTTGGGACGATCCTCACGCGCGGTGGCCAGCGGTCCGCTCGTGATGGCATTGCAGGAATCGATGGATCAACTCGGCATGCAATGCTCAGTGCGACTGTTGGAAAGTCGGGAGCGGTCCATGCCGATGACCTGGGGTCTCAGTCGGCCCACGATCCTTCTGCCGGAAGAGGCCCGGCGTTGGTCCCCCTCTCGTCTGCGAATCGTACTGTTGCATGAGCTCGCCCATATCCAACGGCGCGATTGCCTCACGCAGCTCCTCGCTCGAATGGCACGGGCGGCCTATTGGTTCCATCCCTTGGCCTGGCTGGCCGAATGTCAGCTGCGCGCCCTGCAAGAGCAAGCCTGCGACGACCTGGTGCTGAATAGCGGGTTCGACGGTCCGGATTACGCCGAACATCTCTTGGCCGTTTCGGCCGGTTATCGCTCGCCGACCTGCGCGGCGGGCTTGGCCTTGGCGATGACGCGGGCCTCCAGGCTCGAACGGCGGCTGTTGTTCATCCTCGATCCTGGCCAAAATCGCCGCCCAATTTCACGCCGGCGGATGGGAGTCGTTGCGGTCGCGGCGCTGTCGCTGCTTTTGTCACTCTGCGTCTTGCGATTTGAGACCGCCACCGCTGGCGAGCCGTTGGCTCAGGGGGACAAGGAGAACGCCCAACCGCCTGCCGCGGCGGGTCAGGCAGCGAGCCGTGCCAAAGCCCTGACCGATCTGCGGGCCAAAATCGCGGAACAGTACGTGACGCCAGTGGATGAGAAGGAAATCGTTCAAGGCGCCATCAAAGGGATGATCGGCGCCCTTCACGACCCATATTCGGACTACCTGACGCCGGAAATGGTCGCCGAAATGGAGAAGCAGATTAGCGGCACTCTCATCGGCATCGGCGCGCAATTGGAAATGCACGATCGCTCAATTCGAGTCGTTACGTCGTTGGCCGATTCGCCGGCCCTGAAGGCCGGCATCCAGCCCGGCGACGTCATCTTGCACATCGACGGTCGGCCGACCGCAGGCATGGAACTGACTGAGGCCGTCAAACGGATCGTCGGGCCGCAAGGAACCGTTGTGCGTCTGAAAGTCGGCCGGGCAGGCGGGCAAGAACAAGACATCACCGTCACACGCAATGCCATCAAAGTTCCGACCGTCAAAGGATTCCAGCGGCATCCGGACAATCGCTGGAACTTCGTTCTCGATGCCGCTCAGAAGATCGGTTACGTCCAGATCGCCCAGTTCGGAGCCGCCACGCCACAGGAATTGCAGGTGGCAGTGGAGTCGCTGAAGGCGCAGGGCCTCAAAGGACTCATCCTCGACCTGCGGTTTTGTCCGGGCGGCACACTCGAATCGGCAGTCGCCGCGGCCAACCTGTTCCTCTCTGAGGGAACGATCGTGTCACTTCATAGCCGGAACAGCGAACCAACAACGATCAAGGCGGATGCCTCAGGCGCATTGGTCGATTTCCCTCTGGTGGTTCTCGTGAATGGGCAGACCGCCTCGGCCGCTGAAATTGTCGCGGGGGCGTTGCAGAACAACCAGCGGGCGCTCGTCTTGGGAACTCGAACAATCGGCAAGGGATCGGTCCAAACGCTCATCAAGCTCGATGAGGGTAGCGGAGCGATCAAGCTCACGACGTCCCACTACCGATTGCCGAATGGACGAAACATCGACCGGCGCATCGGGGAAACATCCTGGGGCATCAACCCGGATGAAGGCTACTTCGTTCCCCTGGATCAAGCCCAGATCAAAACGCTCCTGGAATGGCGCCAGTCACGCGACGTCATCGGGCAGCGGACCGGGGCTGCCGCGAGCGATGCTGCGGAGATCACCGTCCCGTGGATTGTGGGACAGCAAGCCGACCCACAACTGGCTGCAGCGCTCGAAACGCTGAGGGCCCGACTGACGAGCGGTGCATTCGCAAAAGTCAGCAACCTTAGCCCCGCTCAGATCGAATTGTTTCTGAAGCGGGATGACGTTCATCGGCGTCGGAGCTCGGTGTTGCAAAACCTCGAACTGCTGAACCGCGAACTGGCCGACCTGGAGAAGGAACCTTCATGACGACTTGCCCCGCGAGTGTCTGAAAAGGACTGCGGCGATGGCGTCTGGAAGGAAGTTGAAATATGCCGGCGAGACCAAGTCGAGTGTTCCTTGTTGCCGTGACCATGATAGTCGTCGTTGTGAGCCGATCCTTCTTGCGAGCGGCTGAGGATGAAGCGGAAAAGCTGCATGCCTTCATCGAGCAAGGGAGGAAAGATTGGTCGCTCACCGGCCTGGCCGTGGCCGTTGTGAAGGATGACAAGATCGTTTTCAGTCGCGGTTACGGCGTCCGCGACATCCGAACGAACGAGCCGATCGACGAGAACACGGTTTTTCAGCTCGGCTCGTGCAGCAAGCCCCTAACCGCGTCGGGGGTGGCGCTGCTCGTACAGGACGGAACGGTCGAATGGAATACGCCCGTCATCGAGAGCTGGCCGGACTTTCAGGTCGCAGACGCCATCGTTACGAAACAGGCAACTCTCCGCGACATCCTGTGCCATCGTACCGGGGTCGGAAAGGGCGAGTCTGTCCTCTACTACGAAATGCCGACCACGCGGAGAGAGTTGTTGGCGCGTTTGCCCGAGGTGCAGCAGGCGGCCCCGTTCCGCACTGAGTTTCGATATTCCAACCTGATGTACGCCGTGGCCGGCCGAGTGGTCGAACAGACCACAGGCGAGAGCTGGGACGAGCACATGTCCAAGCGGCTTTTCCAGCCGCTCGGAATGACTCGCACCTCGACTTCGATGAAGCTGTTGGCTCAGACCGACAATGTTGCGATACCGCACGTCGGAGTCGACCAGCAGACGTTCGCGACGAAATTCGCCGACCAGGACAACATCGGCCCGGCCGCCGCGGTCAGTTCCAGCGCAGGGGACCTGTCGCAATGGCTGCTCATGATGGTCAACGAGGGCCGATACCAAGGCCAACAGATTCTGAAACCGGGGGGCGTCCGCGAAATGCTCAAGCCGCAGATTCTCATGCCGTTCGTGGACCCGGTTCACGGCGAGCACTGCTTTGATGCTTACGGATTGGGGCTCATGCTCCGGGACTACCGCGGACAACGGATTGCGAATCACGCTGGGATGGCAGGCCACAGTCTGTCGATCCTGGGATTCGTTCCAGAAAAGCGTGTCGGCGTTGTGGTGCTCGTCAATCATCGCCGTTGCCTCTTCCACTATGCCGTCTTTCGCAGGGCGATTGATCTGTACTGTGGCATGCCGCCGATTGACCTCGATTCGGGTAATAAGAAGCTGATTGCCGATCTTCTCGCGAGTCAGGCCGATTCCCTCCAGCGCCGAGCTGCAGCCCGCGATCCGAGCAAAAAGCCCGCGCTGTCTCTCGAAAGCTACCGCGGCGCCTACCAAGGCGAAGGGGACTTGCTCGTCGAGCTGGAGAGGGATGCGGGCGGCCTGGTCTTGCGATGCGGAAACTTTGTGGCCGACGTGACGCATTGGCACGACGACACGTTTCGCGCCCGACTGCGACAGCGCCGGCTGGCGGACGAACAAGATTGGTGGCTGACATTCACGGTGGCCAATGGTGCCATTGCAAAACTCCACATCCACAGCGAACACGATGTCCACGCGGACTTTGCGCCGGTGGAAGCCGGTCAATGACGGAGGTCGCTGGTCACCTGGAGTCCGTGGGGCCAAATGATCTGTGACTGCCAAGAGATAGGTCCAATCTCGTCCCCCGCTGGAACGCCTGCGGCTGTAGCCATGAACGGCTCGACGAATGGAAGAGAGCCGCTCGAGTTCCCGCCGAAGGAATCAGAGCGTTTGCAGCGTCTACGAATACAGGACGCTAAAATCAAGCTATGCACGCGCCCCGCGCGATGATTTTCCGCTCCGCGGCGGCGCTGCCGTTCCGCATCATCAATGTTGACCGGAATCATCGCCCCGCGTGGACCACGTCAGCCCTTTCCGCCAGATCGGGCACATTGCATCGGCATGGCGAGTTGTGACGCAGTTTCAGTCCGGGGACTAACCCCATCGACACGCCGTATCAATTGGTGAATTCTTCAGTTAGAGCGGCCCGTGGCTGTAGAAATCGTCGTCGCAGGGCACCTAGAATTTTGACGAAACACCCGCCGAGCCTCGGCGGGCGGCCACACGGAATCCACCCTCTTCCGCGAAAGGACCCCATGCAGGGCTCCCAAAAAGTCATCGACGCCTTGAACGCCGGCCTGACGATTGAACTGACCGCCATCAACCAGTACTTCGTGCAGGCCAAGATGTGTACGAACTGGGGCCTCAACAAGCTGGCCAAGAAGCATTACGAAGAATCCATGGGCGAGATGAAGCACGCCGAAAAGCTCATCGACCGCATCCTGTTCCTCGAAGGGGTGCCAGAGATCGCCCGGTACGACGTGATTCGCGTCGGCACGAACATCCCCGATCAGTTCGACAACGATCTGGCCCTCGAAACCAAGGGCGTGATGACCTATCGCGGCGCGGTCAAGATCTGCGAATCCGAGAACGACGCCGGCAGCCGCGATCTGATCACGCAGATTCTGGTCGAGTCGGAAGAACACGTCGACTGGCTGGAAGCGCAGATCGGGCTGGTGAAGACGCTGGGCCTGGAGATCTACCTCGGTCACCAGATGGGCGAGCACCGCAGCGAAGGGCATTGAGTCGCGCCGCGAACTGACATCGCAGCCCGGAGCGCAAGCGACGGCGTCGGATTCTTCCTCTGATCAGAGATCACGCCGTCGCTTGCGCTCCGGGCTGTGATTGGAGAACGTTCACGCAAACCCGAACACCGGTTCGAGCGTCGGCTCGGCTTGCCGCACTTCGGCCGCCTGCGACAGCAACCGCTTGATGTGGCGATGGCACGACGTACATCCGCCCCCCGCGCCGCACGACTGGCTGACTTGCCGGACGGTTTGCAGGCCGCCGGCGTCAATGGCATCGCGCACTTCGCTCACGTCCACATTAAGGCAGTGGCAGAGCGGCCGGGGTGTCGAGCAGAACAGGGGCTGGTCCATCGGGGTGGTCCAACGCATGGTTCAAGGCACAAAACCAACGGAGGGAATTGAGACTCAGTCTCAATGTGATGCAGTATACACATCGACCAGATCCGTTTCCAAGCCCCTGCCGCTTGATTTTTCCCCCCCCGCTTTCCACGCTGACCACTGCACCGTTCCGGAAATCCCCTGCGATCCGTCCCCCGCTGCGGAGTCACCTCGTGTCCACTCGCTGTAACCATCACATCAGTCGCCTGTTATGCGGAGTCGGTCTCGTCCTCGCCAGTACGCTCAGAGCCTTCGCCGATGGCCCCGCGGACAACGCCGTTGAAAACGTCCGCCGCGTTCCCAAGCTGGGCGTCGAGGTCTCCGACGCGGATCGGGAGGAGCTCGAAGCGGGAGTGAAGAAGCTTGGCGAACGGATCGGCAAACTGGGCCAGCCCGCGCTGCTGGCCGACGTGCAGATCTTCCACCGAGCGGTCGATCAGGCGTTGCGCTATCAGGAGTTCTTTGACGCGAAGGAGATTCCAGTCGCCAAGAAACTGTTGTCGATCGGACTGGAGCGAGCAGACCAACTCTTGGATGGGAACGCCCCGTGGACCAGGCAGACCGGTCTCGTCGTCCGCGGCTATCGCTCGAAGATTGACGGCACTGTGCAACCATACGGGCTGGTCATTCCGGACAACTATGACTTCGCGCTCGATGACGACCGACCCCATTTTCGAGACCTGCGAGATCGATCTCCTCCGCAGCAGTCCGTCCCAGTCCCCCGTTTGCGGTGCGACCTCTGGTTCCACGGCCGCGGCGAGACGTTGAGCGAAGTCAACTTCATTCAGGGCCGACTCACGCAGAAGGGGGAGTTCACCCCGGCGAACACCATCGTGCTGCATCCCTACGGTCGGTACTGCAACGCGAACAAGTTCGCGGGGGAGATCGACACGTTCGAGACCCTCGAACACGCCCACAAGAACTATCGCATCAACTCCGAACGCATCGCAGTCCGCGGGTTCTCGATGGGGGGGGCCGCGTGCTGGCAGTTCGCCGTGCACTACCCCGGGAAGTGGTTCGCGGCGAACCCGGGCGCTGGGTTCTCCGAGACGCCGGACTTCCTGAAGGTCTTCCAGAACGAGACGCTGCAGCCGACGTGGTACGAGCAGAAGCTGTGGCGGATGTACGACTGCACGGGCTACGCGGCGAACCTCGCGTTCCTGCCGACGGTGGCCTACAGCGGCGAGATCGACAAGCAGAAGCAGGCCGCGGACATGATGGAAGCGGCGCTCAAAGCCGAGCATCTGCCGCTGATTCACATCATCGGCCCGATGACGGGGCACAAGATTCACCCCGATTCCAAGGTGGAGATCGAGAAGTACCTCAGCCGCTGGGAACGGATCGGCCCGCCGTATCGGCTCGAACCGCCGTTGCCGAAAGACGGCGATTGGGAAACCATCGAGCAGTTCGTGACCTACACGCTGCGGTACAACCAGTCGCGGTACATCACCATCGACGCGATGGATGAGCATTGGGAACCGGCGCGCGTGGTGGTTCAGAAGACGGGGAGCGGTCTCGCAACGGCCTTCCGCATCCAGACTCAGAATGTCGCCGCTTTCACTCTGGCCTTGCCATCGGACAATCGTGGTGTGATGTCGCGCGTCACTCTCGACGGTCAGACATCCGATCCGCGCAGGGGCCCGGTCATCGCGCCGGGGAGTCGAAACTCCTATCAGAAGGTCAATGGCCAGTGGAGGCAACGCGAAGACCGGCCGGGTTCAGAGGAACGACAATTCCGCAAACGCCACGGCCTCCAAGGCCCCATCGACGACGCCTTCATGGACTCCTTCCTGTTCGTCAAACCGACGAGCAAGGGCGTGTCCGAGGATGTCGACAAATGGGTGCAGGCCGAGTTCGAGCATGCCGTCGCGCATTGGCGGCAGAACTTCCGGGGGGATGCGCGAGTGAAGCTCGACACCGAGGTCACCGCGGCGGACATGCAGTCGGCGAACGTCGTGCTGTGGGGCGATCCCAAATCGAACGACGCCCTGGTGCAGCTCTACAAGTCGCTGCCGATTTCGTGGGATCTCGCCGCGGGGCAATTGAAGGCTGGCGAGCAATCGTGGGATGCGAAGCACCATCTGCCGCTGATGATCTCTCCCAACCCGCTGGCCCCGAACCGGTACGTGGTGCTCAACAGCGGGTTCACGTTCCGCGAGTACGATTACCTCAACAACGCCCGGCAAACGCCGAAGCTCCCCGATTGGGCCGTCGTCGACGTCCGCACGCCGCCGAACAGCCGCTTCCCCGGCAAAGTGGTCGCCGCGGACTTCTTTGACGAATCTTGGAACCTGAAACCCGCGCGGCCATGAAATCGCGAATCCCGTTAGCCGCGACCCGGAGGCTTTGCGGAGGGGAGCGCGTGGTGGAGCGCGCGACGCTGGGTGCCATGCTCACAGCTTTGGGTGAGCATGTGTCTTTTGCTTCAACTGACGAAGCCATGCATGCCCAAAGCTGCCAGCATGGCACCCGGCGGCAGGGAGCGCTCGCCCTCGCTCACGCTTCGGGTTAGTGTTGTTGGCGGTCATTGCCCTGCGAAGCGCTCGGCCCCCTCACCCTATCCCTCTCCCCCGAAGACGGGGGCGAGGGGACCGAACAGGAAGCCCGTGAATTCGTCCCGGAGCGCCGTGCCCTTGTTCACAGGTCGCGGAATCATCGCGGCCCTGTGGCTGGTGTTGTTTCTCGGCGTCTACTTCTCGCAGCCGCTGCCGAACAACGGCGGCATCGTGCGGTGGCAACTGTGGCCGCAGTTGCCCTACGCCATCATGGACGCCGTCGATCCGCCGCAGGAACCGGGCAGCCCGCCACGGGGGTGGGCGTATCTCGGTCAACGCCTGCCGTTGATGTTGACGGCGGCGGTGATCGCCTTCGGGGCCTGGGGCTGCGGCACGTGCGTGCTCGCGCGCTGGTCGCCGGGTGCCACTGGCGGCGGCTTTGGGCTGCCAGTGTCTTCGTTGGTTGACAGGACCGTTGTGGTGGGACTCGAAGACTCGGCCCACCCTACGAACTCGGTCATGGCATCCTGCGAATGGCTGTACTTCCGATGGCTGATCGGTCTCGGCGTCGTCTCGTTCGCGACACTGGTCTTCGGCCTGGCGGGCATCCTGAATCGCTGGCTGTTCCTCGCCGCCTTCCTAGCAGCGGGGATTGCGGGAATCGTTGTTTCACGTCGTTCAGCGGGTGCCACTGGCGGCGGCTCTGAGCCGCCAGTGTCTTCGGAAACTGGTCACAGCGTCGGGAAGAGCACTGGCAGCCCAAAGCTGCTGCCAGTGGCACCCGGCGAGAAAACCAAGAGCAGCCTAAAGGCTGGACTCCAACGGTGGAACTGGTGGCTCATCGCGGCCGTGGCACCGTTTCTCATCGGCATGCTGTTCGGCTCGCTGTCGCCGTCCACCGATTTCGACGTCAACGAATACCACCTCGGCGGGCCAAAGGAGTGGTTTCTCGCCGGGCGGATCGCATTCCTCGAACACGACGTCTACACGAGCTTCCCGTTTCTGACCGAGATGCTGCTGCTCGCCGGAATGGTGATTCATGGCGACTGGTTTCACGGGGCGCTCGCCGGGCAACTGGTGCTGATGCTGTTCGCGCCGTTGACGGCGCTCGGCATCTATTGCCTCGGTCGCCGATGGTTTTCGCCGCTGGCAGGGTCGCTCGGGGCGCTCGTGTACCTGACGACGCCGTGGGTGTTCCGGATGTCGATCATCGCCTACGCGGAGGGGGGGCTGACGGCATACACGTGCGGGGCGCTCGTCGTGGGATTGATCGCGATGGATCGCCTCCGCCATCGGACGGATCAAACGGTGCCGCGTGATGCGTGGACTCCCATCCTGCTCACGGGCCTGTGTGCCGGCGGGGCGATGGCGTGCAAGTACACGGGGCTGGTGATGGCGGTCGCGCCGTGGGCCGCTGCGTTGATGATCGTCGCCGCCCGGTCGAATGCGATTGCGCCGCTGTCGCGGTTGCGTTCGGTGTTGTTCACGTCGGTCGTCTTCTTCGCCGGCGTGTTGGCGATGGTCGGGCCGTGGCTGGTAAAGAACTTCGTCGAGACCGGCAACCCCGTCTATCCGCTCGGCTACAGCGTCTTCGGCGGCCGCGATCTCGATGACGCCCTCGCCGAGAAATGGCGCAACGGTCATGCCCGGCCGAACAAGGGATCGGTGGTCGGCGAGGTCCGCGACCTGTTCGTCAAAACCTTCGATGTCGCCACAGTCAATGACTGGACCAACCCGCTGGTGTTCGCGTTCGCGCCGCTGGCATTTCTTTGGCCCGGCGAACGGCGACGGGGCTATCTGCTGTGGGGGCTGACGGCGTGGCTGTTTCTGTGCTGGTGGCTGTTCACGCATCACCTCGACCGCTTCTGGCTGCCGCTGTTGCCGTCCGCGTGCGCGTTGGCAGGAGTTGGGGCTGCGTCTCTCGTGTGCCACGGCCGTGTCGGCCGTGCGGAGATGGATGACGCTCGGAGCGCGCGCACGGCTGACACAGCCGTGGCACACAAGCCTTCGGTGATCGGATATATGGCGATCGCCGTACTGGTCGTCGGTTGGGTCTACAACCTCGGATTCTGTTCGACGGGTCTCGTCGGCTACAACGCGGGCCTGACCGACCTGAACTACGCCCGCGATTACGTCTCACGCATGACCGGTCCGGAGATCGCGTGGCTGAACGCCGCCCTCGACGACGGCACGTTGCCGCGCGAGACGAAGGTGCTGTGCGTCGGCGAAGCGGAGCTGTTCCACGCGCGGTTTCCGTACGTCTACAACACCGTCTTCGACCGCTCGATCTTCGAGGAATGGTGCGGCGAACCAGGCGAAGGGCCGTCGAAGGAACGACCGCTCCGCTCCGCGGAGGCGATCCGGCAGACGCTGGCGTCGCACGGCATCACGCACGTCTTCGTCAACTGGAGCGAGGTCATCCGTTATCGGCAGACCTACGGCTACACCGACTTCGCGCATCCGTCGCGGTTCGCGGGCCTGCAACAACTGGGCGTGCTTGGCGAACCATTGCGACTACTGGCCGGCCTGGGATTGCGGCCGTTCGAGAATCTGTCCGCAGGCGAGCAGCAATCCCTTCGCGAGTGGGCGCCGGAGCTAATCGTCCCGTGCGGAGACGGGCGGTGCATGGTCACCGGGCAGGTGTTTGCGGTCGTCAGGTAGACGACAGAGTCTCCGGATTTTCAGCCCCGAATGGGGCGAAAGATCGTAGCCCCAAGCGTGAGCTTGGGGTTAACCGTTCGTCGCGATACCAAGCCCCGGAGGGGCGACAGAAGTTCGGCGCGCGCCCGAGCTTCTGTCGCCCCTCCGGGGCTTGATGCAATCAACGCTGACGATTCCCCCGGCTCACGCCGGGGGCTACGGTCTGTCGCCCCTATCGGGGCTGAAGAATATGACGATCGGCAGCACTGCGGCCTCCGGGATGGGGCAACCTCACTCCCACTCGCTGTACGACGGCTGTTGCAGCCATTCGCGGCGGGGGGTGTCGCAGCGCGGGCACGCCGGGAGTTCGAGCGAATGCGTGAGGTCGGCGACGTCGGCTTCCAGGCCCGTCATCGGCAGTGTCCAGTGCCGCTCCAACTCTTCCTGCTCGGTCAGTTCCAGATTCAACGTCGGTTCATCGAACACATGGGGAAAGGACATGATCGGCCTCCGTGAGACGGCTGGGACGGGCGCAGTGGCCATTGTAGCGCGCCAAACCGGGGGGCCAAGGAAAATCGGTGGGGAATTTTATTGTGCCCGGTTAGCCGCGACCCGGAGGCTCTGCGCAGGGGAGCGCTATAAAGTGTCCCGGACGCTTGGAGCGTCCGGGACACTGGGGACGTGAGCGCTCCCCTGCGCATAGCCTCCGGGTCGCGGCTAACCAAAGCGCCACGTTACCACGGAGTTTCCAGCATGTTTACGATCTGCCGGGCGAGGCGGTCGGTGGCGTCCTGCGTCGCGGTGGCGAGGCTTTGACCCACCTCCGGTGCGAACTCGGCCTGACCGACCAGCGGAATCGATTGCGGATCGAGCGGCACCTCCTGCGAAGCCAGCAACTGGCCCGTCCGCAGGTCTTCCCACGTCACGCGGACGAAGACCGACATCTGCAGCTCGCGCGGATCGTCGAATTGCGTCTCGCCAAGAACGTCTTTGCGGATGTCCACAATCCGTCCCGTCAGCCGCGTGTCCGCTCCCGGACCCTTTGCCAGACGGAACGGCGTGCGGGTCTGGACTTCCTTCTGCACGGCTTCGGTGAGCTGATACTCGATGCCGCGGCGGAAGCTGTCGTTCTTGAAGATGGGGACTTCAATCGTGCGGACTTCGGGTCCGTACGCGTTGCCGACCATGTACCCGCAACCAGAGAGGGTCGCAAGGAGGGCGAGGAGGACCAGCCGGGTGCCACTGGCGAGGGGCTTCGCTCGCCAGTGCTCTTCCCGATGCCGTGAGACGCGCTGCGAAGACACTGGCGGCTCAAAGCGGCCGCCAGTGGCACCCCTTCCGTAAGAGCCGGGGCGA
>Ga0163151_10004020_pt1 | contig 20343 bp, 8 predicted proteins | sample OliLakLV19MP5IB2_FD_145596 | JGI IMG/M metagenome (GOLD analysis project Ga0163151, IMG submission 145596) | Freshwater microbial mat bacterial communities from Lake Vanda, McMurdo Dry Valleys, Antarctica - Oligotrophic Lake LV.19.MP5.IB-2 | ecosystem: Environmental > Aquatic > Freshwater > Lake... | reverse complement strand
GTCAGTTCGAGGTCACCGGTATCGTCATCCGCGCGCCAGCGGCCGACCGCGAAGTCAAGATCGTTGGTCGCATCGGTGACGTTGTTCGAGACCACGCAGCCGTAACCGTCCATCGTGCGCAGGCCCGCGATCAGTTCCGCGGGTGCGTTACACCAGATGTCCTTCGAGCCAGATGACCAGCTAACCGCAGCGCCAGCGTTCGAGGAAGCGATGATCCGGTCGCGTGTGAGCGTTGTCCCCGTCCCACCCATCGTCCCGATGCCCACCTCCCACGCAGTCCCATCAGTGGCGGCGTAGTAGGTCGTCAGGGCGTCGGCGAACACGGACGTAAACGTGCGGTAGCCCGTCTTCGCGCCGGCGAACGTGTACGTGCCGGTGCCGGTGGTTGTGGTGGTCTCCTGAACCCGGTCGTTGATGGAGGGGCGCGGCATGATTTACGCTTACAGCGCAGCCTTCACCGCCGCCCGCTGTTCCGGCGTCATCTTGGCCAGTTCCTCCGCGATCTTCGCGGTGGCGGCACGGTTCTTCTGCTCGGCGGTGATGGCGCGGGACAGCTCCACGACGTCATCACGCACGATGTTGGCTTTCTGGAGTTCCTCGGCCAGTTCCTCGTCTGTCATGGTTTGCGTGTCGATCTTCATGCTGTCTCCTGAATCAGGCCCGGCACGCCGACCGCGGATTGCGACTGGATGCTGGGCATTGCGCGCCTAAGCGCGCGGTTGTGGGATGCTTCGAGGTTCGCCATTTCGACGATCTTGGGGTGCATGGCGAGGGTGAACGGACAGCCGGCACGAACGAGGATGGCGGAGTCGAGTGCGACCGCTTCCGCCTTGGTGATCTCCTCGATCAGCCGGCCGGCGGCGATGAGCGCGGTGCCGAGATCGCGCGCGGCGGACTTCTCCAGGTCCATCAGGACGCGGCCGGTGTTGGTCACCACGCGCTCGAGGGCTGGATTGCGGGCGTCCGCCAACAACTGCTCGCCCTTCTCGACTGCGGCCTGCCAGTGGAGGTCGAACATGAGCTCGCCGTCGAGCGCCACCAGCACATGCTCGCCCTGCTTTTTGAAGTCCAGCTTCGCGGTCGCCATCACAATTTAAAGATTTTGTTGGCGCCCGAGTCCCATTGCACCGTGATGTTGCCGCCGTTCGGTGTGCAGGGCAGGCCGGTCGCCGTGTCGATCTTGGCGATCAGGTTCGACGTCGAGCCCGTGCCGGTGTCCTTGTAGATCAGGACGGACTCGAACTGGTCGCCGGAGACCGTGCTGACGGTAATGTCGTCGGCGTCCGAGACCCCGGACGTCTTGGTCTTGTTGGCGAGGTTCCCGGAGGTCGCCACGATCGCCGCCCCGGCAATATCGTCCAAGAAGTCGTCGGTGGCCACGTTCGGGTTGTCGTCAGCGTGGTCGATGAAGTTGATCTTGATGTTGTTGGCGTCCCAGTCGATGTCGCCACCGAGGAAGCCTTCACGGCCGATGTCAAACAGTGCATTTGCCATTCGTTACTCCTGCGCTAGATTTGCTTCACTACAAGGATCCCGTCGCCCTCAAGGATGTTGGATTGTGTCGTGGTGGCAACGACGGTGATCTGGTAGGACTCACCGGCAGTACCATCGGACACCCGGAACTGCACCTTCTTGCCGTCGGAAGTGATCGACTGGCTGCCCACCGTCAGGCCCGCCCCCGTCACGGTCACGCTGTTGATCGCATTGATCGTTTCGCCGGATTCAAGGTTCGCCGCGAAGTTCACGGCGAACATGCGGGATTCGTTCGGCTGCTTGTATAGCGGTCGGCTCATGGTTTTCCTTTACTGCCCGGCTTCCAGGAGGTCCCGGGCATCCCCGCGGCGCTCCTTGGCTACACCGCGCAAGACCCGGTCCAGCCCCTCGCGCCGCATGTTCTTCACGCGCGAGGAGACCTGCCGGGGCGTGACCTTGATGCGGGCTTCCGGGTTTCGTTCGTTGTGGGCCGCGAGATCGGCGCGCGCTTCCCGCACCTTGTCAGGGTCGTTCGAGATAATCCCGCTCGCCCACTTGTCCGTGATGCGGTCCTCGACCTCTTTCAGGAACGCCTCGTCCTGCTTGAGCATCCCGGCGCGCTCGCGCGCCACCGCGGACTGGCGCGGCACGATGCCGATGCCCTGCAGCACCGCCTGCGACTTCGGAATCTCCGCCACGCGCCGGCCGGCGGGCGTGACCTCCTCGCCGGCCTCAAACTGGCGGGCGCCCTTCACGGCGTTCGCCACCCCGGAGGGCAGCGCCTTCTCGGCGGCGCGCCCGAACTCGCCGCGCGCCAGTAGATCGCCGGCCTGGATAAGGTTCGAGGCGAAACCACCTACGGGGCCGACCACTTCCATCAGCGAGGAGCCGATGCTCTTGCCGGAGAGCAGGGCCTCGGTGCCCGGGATGAGGCGCCCCATGCCCACGCGCGCGCCGAGCGCCGCGGCCGGCGTTGCGGCCAGCACCCCCTTGCGGACCATTTCGGAGGCGAGGAACGCGGTCTCCGGCGGCAGCCCCAGCCAGTCGCGGAAGGCCGCCTGCAACTGCTCGTCCAGCCAGCGCTTGGAGTTGGTCGGGTAGCCCAACCTCTGGCCGACCGCATCGAACACGTCCTCCATGTTCTCGGCGAACGGCAGCCCCTCGATGCCGGCGGCAAGCACCATCAACGCCAGCAGCATCGCCGCCTGCTTGGGCGGCAGCTTGGCGAAGATCGTCTCCAGCGCCTGAATCGTGAAAATCTTGAAGGTGAACGGGATGGCGCCGATGCCGCGCGCCCACACCGGGCGGTTGCCCTTGTTGTAGATGAACTGGGTGTCCTGCACCGCCTTGATGGCGAACTCGTAGGCGGCATCCCCGGTCAGCCCGCGGCGGGTCGCCAACTCGTGGCCGGCGATGAACATCACGCGCCGGTTCATGGTCTCAGCCTTGCTGAACAGATACGCCCAGGCGTCCAGCAGGCCGGAGAACGCCCGCACCCGCGCGATCTTCGAGCCCGCGCCAATCGCCATCATGGTGTAGACGTTCTGCGGGTTGGTCACGCCGTCCGCCTCGGCACGGCGCAGCGCCTCCCCCAGCGTACCGAACACCGTCGCCGGGTCGCGCATGGACAGCGGGTAGGCGCGTTTCAGCAGCCCGCCGGCCTGCGAGATCGACACATGCTGGTTCAGCCACGGCAGCCCGAACAGCGGCACCTGCGTCAGGTTCAGCAGCGCCGAGCTGATATTGCCGCCGATGTACTGGAAGAACAGGAAGCCGCGCAGCGCCTGATACTCCTCGCGCCCGGTGTCCCCGCGCAGGTAGGTCACCAGGTTGATCGCGTAGTCCTTCAGCTCCCCGCCCTTGATGTCGCTGGCGTAGCTCGTCATCTTGTCGGCGTGCTTGAGCCGCCCGTAGTAGCGGGCGTTGGTGCTCATAAAGTCCGCCAGCACGCGCACGGCGTCCTTCGAGTAGCCCGGGGTGCCCTTGCGGTGAATCATGCGCTTGAACACCGAGCGGTTGGCGACCGCCTCTTTCAGGTATTTCTGCATGGACTCGTCCTGGTCCATGCCGGTGATCTCGGCGAACAGCTCCACCGTCTCCGGGGTCAGCCCCTTGAACAGCTCCGGGGTGTCCTGGCTGACCGTGCCGCGCACGATCTGGTACGCCTTCGGGTAACGCGCCTGCAACCGCGCGGCACCGGCGCGCGCCATCAGGTCCGACTCATACATGCGGAACTCGATGGTCTCGCCGCGCGGGTCCGTCACGTTGACGTAGTGCCGGCCAAAGCGCGACAGCGGGAAGTAGCCGTTTTCCTGCAACTGCCGGATCCGGCGTAGCGATCCGACCAGCATGTTCCACTCGTCGAGCCGGCCCTGCGCCTCCTTCAGGCTGGCGCGGCTGGCCTCCGAGGGCAGCCCGGCGGCCGCCTGCTCGGCGCGCCGCACGGCCGCCTGCCCCACGTTCTTGCTGTAGCCGGTGAAGTCCTCGATCGCCTCCAGCCCGCCGTCGCGGTAGATGGCGCTCATGCGCTCGATCACGTTGGCGTAGCGCGGCGCGATCTTGGAGAGCAGGGCGGCGCCGGTCTTGTCGAGGATGGCGTCGATCGCGTCCCGGGCCTGCCGGTACATGTCGATCTCGACCTGCGACAGGCCGCGCGCGGCAAGCTCCTCGTCGGAGTAGACGCGGTTCTCAAGCGTGCCGTCGAGCAGCGCGCGGGCGGACTTCTCGGCGTTGGCGACCTGCTTGCCGCGGATGCGGTCCCACCAGCGGGACAGCGCATCCTGCCCCTTGAACCACGCCGGCAGCATCGCCTCCGACTCGGAAATCTGGCGGTTGATGGTGTTCAGGAAGGCCTGCCCTTCCCAGAACACCCGCGCAAAGGCCGGGTTTTTGCGGGCGACGAGCTCGGGGGAGCCGACGGTCTTGTTCCAGGCGTTGAGCACGCCCTCGTCGGTGCCCAGCATCCCGGGGTCGGTCATCGCCTTGACCGCGTTCATGACGCGCTGGCGCGCCGTGTTGGCAGCGGCAGCCTCGGGGCGGGAGAAGCGGGCGCCCTGACCGGGGCGGCTGAAACGAATGTCCGGGTTGGTCGGGTCGTAGGTGCCGCGGTTGCCGATGGCGCTCTTGATCTGCGCCGGGTCCTTGAACGTGAGATACGCATCAGCGACATGCTGGCCGATGTGTTCCTTGAGGATAACGCCGTCGTAACCCTCGTCGCGCATCACGTCAAAAAGCCCCGGGCTTTCTCGGAGTAACTGCCAAAACGGCGGCACGCCATTTGGCTTGAAGCTCTCGTTCACTTTTCGCTCAAATGCCGCGCTGCTGATATTGTTGCGCCGAAGGAACTGGATAAGACGCGGCGCAGTCAGGTCGCCGTCTCCGAGATCGCGCGCATCGAGCGGGTTTTTGATCGACAGATACACCGGCATGATGCTGCCGCCGGCGGTAAACCGGTCCGCATAAGCGGCATCCGGCGTGAAGTAGTTGACGCCCCCGGCGCCACTGAATTCCGAAAAGTTGTCATCGGTCCCGTGATACACCACCAGCGGTTCACCGTCCGCGTCCACCACTTTGCTCTCGCCGAACCAGCGCTTGAAGGCCGTGCTGCCAATGGAGAAGCGCGACCCGCCGGTCTGTGCCCCGTCCTGCCGCAGCGCGCCGCGCGCCAGCGCGACCACGTCGGCGGCGCGGAGCTCGCCCGGGTTGGCACCGAGCTTGCGCAGGGCGTCCCCGATCGCGCGCACCAGGGCGCGCAACCAGTTGCCGATCGCGCTGCCGGAGTCAACGTCGTGGCCGGCGTTGACCGCCTCCTCGACGAAATAGGCCAGCAGTTCCTCGCGGCGAACCTCCGGTGATGTCTCCGCCGGGATCCGCGCGGCGGCCACCGCCGCGAGCCGCGCCTCCTCGCTGCCGTCGCCCGCCACCGCCCAACGCTCGATCGTGGCGGCGAGGTCGTTGAACGCGGACTCCCCGACGAAGGACCGCATGCCGCGGTGCACGCCGGTCTCGTGGAGCATGACGGCAAGGCCGTTGCCCGGCGGGATGTTCCCGGCGATCAGGTAGGCGCGGTCGGTGTCAGGGTCGTAGGCGCCCTGCAGGTCGTAGGCGCCGGCCGCGATCACGTCCTCGATCACCGCCTGCGGCAGGTCACCCCACTGCTCGACAATAGTGGTGCCCAGCGTTTCCGGATCCACCCCCAGTCGGGATTGGAGCTCCGCCCGCAGGCTGGCCGGGGAGTGACGCGCAGCAACAAAAACCCCCGCCTCGGCTTTCGCCTTGATCTCAGCATTCTTCCCCGACAACTCGTTTCGCACGAACGTCAGGCGCTCGCGTTTCTTGTTCAGTTCGTCTTCCCTGCCCCACTGCTTGCCGATCTCGGCCCTGAGCGGCTCGACGCCTTTCTTCGCCTGATTGAGAAACGCCTTGTTCTGCCCCAGGCTGTACGCCACGCCGCCGATCATATGCTCGACAATGCTCACCACTTGTGCCGCAGATATTGGGATCTTCTCGGTTCCATTGAGCCCTACCGACACTTGGTTGACGTAGTCGATCTCGCCACCAACCTTGACCGCAACGGCAGCCGGCATGATCTCGCCGCGGGCGGGTATCCACTCCAAGTCAACCGGCATGCCGGCGATGGTTCCCAGCGTCTGCGAACCCTTGTTGGCGTCAGCGAATACCTCGAGCATCGGCTTGACCTTGTTGTCGATGTCCTTCCTGCGGATCAACGACTCGCCACCCACCACCATGCGAATGGCCTCCACGTCGCCCAACTCCTTCACAATGGCGCGCTGCACCGTGTCCCGGTTGGTGTACTTCTTGCCGGCAAAGGTGACTTCCCACTTCGGCGACTCCAGCGTTTCCTCAAGCGCCGTCCACTTGGCTTCCAGATCCTTTTTGAGATCCTTTTTGTAGTTTGTGGCGCCTTTCATTGCGTCTCTGATCTGATCGGCCAGCGGCGCCATCTTCAGGCTGGTCGGCTTGTTCTTTTCATCTGCCACAGCCTTCGCGGCGTCAATTACCTCCTTGACGTGCCTGTCGGCCTCGGCGGCGTCCATCGCCTTGCCGTCCATATCAGCGGTCGGCCTCGTTCCCTCAAACGGATCCTCCTGGTAGGCGCGGACCTTGGCCAGGGTTTCTTCCTGCCGCGCAATGATCGCCGGCATGTTGTTGATCGCCTTGTCGTACTTGCGGACCTCCGTTTCGATGTCCTGCTGACCTGAGATTTGACGGCGGCGCTGCCCCTCCATCTTCCGGATCGCCTCGGTCAACTGCACGTCTTCGAGAATCAGCGGGTTGCCCGATGACAGCGCCTTCATTTCCGCCGCGCTCATGGCGTCCATCGAGACTTCTTCGATCTCGCGCTCGCCCTTGAAATTGCGCAGAGAATTGATGCCAATGAGCTTTTGCTCCTGCGTCTGCCAGAAAAACACGTCCGACGTGCCTTCGGTCGCGTAGGCGTTGATCTCTACCTCGAACTTGTCATCGGCCAAGCGGAATTCATTCCCCTGCCGGATGATTCTTCCCTCGCGCTGCTCGATGTCCGATGGCCGCCACGGCGCATCCATGTGGTGTAGACCCACCAGCTTGCGCTGCACGTTCGTCCCGGCCCCCATCTTCGCCGTGGACCCGATGAGAACCCGGATGCGACCAGCGTTCACCATGTCGAACAACTCCTGCTTCTTGGTGTCGCCGTTGAAGTCGTGGATGAAGGCTATCTCGCCGTTCGGAATGCCGCGATCCACCAGTTTGGCGCGCAGGTCGTCGTAGACGGAGAAATTCCGGTCTACCGTGTTGACGGCCGCCTCTATGTCATCGCCCTGCTCAAGGAAGCGCTCGATCGCATCGATCCCCTTCTCCTGGTCGTGTTCCTCCATGAAGTCCATGCGCTCCCGCAGCAGGATGCGCAGCCGGTTCCACTGGGCGCCGTAGGTTCCGTAAGGCGCGGCCTCGGCGTCGTCCAGCAACTCCCGGGCCTCCTTCAGGTAATTCTTCGCCTGCGACTTGCCGTGCTTGAGAGGCGTGGAAATGTCGAGGAACACCAACTGCGTGCCCATCTTCTTGTCCCACGCCTTGTAGATGCGTGTGATGTGGTCGGCGGCCATGTGCGTCTTCGACCCGGGATGATCCGGTGCCGACGGGTCCACCAACCGCATGTCGAGAGCGGCTTTGCGACCGTCGCCCAAAATGGACAGGGCGTTATCCTCGCCACCGCGCTTCAACTTCTCCATGCGATCCTGAAGACCGGCGGAGAAGACGCTCTGCAGGTCGGTCCTCGGCACGACGATGTTTGCGCGTGACTTCGGGTAGCCTTTCACCTTCGGGATCGGGAATTCTTCGCCGTTGTTGTCCTCGCGGTAGTTCTGATTGATCTGGTCCTGCGTCACCGAATCCGAGAACTCCTTGTAGAGCTGTATGACTTCCGGCACGTTCGTCAGCCGGCGCATGCGCTCCTTCCTCTTGTACTTGGTGCCGGTGACATTGGACTCATACTCCGACTGCACGATGCCGAACGACCCCAGCCAAGCGTCCAGCGATGTCACGCCCCTCGCTTCGAGTTCTTCCATACCGAGGTAGCGCTGCAGCGTAAAGAGTTCAGTCAGGGAATTGGATACCGGGGTGCCGGTGGCGAAAGTCACGCCCCTGCCGTCCTGATTCTTGAGCAGCCAGCCGGTCTTGATGAACATATCGAAAGCTCTCTGTGACCCAGAAGGATTGCCAAATCCTCCGACGTTCTGCTTTTGCGTCGTGAAAAATAGATTCTTGAATTCCTGCGATTCGTCCACCGTCAGGTCGTCAACGCCAAGTTCCTGGAACGTCAGCAGCTTGTCCCGAGGCCTGTCAATCAGCTTCTTCATGCGCTCCTGCAAAGCCTCCTTTTTCTTCTGGTATTGGGTGGCAGTACGCGACTTCTTGCCTTCTGTCTCGCGGGCCAAGTCAATCGCGTTCTGGATCTCGCCTACCTGCTTGCGAATCGCTTCGATCACGACTGCGCGGTCGCTATTAATGAACGCGAATGACGAGTGCGAGAAGATCACGGCATCCCAGTCGCCGGTGGCAACCCTGGCGAGCATGCGCTGACGGTTCGCCTTGGTGAAGTCCGACTTTCTCATGGCGAGGACTTTGGCGCCAGGATATAGCCTGTAGAAGTCCGTCGCCCACTGTTCAACCAAATGGTTCAGCACCACGATCATCGGCTTTTGAGCAAGCCCAAGACGCCGTTTCTCCATGACCCCGGCGACGATCGTGAAGGTCTTTCCTGCCCCGACTACGTGATCGAGCAAAACCTTGCCGCGGCGAATGATGCGTGCGACAGCATTCAACTGGTGGCGGCGCAGTTTGATGACGGCATCCGGAACCTTGCCGGGCAGCGTCAGGTATGTGCCGTCTATATCCGTGCTGATGTTGGTGTTGAAGTGATCGTTGTAGAACGCGACCAGCCTCTCGCGCTGGCTGGCGTCCTTGAATACCCAGTCCTCGAATTCGAGCCTGATCTCGTCAGCTTTGTCCAGGGCTGCTTGGGTGTCTTCGACGTTGACGGCGCGCCTTCCCTCGGCGTCCTCGGGGTGCAATATCGTCATGTCCCGGCTGTTCAAGATCCGGTTGATGAGGTCAGCGGCATCCCTGCGGCTGGTTCCCCACCGGGTATTCAGCATGACCGGATCGCCGCCCTCGATTCTGACGGCAAACCCACCAGTAGCTTTGAGGTATTGGATGGCAGACGACACATCCTCGCCAAGCAAATGGCTGACGAACCCCTCGTAGGCGTCACGGTCGATCCACGGCGCACCAAGCCTGGCCTTCAAGTCTCCGGCCTTCACATCCTCCGGGAATACCGACTTCAGTTTTTCCGCCTGCGGATAAAGACTGGCCCCCAAAGCCTCCCTGTACTTGCGCTTGACGTTGCCAGAGAGGTAGTCGCTCGCCAGCTCGTAGGTCTGTTTCGCCGGGTCCAGATAGATTTGCGGCTTGTCGCCCTTGGTGAGGGCCTCTATAACGTCTTCCTCTGGCTTTCCGGTCAGGCGGGCGATGTAGGGGATGGATACAGCGCCCTTCTCGCTGATACTCAACGCGAGACCGTCCTCCGGGGTATCGGCCTTGTCGATCTTCGTGTGGGGGCGCACCACGCGCTGCGTGAAGATCGGCATCTTCTTCGCCTCTGCCTTGCGGGCCGGGATGCCGAGCGCGTTGGCGCGCGGCTTCGTCACGCCGCCATCGAACTGGTCCTCGAGCGCAAGCAGCAGGGGTGCGTCCGGGTCAGCCTTGAATACCCTGTCATTCGCGGTCTGGTTCAAATAGCCATGCTTGGCGACAAAGGCGTCGTATCGCTTGTTCAGATACCCACGCAACTTCTTGATTCTCGCATCCGGTTCATCGGTCGCCTCGGCCTTCAGGAGGTCACGGGTCATCTGGCGGATGCCGACCATGCCCCTCAAGCGCTCGATGCGGGATTCGCCCCAAGTCGATTTCTCGCTCCACTTCGTATCGGCGGTAATCTCCACGGCTTGCAACGAACCGTCGGATGTCATCACGCGCTGCAGCATCTTGCCGCCATCCTCGAAATACTGGCCGACGCTGTAGTTCTCGATCACGTCCTCCGGCACCACGGCAGCAACCTGCTCGGCATTGACTTGCTCGGCCGACTTGCCGCGCTCGTAGATGTTCTCCGGCAGGTTGTGCATGGCATCTGCCAAGCCTTCGGCTATCGTCTGGCCCTCCCGCGGCTGGACGGTGATGTCGTTCTCGAATTGCATTTCACCGCTGCGGTCCATCTGTCCGAGGATCATTTCCGGGTGCGCGACGAAGTAGGTGTTGACCGGCATCGGAGCGTTTCCGAGGGGATCAGGTATCTCGGCAGTTTCGGTCCATGATGCCGTTGCCGTGCCCCATTGCGATTCCGGCAGCTTCTTCAGGATTACGATGTCGGTGACAACTTCGGTGTTGGCGTTCTCCGAGAAAGCCGTCCACGGCAGGCGAATGGCGCCAACCAATTCGGCGCGGTGCGCGATGTACTTCCGAGCCGGTGAGTTCTGCGCGTCCATGAAGTAGCGCGACACCACCTGAATGTGAAGTCCGCCCGGCGCCAGCTTGTCGATCGACTTCGCAAAGAAGAAGTTGTGGATCGAAAAGCCATTCAGGTGCTTGGCCGTCGGGTCGTACAGGGACTGATTGCCAAATGGCGGATTGCCAATGTTCAGGTTGAAATTCGCATCGGCCAGGGTTACTTCGTGGAAGCCGATCGGCCCCAGGACGTTCGCCTTCGGGTACAACTGCTTGGCGATTCTGGCGGTGATGCTGTCCAACTCGATGCCGGTCAGTGAGGCCCCCGAGCGAAGGTCGGCAGGCATGAGCCCGAAGAAATTGCCGACGCCCATCGAAGTTTCCAGCACCTTGCCGCCGTCGAACCCAAGCCTGCGGGCGATGTTCCACATGCCATCGACGACATCCTCGCTGGTGTAGTGCGCGTCCTGGATGCTGCGCGCCGCCGCCTCATGTTCTTCTGGGGTGAGAAGTTCGCGGATCTCGGCAACGCGCTGCGCCCAGCCCTTCACGGGCTCCGCACCGGGACGCGGGAAGGCTTGCTTGATGCCGCCCCACCCGACGTATCGAGCAAGGGCCTGCTGTTCTGCGGGGGTTGCTTGTCGTCCCTCTGACTCGATCGCCTTTAGCAGGCGAATCGCGGCGACGTTGTCGTTGTACTTCTGGACCTGCCCGCCTTTGCCGAGACCGAGTTCGTCGGTGATGACGAAATTGCCGGCGACAGGGAATGGCTCCCCGTGGGCTAGTCCTCCTCGGGGTCTTGCCGGTACATCCGACCGACCTCGACCATCGCGTCCCACGCCGGGTTGTCCGGCATCTGGTCGTCTGGATCCGGTTCCTGCGGTTCCTCCTTCAGCAGAAGGTGCAGTTCCCGGCTCGCCTGCCACGATTCGTGGACGTTGAGCCCATCCGCCTTGAACTCGTTCATATCCATCAGCGTCAGAGCCACGGCTGCCGCGAGTTCCGTCTCCAGCTTCCCGCTCTCCGTCAGGGCGCGCACCTTCTTCGGAAGGTACTCCTTCCAGTGCTTTCGCCCCAGTTCGATCAGGGCTTCCGGGCTGTACGAGTGGATCATCCTGTGCCTCGCTATCAGTATATACCCCTTCGGCTGGCTTTAGTGCCGCAGCCTTGGAGACGGATTCGTCCGGTTCTTGCTGCGGTGCGGAAAGCCTTTTCTGCGAATCCGGCTTGCCGCGCCACTCGCTAAGCATGGACTTTATTTCGTCCCCGTATTCGTTCCACAGGGCGTCGCCAGACGAACCGGCCTCGCCAAACGCATCCTCAGTATTGCTCGAAAAAACGTAATGGAAAATCGCTTTGTCAATTCTCAAGCCGGCAAGTATCGGCGCCTCAGATTTTCTCGATTCCCATTCCCATGCCCCCATGCTACTCGCGCGGTTGCTGTCATATATCCGGATTTGGCGCGTTGCAACATCCACGCCGCCATCTGTGCTCACGATGTCACGGTGGTCAACGCCATAACCCACGCCGTTACGACCATTGATATAGCCGATCCTGTCCCATCCTTTCATGCCATCCAAATCTTGGACATCTACGGCTGGTTGATCGGGCAGCTTGCCGTCGCGCCCGGAGAACAGGGCTTTGACGGCAGCGCTGTTGTCCTCTGCCGGCGACACTTCAAGGTTTTGCACTTTAGCCGGAACCTTGTCGGCCTCGGTCCAGCCGCCCGGCGGCGTCTTCTCCATCAGGTTCGGCTTCTGCGCCGCAGCCAACACGCGGTGTACGTCCCGCATCGCAACATCGAGCTTGAAGTTGATCTGCGCAGGCATAGGCCGGATAGCCCCCGATTCAATCCCCTCACGCGCCAGGCGAACAACATGCTTGAACGCCACGTATTTGCGGTTGCCAAGTAGCACGTCGGTCAACAACTCCTGCCGATTTTGCGAAAGGTCGCGCAATTCCATTTCTGCGGTACTCAGGGTTTCCACTGCCCCGGACCCAAAACGCGGCACTACGGCTTCGGTCGGTGCAGCTTCCTCATCGAGCGAGTCCACGGCCGCGACTTCCTTCGCGGTCTCCGCCCCCTTGTCTCGATACCTCCCCGACGTGGCGATATACCCGCCCTGATAATGCTCAAGCGTCAACTCGTCGGCCACTTCCTTGCCCAGCGCTTCCTCGATCTTGCCGCGCACAAACCGCGCCGCCTGCTTGAATTTGATGTGGCCCAACCGGAACGCAGCATCGAAAAGCCGCGTCAGCACGGGCAGCAGCTTTTGCTCCTGCTCTGGCGTGATGTTCAGGCGCCCGTTCTTGCCGAGCAAGTCGCCAAGGTCGGCAAGCGCCGCAGCAAGGTCGGCTTTCGCACGCTCCTCGTCGGATTGCTCGGCCTCTGGGATCTCGACCGCCTTCACGCCCTCGCGCGTCGGGATGATTTTGGCCTTCTTCCAAATGACCTCCGGCGCTGCGGCGGACGGCTCTGGCTCACCGCGCCGTCTCCCACGCTCATTCGCAGCAAGTTCTTGTTCGCTCCGATTACCCTGCGTCGCCATCTTGTCGAGTTCTATGTTCGACAATCCTGAAAGAGATCCGACAGGCTTCGACGGCTCCTTCACCACGGGATCCTCGGCAGTGCCACGGATAGCCGCCACTTTCACGCGGCCATCGTCGTGCAGGTTCGCCCAGTTCGGCGCGGAGAGCAGTTTCGAGTCCCGCGGCGCGAGACGGGCGGCGGTGTAGACCTGCTTGCGACCTTCCTTGGTGAGATCCTTGTCCCACCAGCGTTCAGCCGTTCCTACCTCGCCCTCGGGCGCTACGGCTTCTTCGGCTTGGGCGCCGGGGCCTTCTTTCTGCCCGGGCTTGGCGGGCGCTGCGTCTGGTACGGGAAGTTGCTTCGATTCATCATCTGCGGTCTCCTTTGGGGTGGTGGCTGCGGGTTTCGAGAATTTGACAACTTGACTCTCGCCAAACACTTTTTGCAGCGTCTTGCCGTCGGCCTCGGACTGCGGGACATTGACGATAACGCCATCGTGCCCCGCCTTCTCGATCATCGCGCGTAGATCGACAATCGCCGCCTTCGTCTTTTCCGGATCCTGGCCGAACGGATTCGGGAACTCCCATCCAGCCTTACGGGTCAGCGCACGCCATTGCGCGTCGTTCTTGACGACCAGCGGATTGGTCAGCGCAACATCGTGCGTCGTCACGTTGGGGCCAAAGCTTTCCGCATATTTCCTATCGGGCGTCGTGTACAGACCGGCTCCCAGGATGGGCTCCTGCGCGCCAAGCTTGTTGTACGGCGAATCGACTCGTCCTTCGCCACGCATCAGTTGTGCGGCAAATGGCTTGCCTGTTTCTGCTGCCGCCATAGGCACGGCGGACTCCGGTGCGGCTGCGGGCATTAGCGTGGCTTGCTGCGGCTCGAGGAACGCCTTCGGATCGTTCAGCTTCGCCTTGAATTCTTCCCACGGCAGCGCCGTGATGCCGCGGATGCGTTTCTCCTGCCCCTTCGAGTAGTTGGACAGGTAGATCTGGCGGGCCTCCGCCTCATTTGCCGCGCCTACAACCGTCTTCGGTTCGTCAAATTTCCCGCTCGCCGTGTTCTGGTCGATCACAAACACCGGCCCGCTGTGGGTCTCCGGCGTGCCCGTCTTGACGAAAACGTCGACGTGCTCCTTGTCCGGTGCGCGCGCCGGCACACCTTTGATGTAGCCGTAGTGCGCCTGCATCTTGCGCTCCCAGGCCACCTTGGCGCCCGGCTTGCTGCGGCGGATGGACCCCTCGGGGTTCTCGACGCTGATGTCGAGCCCGCCCACCTTGACGTGGCCCTTGGCGTAGTTGCCGGCCTCGACCTGCGCGGCAGACGGCTCCGGGCGCTCGTTCTGCGGGCTGGTGGCCGCCTCGTTCGCCTGCGCATCGGTTTGGGCGGCGGTCTCGGCTGCCGTGGGTGATGCCGTGGCTGGCTGATCGCCGGCCTTCTGTTGCTGCTGGGCCCGGCGCTCCATCGCGGCGGTCTCCAGCGCCTTCTTCTCGGCCGCGGCGTCGGCGTCCTTCTTCTTCGCGTCCGCCTTCTCCTTGTCGACGGCCGCCGCCTCGGCGTCCTCGCGCATGCTCTCGAGCTCGGCGTCGATCCGCCCGACGCGCTCCACGACGCTCGCCGGCGCCGGGCGGCCCTTGGGCATCCGGTCGGTCAGCGCGCGGCGCTCGTTCTCCAGCGCCTGCTTGCGGCCGGCATCGTCCTGGGCGGTGCCGTATTCGTCCGGCATGACCGCAAAGCGGCCCTCGCGCTCGGGGTGCGGCACGACCTTGGAAGGCGTGCCTTGCCGGCTGAGTAGTTCGGCGCGCTTGTTCGCCCCGGTTTCGGTGAAGGCGAAGAACGGGCGGTCGGCGTCGACCGGCTGACGGGGGGCTTCCGAGCCCGCCTGCGCGGCTGCGGTGGCCGGCCCGGGGGCGGATGCGCCGCTCGCCTGCGCCACGGCCGCCGCGGCGGTCATGGGGTTCTCCCGCAGGGTCTCCGCTAGCTTCACCCCGCCGCCGAAGGCGCCGCCACCCAGCGCGCCCAGCACGAAGTTCGGGAACGAGTCCTCGGTCAGGCTGGCATCCCCGCCGATGGCGATGTTCGAGCCCAGCCGCTGGCCCACACCCTCAACGACCTCCTGCAGGCCCTCCGCCGCGCCGGCGCCGATCGCGGCGGTCGCCGCGCGCGTGACCGGCCCGCCGCCCAGCGCCGGAATCTTGAAGCGGCCGCCCAAAAACGCCTGCTCGACCAAGCCGCCGGCACCGGCCGGGCCTGCCGCACCCGCCGCCGCACCGGATTCGGCCAGCCGAGCAACGGTCTCGCGCGCCTCGTCGATCGGCGCGCCGCCCTGCACCAGGCTGGCATACTCGGCGGACGAGCCCATCAGTTGCTCGTGGGTCGCCGCGCGCACCCGCGCGCCCTCCTCGCCGGCCGCCCCGCCCGCGCCCTGCGCGGCACCGAGACCGGCGCCGACCGTCATCTGGGTCGCCCCCGGCATGCGCTTCATGGCCACGGCAGCGGCGGCCTGCGGCGCGAACTGCCCGACCACGTCGGCCGCGTTCAGGACGTAGCCGCCCAAGGACGGGGCCTTGCCGAACGACCAGGTGCTGGGGTCCACGATGTCGCCGGTGGGCATGGAGTCGCGCTGCGCGAGCTCGGCACCCGCGGAACGGGACTCGCGCAGGCTCTTGGTCACATCCGCCAGCGGGTCCTTGCCGAACACCCGCAGGTTGGAAGGCTTGCCCAGCACGCGCTCAACAGCCGCGTTCATCACCGTATCAGCGCCGATGCCCAGGCCCTGCGCCGTGGCGCCGACCGCAGTGGTCGCCGCGCCCGCGAGGCTCTTGGCGACGTCGCCCACACCGACGCCGGGCTCCGGCTCGTCGATGCCGAACTCCTTGAGCGCCCACTCCTTCGGGACCGTTACAGCCATATCAGCCGCTCACCTTTTTGCCCTGCTGCTCGACTACCTTGCGCATCTGGTCATAGGTCAGGCCCTTTTGCCGTGCCGCGGTCTCGACCGCCGCGCGCGGCACGGTGTTGCCCGCAGCACCGCCGGACTCGTTGAAGCCAGGAACCCGCAGCGGCACCACACTGCCGTCATCGCGCAGGGCCACGGTCATTTTCTGCTGCACACCGTTCTCGTCGGGCGCGCCGTAGATGATCGCCGGCTGGTATTTGCCCTTCTCCAGCCCGGACAAAAGGCGCAGGCCCTGCTCGTGCTCTTTCGGGAACTGGCCGCTTGCCAGCACGCGCAAGGCCTCGGCGCTGCGGGTCTTGATCTCGGAGTCGAGCCCCTTCCTCTCGTCCTCGTTGAAGGCGAGCTGGAGCTGGGACTTGTCCTTGATCGCGCTGATGTTGAACTGGCCGGCCCTTAACTGGTTGTTGAAGTCGGTCGAGGCCTGCTTGTTGGCGGTCGCCGTGTCCCGGTATTTCGACATATCCATGCCGAGATTGGAGAGCGCGCTGAAAATGGACTGGCCCTGCTCCGCCTGGAGCTTCGGCAGGGGTCCGAGCGGGGTCTGCATCGGCGCGCGCGCGCCAAGCGGTGCTGGTTGCGGCGCGTAGTAGCCGCTGGATCCGCGGCCCGGCCCGTTGGTGGTCGTCACGTTGCCGTCCGCACCCACGCTGGAGACGACGGTCGGCGGCATCGGTCCTGCGATCGGCTGCGCGGGGGCGGTCACCGGCGCGCCGCGGCTGATCGGCTGCGTCATCACTGCCGGCATGGGGAAGGTGGAGGGGATGGTGCCGCCCTCGACGACACCGCCCGCCGGCGCTGGTGCGGCCACTGGCGCCGGCGCGGCCGCAGTACCGGCAGCGGCGATCTTCGCCTGCTCCGCGTCCTGGTAGCCGGTCGCCTTCACGAACTCCTTGGTTGCCGGCCCGCGCGGGTCTACGCCCAGCGAATACGGGACATTGTCGGCCCGGTTCTTGAAAAAGCTCGGTACGCCGCCGCCCACCGCCAGCGCGGCGTTGAACGGAATGCCAAGCTGGGGCGGGAGCAGGGTTTGCGCCGCCCCGCCGGCCATCTGCGAGACGGCGTCGGGGGTTACCCCCTTCTCGACCATGTTCATGCCGGCCATGCCGGCTTGCGCCGCACCGGCGCCGCGCGCGAGAAGGTTGACCGAGCGGCCTGCCATCGAAGGGCCGGCGGCAGGCGCCTGCACCGCCTTGTCCGCGCTCCAGCCGGGCGCTGTCTGTTGACTGGGCTGCGTGGGCTGCGTGGGTTGCGTGGGGGCCGTGGGCGCGGCCCGGTTGGCGGCCGCGCGCTGCCTGATGTCGTCCGGCGTGTCGAAATTCATTGTGCCTACCCCTAATCGGATGCCGTCTGAGCGGCCAGCGCGTTGATGGAGGAAATGGCGGCCTGAATCGTGCGGCCGTAATACTCGGCGCCGAACTGGGCATTGCCGGTGCGAACGCGGGTGCCCTCGACCTGGGAGAGGAGTTTCATGCGCGCCTCCTCCAGTTTTGTCCGCATCACTTCCACGTTCCAGGCGTTGTTCAACTGCGATTCTGCGTTTTTCAGGCGGTACGCCTCGCCCATAGAGGAAATGATCGCCGAGAACGCCTGCACGTCGGCGCCGTAGATGCCCAGATTCGAGCGGATGATCTCGATCTGCGCGTCGGTGTCGGCCCGATACTTCTGGATCTGGCTGGCGAAAATCGCCGTCATCGCCTGCACCTGGTCGGTCAGGGCGCGGAACACGGCGACCACGACCTCCTGCGCGGACTGCGCGTTCTGGATGGTGAACTTGCGCGCCTCGAAATACAGGTCGGCGCGCTTGATGCCGATGTCGCGGTTCACACTCGAATTCTTGTTGCTGGCGGCCTGCTGCACGCGCGCGATCGCGTTGAACATCGCCCCGGTGGGCATCGGAAAGCCGCCCTGGGCAAAGCTCCGCGTGACCTCCTCGACCTCGGCCAGCGCCCCCTGCGCCTCGCGGTCGCGCTCGCGCTGCCACAGCGCCGCCTCGTCGGCCGGCTCGATGCCGTAGCCGCCGTTCTCAAGATCGTAGAGCAACTTCGCCTTGACCGCGTCGATCAGGTCCTGATTGATCTCGCGAAAGTCGATGACCGGCGCTGTCGGTGAGAGCAGCGTGATCGCCGCAAACTCCGGCCGCGTCGGGCGCTCCGCGGTGATCTTGTCCAGCGCGTCGTTGGTGTAGTCGGTAGCACCAAAGCCAAGCGTTGTCGGCAGGACAACATCGAAACTCGTGTTCGCGAGATCGGCGACACGGTTGATGAAAGCCTGCGCCTGCGTCAGGTAGTTGTTCGCCGTCAGAATTTGAAGGTCGATGATCTCGGGGACTGTTGACATCTATGCTGCCTCCGGCCATTCAAGGCCAGCGTATGACCACGATGCCTGCGTAAGAGACGCTGACCAAACAAACGTGCCGACCCCGCTGGGGTCGCTGTCGAAAAGCTCGTAGAGCATCGTCTTTTCCCCGGTATCGGATACGCGCCAGACCTGCCGTAGTATCCCGCTGACGCCGTCGATCACGGCCGGCACCATCAGGTCCACCAGCCAATAAGCCCGACCGCCGGTTTGGTAGCGGTGCTGGACGGAGCTGGCGGCCGTTGTGGTGTCGGCATTGGAGAAAATCAGAACTGGCGCGCCCGTCACCGGATATAGCCACAGCGACCAGCTCGACAGACTTACAAACCGTAGGTGCAGGGCTGCGGCGCCGTCAACATTGGGCGCCGCGTAAATATCGATCGGGTCAATCACCTCAAAGCCGCTGGCGAGCGTTTCGACGGAACCGTCCGGCCGCACACGCCTTATCGACCACTCCACGGTGGGTCCGGCGACCCCGTTGCTGTATCTCGTCGCGACGATCCAGCACGGATCGACCGCATGCGGGCAGGCCATCACGATAAATTCCGGGTATCTCGCCGCGACCGTGGTGGACTCGTTGATTGGAACGAGCCTTGCGCCGAGGTTGTTGACGATCAGCATGCCGCCAGTCTCTTCGACGCCAATAACGCCGCTGTCTGAATAGTACGGAAGCCCGACCGCGAACCCGCCGTCAGGCAACCGCAGACCGAGATTGAGCATCCCGTCCGATCTACCGCGGTCGATATAGCTGTCGAGCATGGTCGCCTGGTAAAAGTATTCAACGTCCGTGTAAATCAGCGTCGGCGCGCCGCCGTCCCACGAGTAATAGTCCATCCGGTCAAGCCCGGTGGGGTCGTCGTTCGTGCGCCACAGGAAAATCATGCGGATGCGGTCGGCCCCCTCGAACCTAACCACGCCACCGAACCCACCTTGATACGTATGCCGCAAGGCATCGCCGTCGACCCACGGGAACAGCGCAACATTACTGCCGTCGGAACCGATGCAGTTCACATAGCCCGCTGCCGATCCGATTCCGGAAACTACCAGATGATGCGAAAACACGTGAGTCAGGACGTAGGAAACGCCACCCATGATGCCGAGCGGCATCATTGGGAATTTGACAAAAAAGCCCGCGGTCGGCGGCAGAGCCGTGGCGAACGAAATAACCGAGCCATCGGCCATGATGAAATTGAAATTTGCCGGCAAGGCCGACAGATCGTTGCAGTGGCAGAGCGCCGCGGATTCGCCGTCCGGGCTTCGCACGATCTTATATACCTCATAAAAAGAGGGAGTGCGCGCTATGCCAAGGTCCACCAACACGTCGCCGGAGAGGTAAGCAAAGCCGGTGTTGTTGGTATTGGCGATGACGAAGCGCCCATCGCGCAACATTTCCGCCGCAGTTATCGAGAAGCTGCTCGTAACCGAAATTCCTGAACGATCAATCTCGGCGCCGTCCGTTGAGGATTCGTACAGATCAAGCTGCGACAGGCTAAGCGGCCCGTAGGTCTGCTTGTATATCACCGCAATGTTCCGCGCGGCGCCGTCATGCTGGCCAATAAAGATGGCCGCCGATGAGCCAATGGGCGTCAGCTTCACGGTTTTGCTATGGGTAAACGCCAATTTGTAAGGCGTGCCCGTCGCGTCGGTGATGCCAAGGCCCTTCATCCACATCCCGCTGCGCACCCTGATAAAGGTTTTCCACGGATCCACCGTGACCAGTATCTCGTCAGCGCCATCCTTGTGGGTCCGGGTCTGGAACCCGCCCATTGTGTCCGCGATCGCCTCGGTTTTCGTGGCGAACCATTCCGCCATCGCCAAGAGCTTCGCCGAGATACTGGACGGCAGTTGCCGGTGCCGCGGCCGCTTCATTGCCCGCCGATGCGGCGTTTCAGGACAATCGGGCGCAGGCGCAGAGCATCAAGATCGAAGGCCACGCCCTCGAAATTGGCGATCTCGAAGCACCAGTGCGTCAGGCGCAAGCCCCTGCCGACCTTCACGCGGACGGTATACATGCCCGCCTTTC
>Ga0163151_10004019_pt1 | contig 20344 bp, 18 predicted proteins | sample OliLakLV19MP5IB2_FD_145596 | JGI IMG/M metagenome (GOLD analysis project Ga0163151, IMG submission 145596) | Freshwater microbial mat bacterial communities from Lake Vanda, McMurdo Dry Valleys, Antarctica - Oligotrophic Lake LV.19.MP5.IB-2 | ecosystem: Environmental > Aquatic > Freshwater >... | reverse complement strand
TTTTGAGAACAATCTTTTTTGGCAAATGCAAAAGCTTGCTGCGCGCGGAGAAAAATTCATCGTTGTGGAAGGTGAAAGTCAGCGCATTGGTTATTGCCAACTTCCCAATCGCTTTATGGAGGCAATGCTCGACGGGATTCATGTGAAAGTTGATCGTTCACTTGAAGAGCGTGTGGAACATATTATTGATCACTACGTTAAGCCGTTTAAAGAAGAAGCCGTGATGCAAGAAGCCGTTAGAGCCCTTGATGCGATTAAAAGAAAATTGGGCTCAGAAAAACATAAAGAACTCGCCTTGATTCTCGCACAAAAAAATTATTCAGATTTCACCCGTGAACTTTTAGTAAACTACTACGACAAACTCTACGGCCTAAGCCGCGCACCAGATGATTTTTACCATTTGGTAATCAATGGTGCCAGCGATTGGGAAAAGATTGCCGTTTTATTAAATGGTTAATCTTATCTTGCCCTTCCTGTTCCGGGCGTGCTTCGTGGTGGGAGTCCTCCTTTATCTGAACAATAAGTTTCAATGTCGTCGCATGAATTTGCTTCCATAACTTTATCGCGAATAGCATCCAGTCTTGTGGCCGCATTATTTGTAACGCCTGGATTTACTCCTCGTTTACTGAGATCGCGCGATTCTCTTATATTATTAGAAAATTCTTTTTGAGTTTCATCTCGTTGTTGAGATGCTTCGGCAAGGGTTTCAGTTATTCTCTGTGAGCGAGCAGAAAACTGAGCTTGTAATGTTGCTGCATAAGTAGCGAGCTCACCTAATTGTCTTTGAAATTCTGTAAGTTTTTGCTCGAGAGCTCTTCTCAGAGTCTGTTCTGCAGATGATGCGGTATCGATGCTGCTTTTTAAGGTTTGGCTCACGAGTGCTGCCTGTTCTTTGATACTATTAATCTCAAGTTCGATGGCTCGAAGTTTGAGCTGTTTTTCTGCAAGTGCTTCATAGATGGCCGTTTTTGCTTCTTCGCTATTCATACATCGTTCTTTGTCTTGATCCCAGACTTGGTCGGGATTAGCTAGTGATTGGTTTAATAGAGCCTTAAAATTAGCAAAACTATTAGTACGTGCTCGAGCATTGGCTTTTCGTACTTCAAGTTTTTCATTTACATTTTTTGTGGCTTCCTTAGCACAGGCAAGTTTTGCTGCGTTTATAATACGATTGTATGAAATTTCCACATTTGCCTTTTCAATACCCTCGAGTTGCGCAAGTCTTTTCTTAAGTTCTGCTACTTGAGTCATAGCTTCTTTTAACTCTGGGCTTTTGTTTTTAAGTACTTCGGCCTCTTGTATAAATGTCGTAGTAGCTGCTTGCATTTCATTTCTGATTCGAGCCGCATCCTCACGTAAAGATTTTTCTTGCTCTGCGAATTGTTCTTTTGCTTGCTCAGCTTGTTCTTGAACCTCACGAAATCGTGATCTATCTGAGTCGCGGCGTGAGCGCAATGTATCTTCTTGCTTTTGAAGATAGTCGGCGCGTTCTTGTTCGCGCATTCCGCCGCAATAGCGTTTAAGTTTAGTTGGGTTGGAGGAAAAGCAGGAATTGAGTGCTTTTGCACACGTATCAACGCGACCTCCGGTACCCATAGGTATCTGATTAGCGCGACACGCACTTAGCGCAGCATCAGTTTTTGCTCGGCATGTTCGAATCTCAGTTAGGCAGTAAGTGCGTAGTTCGCTTTGTGCTTTTGTTTGTGTATCACGCAAATTGTTATTTCTTTCGGTCTGAAGCAAATAGCAAGCGTCATAATTTAGTGGCGGTGGTGTCTTTTTTTGTGGATTGCATGTTATATCTGGATCAGATGGAACAAAAGGAGCCAAATCTGTAGGTTCTCCGGGTTTGGGCGTCGCTGTTGGTGTTGCTGATGGTGTTTGTTGTGCTGAATTCGCTCGCGGTGACACCACAGTGAGTGATGCTAAAATCAAAAAACCAAAAAAAACATGTTTCATAAATTTCCCCTATAAACTCTTTTTAGCGCATTACCCTTAATAGCAATAAACTACAAAAACAGGGCCACCCACGTACTTACTAAATCGGCGTTTTCATTGAAGAAGTTGAGGGTCATGCAGCTTCGGTCTGGCTAGGCTTTAGCCGCATGTTAAAACGTCAGTCAAATCGACTATTTAAATGGTACCCGCAAAAAGGTAGCGCCAAACCTTTTATTAAGCCGCTTTACAAACTCTACCAAATATAGTAGATATTAGATCAGAGATGGGACGTGTTAGACGTGGTGGGTATATTATTGAGTGGTGGATTGGGGATCATTACCCGAAACACGTCCACGTTTATCGTGATGGGAAGCTGATTGCAAAGGTTCAGGTCCCCGGGCTTTTGGTTTTGACGGGTCAAATAAACAGGCGGCTACTCAAGATTTTGCAAGAGCTGGTACAGGAGAAAAAGATATGAAAACTGAAAAGCTAAAAAACGTAGAAGTTAATAACCGCAACAAGCAAATGGTTATCACCTACACCTCTGGCAAGAAAGTATCTTTGCACTATGGCCAACTTGGAATTAAAAAAAATATCAGTAAAGCATGGGTAGACGCTGAAACAGGAAAAAGAAGCATTGGCTTCGAGTTTGAAGATGGTTCCCAAGATTTTATGCCCTACGATCAACCATTGGCTCTAGTAAAAGATCCCGATTATTTACTCCAAACCGATATTGAAGTTTTAACTGCGAAAATCAAAGCAGAGTTGAAGAAACAAAACATTTCAAAAAGATTTTTAGCGCATCAACTTGATACATCTGATAATCAAGTTCAGCGACTTCTCAACCCAGAGATTCTTAATAAAAATTTAGAACAACTCTACCATATCGCTGCCATTCTTGGTCTTGAGTTTGAGTTAAAGCTCAACTCAGCTTCATAAAACCGAACTTTTTATGCCATTAAGACTTTAGCATTTTTGAAAGTTTTAGTTTCAGATCAATTCAGATTATCGGGATGACGGTTTGCAATTATTTTGATTGAACCCGAGGGTTCATACAGGTCAGCAATCTGAAGGATCCAGACTTTGAGCATAGAGAGAGTTTACTTTCTACCGCTTAAAACAATTCTATCTACATCAGCTGATTTCAATTTCATTTTTTTGGCGATTTTTCGTCCTTCCATCCTGATGGCGACCAAATCTCGATTAGCTAAATATTGTCTAAAGGCCTCTCTAAAAAGTTCTGAAATAGTACGGTGTTCTTCTTTGGCGATCTTTTGTACTTCCCTTTGCATATCAGGAGGAAGAGAAAGACTAATGACTTTTGCTGTTCTCATACATTCTCCGTTGTTAACAGTTAATAACTATTAATAACATAGTTGAAGCTCATTTTCAAGATATTATCCAAGCGATCTGTTAGTTCCAGATTCAGTTCAATTCATGACCGTTAATAAACCGATTCATATGCGTGAAGCCAAACTGATCAATGGCAGTTTTTGGTTATGCGATTTGCAAAGAAGTCTGAGATTGTCTATTGATGTTTCTCCTCCCAAAGCTAGGGGCCTGACATGATCGATCTCAAGACCATATTTTGAATCGCAAGATTTACCATCCATGGTTTGAAATGAGCATTGGGAATGATACTTCTGCCAAACTTTGCGTTTAAGCGCTGACGAAATGGTACGTTTGCATTTCTCGTTCGTACCAGAAGCGGAGCGGCGAACTTTTACTTGATTGTACTTTCGAGGCTCACGAACAGGATCAAGCTTTTGAGTCTCTTTTTTAACAAGCATCGCTAAAAGCTCACCTGTGGTGATACCAGGATGACTGTTAGAATAAATATTTTTAAGATTTTCAATTTCATCTAAAAACTCTAAAGGCACGTTGATTGTAATTTGCGCCAATTCTTTTGAAACTTGCCTGACCTTTTCAGGTGCGACAGGCATCACAGTCGCAACTTTAAAAATCTCTTTTTCACATTCTTTTACAGATTTATTCTCAAAACTCTCAAGTACTTCAATTTTCTTTTCTAAAGAAAACGCATTTTCAGCCTTTTTCTCTCTATTAAATAATGTGTGAGCCATAGACACAGACAACTTACCTTCATTAAGTTTTAATTCAAGTTCTGGAATTTCACCCAATAGTCTTGAGCTTGTAACTCTAATTTGAGTTTCAGCTTCGGTGTAGCCTAATTCTTTTATTCCAAATTTATAAATATTTGCATACCCATAATCAGCAAAGATTCTTCGCTTTTGAATAACATAGAAGTAATGAAGAATCTCACCCGTATTTTTACGTTCAATTGAAACGAGCTTTTTAAGCTCACCCACAACGTGTTTTGATTCTTCATTCATTAACTTTTAAACCAACTTTGTATTCATAATACCCCCAGACAAAAGAGAAGTTCTAAAATAAAAAAACTACGATTTAAAAATCGAAATTCAAAGCATACCGAACATTACTCGTAGCATGGGTTTTAAAACGACTTCTCTGAATCAAGATCAGATCAGTTTTGTGTGATGAATCTAACGCTCCCAAAGGGATGCCAGACATAGAAACTAAAGAGCTGAAACTTTTTTGGCATCTTTATATTAAAAAATTCAGTAATCACAGTTTTAGAAATTCAAATTTTACGTCAAGATAAAGTTTTTAATTGCACAAAATAATTTAATTCCTAAAAATAAAAATTTAATAAGGCAGACCTTTCTCCTAACTACCCGTCACCCAAGGCTGGGCACTTTACAGTGCAAGATCTTTCACCCCTCAATTCACTTGCGGTCACGCGTTATTCTATTGAACCAACGGCGTGTGCGTTTTGACCAAACTATTCAAGCAGGCTTAGAATTTAGAATTTCAAAGTCTTTTTTTGCTTTCCAAGCAGCAGAAAAACTTGAGTAGCATTTTCTTGCGAGTTCAGCTGTTGGAATGGTCGGGTTTTTTTCAAGCGCAGCTAAAAGGTCTGCTCTGTATGTGGATACAGTACATATGCGCGGCCAAGATATGACTAACGATGGCATCGGTATCTTAGAGATATACTTTTTTGATCCTTGATTATGAAATTAACTGAGACTCTGAATTATCCACCAGGTTCTTATTGCTTAGAGCTAAACTCCCTCGCTTGATCAAATCACTCGACAACGGAATATTTTAATAGTCTTTTAATAACAAGGCTCAAAGACTCACTGACTTTTTTTGGAGTTTACAAAACGCTTGGTGGCATTAGAGCTTCACCACACTTTGATGCTCTCTAACGCTGCCGGTGCAGTAGTTGATGACAATCAAGGTGTGGGCAGCCTGGTTCAAGGCCTCTTAACTTCTGAGGGCTATAGTGTACAGGATCTACTGACACAAAGAATGCAGCTTCATGAAAAACAGCTTGGATGCTAAGAAGTCTTTTGGAAGAATAGCGAAGCTGTTGAGGGAATTTTTGCCCATGAATTTCGTAAAAAGATTGCAAAATTAAGTAGGGTCTTTTGTGAACCTTTGCTACATTTATCTAATGAAGAATGGTTTAAATAACGACATTGATCTTTCTATGATTGAGTACAACCTGAGTTTAACTCCCGAAGAAAGGCTTAATAAACACCAGCATGCTTTTGAAACATTGCAAGAAATACTAAAAGCACGGGAAGAACTTAATGCAAAATCTAAATTCACTCCTCAAGATACTCCTCGAAAACAAAATTGATTTTGTACTTATTGGTGGCTACGCTGCAGTCCTCCACGGGGCTACTCAAGTCACCCAAGATGTAGATATTTGCGCGTTATTAAGTTCTGAGAATTTAGATAAATTTCGTATTGCTCTGAAAGACTTTGACCCCAGACATCGGATGAATCCTAGTTTCAAACCAAGTTTATTAGATTTTCCCTCTGTAAATCAAAAAACTGAAAATATGTACCTGACTACAACAATCGGCGTGTTAGATGTTCTTGAAAATGTGCAACCAATTGGTAATTTTGAACGTATAAAATCAAAGGCCATTACAGTTCCTTTGTTTGGCTTTTCTTGCAGTGTAATTTCACTCGATGATCTGATTGAAGTTAAAAAGTCGATGACTCGCGAAAAAGATAAAAGCATACTTAAAGAACTGCTTAACCTAAAGAACAGTAAAAAATAGTAGGTAGCGTTAGCAATCGATTGGTGCCCGTACGTTCCGTGAACGTAAAACACTAGCTTTTAAGGTGTCACGGGACTGCAAGCTTGGCTTTTGAACCAGCCAGTCCTATATCGTCGCTTATAGAGCGTGGTGAAGTTCAAGCTCAGTTAAAAAAACTTGGCGCCCTTCAGTGTGAACAGGTTTTTAATTGTATAGATAAAATTGAGAGAATGACCTGGGGCCCAAATCTACGCCACCTCATCGAAAGGTGCAGGACTAATTAAAATAAAAAAACAGGTTCACCATCGTAAGGCCGTGTTCATGCGAATTCTAAACCCCAATCTATAAGATCGGGGCTCATGTAACAGCTTTAGGCTTCTCGGCGGACCGAGCATGCTCACCACTGTCAGGGACAGCCCACAAAAGTGTGCTCGTAGGGTTTAAAATTTCTTAGAAAACCTCGTACCAGACAGTGAACCTTTCTTGATATTACCCCCATGAATATGTAGGGTCAACCGGTCATCTACGCATAGGGAGAAATAATGAATAAAAAAATGAAATTGGGCATGAGTTTTTTGGCGCTGTTTTTGCTTATTTGCGCCTTTGGTCTTGGTTGTAAAAAAAAGCCAATCGACGGTGCATATCACCACGTACTTTGGGAAAACCCAAAAAGCTTAGATCCGGCGCAATGCTCAGAAGCTAACGTGGGTGAGGCGTTGGGGCCAGTCTATGAGCCTCTGTTTCAGTATCATTATCTCAAGCGTCCATATCAACTCATACCACTTCTTGCTGAATCAATGCCCGTGTACTCAAAAGATGGTCTCACGGTCACAATTAAAATTAAAAAAGGTGTTCGCTATCAAGACGATGCTGCTTTTGCCGGTGGCAAGGGTCGCGAAATTACAGTGAATGATTTTATTTTTGCATTCAAACGCTTAGCAGATACAAAAGTTCTCTCTGATGGTTGGTGGACTCTCGACGGAAAAGTCGTTGGCCTAAATGAATGGCGCGATGAAAACTCAAAACTACCGGTGAGTGATTATTCAAAAGCTGTTGGGGGTTTGACGGCCGTTGATCCTTATACACTTGTGATTAAGCTTAAGAAAAAATATCCGCAACTCAACTATGTTTTAGCCATGATTTACACAGCTCCTGTTCCTCAAGAAGCTATTGTAAAATATGGTCTTGATTTTGCCATGCACCCAGTTGGTACGGGCCCCTTTGTGTTAAAAGAATTTGTTCGTAGTTCAAATTTAACTTATGAGAAAAATCCGAATTTTAGAGAAGAATATTTTCCTCAATCTGAAGGTCAAAAAGAAATCGACGGTGTAGACGTAAGTGATTTTGATTACGGAAAACGCTTGCCGCTCATCGATAAAATGGTAATTCACATTATTTTAGAAAAACAACCCATTTGGTTAAAACTTGTTTCAGGTCAACTTGATTGGGCCCGTGTTTTTAAAGATAATTTTAAAGATGCACTTACAGCAGATAATAAATTAGCACCTGAACTTTATAAAAAAGGAATCAGATTACAACGTATCGAAACATCTACATTTTGGTGGATCTCTTTCAATATGACTGACCCTGTTATCGGTGGAGAAAAAAATAAACTTATAAGAAAGGCCATGAGTCTTGCTTATGATGTGAAAAAAGATATCGAACTTTTTATTGGTGGCCAAGCATCACCTGCCAATCAAATGTTGGCGCCTGTGCTACAGGGTTACAACGCCAAGCTTTCACCAAAAGAATATAATATCGAAAAAGCAAAAGAGCTTTTAGTAAAAGCGGGTTACCCAGGCGCCAAAGGTATACCGACGATGGCGATTGATACTGAAGGTTCAAGTGAGCAACGTCAAATCGGTGAATTTTTTAAAGCCCAAATGGCCCTTATCGGTATCAATATTGAAATCAAAACTCACAGCAGACCTGAACTTTTTGACGTAAGAAAAAAGGGAAAGAGTCAAATCCATCGTTCAGGTTGGGGCATGGATTACCCTGATGCTGAAAACTATATTCAACTTTTGTATGGTCCAAATAAATCACCGGGGCCGAATGATTCAAATTTTCAAAATCCAGAATTTGATAAACTCTATGAGCAAATGTCAGGCATGGAACCATCTCCTGCACGACAAAAAATTATTGATCGCATGACAGAAATTTGGCTTGAAGAATCACCCTGGATACCCGTGCGTTATGATATGTACAATCTTGTGTATCCGGCATGGGTAAAAAACTATCTCTACGTGGATATCAACTACACCTATAACCGCTATTACCGCATTGATTTAGAGAAGAAAAAAGAACTGCTGAAGAATTTCTAAGTGATGGCGTTGAAATTCTAGGCCAAAGTGCTGTCTATATATTTTAACGCCACGACGATAAGTCGTTATGACTTGGCGTGAACTTGATTACATTTTTCCATTTGTTGTATTTAGCTACGGATTGATCGTCACTTTGGTGTTGCTCAATCCGAAGCTTGTAAAAATAGCCGAACAAAAATTGCCAAGTGAAATGTGGGCACAGTTCCAAGCCAAACGCACCTTGGCATTACTCTGCCTTGTCATAGGTGCTGTGTGGTCGCTTCAAAACATTTGGCTCGCATAAAGCCCGCAAAACCGCGCTGATTCAGTAAATCCGCCTTGACGATCACAACCCAGACAATTAAGTTCTTCACATGTCAGAACAACTCACACTTGATGAAATGCTCAATCTCAAAACCCAAGGGAATGAGCCTGCGCCCGCGCCAAAGAAAAAAACAATCACCAAAACACCAGCTGATGATAACATCTCTGCGCGTATCAGAGCCTTGGCTGAAGAAAAAAATAAAAATGAGTTGGTTTCAACAAAAAATACAATACCAGTATTGCCCGAAAAAAACACACTACCAGTATTGCCAGAAGCAGTAGCTGTTAAATCAGAACCTGAAGTCATTACAGTTTCTCAACTCAATAAATCTATTAAAGGAATTCTTGAAAAATCTTTTCCATTTATTTGGGTCAAAGGCGAAATAAGTAATCTCAAAATTCCATCTTCAGGGCATCTTTATTTCACACTCAAAGATGCTGGTGGGCAAGTACGCTCTGTCATGTTTAAAGGTTTTGCCCAAGCAATGAAATTTCGTCCAGAAGATGGAATGGAAGTACTCGTTCGTTGTCGAGTTACTGTTTACGAGCCACGTGGTGATTACCAACTTTTCTGTGAAGTTATGGAACCCGTTGGTTTTGGTGCACTTCAAGTTGCTTTTGAAAAACTTAAAGCTCAGTTGCAAAAAGAGGGGCTCTTTGACGTCGCCAGAAAAAAACAAATTCCCCCATTCCCAGCAAGAATTGCCATTATCACGTCTCCTACGGGAGCCGTCATTCGTGACATGCTCAATGTATTAGGCCGGCGTTTTGGTAAAGGGCTTGATATCACAATTCTTCCGTGTAGCGTTCAGGGTGATAAAGCGCCTGGTGAAATTGCAACGGCAATTAAACTTGTAGATAAAATGGGGCTAGATCGTTTTGACGTTCTTATTATTGGTCGCGGTGGGGGCTCACTTGAAGATCTTTGGGCTTTTAACACAGAAGAAGTTGCTCGCGCAGTGAGTGGGTGTCGTATTCCTACAATTTCAGCTGTGGGGCATGAGGTTGATTTTACGATTTGTGATTTTGTGGCTGATCTGCGCGCTCCGACTCCCTCTGCAGCTGCAGAGTTGGTTGTTAAAAACAAAGCAGATCTTCAAGAGCGTCTTCGACTATTAGCAAGTCAACTCACTCAGCAAATGATGAAAAAACTCCAACTCGTTAAGGCTCACGCGCAACAAACGGCGAAAAGATTAATTGATCCAAAACGAAGGCTTCAAGATCTCATGTTGAGATCTGATGAGTGGACCGAGCGCCTCTTGCAATCCATGCAGAGATTCATTCAGGATTCAGAACTTCAAGTGAAATTTTTGCTCGAACGTATGGGCACACCTGAAAAGCATTTAGAGTTGGCTGTTCAAAAACTAGTCTATGCTGACGAAAAACTAAGATTAGGTATGAATAAGTGTGTCGATAAGAAAAGAAGCGAATTTTCTTCTCTGGCTGCACTTTTTGACGGTCTAAGCCCCTTAAAGGTCTTAGGGCGCGGATATTCCATAGTTAAAAAGCAGGATCAAATCATCAAAAGTGCGGCTCAGGTCAACACGGGAGACCTGGTTCAGATAAGTCTTTCCGAGGGTGAACTCTCAGCAATAATCAAGTAAGGGTATTTTGACTTTTCAAACCCTTTCTGGCACTATCGGCCTTCAATTTTGTCTAATGATACTCACTGCTAGGAGGTCTTATGGACTTTGAGAAAAACCTAAAAAGGCTTGAAGAAATCGTGCATAAGCTCGAAGACGGCCAACTTCCTCTTGAAGAGTCCCTAAAGCTTTTTGAAGAGGGTGTTAAAATCTCAAGAACATGTAATCAAAAACTTACCGAAGCAGACAAGCGTGTGAAACTTCTTTTGAGCGTTAATGCTGACGGCTCTGAAAACACAAAAGATTTTATTAATGGTAATGACTGAAGTTCGTTTCGACGATCTCAAAAAAACCGTCGATCAATATATTCTCAATTACGGCCAAAAACTCTCGTTGAATGTGCCTGAGCGCGGAGCCACAGAGCTTGTGCGTTCCATGCAGTATTCAATGGAGTCTGGGGGGCATCGCATTCGCCCCATGCTTTCACTTCTCACAGCACAAGCTTTGGGAAAATCCTTTCAAGATGTTTTGCCCTTTGGATGCGCTGTTGAATTTGTGCATGGTTACTCACTTGTTCACGATGATCTACCTTGTATGGACGACGATGATTTTAGACGAGGCAAACCCTCAAATCATAAAGTATTCGGAGAAGCATTGGCTGTTTTAGCAGGCGATGCACTTCTCTCTGAAGCTTTTTTACTCGTGGCAGAGGCGTATGGAGATAATCCGGGGCTTGCATTAGCGCTCTCTAAAGATTTAGCCCAAGCTTCAAGTGCGCGGGGTTTAGTGGGTGGTCAGGCAACAGATCTTGTACTTAGAAATAAAACAATTGATCTTACTGAGCTTGAGCAACTTCATTTGAGAAAAACAGGCGCCCTTTTTCGAACAAGTGTGATGGGTGCTGCTACAATTTGTGGTGCTACATCTGCTCAAAAAGAAAGCCTTGAGATTTATGCGGCGAATTTAGGACTCACATTTCAAATTGCAGATGATATTTCAGATAAAACAGATAACGACGAACTTAGTTTTGTAAAAGCTGTTGGTCTCGATGGTGCACGCAAGCGCTGTGAAAAATTAGTAGCGCAGGCTCACGAAGCTTTGGCTTTATTTGGTTCGAATGCTGAGGGTTTAAAAAGTCTTGTCACATACGTGTATAAAAGAACGGAAATTCAATGAAGCTTTTAGAAACAATCAACAGCCCTGAAGATTTAAAACAACTCACTCAAGCGCAGTTGAGCGTTTACTCAGATGAGCTTCGCGAGTTTTTAATTCAGACGATGTCTAAAATCGGTGGTCATGTTGCTGCTAACTTAGGTGTGGTAGAACTCACAACAGCACTTCATTACGTATTTGATACACCTCATGATAAAATTGTTTGGGACGTCGGCCATCAATGTTACGCCCATAAAATTATCACAGGAAGACGCGATAAATTTCATACCATCAGACAAGATGGTGGTCTCTCGGGTTTTACAAAAATTTCAGAAAGCCCCTATGATGTTTTTGGTGCCGGTCATTCTTCAACATCTGTTAGTGCAGGTCTTGGAGTCGCAGAAGGTGAATGGCAAAATGGTACCGACAATCAGGTTGTATCAATTATTGGTGATGGTGCGCTTACGGCTGGTATTGCATACGAAGCGCTTAATCATGCGGGTCATCTCAGACGCCCCAATTACATCGTGATTTTTAATGATAATGAAATGAGCATATCTGAAAATGTCGGAGCTCTTGCGCAATTTTTTGGTAAACGAGTAAACAGTTCTCTTTATAATAATATGCGCGCAGAAATCAAAACAGCACTCAAGTCAGTATCAACGCGTGAGATGAATGTTTTTGAAAAAGTAAAACTTCTAAGTCATGTGGTGAAAGATCTTTTTTCAACGTCAAGTTTTTTTGAAGCTTTAGGTTTTAGATATGTGGGGCCAATAGATGGTCATAATGTTCCAGAACTTATCAGCACACTTAATAGTGTAAAAGAACTCAGTCGCGGTTCCATGGATAACGCTCGGGCAAACTTTGGTGTTCTTGGTTTTGAAGTAGATCCCCCTATTTTAGTTCACGTAAAAACAAAAAAGGGTCTCGGATTAAAAACCGCAGAACAACGCCCTGGTGATTTTCACGGTGTTACGGGTTTTTGTATGAATACCGGTGAGCCTACAAAAAAGCCCGCACAAGCACCAACATACACAAGTATTTTTTCTCAAACACTTTGTCGTTTGGCAGAGTCTGATTCAAAGATCGTAGCAGTTACGGCTGCTATGGCAGACGGCACTGGGCTGGGTAAATTTCAAAAACAATATCCTGAAAGATTTTACGACGTCGGTATTGCCGAACAACATGCTGTAACTTTCTCAGGCGCTATGAGTTTATCAGGGCTCAGACCAGCGGTAGCGATTTATTCTACATTTTTGCAGCGCGCTTATGATCAAGTTATTCACGACGTGGCTATTCAAAATATTCCACTGGCTTTGTTTTTAGATCGCGGTGGTCTTGTGGGTGCAGATGGTCCAACTCATCACGGCGTTTTTGATATGAGTTTTTTACGATGCATTCCTGGTGCGCATATTATGGCGCCAAAAGATGAAAACGAACTTCAACACATGGTTTACACCGCACTTTATTGTGAGAAACTTGCATCAGTGAGATTTCCTCGCGGTGAAGGTTATGGCGTAGCCCTTGATTCAAAACTGCAAATGCTGCCGTTGGGAAAATGTGAAAAACTCATCAATCACATCAAGCCTGAGGTTATTATTTGGGCTGCAGGTTCATGTGTGTACCCAGCTCTTGAGGCGGGTAAAGAACTTCAGGCTATGGGTGTGGCATGTGAAGTTGTGAATGCGCGTTTTATCAAACCACTGGATATCGAAGTATTATTAAAAGATGCAAGCCGTGCACAATTAATAGTCTCAGTAGAAGAAAATGCAGTTATCGGCGGGCTTGGCAGCGCTATTTTAGAAGGGCTTGCAACGCATCAAGTAATGATTCCAGTTTTAAATTTAGGTTTACCCGATGAATTTATTGAACATGGAAGTCTAGGGCGGTTGCGCACTTACTGTCATATCGATCAAAAATCTATCGTCAATGATACGCTTAAGCGTTTAGAGAAAATTTCAAATCGCAAAGTGAAACAACCTATTCTTGAAAAAGAAACCCACGAAGCTCCTGCCGTTACACATTAATAATTATGGGTTCTGAAAAAGAAAAAAAAGAGCGCGCGGATAAACTTCTGACAGATCAGGGTTTGGCGCGTTCACGCACACAAGCCCAAGCGCTTATTATGGCGGGTGTGGTTTGTCTCGGGGATCAGCTTATTAAAAAAGCTTCTGAGTTATTTCCTATCGATACTAAATTTCGAATCAAAGAAGGAGCTGTTCCGAAATATGTTTCTCGCGGTGGTGAGAAAATGGAAGGTGCCTTAGAGAATGCGGGTCTTAACGTAAAAGATTTTCGTGTTTTAGATGTTGGTATAAGCACTGGCGGTTTTTCTGACTGCTTATTACAAAAAGGTGCGCAATCAATATTGGGCCTTGATGTCGGAAAAAACCAGCTCGATTGGAAATTGCGAAATGACCCACGCGTTACAGCTTATGAGGGTATAAATGCACGAGCCCTTCCAGAGGGTCTTGTTGAGGGGCTCATAGGAGGCGGTTTTGATTTGGTGGTGATTGACGTTTCTTTTATTTCACTCACACTAGTCTTGCCGCAGACGATTAAGTATATGAAGCCTCAGGGGTATATGCTTGTCCTTATCAAGCCTCAATTTGAAGTGGATAAGGCTCAAGTGGGTAAAGGTGGAATTGTGAAAGATCCCTTGCTCCATCAACAAGTTCAAGAGAAAATAAAAAAGCTCAGCGAAAGTCTTGGGTTGGTTGATTTTAAAATTTTTGAAAGTCCTATTGAGGGAACAGATGGAAACAAAGAATTTTTTATTTTTGCTCGTCATCCTTAGTTTTATTTTATCCAGTTGCCAAACTGTACAACGTAAAAGTAGTCAACCCCCACCAACACCTGTGCCTGGTGTACAACCTGTAGAAGTAAAAGTAACACCCGGGCGCGTACTCCCTGTGGGAGTTTATTTAGGGCCTGGGGGAATGAGAACTTTTGCACACATCGGAGTTTTACGCGCACTTCAAAAAGCCAAAATTCCAGTGGTTGCTATTGGTGGTTTAGAATGGGGAGGTGTAATTGCCGCATCACACAGTCTTTCTCGCGGCGCCAACGAAGTAGAGTGGCAGATGATGAAACTTAAAAAAGATCAATTGCCAGAACAAACACTTTTAAAAAGATCACTTGAGCCAAAAGATTCTAGTCGGTTGTTTGATTTTTTACGCTTCGTATTTGCTGAACGTAGTTTAGAGAGCGGAGCTATTCCATTTAGTTGCCCAGCTTATGATGGTGAGCAAACACAGTTTATTACTCGAGGAAAAGCACGAGACGGATTAATGAAATGCGCCGTACTTCCTCCACTTTATAGTTTTTATCAATCTGAAGGTAAGCAGTGGATATCAGGAGCCGTGAGCCCAGGGGATTGGTCAGGTGAACTTAAAAAAGCGGGAGCACAATATATTATATTTGTAGATGTTGTGGGCCAAGGCCGCGTGCTTTCACAAGCCCAATACGGGGCAGATCCACAATTAAAAGCGCTATGGGCGGCAATTCGCGGGATTTCTAAACAACAAAGACAATTTGCTCAAATGACAATAGATGTGCCCATGGATATTGATTTGGGTGATTATGACAAGCGTCGCGATGCAATAGCAGCCGGTGAGAGGGTGGCCAGTGGTTCTGTGAATGATCTCTTGAAAGCCATTGGGGTAAACGAGTAAAATTATAGTCGCACTTTAAAGTGAACGAAAGAAGGATAAAGTAATGGTTAAGGGTCCAAAAGGCGGATTAGACATTTTCAAAAAACGCCAAAAAAAACTTCTTGAAAAAATCGGTGATGGTGTCGGAGTTATTTTTGCGCACCCTGAACAAATTAGAAATAACGACGTTCATCATAAGTATCGTCAAGACAGCACATTTTACTATCTCACTGGGTTTTCAGAGCCTGAAAGTGTTATTGTTTTTGATGCTTCAAGTCCGTCACCATTTACCATGTTTGTAAGACAAAAAGATGCAACACGTGAATTGTGGGATGGGTTTCGTTACGGTATTGACGGTGCTGCAGAATATTTCGGAGCAAATAAAGTTTACCCCATTGATGATCTTGTAAAAATTTTGCCTGAGCTTTTAAAAAATACGTCAAAAGTTTATTACAAATTAGGTGAGCAAAAAGAACATGACGAAATCATCATGACGGCTATTGATCACGCAAGGCGTAGTCGGGGGCGTAGTGGTTTGGGTCAACCAAACATTATTGATCTTAAACAAATCACTGGTGAAATGCGTTTGATTAAACAACCTGAAGAGATTGAACTCTTGCGCAAGGCCTGTGAGATCAGTGCCTATGGTCACATCGCTGCCATGCGCGCGTGTAAGCCCGGTGTAAATGAGTATGAAATTGAAGCTGAAGTTGAGCATGAATTTCGTAGGCGGGGTTCAGATCGTCTTGGCTACAACAGCATTGTAGGCTCAGGCCCAAACGCAACAGTTTTACATTATGTGTTTAACGATGATGTGTGCAAAAGAGAACATCTTTTACTAATCGATGCGGGTGCAGAGTTTGGCTATTTCACAGGCGATATTACGCGAACATTTCCGGTGGGTGGTACGTTTTCACCTGCTCAAAAAAAGTTTTATGATGTCGTGCTTAAAGTTCAAAAAGATTGCATTGAATTTGTAAAACCCGGTGTGAAGCTTGCCGACATTCATCAACGCGCCATTAAGGGTCTTATTGATGGGATGCTCTCTCTTGGTTTGATGAAAGGCTCTGCAAAAGATATTTACGAGAAAAAAGAATACATAAAATATTATCCTCACGGCACAGGTCACTGGCTCGGGATGGATGTTCATGATTCAGGTCTTTATAGTATTGATGGTGAACCCAGAGCTTTAGAGCCTGGAATGTGTTTTACAATTGAGCCTGGTCTGTATGTTCCAGAAAATGATAAAGACGCGCCTGCAGAATTTCGTGGAATGGGTGTTCGTATAGAAGACGATATTCTTGTGACATCAAAGGGCTGTGAGGTGCTTACAAAACTTGCGCCTAAAGAAACTCATGAGATCGAGGCCATTTTAGGAAAATCTGTTTAGGCTAATTGAGAGTTAAAAATCTGAACGGGCCAGCCGCGTTGTTGGGCTGCCGCCATGAGTTTTTTCTCACTTATTTCTACCTCTTTTCGATGTGGCTGATAAATAATCGAAAGTGGAAGCTCTGTTGCAAGCTCTAAAATATCAAGATCACCATGGGAGTTGCCTGCAACCAGTTGTGGTTTTGATTTTAATTTTTTTTCCACCCAATATTTTTTTCCACTTCGATAGGGTACGGGTGTGATGATTTTATCTGTGAGTATTCCGTCAGCAGTTACACTTACTTCTGTGCCGATAAGTCTATCGTTGGGTAATCCTAAATCTTTAAGTAATGGAGCAACGGCCCATCGAATGCTGGCGCTACAAATCCATACATCAAAACTATTTTTTTTAAGATCAGCGATTAGTTTTTTTACAGGTTGATGAATTTTTTTTCTAAAACCCAGTTCATAGCAATCTTGGGCTTGTCTTGCCATTTCTTGTTCACTGAGACCTGCGTTGATCTGCGCAAGCCATCCATAAGATGCGTCGGGGTCATTTTCTTCGAGATTAAAATACTGTTTAAGAGGGTCAGAAATACCCCTAAGGCCAGGTGCTGATTGATTTTTAACTTGGTATTTAAAAAACCCCTCACCAATATCGTCATGCCAGAGCGTGCCATCAACGTCAAAAACAGCTGACTTATTAGATGTAGTAGTCGAGAGGACTTGCTCAATTTTGATTTTGATTTCTGAAAACCAATCATTTCCATTCATATTATAGAAGTTCCCACGCAAATAACCCTTTGACAAGTTGTAGAACTGATCACATAAATGATTTTGTACATTAATAATCACAATATTGGGAATAAACTATGCATGGTTGGCATGATGTTTTGTGGGCAGGACCAGCGGTAATTTTAGCCGCTATCATTATTGGTTGGGGCGCTGAAACGGCGCAAGTATATATCAGTCAGGGCCTGGCTTTGGCCGTACTTGCCTGGCTTCAAACCCTACCTGAGTTTGCAGTTGAGGCTGTTGTCGCCTGGAATCAAAGACAAGATCTCATGATTGCGAATCTTTCAGGGTCGCTTAGGCTACTTGTCGGTTTGGGGTGGCCACTTATTTATTTTACTTACGCCATTTTGGGTAAGGGCCGAAGAGACGGAAAATGGCCGGTTATTAAACTAGCTGCGCATAATGGCCTAGAGGTTTTAGTACTGTTTTTAGGAACTCTGTATTTTGGAGTTGTTTGGCTTAAACAGACACTCACCGTTCTTGATGGGGCGCTTCTTTTTTGTATTTATTTTTTCTATCTCTGGAAGTTATCGAGCATGCCCACCGGTGGTCATGAAGATGTAGAAGATCTTCCTTGGGTCGGTAAAAAAATTATTAAAATGAGCCCTACACTCAGAAATATTTCAATTCTCAGTATTTTTGTAGCAGGCGGATTTATTTTACAATATGCAGCTCACCCTTTTCTAAACGGATTAGAAGCTGTAGCTGTAATGTATGGCATTTCAACATTCGTATTTATTCAATGGTGCGCGCCATTTGTTAGTGAATTTCCTGAAAAGATAACTGCTTTTCAATGGGCACGTAAAGGTGGGCGCAAAGTAACAATGGCCATGTTAAATATGGTGAGCTCCAATATTGTTCAATGGACAATGATGGCCGGTATGCTTCCTATGATTTACAGTGTTTCTAAGGGTGAAATAACGAGTATTTATTTTGATCAACATCAAGAAACAGAAATTTTACTGACGATACTCCAATCATTTCTTTCAGTTTTATTCTTAATGGATCTTGAGTTTCATTTTTGGGATGCGTTTGGATTATTTTTATTGTGGGCTATTCAGTTTTTTGTACCCGATTTCCGCGAAGAGATTATGTATGTTTATGGAATCTGGATTATTGCTGAAATATTCATATTAGCGCGCAATAAAAAACTCACATACGCGATTAGTAAGTATAGAGGCTAAATCGGTGTTGATTAACCCGGTTAAACGTTTTTCCTCTAATGAAAGAATTAAAAATTTAAACTCACTTGATACACATACTTTTGATCTGTGTATCATTGGTGGTGGCATCACGGGCGCTGGTACGGCTCGCGATGCTGCTAGCCGAGGCCTTCGAGTTTGTCTAATTGAACAAAATGATTTTGCCTCAGGTACGAGTAGTCGCTCGAGTAAACTCATTCATGGCGGTATTCGCTATTTAGAAAATCTTGAATTTGGATTAGTTTTTGAAGCGCTTAATGAGCGGCATGTGCTTTTTGAAATTGCACCCCACCTTGTTCATCCACTGACATTTGTATTGCCCGTGTATCGCGGTGGACGTGTTGGGATGTTTAAAATGGGTGTAGGCATGTGGCTCTATGATGCACTCGCATTATTTCACGCTCCAAAATTTCATGAGCGACTGTCAGTAGAAGAAACAGTAGATCGTTTGATAACAGTTGAGCCTGAAGATCTTGTTGGGTCGTATCTCTATAGCGATGCATACATGGATGACGACCGGCTTGTTATTGAAACAATGCGCTCGGCTCATGCATTTGGTGCGGTTTGTGTAAATTATGTGAAGGCTGGTAAGGGAAGTTTTGATGAAAATGAGAGGCTTAATACTTTAGAAGCAGTTGATCAATTCACGGGTAAAAAAATGCAGATCCGGGCCAAACATTTTATCAGCACGGTTGGCCCCTGGACTGATCAATTCGCTTCTTCGCTTATAAAGTGGAAAAAAGTTTTAAGACCCACAAAAGGAATTCACATCACCATTCGTCGTGAGCGATTGCCTTTACAAGATGCCGTTGTGATGGCCACGGGTACAGATAAAAGAATCGTTTTTGCTATTCCGCGAAATGAAATAGTCATCATTGGCACAACAGATACTGATTTTCCAAGTGATCCATCAACGGTTCATACAGAGCGTTCAGATGTTGAATATTTAATTGATGTAATTGGTCGTTATTTTCCAAAATCAGGTATTCAAGAATCAGACATCATTTCAACTTACGCAGGTGTTAGACCCCTGGTTGATGACGGCAGTGGCAGTGAAAGTAAAACTAGCCGTGAGCATGTGATTTTACACACACCACAAAATGTGACGTTTGTTGCGGGCGGTAAATACACCACGTATCGACGTATGGCTCGAGATATTGTTGAAGAAGTACTTAAAAAAGAATTCACTCTTGAAGAACGTATTCAATATGCGCGCAATCAAACACGCGAAGCCATTAACCCACTAGTTACGCCAGAAAAACTTAATGAAGCATTATCACAATCAATAAGCTGGTCTGCAAATTATGGTCTAACGGAAGCAGAAACAAAAAGATTGGCTGAGCGTCACGGTGTTGAAGCTCTTGAAATTTTAGAGGCCGGTGAAGAGAAGGGTTTGCAATCTCCATGGGAGATGGAAGCGCTTTTTGCAATTCAACACACCATGTGTTTGCATTTGCGTGATTTTATGTTGAGGCGGACACCACTTTATCTCACTCACCATGATCATGGAAAATCAGTACTTGATAAAATTGCAGATGTTTTTCAGCGAGAATATAATTGGAGTCAAGACGAATTGATCGCAGAAAAACAACTCTATGAAGATCACCTCAAGCTTGAACTTGGCTGGCGTTAATTTTTTTCATATTGATTTTATTTACGCATACTTTGAATGACGTCTTTGATTTTGCCAAGGCCGGAGATTCCGTAACTTCCGAGAAATTTTGCAAATGACATCCCACCCGCTTTAATCACACCAAGATAACCATTGGTCAAAAGTGCGATCATTGAGCCGGTAACTTTAATTTTCATATTTTTATTTAAATAACTTTTTGCGATGTTGATTCCTAATTCAGCAATATCGTTGCTCGGGTCATTCACAAGACTTTCAACAGCTTGTGTCTTCATGGTAAAAACCACATCTGGATCTTTAGC
>Ga0163151_10004014_pt1 | contig 20368 bp, 10 predicted proteins | sample OliLakLV19MP5IB2_FD_145596 | JGI IMG/M metagenome (GOLD analysis project Ga0163151, IMG submission 145596) | Freshwater microbial mat bacterial communities from Lake Vanda, McMurdo Dry Valleys, Antarctica - Oligotrophic Lake LV.19.MP5.IB-2 | ecosystem: Environmental > Aquatic > Freshwater >... | reverse complement strand
TTACAAGTATCGCAGGAGTACCATCATGGATGCTGGTTTTACTGCAGCACATTTTAAAGATCACCGGTAAAAAAAATATTTCAGAAGTATGGCCCAACCTCGAAGTTTTTTTTCATGGCGGTGTAAATTTTTCTCCTTACAGGGAACAATTCAAAACTATTTTTTCTTCAGACAAAATCTCTCACCAAGAATTGTACAATGCATCGGAAGGTTTTTTCGGAATACAGCTTCAGCCAAAATCCAGCGACCTATTGTTAATGCTCGACTATGGAATATACTATGAATTTATGCCCTTGGAAGAAATCGGAAAAGCAGAACCATTAACTTTATCGTTAAGTGAAGTAAAAAATGGTGTTAACTATGCTATCGTTATTTCTACCAATGCCGGACTATGGCGATATATGCTGGGAGACACAATAAAATTTACTTCCCTAGAACCATTTTTGTTTGTGATCACCGGACGAACAAAACTTTTCATTAATGCATTTGGTGAAGAAGTGATCATTGATAATGCTGATAAAGCATTGATGGTAGCCTGCGAAAAAACAGGAGCAATTGTAGTCGAATACACGGCCGCACCGGTATTTATGAAAGACAATGAAAGCGGTGCCCATGAATGGCTAATTGAATTTGAAAAAGAGCCAGATGATCTTGGATATTTTACTAATATACTTGATAACGCATTAAAAGCCATAAATTCGGATTACGAAGCAAAACGCTATCACAACATGGCATTAAAAGAACCTTTGATAAGGAGCGTAAAACAGGGGACATTTTATAATTGGTTAAAAGGTAAAGGAAAACTCGGCGGACAAAACAAGGTACCCCGCCTTTCGAATGACAGAAAATATATTGAAGAAATCTTACGTTCTATTGAGCAATAAGAGTTTTATGAAATAGCCATGTTTGCGAAAAGCAAACACCAACAGAAATGAATATACGAAGATGGCGTATTCCATCTGACAATCAGTGATTTTTAAATTATATACAGATGAAATATAATTTGAATACTTTCGTTCCTAATTTTTTGATCCGTGAAAATCTGTGCTATCAGTGGTAAAGCTTTTTCACTACAGATTTCACAAATTAACACAGACCGATTAACGACATATAACAATAGATGTATAAAAAAACAGTCATGCTTTTGATTACCTGTTCCATCGCAATGGGCTTTAGCGATATCTCATATGTCCCTAAATTGAATATAACAACGCCCTCTAATTACCTTACCACAGATAACCTTGGAAATATTTATTGTGTGAACAACGATGTGCTTTCTAAATATTATTCTAATGCGAGTTTATTTAAAACCTTTAACAACAAAGCGCTTGGGACGATCACTTATGTGGATGCGACTAATCCCATGCGCCCATTGGTATTTTATCGTGATTTTTTTCAAATAATTTTTCTCGACAATACTCTTAGCGCCAATAGCGCGGTTATTGACCTTTTGAATTTTGATTTTAAGCAGCCACAGGTGGTATGTTCTGCAAGCAACAATGGCATTTGGGTATTCGATCAGCTTACCCAGGAACTGTCTAGGCTTGACCAAACATTTGCTATTACGAATAGAAGCGGAAACCTTGTTCAGACAGTTGGCCGCAACATTACACCTGCATTTATTACCGAATACAACAACAACGTTTATATGAGCGATAAAGAAGTCGGTATTCTTGTGTTCGATATTTTTGGAAGTTATAAAAAAACGATTCCCGTTAAGACAGCAGATCCTTTCCAGGTTACGGAGGAGAAAATCTATTTCACTTCAGATTCAACATTTAACAGTTACGATCTTTTATCCTTTGAAAAAGAAAAAATAGAACTTCCTGAGAAAGAATTTTCTTACGTGAGGGTACAAGACCGGCTTTTGTATGTAGGCACAAAGGATGCTATAACCGTGTTTGAAATAAAATAGCAATACTCTTCGGATAAAAAAAATTTGTTTTTATCCACAATCCTGTGTTTTTATTTTTGCTTAGAATATAGTTTTTGTAAATTCGTCTTAAATTAAAACATCACCATGCATATAGCTGTTGCGGGAAATATTGGATCAGGAAAAACAACGCTAACAACATTGTTGGCAAAGCATTATAATTGGCAGCCACATTTTGAAGATGCAGATGACAATCCTTACCTGAATGATTTTTATGAGGATATGCAGCGTTGGTCGTTTAACCTGCAGGTATTCTTCCTTAACAGCAGGATAAGTAACTTATTAGAGTTCAGAAAAAAGAATAAAACAGTAATACAGGATCGTACTATTTACGAGGATGCATATATTTTTGCACCCAACCTTCATTCAATGGGATTAATGACCACCCGTGATTTTGAAAGTTATTTTTCCATTTTTAAACTGATGGAAAATTTTATCAAACCACCTGATCTTTTAATTTACTTAAGAGCATCGGTACCAACCCTAGTTAACCAGATACAAAAACGCGGGCGCGATTACGAAAACGCTATACGTTTGGATTATTTAAAACGTTTGAACGAGCGTTACGAAGCCTGGATCTCTACTTACGAATCAGGCAAGTTATTGGTTATTGATGTGGATGAAAACAACTTCTCTGAAAAAGCAGAAGACCTTGGTCTCATCATCAACAAAATTGATGCGGAGATAAACGGGTTGTTTTAAATAACTCTACTACCCTATTTATTTTTTGCTTTTAAAATTGTAATTATACCCAAACATAATACATGTATTAAAATTATACATGTGCGCTGATTTATAAAGTTCAGGGTAATATATCTTCAACACATCTTCCCTGTAACTATCACTCACATTATCTATAAAGCCACGCGAGGATTTAAATTCAACAAATATATTCCCGGAACCAACTTTCTTCGCAAGGCCGGCGGATACTGCCAAACCTATATCATAAGTCTTAAGTTCACCTGAAGATTCATAATTATTTTTCGAATCATCGGTGGAATTATAAGTATTATCCCCGACAGAAGTGCTACCCACAACATGCCCATCGCAAGACAGAAAACAATCGTTGTATGTGTGCCTTACATTAAGGCACGGAAGAATAATATACTCCGGCAGTAGTAAAGAAAAAAACTTTCTCTCCCAAAGTACGGAAGTGTAGCAATAGATTCACATCAAGATTTTGCATTTTAAAAATATCATCTGTAACCCATTTACGCTCATTTTTTAAACCGCCCTCAGAAACAAATGAAAGCGACCCGGCTTTCTGACTAAAATAGATTTCAGGCTGTAAATAAAATTGCTGACTTATTTTGAAGTTACTTTGTAAACCCACTGCAAATGAACTCACCACTTTTCTGTTTTCAACGAAATCACAAGCTGCCCCAATTTCGGGCAATGAATGCCATGTAATAAAGCTTTGACTACTTCCTCCCTTTATTCCAATGGAATATTTTGGCTCATTTGTCATTTTATTGTTTGCAGAAGAATCTGTAGAAGATGCAAAACAAACTGAACTGCAAAAAAGCAGCAGCACACCTAAAAATATTTCCAGATCAATGCCGCAATGTTTTCTACTTGCTTTTTTAACCGAATTTTTCGCACCTGCATTTTTTAAGTTCATGGGAGTTGTTTTTATAATTCAAACTTACCGCACGACAAAACTCAAGAAAAGACCTTATTCTAACTATTCTATGCACTCGAATAATAAAAATATTGCCAAAAATTATAAAAAATTAACTTATTATGCATTGATACTACGCTCTTGATAAATAAAAAGTAAGGAGTTCGGATCAAAAAAAGTAAGTATGGAAATAACTGCTCAGGGTAGGAAGAAGATCTCCATCACCTTTTTTAGAAATTATAATTGTACCCTATCATCACGCACGTAGTAAAATTGTGCATGCTTACAGAATTGTATGTTTTAGGATAATACACCTTTAAGGTTCTTTCGCGGTAACTATCGCTAATATTATCAATAAGCCCTTTTGTGGATCTTAGCTCAATGTATACATTACCGCGGCCTACCTTTTTTGCAAATCCTGCTGATAAAGCCAAACCGATATCAAACGTTTTTAATTCTTTGGTGGTTATTTTATATTTATTTTTTGAATCGTCTTTTGAATCATATACCTGATCGCCGGGAAATGATGTGGCAGTTGTTCCATCCGGGTAACAGCTCATGAAATAACTATTATACATGCGCCTCACATTGTACACAACTGAATAATAAGCTCCGGCAGTTGCAAAGAAAAAACTTTTCTCATTCAGTGTTCTGAAATGCAATGACAGATCGAAATCAACATTTTGCATATAAAATATATCATCAGTAACCCACCTTCTATCACCTGCAGTATCCTTTACTGTAGACAAAAAGGAAAAAGAGCCGGAGCGTTGACCAAAATATATTTCAGGCTGTAGATAAAAATGCTGATTAAGACGAATGTCACCTTGCAAACCAAATACAGGTGAATTTATCATTTTGCTATTTCTTTTGTACACACACAACTGAAGACCTTCGGGCGGAGTATGCCAATTGATAAAGCTTTGGCTTGCCCCGAATTTAACACCTACTGAAAAATTTTTATTAGCCCCGGACTTTTGATGAGAAGAATCTGCAGAAGAAACACAAGCAAAAGAAAAAAGAGTGTTTAAAGAAAATAATACTGTGAAAGAGATGGTTCTCAAAAAGGATCCCTTAATGAACATTTCCCCTGCTTCTTTGTTTGACCTTTGCATATTTCAGTTTAACACTATACGGTATCTGTTATAGTCTAATAAGTTATGTTCCTAGATCCCGATGCGTTAAACGATCGGGATTAATTCGACTATGGCTTTCACTGCGTCCTGCAAAGCGGGACTTGCAAAAGCCAAGTCTCATTAATAAAAAGGAGGACCGCAACGAGTCCTCCAATCCCATTGCCTTTAAAAAAATCTAAATACCCGACCCCTTCAACAGCACTTTAAAATTTATATCATCATAAATAAATTTATTGGCCAACTCAGGAAAAGCAGTTTTGGATTTATATTTTATCCCCCATTTTGTTCTGTCGATATTAAAGTCGGCATTCGCTACAAGATCTTTTCCAGAGAAAACAAAATCAGCAACAAACGTTATTTCATTAGAAACACCTTTAATTGTCAGGTTCGCTTTTACATCATACGCATTTCCACCTTTTGAACTAACATTTACAATATCCAGCTTAGAGATTGGGAATTGGTTAACAGCAAAAAAATCTTCATTTTTAAAATGATCAACCATGTCTTTATTATCTGCAGCATCAGTAATATCAGTGCAAGTAATAGAGTTCATATCCACCGCAAAATTTCCGCCTTTCACAACACCACCTTCAACAACGATATTACCTGAAGCAACTTTTATTGTTCCACTGTGCGAACCTGTAGTTTTTTTTCCAATCCACTCCACATTACTTGCTTCGGCGTTTATAACATAATTACCGTCTTCAATTGATGCAACTGCTGCAGTAGGTTCTGCACATATAACACCGTTATTAGCCGTCACTGTTTCCGTATGAACAGAAATATAAGGAGCAATAACCAACGATACGATCGACATTAATTTGATAAGGATATTCATTGAAGGACCGGAAGTATCTTTGAACGGGTCACCAACAGTATCACCTGTAACAGAAGCTTTATGCGGTTCTGATTTTTTGTAGAACATTTCTCCGTTGATCAATACTCCTTTTTCAAAAGATTTTTTTGCATTGTCCCATGCACCACCAGCATTACTTTGAAAAATTCCCATTAACACACCGCTCACTGTAACGCCCGCCAACAAACCTCCTAATACTTCAGGGCCAAAGGCAAAACCTACAACAAGAGGAGTAAGCAATGCAATTGCCCCAGGCAAAATCATTTCGCGAATAGAAGCTTTGGTAGAGATCGCCACACATTTTTCATATTCAGGTTTTGCTTTGTATTCCATAATGCCAGGTATCTCACGAAACTGGCGTCTTACTTCCTGTACCATGTCCATCGCCGCTTTACCAACTGCTTGTATACATAATGCAGAGAAAACAAATGGGATCATACCACCAACAAATAAACCTGCCAATACATTTGCTTTATAAATATCAATATGTTGATTGTCTGGCATTGCAATACCAACAAATGCAGCAAATAATGCTAGTGATGTTAATGCAGCAGAAGCGATCGCAAACCCTTTTCCTGTTGCTGCTGTTGTGTTACCCACTGCATCTAAATTATCTGTACGTTCACGAACTTCAGGAGGCAATTGACTCATCTCTGCAATACCACCCGCGTTATCAGCAATAGGACCGAAAGCATCAATCGCTAATTGCATTGCAGTGGTTGCCATCATACCTGCTGCTGCAATTGCAACACCGTATAAGCCTGCAAAATAATATGAACCCATAATGCCGCCTGCCAATGTGAGAATTGGAATAACCGTAGATTTCATTCCTACAGATAAACCTCCGATTATATTTGTAGCATGCCCTGTTGATGATTGTTGAATGATAGACAATACAGGACCTTTACCCATTGCCGTATAATATTCAGTAACAATACTCATAATAGCACCAACTATAGTACCAACCACAATTGCAAGGAATACATTTAAGTTAGAAAATTCATATCCACGCAGGTTCAATGTTTCAGGCAGCATCCACATGACAACAAAATAAGAAGCAACTACAGTTAACAACATAGAAGCCCAATTACCCATGTTCAAAGCATTTTGCACATTCGATTTTTCGTCCTTAATTGTCACGAACCATGTTCCTACAATTGAGAAAAGAATACCTAAACCACAAATAACCATTGGTAATAATATCGGAGACATTCCGCCAAAATTATCTGTCACTTTTATTTCCTGACCTAATACCATAGTAGCTAAAATTGTTGCAACATACGATCCGAAAAGATCGGCACCCATACCTGCAACATCACCTACGTTATCACCAACATTATCTGCAATAGTAGCAGGATTACGAACATCATCTTCAGGAATACCAGCTTCTACTTTACCAACAAGATCTGCGCCAACATCGGCTGCTTTAGTATATATACCACCTCCAACACGAGCAAAAAGTGCTATCGATTCTGCACCTAATGAAAATCCGGTAAGTACTTCAATCGCGGTCTTCACTGTATTCTCACCTAGATCAGCAAAGACTGATAGGAAGATGATGAACAAACCACCTAACCCTAAAACAGCTAAACCAGCTACACCTAAGCCCATGACAGTTCCGCCAGTGAAAGAAACTTTTAATGCTTGCTTTAAACTTGTGCGTGCTGCTTGTGTTGTACGAACATTTGCTTTTGTTGCCACCTTCATACCTATATATCCTGCAGTGGCAGAAAACACCGCACCAATAATAAATGAAATAGCAATGATTGAACTCGAGTGTATTTCGACCCCATTCACTTCATGTATAGTTCCTGAATATGCTAGTAGCGCAGCCGCGAAAACAACAAAAATGCTAAGCACTTTCCATTCTGCTTTTAAGAATGCCATTGCACCGGCAGCTATATAACCAGCCAGCTCCTGCATTTTAGCATCACCTGCATCTTGTTTGGAAACCCATGCAGATTTAACAGCCATAACAATTAGCCCAATAACTCCCAGGGCAGGAATAACGTAAATGATCGATTCATTCATAACTTATTGTAATTGATTAATTTTCAGAAGCTTAAAATATGTTTTAATAAGGGTGCAAACTTAATAAATAAATTCTAAAGGTACAAAGGAGGAAAACTTATAGAGAAACAAGAAGTTAAAAATGCTTATAAAAGCAAAAAGGCTTCGGAATTCCGAAGCCTTTTTGCTTTTATAAGCTGATTATATACTAATGCACAAAACTATCTGTGTACTGATTTTTACCATCAGATAATCTAACAACATAAACTCCTTTATCAATTTGCGGCAATTGAATGTTATAAGAATCAGATGCATTTGTTATAAGAGTTTTAGCAGTGATCAATTGACCTATACTGTTGTATACAGCGAGATTAAATGTGCCTTTAAATTCTTTGTTTAATGTCAACTGTAATGTTGAGTTTGACTGGTTAAAATAACTCTTCATTTTTTTATCTGCTTGCTCACCTATCCCGATAAAAACACACGCAGGAACAATGATAGGATTGTCTATACTATCCAACTTCCCGCAGCCATTATCAACGACAAGTTTAATAAAAAATGTTCCCGGTGTAGTAAATGTAACCGTTGGAGTAGCGATGGACCCTAAACCTGTTCCAGGTGCAAATGTCCAAGCATAAGATGCTTCATGAGTTGAAGACGTACCATCAAATACGATCTCTACATCCGGACACAAAGTATCAATTGTAGTATTCACAAATGATGCACCTGGGTCTTGAAAATTATCAACTGTTTTCACAACTGTTTTAGAGCAGCCGGTTGCCGTTTTCGTTCCGGTCAATGTATAATTAGTTGCTGAAACCGGACTCACTGTAACTGTAGGAGTTGATCCCATTCCCGTCCATATGTAAGTGTCGGCACCCGATGCAGAAAGAACTGTAGAGGTTCCAGTACAAATGAACGATGGTCCTAGAATTGCAACCGGAGGTAATGAATCAACCCTTATTATACCGTAAAGAGAATGGACAAATCCGCAGCTATTAAAACCTTGTATATTATAAAAATATTGTCCGGGATTGTTATACGTAACAGTAGGTGTTGGAGATGTGGATTGTGTAATGCTGCCACCCTGGAATGACCACCTATAACTTACAGCGTTAGTACCACCAACAGTGTAGTTAATAGCGGTACCCATACAAATAGTATCGTTAGCAGGTGTAGCTGCAACTGTAACAGGCTCATCGGTTAACCCAACCCGGATCCAGGCACGGCAATGTGCAAATTTTCCGGCATTCGGACTTGGAGGAAGCCAAGTAAAATCATCCTTTATCGGTTTCCATCCGCCTGAAATATTACTCCATGATGTATTGCCAATTGTATCTCCATCCATTCCCATTACCAATGTATCAGGAGTCATGTTGCCACACATTGTACCAACATAAAAAATATCATTATTAGGAATTTGAATAGGAGTAGCGAAAGAATATTTAAAGTTTACATAACCATTATAGAATATAAATGCATCACGCACTGTTTTATAATTCACAGGAATTGTTGCTAATGGTAGAGCCCCTGGTATCCCGGCAGCGCCTGAATTATCCCATAAAGCAAGTTTAAAAGTGCCGGTGTCACTTGCAAATGGCGGAGGTGCGTTTGGTGAGGCCGTAGCGTTTGGATTTAAGAACCGAACCGTAAACCACTGAATGTGAGTAGCAGTTGGCTTAGTAGATGCGTCAAACCTGTCGGCAAACATATTAACAGGAAGCGGACCTGTTCCGCCGATATAACCAAAACCTGATGTTCCGCCAAATGAATAGTTGATAGAAGTAGGACTTACTTTGTTGTAGTTTTGAATTGAATCACAAAAACCAACCGCAGAAGAAAGGGCAGGCATTGGATTTTTTCCTGCAACAACATTAACATTTGCCGGAGCACTTACGTTTGTATTTTTGTTTGGCGAAAAACTTACTGTATTACTAATGCTGTTTGCACTTCCACTCGCCTTTTCAATGGTCAGTTCAACAGGAACCTGCTTGCCATCTTTCATAGTAGCATAAACTATCTGGTGCGGGTTAAATGCTTTCTTTGACTGCGCAACCAATGATGGGCTTGCAAACACCAAAGTAGCCGCGGTAAAAAATAAAAACTTAATTTTTTTGTCGAGGTTTTTCATGTTTTATATTTTAATAAATAAAGAGTAAAAATCTACTTTTAATGCACGAATTATAAAGATAGTTTATTTTTAGCAAAATTCCATATTTTTCTCCACCTATTACATTGACTAAATAAAGTTATAAACGGTTGCATGTGAGTACTTTATATAGCCTTGATCTTACGCTTCAGAATTTCTTCAAAGGAACGTCCCTCAATTTTGCTATCTACCCAGGAAATAAAATCAAAATTCATAAATGCCTGACTTTCATATGTATCATTTGCAATTTTTTCGGCAGCTGTTTTCAATTCTTTAAAAGCAGCTATTTGTTCTTTGCGGGTTTTCATTTTCGATAATTTCGCTTTTACAAAATCCAATATAATTGTTTCAAACTTATATAACCTTTTTCTTTTATACAGAAAACGATAGGTCGACTTAACCGTATAAGTAAGCAGATCGGTATTGCCAAGCTCAAAATGCACAATGAGACTCATTATCCTCGCAAACACATGCAGGTCAATACGAAAACCGACCAACGGATAATTGATTATTTTGTTGAGGTATATGTTTGCTTTAGAATATTTACCCGATCCGAAATAAATAATAAAAAACATTTTATAAAATTCCATTTCAAGCTGCTTATGGCGAGCTATAATATTCTGCTTTTTTAATAACTCCTCTGCCTCAGCAATTAGCTTTAAGCCTTTATCAAAGCGCCCATTCGCAATACAAAGATTCATTTCAGCATCAAGCGCAGTATATGTTATCCAACCTTGGGTCGACTCCCAGTTTGATTTTAATGACCGTAATTTTTCTACAATTTCTAAAGGGTCATTGTATTTTTTCAACGTCAGCTGAGTCATTAAAATATTGTATAGAGTAACTACATACATACGTGGGTTTTCCTTTACCTGCTGAGAATTAGTTTCTAACAAGCCAACAAGTTTCCCCGAATATTCCAATGATTTGTGAACATTTTGTTGATCATAATAATTAAAACAATGAAATTGATAGAAAAGACTTAGGGCGCTAGACGATCTGGCAAGTGCTTCTTTTTTCAAAAAAGAACTTTTTTGAATTTCTCCTCCACCTTTCCTGTCTTTATCTTCCCTCATAAATTTCGTTTCCTTTCTTTTATATGCAAGTACAGAGATGAAATATTTAAAGGCGTTTTCATTTTTATATTTATCTGCATTTTCATCTGCGAATGCATAGAGTTTTTTCACTTCTTCTTTGGTTATACCTACGTAAGAATTAGCACCCATTATTAATATTTCCCATTTAAAAATTTCCAGCACAAACGGGAATGCTTCATGCTTTACAGCAACAACTTTTGCTTTCTGAATGATTTTTTCACATTGTTTAAAAAGGCCCTTTTCATAAAGTATTTCTATATACTCCAATTCCTCCTTTAAATAAAGCCCTGTTGAACGCTGCGAATGATACATCCGCAGGCTCTTCATAATAAAAGAATAGAGATATGATTTTAAAACAGAAAAATTTTTCAGCGGCTTTTTTAATCTCAATTCTTTAATCGCTTTTGCCTCCTCATATACCTCCTGCTTTTCAATTGCATCAAACAATTTCATATAGGTATTTTCTTCACGTGTATGCAATGCTGCAAATTTTTTAAAATATCCCTTTTCAGATCGGCTAAGGGATTTGATTAACTGAAATAAATCTTCGGATGTTTTCATTTATTGAATATTATTTATTCGTTGGAGTTATTAGCAATAAGCTATAAATATATCCATAAAAACTACAAAAAATAATTAAAATATTACTTTCGAGTACGTAGAATAAAACAAAATAAGAACTTTTAATATCCGGCCAACCTATATATTAGAAAATAAAAAAACAATTTGGACTCAACTCTATTCTTCAAAAATCTTTACGTTAACGTGCTTGCATTTTCTTTGCTTCTTTCAAGTATTGCAAATGGCTCCGTTACAAATAACCTGAGAGGCAATGGAATGCAATTTATTGAAAACCGTGGACAAATAATCGACATGAACAACCAGCCCCGGACTGATATACTATATACAGGAGACGGCAATGGTATGAAAGTTTATTTGCGGAAAACAGGTATAAGTTACGTGATCAATAAAATAGAAGGCATCGATGAACAAAAAGAAGAAACTGAAGAAACGCGCGCAAGTAAAAGTGCTCCTTTTACCAGTGAAAGTGAGAAGTCGGCTGCTGCTCCATTAAAAGGATGCCGCGTAGACCTTGACCTGGTTGAATCAAATACAAATGCGACTGTTATTCCTTCTCAACAAGTAGAAGGATATTTTAATTATTACCTGGGACACTGTCCCGGCGGACTTACTAATGTACAAGCCTTCAACAAAATTGTATATGAAAACATATACAATAACATAGATATAGCATGGTTTGGCGGTAACGATAAAGGATTAAAATATGATATTATCGTAAAGCCCGGAGGAAATCCAAATGAAATAAAATTAAAATACAGCGGCACCGAAAAAATACAACTGGGAAACGGAAAATTAAAAATGGAATTTTTGTTTGGAACTGTTGCCGAATGCATGCCCAGGGTATATCAGAATATTGATGGAAAACTGATAGAGGTCCAATCAAGTTATATATTAAACGGAACAACAGTAAGTTTTGAGATTGCTGAATATAATACAAACTACACTTTAATAATTGACCCCTGGGTAACATATTACGGTGGATCTATGACTGAATATACCAATTGCATCGCTACGGATGGAAATGGAAATGTTTTGCTCACTGGACTTACCTTTTCTACAAATTTCCCTATAAGCACGGGTGCCTTCCAGTTAGCTAATGGCGGCATTATAGATATGATGATAGTCAAATTCGATTTTAATGGCCGGAGGGTATGGTCCACATATTATGGAGGAGATGATTTTGATCGTCCCGGTGGTATTGCTACAGACGGCCTCAATGCTGTCCTATTAACAGGCTACACAACTTCCACTAATTTTCCATTGACTACGGGCGCTTTTCAAAATACCCTTGTTGGTGGCTCCGATGCTTTCATAACAAAACTGGATGCTAATGGAGCACTTATATGGTCTACTCTTTATGGTGGAAATGATTCAGGTGAACATGGAACAAGCATCGTTACAGATGCAGCGGGAAATATTGGTGTTACCGGGTATACAGGCTCAAGGAATTTTCCAGTCACTCCGGGCGCTTTTCAAAATATATATGGTGGAAATTTTTATGATGCTTTTATATTAAAGTTTAGCCCTGGCGGCAACAGGTTGTGGGCTACATTTTATGGAGGAAGTTTTCCTGACATTGGAAATGGAATCGCCTGTGATGCTGCCAATAACCTAGTATGCGTAGGCACTACCAACTCTGCTAATTTTCCGATTAGCACAGGGACATTTCAGTCTTCATACGGAGGCGGAACAATGCCTCTGGCGCAGGGAGATGCATTTGTTATAAAATTTGATCCGAATGGTTCTCGTTTGTGGGGTACATTTTTAGGCGGCTCGAGCGACGAATTTGGAGGGTCGGTAGCTATTGACTCCAATAATGATATCATAGTTGGAGGAGGAACACGTTCGGCCAGTTTTCCAGTGACCGTAGGAGCAGCTAAGCCAGCTTATATTGGAGGTGGTTATGATATTTTTATTACAAAATTTAATTCGAATGGCGCATCTCTATGGTCCACTTTTTATGGATCCCCTGTGTTCGATATGTTTGGTTATTGCGCTGTGGATAAACATAATAATGTTTTCATCACCTGGGAAGGGGAGGATGTTGATCCGCTCCTCAGGCCCACTTGCGCTTATCAAAAAACTTTTGGCGGAGGCCCAACTTATGGAGTAGAAGATCAGGTTATTTCCAAATTTGATAAAAACGGGAATTACCTTTGTGATACTTATCTGGGTGGCGCATCCGAAGAAGATATTGATGGGAATCGAGGAGGCCTGGCTTGCTACAATGGTTATATTTTTACTGCAATGAATGTTTTAGGGTCCGCCTTTCCAGTAACACCCGGTGCTTTTCAGTCAAGTTACGGCGGCTCCTGGGATTGCGGTATAGCCAGACTTTGCGGCATGAGTTGCGGTGATACGAGTACATTTAATAATGCAACAATAACTTCAACACAAACAGGTACGGGTTGCTATAATATCGCAATGGATTTCAACCAAACCTATAGCCCGTGCGATACTGCAAATATTTTTTATCAGTGGAATTTTACCGGAGCTACGATAGCTTCTTCTTCGTCCAAAAACCCTACGAATATTATTTATCCAACAATTGGAAGTTATCCTGTTTCATTAAAAATAATTACTGATTGTGATACTGTATTAACATCAACCATAGTCACACTTACTGTGAGTCCGACAACAATAAGTGTAAGCAGTAATACAACAATTTGTTCCGGGAACACAACTGCGCTTTCTGTAAATGGCGCCACAAGCTATGCATGGAGTCCGGCAATTGGCCTTAACTCTTCCAACAGCGCAGTTGTTAATGCATCACCAAATTCAACAACAACATATACAGTTAGCGGCATTGCACCCAATGGATGCAATTATAGTTTGCCGGTAACTGTGAATGTAAATACAAAACCATCCATTCAAATTTCAGGGAACAATGCAGTTTGCCTGGGTGCCCTTGCAAATCTTTCTGCTTCAGGCGCAACAAATTATTCGTGGAATACAGGAGCTACTTCAACAGCTATTCAAATAGCACCAACAACAAACAATATTTATTCTGTTATAGGCACAGATGCAAATGGCTGCACCTCAATTACCAGTGCAACAGTTAGTGTACATTCATTACCAATTGTAACGATCATCGGATCATCGCCCATTTGTGTTGGCAGCACAACAATACTTACAGCGGCTGGAGCAATTAGTTACAACTGGAACACAACAAATACAAATCAAACCATTTCTGTTTCACCAAGTATAACAACAACTTATTCTGTAAATGGTATTGATGTAAATGGATGCACAGGCTCAAGCACTGCAACTGTAATTGCGAATGCACTTCCTATTGCTAATGCCGGACTTGATATAAATATTTGTAACGGTTCTTCTTCGCAACTAAATGCAACAGGTGGGACAAATTATTTATGGACTCCGGCTATTGGATTAAATAATACAAGTGTTGCAAACCCAATTGCAAATTCATCAGCAACAACCACTTATACAGTAACTGTATCTAACGGTAATGGATGTTCATCAACAGATGATATACTTATTACAATAAATGCATTGCCTATTGCTGATGCAGGAGTAGATGATACAGTATGCATAGGAATAAACACAACATTACAAGCGACAGGAGGAATAAATTATTCCTGGTCGCCGGCTGGTTCTCTTTCAAATCCTCTCATAAACAACCCGGTTGCATCACCTTTAACAAACACAAGTTATACAGTAGTTGTTACAGATATAAACGGATGCACAGCAAGTGATAATAAAATTTTATATGTAATTAATCTCCCAACAGTAAATGCGGGCTCCGATGTAAGCACTTGTTTTGGGAACAGTATATGGTTAAGTGCTACAGGAGCCTCCACTTACTCGTGGTCACCTTCAACAGGATTGAGCGCAACAACAATTTCCAATCCTGTTTCAACTTCATCAACCACTATTTCTTATACGGTAACCGGATATGCTTTTGGATGCAGTAGTGAAGACAATATACTTGTAACTGTAAATGCGCTTCCGGTAGTTTCATTTACGGCAGATAACACATCAGGCTGCGAATCAGTTTGTGTTGAACTGTTGAACACTACTATAAATACGCTTACAGCACTTTGGACTTTTGGTGATGGGAATAGCTCCCAAAATGCGCACACAACTAATTGCTATTATAATACCGGCTCATACAACGTATCATTGACAATTACTGATGCCAATGGATGCAGCAATACATTAACCCAGCCTTCCCTCATTACAGTTTATCCAAAGCCTGTTGCAAATTTCACAATGAACCCCGGAGTTGCTTCGATAAATACTCCTGTAAATTTTATTGACCTATCCACAAATGCCAATTCATGGCAATGGGATTTCGGTGACCAGCCGGGAAAAAATTCACAACTGCAAAATCCTATAATGAATTTTGGAGACAGTGGAAACTACAATATAAGACTTATTGTATCCAATGAATTCGGATGCAGGGATACAACAACACGCATGTTATACATTATGCCCGAATACACTTTTTTCACACCCAATACTTTTACTCCCGACGGAAATGACCTTAATGATGTTTTTTACCCAATGAGTGTTGGAATAGATGCAGCCAATTATCATTTCTGGATCTATGATCGTTGGGGAACTTTAATATGGCAGACAACAACTCCGGGAGAAGGATGGAATGGAAAAGCTCTAAACGGAAATCAGGTTGCACAAATAGATACTTACGTATGGAAGATCGCACTCAAGGATATTTTCGGAGTAAAGCACTCATATATTGGAAGTATTAACCTGGTTAAGTAGTAATTCAAGAACATAGGTATTACATCTCATGAAACAATAATTACCGGGAGCTTCTCACACGACTCAGGCTCAATTTATTCTACGGACTCAAAAACTGACTCAAACACAAAATCCGCGGTGGGCGAAACCTTTCAAATTGTTCACACAACGTTTCCTATTAATATTTGAACAGGTAATTTATTTTTAATTTTTATTGTGATACAATTTGGATAAGAGCACGAAAACGTTGCATTTTCAAAAGCTATTTTAATATATGATTGAAAAAATAAATACAAAAAATATTCACCCCATACAAGATAATATTCATGGAATTAAAACTTTTGAATAAGTAAGAAATGGATACTATTATTTTTCTTAATTATTGCTTATGGCCTTACTTTGTTTCATAAATAAAAACATAATTAAAAAAAATAAACATGAAAACAAGATTACTTAAATGCTTAGTGGGAGCAAGCCTTCTTTTTACAATGGGCTCTTCCTATGCACAAACTACAGTCTCAATAACGGCTGCAGGAGATTCCAGCTGGAATCAGGGAAATTGTCCTACTCCGGCAATTGTAGATTTTTACGCATACGGATCAGCGACAGGCTATTTAGCTACAGATTCTATTGATGTTCAGTACTTTTTTGGTGATGGCGCTTCCGCCACCGAAAGAGTTCCTATTTGGACGAACTCATATTACAGCTGGATGCAACATACTTACACAGCTCCCGGCCTTTATACTTATATGGCCATAGCAACAGGACCTGATGGCAAAGCTGATACATTGGTGCGTACTCCGGGTGTTGCAGTTACTGACACCTGCGGAAACATAAATGGAAAACTATACATTGATAACAACTCGAATTGCGTGTTCGACCAGGGAACAGATTCTGTTCTAAAATATTTTCCTCTTACACTTTCACAAAGCGGAAGTATTTTACATTATGGCTGGTCTGATGCAAATGGTGATTATGTTTTTAGTGCTCCATCAGGATTCCAATATTCACTTAGTATTGTAAATACTGTTTCTGCCGGATATATATATGCATGCCCATCTAGTGGAATATTAACATTTACCGCAACATCAAACAGCACAAACGATCTTGCGCTTCAATGTAACACTACTGGATTCGATCTTGAAACAACTATAAGCGGATGGAGATTCAGACCTCGTATGAACAGTACAGTTTGGGTTCATGCAAGCAATTTCAGCTGCAACCCTACTAATGCTACTTTAACAGTTACGCTTGATCCTAAATTAACATACGTAAGTTCAACAATAGCACCATCAAACGTTACAGGTAATGTAATTACATGGAACCTGAATTCATTTTCACATTCCTATTCATACTGGAATGGAAATGGTTTTTATTCTCAACTAACTGTACTTACTGACAGCACTGCAAATATTGGTGATTCACTTTGCGTTGCATCAAGCATTACACCAACTACTGGAGATTTAAACATCAACAATAATACTTCAACATATTGTGGCGAAGTAAGCAACTCTTACGACCCAAATGAGAAAGAGGTATCTCCAAAAGGGTTAGGTATAAACGGGAACGTTGCACCAAACGCTGATTTTACATATACTATCCATTTCCAAAATACAGGAAATGATGTGGCTTACAACGTAGCAATTACTGATGCTATTGACAACGATCTAGATGTAAATTCATTAAGGGTAATTTCTTCGAGCCACAGCATGCAGACAAGATTACTTACCGGCAATGTAATGAAGTTCAGTTTCGAGAACATTATGCTTGCAGACAGCGGATCGAATATGCTAGGAAGTATGGGTTACGTTACTTACAAAGTAAAAGCAAAAACAGGATTAGCGAACGGAACACAAATTAACAACACTGCTAATATTTATTTTGACTACAACGCAGCTATTGTTACCAACACAACGTTGAATACAATTAGCATGGCACTGGGCGTTAAAGAAGAGAAAACAGAAAACGTTTATCATGTTTTCCCTAACCCTGCTAATGCAGAACTGAATATTAACTTCGGCAAAAATTTCAACGGATCTGTTTCTATCGTTGATATGTTAGGCAAAGAAGTAATGGTAAAAACTGTTGACGGACAATTGAACACAACCATCAACACATCAACACTTGAAAAAGGAGTTTACTTCATTCGTATAAACAATGAAATGAATACTGCTCAGAGAGTGATAGTGATACATTAATTTTTTACTGAACACCAATGCTCCGAAGGGGTGCGGCATATTAAATGCTGCACCCTTTCGGTTTTTTTAAACATGTTACAGAAACTAAATCCGGATACCAATAATACAAACATCATCTACCTGCTCTAAATCTCCTTTCCAGTTGATGAATTCTTTATTCAGCCTTTTCTTTTGATCGGGCATTGGCAAACTTGCAATTGAAATCAATAACTCCTTTAATTGCTTGTACATAAATTTCTTTCCCCTAGGTCCGCCAAACTGATCAGGCATTCCATCCGTTATCGCATACACCATATCTCCTTTTTTCAATAACACTGTGTGCTGTGTAAAGGACATATTATCCCTATCATGTCTACCTACCGGCATTTTATCTGGTGCAAATTCAATAAGTGCTGCGACAGGCTCAGCACTTTGTTTATTATTTCTCACTATCCAGATCGGATTGTTCGCAGCGGAATAAATCAATTGATTATTATTAAAATCAAAACTCATTAAACTGCAATCCATTCCATCTTTACCGCCTTCAGCGCTTCCATCTTTTTTTAATCTTTCAATAATTTTTGTACGTGTATAATTTAGAATTTCACTTGGCTCTGTCAATTGTTTTTCTTCAACAGACTTTTCAAGACATGAAATATTCAGGATACTCATAATAGCTCCCGGAACCCCATGCCCTGTGCTATCAGCAGTAACAATTGCGAATTGATTATTACTTAATTTAGAAGCCCAGTAAAAATCTCCGCTTACCACATCTTTTGGCCGGAAGAAAACAAAATACTCCTTTAAATTTTCACTCAGCAAATGTTCCGTGGCAAGAAAACTTCGTTGGATGCGTTCCGCATAATTTATACTATCCGAAATTTCTTTTTGTTTTTCATCAACTATTCTCTTTTGTTTTTCAACCAATTCCTTTTGGGCAAGAATTATTTTATTTTGTTTCTGGTTCCGCCGAAGACTGCGCAATATTACAATTGCTAATATTAATACAATAACCAATCCCCCGGAAACAGAAGCAATAACAATTCGCTGTTTTTGTTTTTCCTGTTCTACAATTACATCTTTCTTTTCCTGCTCCAATTTAATTTCCTGTTCCTTTCTTTCAAACGCAAAATTCATCTCTAGCCGTACACTCTTTCGTATATTTTCTTCGCTAATCAAACTATCCCTGTACACAATATATAACCTTTGGTGTTCGTATGCATCCTTCCAATTTCCAGAAACCCTATCAACATCTGACAAAGAAAAATAACTATCCTTAATGCCTTCCTTATAGCCAATGCTCTTAGAAACTAAAAGTGCGTCAGTAAAATATTTTTTCGCATCCTGATTTTTTTTCATGCGAACATTTACCAAGCCTATGCTTAAATACGATCTTGCGATGCCTTGTTTATCTCCAATTTCTTCTCTAATCTTTAAGGCCTTCAAATATTCCCGGAATGCTTTTTCATAGTAATCTAACTGCTCATTTGCCGGCGCATTTTGTCCCTGTATGTAATATATTTTACCAATATTATTAATGTTAACTGCCGCCCAATTTTTATTTCCTTCTTCTTCATTTATTTTGAGTGCATTGAGATATTGTACCAGTGCATTTTCATAATCACCACGCTCCTGGTACACTTCACCAATATTACTAAGTGACCCGGCAGCACTTTGCCTATCTCCAATCTCTTCCCGTATTTTTAGTGCCCTCTTATAATAGTCCAGTGCTCCTTCATAATTTTCCTGATTGAAATAAATAAGACCAATGAGATTAAAGGAGCGGGCAATTCCTTTTTTATAATTAATCTCTTCATTTATTTTTAAGGCCTTAAACGTTAACCCAAGCGCCCCGGGATATTCTCCTTGTTTCCAATAAATAAGCGCAAGATTAATAAAAGCTGTAGCCTCGCCTTTTTTAAAATTTATTTTATTCGCTAAGGCTCTTCCCTCTTGCGCAAGGGTCATTGCTTTTTTATAATCCCCTCTTTGCCATATTTTATCCGACAAACTATTTAATGTATTTACTTTGAAAGTGTCTTCCGGCGCGTTTTGTAATAAATTGGAAAGGGAATCTATTTC
>Ga0163151_10004012_pt1 | contig 20371 bp, 17 predicted proteins | sample OliLakLV19MP5IB2_FD_145596 | JGI IMG/M metagenome (GOLD analysis project Ga0163151, IMG submission 145596) | Freshwater microbial mat bacterial communities from Lake Vanda, McMurdo Dry Valleys, Antarctica - Oligotrophic Lake LV.19.MP5.IB-2 | ecosystem: Environmental > Aquatic > Freshwater >... | reverse complement strand
GGGTGTGCGACTTGAAAGTGATGAGAGGCTGGTTCCTTTTTTTGCGGCATCGATCCGTGCGTCAGTAATACGCTAGGACAGGAGGCTGCGATTATGATGATGATCAGGTCCCTGGAAGCCCTCGAACAGAAGCGTGCCAACATCGCCGGACAGATCGCCGCGCTCGGCGACCTGCGTTGCGGCTCCATCACTTCCACTACCGGCCGCTGTGGCAAGCCCAACTGCCACTGCCATCAACCCAACGACTCAGGCCACGGTCCGAATCTCCGCCTGACCTACAAAGTCAACGGCAAGACCATCACCGAATCTCTGTCCGACCCAACCGCCCTGCGCACGGCCGAGCGGGAGATCGCCGAGTTCCGCAAGCTGCAACGCCTGCATAAGGCGTTCGTCGACGTCAACGGGAACATCTGCCAGATGCGTCCCGCGGAGCCCGCCACGCCGTCGCTACAGGAAAAAAAACGGCCGGCGCGGTCCAGCAAGAAGTTGCGCGCGAAGTAGACCGCCTGCTGGAAAAGATCTTTGCCGACCGCCGCAAAACCGGTCGTCTCGATCTGGACGCGGTCGAGATGTTGGTGCGCGAAAGCATGCACCGTGCCGGCGCCTCAGCCTTATCCCACCTGCTCCAGCAAGACCCGCCCCAGCACCGAGATCTCGCCTGCTCCTGTGGTCAAACCGCGTGTTACTAAGGATCTCTGCGCCAAAGCCATCCTCACCGTGGCATGTCCGGTCCAGTTCCTGCGCCCCTGCTACGTCTGTGCCCACTCTCATCACGCCCCCAATCCCAGCGACGACGCCCTCGGCATCAGAGCACCGGGAGTTCTCTCCCGGAGTGCGGCGTATGATGGCCGTGGCGGGCGAGCGACTCGCCCTTTGAACTGGGCCGGGAACAACTGGAACTGCTGGCAGGTCTGCGGGTGGCCACCAAATCGGTGGAGCGTCACGCCGAGCGCGATCGGTACCGGCATTGCTCGCTACGAGCAGGCTGAGATCCAGCGCGGCGTCCAACTGCGGTTGCCCATTCCGCTCGGTCCGCCCATCCCCATCATGAATGTTCAGATCGATGGTACCGGCGTCCCCGTCGTGAAGAAAGAGACCCTGGGCCGCGTGGGCAAAGTGGACGGCAAACCGGCACATACTCGCGAAGCCAAACTGGGGTGCGTGTTCACCTCGATTGGCGCCGTAATGGGCGCCGATCAAAAAGGCGTCCGGTCCGCGACGAGGCTTCCACGACCTACACTGGCGCCATTGAAACCGCCAGTGAGTTCGCGCGCCGTATCTATCGGGATGCGTTCCAGCGAGGTTGGACGCGGGCGCTCATCAAAGTGGTCAGGGGGGATGGCGCGGTTTGGATCTGGAATATCGGCGCCGAACAGTTCCCGGGGGCCATTCTCATTGTGGACCTGTACCATGCCCGCGAGCACCTTCACAAACTTTCCCGCTTGCTGTTACCCAACGATGAAACGGCCCGCCAGCGTTGGTGCGCGGTTGTACTGGACCAGCTCGACAATGGGCAGATCGAAGCCTTGGTTGTCTCGCTCCGCACCCTGGTTGCGGACCACCCGCACCTGGCTGAGAAACTGCAAACCGAAGCCGGCTACTTCGAACACAATGCCGACAAGATGCGCTACCCGGCGTTCCGTCGCCAAGGGCTATTCGCCGGCTCGGGTGTTATTGAGGCTGGCTGCAAGACGGTCATTGGTTCCCGCCTCAAGCAGTCCGGAATGTTCTGGACCGTCGCCGGCGCCAACAAGATCATCGCCCTCCGCTGCCGCCGGATCAGCGGCAAGTTCGAAGACTTCTGGGAGACTGAGGCTGCCGCATGACAGTCACTTCCAACTCGCGCACCCGCCATCGCCTGGCCTTCGCCGAGCTTATTGGGGTCGTTGAAGTCGCGAAAGTCGCTGCGAGCCAGGCGCTCGTTGGCGTTGATCAGCGGCTGGATGATCTGGGTGTTGATCTTGTTGCCGATGTCGCTATTGCCCTTGAGGGCGATCATATCCTTGAAAAGCTGGCACCCTTGGGGATCATGACCGGCGAGGCAAAATCGCTGCTGTTCCCGTACTTGTCGGTGATGTACTTGATCCTAAATCCGGCAGTTGGGACGGTCGAAGGGACGCAGCGAGCGTGATTTCATTGCGCATCGCAACTGCGCCGCGGCTCACCCATCGGGTGATGGATGGAAATCCTCGGCGACGGCGCGAACATTGGGGGGGAGGGGGCGTCGAACGGTTTAACCGCCAGATTCAGGATCATAACAATGTATTTACGAAACATAGTGGCGACTCAGTTTTCGGTCGGCTTCCTGTCCCGTGAACTTCCCTTCGATGCCTCGCCCGGCGGCGTTCCGTTGCTGCTGCCACTGCGCGATTTCTCTCTGTAACGTTTCTGTTGTGGCGATGCGTTGTCCTGTGCTTAAACTCTCATGCGAAATCGCTTGGCAGTCCGCGTTAAAAGCTGATGCGGAGCGCGAGCTGGACTTGGCGGGGACCGACGGCGGTGCTGCCGATCACGCCGGTCTGCCCGGAGCCGAGCTGCGCGTTCGGCGCTCCAAGCTGGACTGTGTTAGTCATATTGAAAGCCTCGGCGCGGATCTGAAAAGTGACGTTTTCTTTCACCCTCAAATTTTTGAAAAGCGAAAAATCGATCGTCTGCAGGCCGGGGTTGCGGACGTCCGGCATCGTCCGGGCCACGTTGCCAAAGCGGAAGGCTTGGGCGAAGCTGAAGACCGAGGTATCGAACCATCCGGCGATCTGCTGATCTCGCGTGAGACCGGTGCGCTCGGCTGAGGTGCCGTTGTTGTTCGGACGCTGCCCGGAAGAGCCGAGCCCGGTGTTATTCACGTTCTGCGTGACCAGCACGGGGGTCCCCGTCGAGAGCGTGAGAATGCCGTTGATCTGCCAGCCGCCCAGCAAGGCTTCGGCCACCGGGTTCATGCCGGTAAGCATCCTGCGGCCTTTGCCGAAGGGCAGATCGTAATTCGAACTGTAAACCAGCCGGCGGCTGATGTCCTGCGTCGAGACGGACCGTTCGGCGCGGCGGTTAAAGAAATCCTGCTTGTTGCCGGCTTGGCCGAGGAAAGTAACGGTTTGCGATGCGTCGTCGATCAGCTTGCCGGCGGTGAAGGCCATCAGGAAGCCGAAGCCTCGGGAAAAGCGCTTCTCCACGCTGAGCGTGAAGGCGTGATAGATCGAGTTGGCCTGCGGCTTGCGAAACGCGCTGACGCCCGTATATTGCGGGAAGCGGCGCAGCAGTTGGGAGCGCGACACTTGCGGTCGCGAGAGCGCCGATGTCGCGTTTGTGATGATACCGAGGAACGGATTGGCCACTTGATCGTTGAGCGCATTGCCGAGGTCGCCGAAGCTGGCGGGCAGTTGGTTGTAGGTCATGCTGCCCTCGCCGTCGATGAGATGGTTGCCTTTCGACGCGAGATACCCGCCTTCGATAATCACGTTGCCAGGCAGTTCGCGTTGCAGGTTGAAGTTCCACTGCTGGATCACGGGGTTGCGCGAATCGTTGAAGAAACTTTCGCCAACGCCGAGGCCGATGTTGGTGGACGCGCCGCTGTCCTGACCGTCGGGTGAGCCGAGCGGCAGGTTGAAGAAGGGGAACGGGTTCGAAAGATAAGCGTTCACGGTGCGACCGCCGTCGAGGGTACTCAACATGCCGGTGTTTCCGCGATAGCCTTCCATGCCGGCGCTGCCGCTGGACCCGGCGGCTTGCATCATCGACCCCGCGTACATCAACGCGTAGCCGGCGCGCATCACCGTCTTGTCGCTCAGCTTCAAGGCGAAACCAAAGCGCGGGCTAATGTTGTTGCGGTCTACCGGGACCTGGTAACGGTTGTCGCTATTGACGAAGCGCATCGCGCCGCGCAGGTTCGGAAAGGCGGGTACTTTGCCCGCGATGGGCGAAGGCGCGTCCAGGTCGAAGTAGCTGTAACGGTTGTAGCGCTCGGTGCGTGGAAGGTCGACGTCGTAGCGCAGACCGATGTTGAAGGTCAGCCGCGAATTGAACCGGTAGTCGTCCTGAATGTAAGCGCCCCAATAGACGCTGGAGCTGGCCGGGATGGGATCGTGAGAGATATTGCCGCTGGCCGCGGTGCCAAGCAGGAATGACGCCATGCCGAAGCCTTGCGTGCCAACGGCTTGCACGGGATTGCGCTGAGTGAAACCCTGGTTGAACGAATACTGACCGGAGGGCTGGCCGAGCTGCATGAAGTTGAGGAAAAGCTGCCGGTACTCCGCCCCGGCTTTAATCGAGTGCTTGGTCAGGATCTTCGTGGCCGAGCTCGCGAACACATGGGAGTAGGGGATGAACCGGAGAGTCGTGAAGGTGTTTTGGCCGAGAGAGGAGACCCCGGCGATGTCAAAGCGCGGAAACTCCAGGTTCTGCGTGGCGGCCTGATTGCGAATGGCCGGCGAGAACCCCAGCAGCGTCGTATCAAAGCCCGTGGAGAAGGGAAAGCGCTGGTTATTAAAACGGCCAAATCCATAGTTGAAGTTGATGATCGTGGTCGGGTTCCAGGTGTAGTTGGCGTTCATTGTGGCGTTGTAGTTGGCGGTCTGGCTGGGGCCATCGCCGCCGGGTGTGCCGGGATTGCCAAAGAAATTGACAGGCTGGTTCTTCGAAATGTTGTGAGAGAGGCGGCCGAATATAGTGAATTTGGAGTTGAAGTTATGATCGAGCCGCGCGTCGAACTGGTGCTGGCTAAATTGCGCCTTGCTGGCGGCGTTAAAGTTGTTGGCGTTCGTGAACGGGTTGGTAGGCGCCGAGTTTGGCGCGACGTAGAAAGTCCGAGCCTTGAGAGCCACCGGGTCCATGCGATTTTGCGGAACTATGTTGCCGGGAAACTGCTGGCGGATGAAGTTGCCCGTACCGTCGTTGGCGGCGGTGAGCGGGTCGAAGATAGAGATGTCCGCCCCGGCCGCGTTTTTGAGGGTCGAGAAGTCGCCGTTGAGCCATTGGGTAGTCGGCACGGTGGCTGTGAACAGGCTGGCGTTGCGCTGGATGGTGGACTGCTCGCTTAGAAAGAAAAACGTCTTGTTCTTGCCGTTATATAGCTTGGGGATGAGCACGGGGCCGCCGATGGTGCCTCCAAACTGGTTGCGCTGAAACGCGCTGAGGGGGATGCGGTTGCGGTTCGAAAAGAAGTTGTTGGCGTCAAGCTTCGAGTTACGCAGGAATTCAAAAGCGCTGCCGTGGAATTGGTTGCCGCCCGAGCGGGTGGAGACGTTTATCGTACCGCCTCCGGTGCGGCCATATTCGGCGGCCAACGCATTCGTGACAATCGAAAACTCCTGCACGGAGTCGACCGGCGGAGTATAGGCGATTGTGTTGATGCCGACATTGTTCTCCGGGAGGATGATGGACGTGCCGTCGATCGTGATTTCGCTGGAAGCGTTGCGGCCACCGGAGATCCAGGGCGTCGAGCCGCCGCCGGGGACTACACCCGGAACAAGGCTCGCGAGCGCGAACGGGTTCCGGCCGTTCAGCGGCAGGTCCATGATGGCTTTGTTGCCGATAACCGTGGAGACGGTGGAAGAGGAAGTAGCGAGTTGCGCGCTGTTGGCGCTGACTTCGATGGTACTCGTCGTGTCGCCGACGGGAAGCAGAATTTCGAGCGAAACCGTCTGTTGGACGTTGATGCGGACGTTACTTTCCGAGTAGCGGCGGAAGCCTTCCTTTTCGACAGTCACCTGATAGAGACCGGGCGCCAGAAACGGACGGACGAAGAAACCGACCGAGTTGGTCCTGACTTCTTGTTTCAGGTCCGTTTGGGCGGAGACGATGGCGACTTTGGCATCGGCGATGATGGCGCCGGTAGCGTCCGTGACGCGGCCATCAAGGGTACCGGTGGCGGTTTGGGCGAAGGCGGCGGACGCGGCCAAAGCGGCTATTATAACTAATCGAAGACTGAAGCACATACGGGTAGTTTATCGCAGTTTCGCCAGGCCCATGAGTTCTCTCTCCAATGGTTTCTACAGTTCCCTGCCGAAACCCTCTACTTACGTATAGGGTCAAGGGGTTTGAGGAATAAATTGAACAAGCGCTGGCAGAACACGGTTGACCGGCCGCGTTAATTTGGCGGAAGATCGCAATTGACTGTGGAGTCCACTCCAGGATGTAAACGGCACCCAGAGGTACTTTTTGAGTTCGGGGTCCATGCAGATCGGAACACTTTCTAAGGAAAGCGGGTTAAGCATCAATGCTATCCGATTCTATGAGAATCAACGATTCCTCCCGGCTGGCATCTTCCAGCGGTCCAGCCGACCTGCTTCCGGGGAAACAACCAATTCCGAAAAACGTCTTGCAGTGCCTAGCTTTTAAGCACGATTTAACCTAAAAGCGGCGGTTACCTGCTTGGCTTGAGCGGCAAAGTCGTTAATACTGTTCAAGAGGAACGACGAGAAGGGTTTGATTGATGTTCACCCGATAGGTGAGCCATTTACGGCGGGTATCGAGGCGGCGGAAACAGACGGGAGTGTGGATACTTTCGCGGGGAGAATCCAGGTGAAGTGGGTGCCAGGAGCGGCGGTGAGCAGCTTGGGGCAGATGCCATTCTTCATCGTATTTTTGAAGACCAGCGGGCAGTTCGATAAGTGGGTAGAGGAGTGTCCGCTGCAGTATAAGAGCCCCAACGCGCCGCGGAAGCGGGATGTGCTGGGGACGATTCTGCTATCGGTGCTGTCGGGGCATTGGCGGTACGCGCACATCAGCGCGATACGGAGCGATGGCGTGAACCCGGAACTGCTGGGAATGACCAAGGTGGCCAGCGAGGACTCGGTGCGGCGGGGCTTGCCGGCGCTGGAGGAAGCGGAAAGCGAGCAGTGGCTGCGGCGGCATCTGAAGGCCAGTTACGAGCCGCTACTGGACGAGCCGTGGGCCATGGACATCGACACGACGGGGAAGCTCTTATACGGGCATCGGGAAGACGCCCAGGTTGGCTAAAACCCGGCCAAGCCCGGGCGTCCCTCCCACGCCTATCACAGCTACTTCATCGCGAACCTGGGGATGGTGATGGATGTGGCAGTACAGGCGGGGAACCAGACGGCGCCGTCGTTTGCACAGCCGGGGATGTGGGAGATGCTGGACGGGCTGGAGGAGCAATGCCGTCCGGCGTTTGTGCGTGGCGATTGCGCCTGGGGGACGGAGCGGGCGATGGCAGGAGCCGAGCAACGCGCGATTCCCTACCTGTTCAAACTGAAGCAGAGCCCCCATGCGAAGAAGTGGGCGGGAAAACTTCTTAAGCAGGACGGGTGGGTGGATGCCGGACAAGGGTGGGAGGGGCTGGAAAGTGAACTGCGGTTGGAAAAATAAATGCCAATCTGTTGTCACCCGCGGCGGCGGCGAGGTATTTCTTGATTGTTCGACTCTTGCCGGGGGCGAATCTGTAGTTCGATGCGGCTCGCCCGTGCCTCGTTCCGCCGCAGCCCAAAGCTCAAGTACTCTGATTTATGCAACTAGGCACTAGGTATTAGGTTTCGCCGGTGCTTTACGTCGGCGGCGGAATCGCAGGTGCGTCCGTTTTTATCCAATAATATGCTGGCCGCTTCACTTCCCCAATGGCTTCAAAGTACGCACGGCCAGGGTCCGGATGCTCGCCCATTTCCAGCGCCTCCTCCTCCCGCACCGGACGCCATTCGGGATCTCGTTCATACTCCTCATGACTCATCGTTCCCAGCGGCGCCCTCACCAGTGCAAGCCTCTGATGTCCCGCCAAGCCCAAGGCGTTCGCACCCACCCGCGAGCCCGGAAAACGTAACTGCACTTCGTCATCTTCCCAACCGCAGACCGGACACATCGCATAGCTTCCCGGCGCACGGGCAAACACCCGGAAGCCGCATGCGGCACAGGGGAAAAGTGCGAGCGAATCATTTCTTGTTTGCATAATAGTACCGTCCCTGATCTTGCCCTGCGCGGAAACCGTCCGGCTTGAAACAGGTGCCTTTGTCGTGACTGCTAGGATCGTAACAGACCACTCGGCCCGAATCCCAGAAGTAAACAGTCCCGTCCACCACCTTCACGTTCTTGCTCGCCGCCGTCGCCGCCCCGCGCGCTTGACTGATCGCACTCGTCATCACACTCTTAATCTCAGCGGCGAAAGCCTCCTTGTTCACCAGCGCCAGGCCACCTGTTGCGTCCAGCCAGTCGCACCTGCCATCGTGGTCAGTGCCCAGAACATGCTTGCCCCACGCATGGCCCTTGGAAATCGAGCTGATGTGGTCCTCCGGAATCACCACGATGCTTCTGCTGCAAATTCCTTCCGTGAAGTTATTGGTCGCCTGGGATTTCACTGTCACCGTTTTTGCACCCGCATGCAGTTTAGACCCGTTTTGCGTGGTTGTCATCCAGCAACCCGGCGAAACCCCCTCTCCCTTACCCGGCATGAACGACGGCCGCGGAAAAGCGGTGGCATCCCCTTCCAGAATCGCTTCCGGCACAGCCCATGTAATCTCAGGCTTTGCCGGAACCACAAGGACGTTCACTGTCTTCTCGCCCGCCTTGTAGAATTTGCCGGCGCCTATGGTCACCTTCACCAGACACTGCGTACCGGCATTGGGCGCCGCCGGACCGGCATTGGGGTACACACCCGCCGCAGGAATATACACCGGGACCGCGTCCGTGTTGCCCTTGACAATTGCGGCGTTTAACTGGTCGCCGCCCAGTTTCTCTCCATACGGAATTGTCGCCGGTGTCCACGCAATCTCCTGGGGGAAATCCTTGACGATCAGTTTCGCCCGCGCGATAGCCGAATTGAAAATTCCGTCTGCCGCCACGTTCGCCCAAATCAGATTCTCGCCGGGCTGCAGACTCTCGGCGCCCGAGAAGGTGACGTTAGCCACCGGCTCCACCGTGACATCCCCTTGCTGAAAAGTTAACTTGTCCCCATAAGCGATCGTCCCGAGCGCCCGCTTCCAAACCAGTGTCCGCTCCTTCCGGACCACCTCCAACTTGAATACCACCGGTTTCGCCGGCTTAAAGTTTGCCGATCCCTTTGCGCTCACCTCTACTACGAAATTCCCCCGACCAACCTTCATTCCCGTCTTCGCTTTCGGTGTATACGTAATCTCCGCCGCAGGGTTTTCCACTACCGCCGCCGTCCGTTGATCGGCGCTCAGTTGGCCGCCAATCGGGATCTCGCAGCGCGTCGGACTCCATCCAATCGTCTGTGGCGATTGATCCACCTTAAACACCGACGACTCGGCTTCCGTCTCCATGTAGTAGGGCGACTTTGGCGCCGCGATGGCAACCATCTGATACTCGCCGGCATCGAGCACCGATCCACTGATAAATGGCTCAGGATTCCCGCCCCTCCGTTTGATCCTGTAGGTGATCGCCCCACCATCCGCGGTCCTGTTCTTGGCCTTCTTCAGATCGGCATCCAGCGCCTTTTTCCCGTAGACAAACGGTTCGATTGTTTCCCAAACGATCGTCTGCTTCCCGGGGCCAACCGTAATCATCACCTCCAGCTTCGTGGTTTTATAATTCTTGTTGCCCCTCGGCGGTTTCACCGTCACCCACAACTCCTCATCCCCGCCATTCAGCTTGGTATCTACGTTCGCTTTGTATTTGTAGGTAACGTCCGCGCCGGGCAGCATCGGCTCATAGACCGCGTGGAAAATATCGCCGAGCTGCTGCTGGTGCGTAAACGGACCCGTTGGCGCCCAGGTGATCGTAAACCCAATTGGCTCCACTTTCACCGGCAGCAGGGGGCCTACTGTCGGCTCATAAAGGTCGTTCCCCGCCGCTTTCGGTGTAATCTTGATGTTCGGGCAGTCCGGGATCTTATTGACATCCAATCCCGTCCCGGCCGGACTCTCGTAACCAATGGCTCCTCCATCCTTCTCCCGAACCTGGGCTCCCACTTTCCTCAGTAGAGTCTGCACACTGGTCCCGTATGGTATCGTTTGCGCTCCTTCCGGCACCCATTCGATAGTCTGCTTGCCCTTGTTCACCGTTAATTCCACTTCGGCGGTCTCGGCGGCATAAACGGCTGTCTCGCTCGCTTGCACCTTCAACTTCCATGGTTCGCCCGGTTTGGAGGGAGCCAGGATATCGCCCGGGGCATGGTCGTAAACCAGCTTCGCGTTTCCCGAACACGTGGCCCTGAAATGCTGCTCCTTCAGCGTCGCCGGGTACGCAATCGGTTTCGGAGCGTTCCAAAGTATAGTCTGCTTCTTTAATGCCTTTGTCGGCGGAGTCTCTTTCGGTACGGTCCCGCCTTCCGCTGGGCCTGTAACTGCGTTCTCAACCAGCCCCAGATACTTAATCGAGCACTTGCCCGGATGCAGGTCGTCTTTACCTGCGCATCCATCGAGATCCGTTACTCCTTCCGACGTCTTGCCGTCAGAATCCGTCAGAACGTAGCGCATGTTAGCGATCGGCTCGCCGCTGGCATTCTGCAGGCAGAAATCCACCCACGTCAGAAGTTCGCACTTGGCCCCCGGCGAAGTGGCCGGCTGCCCGCTGAAGGATGCATCGACCGCCGCTCCGCTCGTGCGCAGCGCATCGCCCTTCCCCGATGTGCCTTGCCCGGCATTCACGGCTGCTGGTCCGCCATTCGTTCTGCCTTCGCATAAAGCCGGTTGAACCGCACTTGTGGACCCGCCTTCGTCGCCAGCGTTTCGCGCGCCCACGGCAGCGCTGTATCAAATTCCGGCCCCAGCACCGCCATCAGATTCAACATCTTGCAGATGTTCCGTTCCGAGCTGATCTCGTATTTCGCCGCTTTCTGGATTCCGGCATCCACAAAGGCCAGTGCCTCACCCGCCTGCATACCCGCAAACTTAGAAAAATGGCGGGTCAGGTGTTCGACCGCGCGTTTCCGGAAATCCGCCAGGCGCACCGCGCCAAGCGCTGCGAACTGACTTTCTCGGATCACAAGCATGGATCAGATAACCTCCAAAGCGCCACCGTTGATCGTGACGGCGCCGTTGCCCATTTCAATGATTGCCGCGCCGCACTCCTGGGTGATGGCGCCAACCCCAATCGTAATCGTCGTGCCGCCCACACTCAGGTCGATCGCATCCGACACCATCTCCATCAATGCCGCGCCCACGGTATGGATTACCGAATTCGAATTCACGGCAAGCATACAATCGCCCACCTTCAGTTCGATGAGATCCTCTGCGAGTACCGCTATGCCGCTCCCGCCCACCGATGTCCGGATGGAGTCGTCACTAAGTTCGATCATGGCATCACTCGCTTCGTTGCGAATCCCGATTCCCTTCGCGTCCATTGTGATTACCATCGAATCTGTCGAGACGGGGGTCTCGACCGTGATGGTAAATCCCGGGGTCTCCGCGCTGCTTGCGCGAAAAAGAAATCCGTCGCTCTTAATGAGTTGTACATTTTCGGGCGTCGCCGATTGGGCCTCCACCGGATACTCGCCAATACCCCAGAAGCAGCCGGTCCAAATAGGCAAACTCAAGTCTCCGGCCTCATACTCCACCCACACCGACGCGCCCACAGGCGGGATCATGCAGAACCCCACCCCGGGCCCGGCAAACGGTACGGAGGGTAGAGCCCACTGCAGGTCTTCTCCCGAGACAGATTCCACGATGACCTGCAGCCGGCCCATGGTGAAAGGGTCGACCGTATTGACGACCTTCCCGCGATACTTTCCATAGTGAGGCATCTTCGTCCGTTTCCTTCTAGCTTACAGAGCCCGAACGCGTGTTTGGTGTCCCTTGATCCGGACCCGGCCGCGATCTGGGAGGGCCTCTCCTTCGCTCGACGCCAGTAGCAAAGGCCTCCCGTCCGACGTTACGCGCATCGTCGCCGTAACCCAATCCACGTTGGAACACGGTAGCCTGGCGATGACCACATGTTGAACCCCCGTGGGTCCCATCTTACCGGGAAGTAGACCCGCGCAGCCCACAACCGGCGCCGACGAAGCGCAGGAAACAGCGGATACCCCGGATAGCCGAACCCGCGCCATAGATTCCCCAAGCTCGGCGACACCGCCATGTTCGCAGGTCACTTGTGTCAAGATGTCAAGCAATTCGGCCACAGTAAGAAATTACCATATTGCATATAGGGTATTTTTGACTAAAGCCCCGGAAAGTCAATTTTGGGTAAAAAGTGTCGACTGTCAGTGAATTCACGCCTTCCAGAAAACGGCCGTTTGCGAGACGATGATTTTGGCCGCCGCCAGGCGCTGAGGTTGAGCTTGAAAGTGTGTATTAATTCGTCTATTAATCAACGACTGATATTCGGATGAGAACTGTCGGCGATGGCGAAAGAACGGACTACTTGGACGGCGATATCAGATCAAGGTTTCAATTCGAGACTTTTCCTCTTAACGAGAAGGCTGATGTCAGAACGGTCCAACGGTGTCACGGGGCGCGCCGTTGTTGGGCACGGCGAAGCGAACCCTTTTTCAATCAGCCAGGTTTTTTGGGGCAACTGCCCTCCTCAACCGGTGAAAATTGACTTTCCGGGGTTTTAGTCAGAACTACCCAACCTGGGACAATATGACCGTGCTTCAGAGATGTTTAGCGAGCGCCTCAACCACCGGCGCCGGTGACTGGGGTCAGGCAGAAGCGATTTGAGGAGGCCGAGCAAGTGTTGAGCGAAATGCTGGCGGTTCGGGAGCGCATATACAAATCGAATCATCCTCATATCGCCACTACCTTGAATAGCCTTGCGCACGTGGCAAAGGGCAAGGGCGACTTGAAGCTTGCCGAGTGGAGATTCCGGCGCGCGGCCGGGATTTACGGAATCGCGTATGGCGAGAGCCATCACTTTGTAGGCGTGGCACTTTCAAACGCCGGGGCCGTTCTTCTTGAGCACAACTTCTCCTCATCACCCCACAAATCCGCACCTAACACCGGCCTTCCCGTGTCATCCGAAGAGAAGTTTCTGGAGAGAAAGGGATTCCCGCGGCGCGGAGCAACTCCTGCGGAATGTTCGCGGCCGGTTTTTGGCCATATTGGCGTCTGAACATCTGGATCTGGCCGTGGTTCGGGCCAGGCTTGGCCGCGCATTGCTCCAACAACGCAAGTTCGCGGAGGCGGAATCGGAATGCTCGATCAGGCTCACGGTTCTTGATAAAGATAGCACCCACATCGGAATGGGCCTCCACGGCTCGATCGGACCTTGCGGAAATTAAGCGGAAGTTGCGGGCTCGGGGCGGCATTGATTGAAGGGGCGATGGGGATTAATGGTTTGGCCTCGGCTCCCTAACGCTTGCGGCGGCGATGAGAAGGCAGAGAATTGCGGCAGTGGCTTCACTTAACAGATCCTGCAGGCCAAAGATGGCAACGATGTTCGAGGCATCGTACAAGACGGCCGCCACCTATGTAGTTCCGAAGAAACGGCAGTTTCTCATGACATTCAACAATACGAACCGGCCGGCCGACAGGTTCAGCATTGTTGGCATTCCGCGCGCGGCCCGGCGTCTACCGCTTATCATTTTTGATGGGAGATGTTCATGAGATTTTTCACACTGGCGTTGATTCTGCCGGCAGCCGTGGCGTACTTCGGGACAGCCTTGGCGCAGGACGCGCCGGATTCGGTGTTGCGCGGCACGAAACAGTTCAGCAAACGCGTTCTGACCTCCGGCCTGACGGGGCCTTGGGAATTGACCTGGGGGCCCGACGGCATGCTTTGGGTGACCGAGCGCAGCGGCAAGCGCATTACGCTGGTCAATCCGGCCAGCGGAGAGCGGCGCGTGGCGATCACGATCGATGAAGTCTCCGCGCCAGGCGGCCAGGACGGACTGCTGGGCTTGGCCCTGCACCCGGAACTGCTGAAGGGGACCGGCAACGACTACGTTTACGCCGCCTACACGCATGTGGACGAAAGCCACGGGGCGGATGCGACTATCGCCGATCCCAAGAGTCCTTACCGCTACCTGTACGCCAAGATAATCCGCCTGACGTACGATCAAACGCGCGGGATCCTGTCCAGTCCGGTAAACATCATTACCGGCCTGCCGGCCGGCAACGACCACGTGGCCGGCCGCCTCAAATTCGGTCCCGATAAGAAGCTGTACCTGACGCTCGGGGACCAGGGCAACAATCAGCTCGGCAATGTCTGTCTTCCCGTCGAATCCCAGCGGCTGCCGACTCAGAAAGAACTCGACGCCAAGGACTACGCCTCCTATGTCGGCAAATCGCTGCGGCTCAATCCCGATGGTTCCGTGCCAAAGGACAATCCGCGACTTGACGGCGTTGTCAGCCATGTTTTTACTTACGGCCACCGCAACCCGCAAGGGCTGGACTTCGGTCCCGATGGCACGCTGTACTCCTCTGAACACGGGCCGAAGACCGATGATGAAGTGAATATTTTGAAAGGCGGGTTCAATTATGGATGGCCGCACGTTGCCGGATTGAAGGACAACAAGGCATACGAATATGCCCGCTGGGCGGAGGCGGGCACGCCGTGCGCGCAACTGCGGTTTAACGATCTGGTGATTCATCCGTCAGTGCCGCGCGCGCCGGAATCGGCGTTCAAGAAACGTTTCGTGGAGCCGATTGCGACACTGTTCACGGTGCCGAGCGGCTACAACTTCCACGATCCGGCCTGCAAAGGTATCGACTATATCTGCTGGCCGACAGTGGGCGCGTCCAGCGTCGAACATTACCAGTCAAAGGGCAAGGGAATCCCCGGCTGGGAACGAGTCTTGCTGGTGACGACGCTCAAGCGCGGGTCGCTATACGTTCTGCCTCTGACCGCGAACGGAAAGGCGGCGGCCGGTCCAATGTCCCGCTATTTTCAATCGGAGAACCGTTTTCGCGACACTGCCGTGAGCCCCGATGGCCAAACGATTTACGTCGCCACCGATCCGGATGGACTAGCCGAAGCGCCGGGCGGCGGGACCACCAGGCGGATGCGGGACCGGGGCGCGATACTCGCCTTTACTTATACCGGCGAGGGTACGGGCGCGGCGGCGGATGACCCTCGACCGGTGAGCGAAGCGAGACTACCGGACAGCGACGAACGCACGAGCGCCGGGGGTAACGGAATGGCGACCGGTATTTTGCCGCAGTTCACGGCCGCGCAGGCCGCCGTCGGCAAGACGGCCTACAATTCCAACTGCGCGGTATGCCATGGCAGTTCGATGACCAACGGTACGTTCGGCACGCCGCTGGCGGGTGAATATTTTAGGAACGTATGGTTTGGACGAACGGTGCGCGCGTTCTACGACCGCGCGCAGAAGACCATGCCGCCGGCCGCTCCCGCATCTCTGCCGAAAGATAGTTATGCCAACATCGTCGCCTACATATTGGAGCTGAACGGATTCAAAGCCGGCGACGCTCAACTAGCGGCGGGAGGCGAAGCGCTGGATAAAATGGCGATCAGGTAGGCGCGCTGGCGGGTTCAACCTGCCGGCCAATGCCTGTCCCGGCGGATCCATAGAATGGCTCCTCTATTTCCGGCTTAGGGCGTGGATGTCGATGCTATGGCGGCCGATTTCGGCATAGCCCATCGCCTCCCGGATCTTATCCGCCTGCTCCTTCAACGTCGCGGCTTCTTTGCCTCGTTTGGCTGCTTTGAGCAGTTGCGCGCGGTCGTACATAATCGACATGACCTGCGAATGCCAGACGCCGAGGACCTCGCGCGAGATTTCCAGTGCCCGCTCATTCAGGACGATCGCCTCACGGACGTCGCCCTGTTCGTAACGCGTCCAGGCGAGCGCATTGAGAAAGGCGGCGGTGTTCGGATGCAGTTCCGGTCGCGAGACTCGCCAGCCCGAAAGACTCTGGCGCAGCAATGACTCGGCTCGCGAGGGTTCGGATTTCGTCAGCGCAACCGCCAGATCGTAGCCAACGCCGATGCACAGGAGGTCCGCCGGGCCGTACGCCTCCTGGAGCCTTTTTTGGGCGCTTTCGAGCATGGGAATGGCCTCGGCGCGACGCCCGGTCATCACCAGCAGCCCCGCCAGATTGCTTAGTAGAACGTTAAAGTCGGGATGGGTGGCTCCGAAATTAGCTTCGAGAATCGCCAAAGATTTTAGATATGCGGCCTCGGCTCGCGACATTTGGCCTCGCGTCCAATACAAAGTTCCCAGCGCACTGAGCGCGGAGGCAAAACCGGGATGACCGGCGGGCAGATACCGTTCCGCGGTCTTCACGGCGCGGCGCAGAACTGCCTCCGCTTCGTGGGTTTGCCCTTGCGCGGTGTGGGCATCGGCGAGCAATACCAGGAGTGAGATCATAACCTGCGGAGCGGCGGACGGATGCCGGTCGAACAGCGACAAGCCCTTCTTCAGCGCACTTTCCGCTTCGTAGTAGCGCCCGGCCTCGATCTCGGCGATCCCCAGCACTTGAGAGAGACCCGCTCGATCTGGAATATCCACGCCACTATGCTCGGCTTCTACGATTAAGCGGCTTGTCAACTGGCGCGCTTCGCCAAAATGACCCTCCTTTACCAGCCGGAGAACTTCTTCCTGCGGGGCACTCGTTTGCGCCATAAGGACACCAGCGGCGAATGGCAGAATCGCCAAAATGTTCATTTGATTCATCTCCTCGCTCCCACTAGCGGCAGATTTTGAAAAGTCCGCAAAAAAACCCGGCCGGCGCGCTGGGCGGATGCCGGATCGGCGGTCAAACCGTTCGACCGCGCAATTTCGCCGTTTAAAGTCAGTTGCATATGACTTGCAGATTTGTGTTGACTCCGCTTCGACTCTTGTTTACGCTGGACCCATGTACAACAAAGCGGCGATTTGGATGCTGATGGGCGCGATTACCTGCTATTTGCAGGCCCAAGTGAAAGAAAACACGCTAGCGGGGACGGTTGTGGATGGGTCCGGCGGATCGATCGCCGGCGCCCGGTTGACGGTCTCCAGCCGAACGCAGGTAATCGATGCTTCTGTTAGAACAGACGCAACTGGCAGATTTTCCCTGACGATTCCGGCGGGCATCTACTCACTGAAAGTATTGAAAGACGGCTTTATTCCGGCATCGGAGATTGTAAACGTAATTGGGGGTCGGCTAACACCGCTTGAAATTACTCTGCAAGTAGCGCCGCTCGTCGGCGTGATAACGGTGACGGAAGGGGCCGGATACGTGGTCAGCGGGACCAGCACCGCTACCAAAACGCTCACGCCTCTGCGCGATGTGCCCCAATCAATCACGGTGGTGACGCAAGCGCAAATCCGGGACCAACTAATGATGAGTGTCGCCGACGTCGTTCGCTACGTGCCCGGCATCACCGCTCATCAGGGTGAAAATAACCGCGATCAGGTGATCATTCGCGGGAACAATTCCTCGGCTGACTTTTTCGTGAATGGTGTGCGCGACGATGTGCAGTATTTCCGCGATCTATACAATCTCGATCGCGTCGAAGCGTTGAAGGGCCCTAACGCCATGATCTTCGGCCGGGGCGGCGGCGGCGGCGTGATCAACCGTGTGACCAAAGAAGCGGGTTTCGTGCCCCTTCGCGAAGTGTCTTTGCAAGGCGGGTCGTTCGGCAACAAACGCGTGGCGGCGGATTTCGACCAGCCCTTCGGCGAGAAGCTGGCGTTGCGGATGAACGGCATGTACGAAAACTCAGACAGCTTCCGCGACTATGTCAATCTGGAGCGCTACGGCGTCAGCCCCACGGTGACTTTCCTCGCTGGACCTCAGACGAAATTGATTTTCGCTTACGAACACTTCCGCGATAATCGCACTGCCGATCGCGGCATCACTTCGTTCCAGGAAAAACCCGCGGATGTCCCATTCTCGACGTTCTATGGCAATCCGAACGATGCCAAGGTACGCGCGCTGGTCGACCTGGGATCGGCCACAATTGAGCACCAGGCCGGCCGCGTGAACATTCGAAACCGGACGCACTTGGGCGGCTATGATCGCTTCTATTCCAACTACGTTCCGGGCGCCGTCACCGCCGATAAGTCGCAGGTTTCGATCTCCGCCTACAACAACGCCACGCAGCGATTGAACGCGTTCAATCAGACCGACGTTACGTACTCGGTTTCCACCGGCGCTATTCGCCATACGCTCCTGACCGGGGCCGAAGCCGGCCGGCAGAGTTCGGACAACTTCCGCAACACCGGCTACTTCAACAACACCGCCACCGCGACCCTGGCGCCATTCGCGTCTCCAACCATTGGAACGCCAATAACATTCCGCCAAAGCGCCACCGACGCCGACAATCACGTCAAGACCAACATCGGCGCGGTGTACATGCAGGACCAGATTTCCCTCTCGCGATTTGTACAGGTGGTCGCCGGCGTGCGGTTTGACCGCTTCGACTTGCGGTATCGCAATAACCGCAACAACGACGATTTGCGCAGAATCGACAACCTGATTTCGCCGCGACTGGGCGTCGTGGTGAAGCCGGTGACCGCGCTGTCGATCTACTCAAACTATAGCGTGTCGTTCCTCCCCAGTTCCGGCGACCAGTTCGCGTCGCTCACAACCGTGACCCAACAAATGAAGCCGGAAAAATTCACTAACTACGAAGCCGGGGTGAAATGGGACGTCAATCGCTACCTGGCGTTGACAACAGCCGTTTTTCGCCTGGACCGGACGAACACCCGTTCGACCGATCCGAATGACCCCACGCGGATTGTGCAGACCGGCAGCCAGCGTACGAACGGCTTCGAACTCGGCGCGAATGGAAGCGTGACCCGGGCCTGGAAGATCAGCGGCGGGGTCGGCTACCAGGACGCCTTCGTCACCAGCGCGACGACCGCCGCCCGTGCCGGAGCCCAAGTCGCGCAGGTACCCCGCCACACATTTTCGCTCTGGAACAATTACCAGATCCGCCCGCGCCTGGGCGCCGGACTGGGTATCTTGAACCGGGCCGATATGTTTGCCGCGATTGACAATACTTTGCAACTGCCGGGTTACATCAGGGCCGATGCCGCGGTGTTTTTCTCGTTGACGGAAAAACTCCGGCTGCAGGCGAATGTCGAGAATTTGTTCAACCGCAAATACTATATGAACGCCGATAACAACACGAATATTACGCCGGGGTCGCCGCGCGCGGTGCGCGTGGGTCTGACGGCGCGGTTCTGAGATCCTCAACGAACCTTTGCAGGCACAAGGTTCAGACCAACCACCTGGCCGGTTTTTACCAGACGCCGCCGCCGCGTGTCGTAGTCGAGGTCATGCACCCCCTTGCCGGTTCCGGAAGAGGTCGTTGAAGAAATAGGTCCAGCGATCCAGAAACGGGTGGTCCTTAACGGGTCGCATGCCGGGAACGGGTAACGCCGGAAACAACGAGTCAATGTACTTCCGGAACACTCGATGATTGAATCACATGGCGGGTGGCGCGGGGAAGTAAAGGGGAGTCTATAACTCGACGTAGCGGAACTGTAACGTAACAGGATCAACCACTTAGAATTCACTTTTGCGAGCGGCGACCGGGCGGGCGTCCAGAACTTTGTCGCCATTGCGTTCGTACCGAATCATGACTTCGAAATACTTCCCCGTGTTCTTCCGCGCCACGAACCTGGAAAGGATCTCCAGTTCAGGGCCGAGCGTTAGGACGGAGGCCAGCCGGGATTGAACGACGATGCCACCACCAGCAGGGTGGCGCCGGGAGACTTGCCCGGCAGCAGTGCAATCAACCCGTGGGAGGTAGAGCGCGAGGGCGATTGCGAAATAACGGGATATTCGACTTTCGCGTCATGCCGATCGACGAAGCCGCTGTTGGCGCCGGCTTCGATGCGTTTGAATACGTATCCCAAACGGTTCATCGCGTCTGGAAGTTGAGCGCCGGTCCCCGGACCCAGAAAGACAACCGCGTCCTGAGAGGAAAGAAGTGCCACACCGGCTGACGGCGTATCGAGAACAACAGCCGGCATGCCCCGGTCCGCTAAATAGCGGGATACGGTGGAGGCGGCCAGGGTATCGGAGGCAATCGTATAGAGATGGCTCTGCTCGTAAGCGCCGTATTTTTTGCGCATCTCTTCCAGATAGGCCGATTGGGAGAATTACTCCGACCGGTTCACGCGGAAGTCGCGCGCGAGGAAAGGCTGGTTTTGAACCCGGAAGAACAGCGGCGCCGGGACGGTCAAAGACAGCGGTTGGCCTTTTCGAACGACTGCCTGCCAGCGGGATCGAGCGCCGGCGGAGAAGGCCGGCCGAAGGTCCGAAGGCGGAGGTCGTCAATACCAAGGGCGATAGCCGCGCCCGCCGCGCCGCCGGCGGCCAGATGCCACGGGAATTCACGGCGAGTCGGCGCGGCCAACGGTACTCGCTGGAAGTCGAGGCGGTATTCCCCGCAAGGGACGGGTTGGCCTCGTAGTGCTCCTTCAATCGCATACGAAGCCGGGAAATGTGAACTCGAACGGAGGAGTCGGTTTTGGGATCGAAATCGGGTTTACGGCCAAGAACATCGGTGCCAATGGCGTATTCGGAAATCGCGGTTCTCACGGTGCTTCCAAAGGTAGAGGAGCAGATCGCGAAGG
>Ga0163151_10004010_pt1 | contig 20392 bp, 25 predicted proteins | sample OliLakLV19MP5IB2_FD_145596 | JGI IMG/M metagenome (GOLD analysis project Ga0163151, IMG submission 145596) | Freshwater microbial mat bacterial communities from Lake Vanda, McMurdo Dry Valleys, Antarctica - Oligotrophic Lake LV.19.MP5.IB-2 | ecosystem: Environmental > Aquatic > Freshwater >... | reverse complement strand
CTTCTTAAGTGGGCCCACCTGGAATCGAACCAGGCACCCCCTGATTATGAGTCAGATGCTCTAACCGAATGAGCTATAGGCCCTGCTAATTAAATTAGCGAGGCGCAAAAATAAGAATTTCGGAATACCGAACAAGATTTTTTTATTTACTTTCTCCCTTTCAAATACCTCTTGCGCTCTTTTTCACTTTGAATTGCTGCACTTTCGGCTTATTATTGAGAAGAAATTTTAATAAATGAAAAATATTATCTGGAGATATGGAACCATTTCGGGTTTCCTTAATGCCATTTACTTGGTGGTATTCGCACTCGTTACTAAAGCTAATCCAAACTTTAATCATAGCCTAATTACAGGCTATGCGGCCATGGCAGTGGCGCTCTCTTTTATATTTGTAGGCGTTTACCAAGCCAAAAAGCAATTTCCAGAACAGCCCTTCGGCTTTAACAAAGCCTTTCTTACCGCACTGCTCATTGCCCTTATCTCCAGCCTGTTTTATACCTTTACTTGGTTGGTCGTTAACCAATTTATTTACCCAGAATTTATGACAAATTATACCCAAAATCAAATTATAAACGCACAAAATAGCGGTATGTCGGTGCAAAATCTAGAAACTCTCAGAAAAGAAATGGATGGCTATGTGCAGTTATACAAAAATCCTTTTTGGGTCTTCATCATGACCCTCACAGAAATTTTGCCCCTTGGGTTTCTTCTCTCCCTTTTAGCCGCCGCAATTTTTAAAAAGAAAAATGCCTAAAAAAAACTGGTATTATCCAATTCTTGCGGTGCCATTGTATCTTGTTGCCCTGCTGCCCATGCGGGTTTTATATCTCATTAGCGATTTTGCGCGCATCTTGGTCTTTCACGTTTTTGGCTATAGAAAGGATGTTGTTTTTCAAAATTTAAAAAATTCCTTTCCAGAAAAAGACGAAAATTGGATCAGACATACCGCCTGGAAATTCTACCAAAATCTCTTCGATACCAGCATAGAAACCATTGCCATGGCCGTGCAAACAAAAAGCTATTACCGCAAGCATGTTAAACTAAATAATTTAGATATTATTAGCGGTCTGAACCAACGCCAACAACCCTTTATTTTGGTCTGCGGTCACCTCTCAAACTGGGAATATGCAGGACAAAGACTTCAACTCAATTCTGCCCAAGTTGATGTTTTATACCATCCCCTTAGCAACAAGTTTTTCGATTGGTTTATGTACCATGTGCGCACCCGTTTTTACCTACACTTAATTCCCATGCAAAGCGCGCTGCGTGAGATGCTGCAACGTAAAAATATTCCCTCGGCCATAACCTTTATTGCAGATCAAACTCCTAGTCGGGATGGTTGCCACTGGATGCAATTTCTTAACCAAGATACTCCCGTGTTTTTGGGCGTAGAAAAGATGGCAAAAAAGTTCAATTACCCTGTTGTGTACGGCGATATATTTAGAGCCAAAAGGGGAAATTATGTAGTCAATTTTCAAATGCTTACCGAGCACCCAAAAGACCTTCCAGAATTCGAAATTACAGAAAAACACATGCAACTGCTAGAGCAAAGTATTCGCTACAAACCAGAAGACTGGCTCTGGAGTCACCGCCGCTGGAAACACCAAAAACCAATACAGAAATGAAAAAATTATGTCGCACACATTGCCTATCAATAATCCTTATTGGTTTCGGTCTGAACCTACTGAGCGCTTGTAGCCACAAGGAAAAAGCAGCGCTCCTGGTCACAGCAAAGCAGATTCAAACCATGGATTCTGTTTTGCTTACCGCAAGTGCCATGGTTATTAATGAGGGTAAAGTGCTTGAGTTAGGCACCAAGGAAGAGCTGCTAAAAAAATATGAGGTAACGCAAGAAAGTAATTATGACGATTCGTATATCTATGCCGGATTAATAGATGCACATTGTCATTTCTATGGCTTAGGTAGATTCTTGCAAATGGTAGACCTTACAAAAACTTCCTCACTAGAAGATGTTGTGGCCGCTTGCGTGGCTTTTGATTCGCAGAAAAATTCCGCTAATTTATTGGGTAGGGGATGGGATCAGAGCAAGTGGAACAACAAAAAATTCCCGAATAACTCAGCACTTAACAAAGCATTTCCTAATAAGCCTGTTATCTTAAAACGGGTAGATGGTCATGCCGCATTGGTTAATAATTATGCCTTGGAACTCGCAGGATTAAACATTCATTCTAAAATTGATGGCGGCGCATTAATAGTAGAAAATGGCCAATTAACAGGTGTGCTCATAGACAATGCGGTTGATTTAGTAGAAAAAATTCTGCCTAAATCAAATACCGCCGATAGGGTAAATGCCTTACTCGATGCACAAAAAGTTTGCCTGCAATACGGACTAACAGCAGTAACCGATGCCGGCTTAGATACCGATGTTATTTGGCTTATAGATTCGCTACAAAAAAGCGGAAGTCTTAAAATAAAGATCAATGCCATGGTGAGTTTAACCGATGAAAACCTAGCGTATTGGCTAAAAAGAGGTCCGTATAAAACAGATTTGTTACAAGTAAACTCCTTTAAAATGTATGGCGATGGTGCCCTGGGTTCTCGTGGGGCTTGCCTCATTAAACCCTACAGCGATGAGCCCAATCATACCGGATTTTTGCTTACCGCCCTCCATAAAATGGAGCAATATATTGCGGCCATTGCCAACTCGCGTTTCCAGTTAAACACCCATGCCATTGGCGATTCTACCAATAGGTTGTTGTTGAAATTATACGGCAAGGCCATTGGAAATAAGCCCGAACGCCGCTGGCGCATAGAGCACGCACAGGTAGTAGATCAAGCCGATTTTCAATTGTTTAAGCAATACGGCGTAGTTGCCTCGGTTCAGCCCACACATGCCACCAGCGATATGTTTTGGGCAGATGAACGCCTTGGTTCAGACCGAATAAAAGGTGCTTATGCTTATGCAGATTTGCTTGCACAACTTGGATGGCTGCCGCTTGGAACCGATTTTCCAGTAGAAGATGTATCGCCTTTCTATACCTTTTTTGCTGCCGTAGAGCGCACCGATAAAAACGGAATGCCCAAAGAAAAATTCCAATATCACAATGGTTTAACCCGCGAACAGGCTTTAAAAGGCATGACCATTTGGGCGGCAAAAGGGGCCTTTCAAGAAAAGGAAATGGGAACATTATTGCCTGGTACCGCAGCCGATTTTGTGGTGCTTGATATCAATTTTTTAAAGTCGGATTTGAATAAAATTCGTGAAACTAAAGCAAAACACACTTTCATTAATGGAAAAGAAATTATTTTTTAGCCTTGATAATAAGATTAATACAGATTAAAAATAAATAATGTTTGGACAATAAATGTATATACACATAAATTTGCATTAGTAAATGAGACTAGAGGAATCGATCAAGCAGACCACGTTTAAGAGTGAACACCACAAGATGTTGTTGAATCTTATTTACACCGCCGGAATGATTAATGCCGAGCAAGCGAGGTTTTTTAAAACCTACGACCTTTCGCCGCAACAGTATAATGTACTGCGCATTTTGAGAGGTCAGTATCCTAACCCAGCCAGTGTGGGTTTGGTGCAAGAACGCATGCTAGACCAAATGAGCAATGCTTCGCGTTTAATTGAAAAATTAAAATTGAAGAAATTGCTTACACGCCGTGCCTGTAAAAATGATAGACGTCAGATGGATGTTGTAATCAGTGAGGATGGGTTGAAATTACTCAAGTTAATTGACACCAAGTTTGAAGATTTTGAGCAAAAGCTTTGTTGCATCACACCAAGTGAGGCGAATGAGCTTAATAGAGTGCTCGACAAACTGGCTGAAAATGCAATTTAAAAAACAATGAAAAAATATATCTTAACATTAGCCATTGCAGGTCTGGGTTTATCTGCATTCGCAAATCCACCAGCTAAAAAAGCTGAGGAAGCAACTTATTCTATTGATGCGGCTGTATCCACTTTTAAGTGGCATGCAACCAAAGTAACGGGCGAACATTCTGGCGTTGCCAAGTTCTCTAATGGTTCAATCCAAACGATTGGTAATGCATTGAAAACTGCAGAAATCAATGTCGACATGACTACCATTGATGCAACAGATTTAACAGGTGAATACCACGATAAATTGGTAAATCATTTAAAGAGCGAAGACTTCTTTTCGGTGGCTAAATTTAACACAGCTACGATTAAAGTAAAATCGGCAACAGCTATTAAGGGTAACAAAAAAGATGCAAACAATTACACCATTGTGGCAGATTTAACCATCAAAGGAATTACGCAAGAAATTAGCTTCCCAGCTATTGTTGTGGTAAATGCCCATCAAGTAATTGTGAATGCAGACATCAATGTAAATCGCACAAAATTTGATATTCGTTACGGTTCAAAAAGTTTCTTCGAAGGTATTGGCGACAAAGCTATCTCCGATGAATTTAACGTAAAAGTTAGGGTAGTAGCTTCAAAATAATTTTTGCAAGTAGGCGCATTTAGTATAAAAAAAGCGGCCAAGTCTGTAGAGACTTTGGCCGCTTTTTTTTATTTATCCTTCAAGCGTTCTTTAATATCCAAACGGTGCTTGCGTGCTGTATCAATGGCAATATCATAACCCGCATCGGCATGCCTTATTACACCCATCGCTGGGTCGTTATGCAATACACGTTTTAACCTACGCGCCGCATCCTCAGTGCCATCTGCTAAAATTACCATACCAGCGTGTATGCTATAACCCATTCCCACGCCGCCACCATGATGCACACTTACCCAACTTGCACCACCTGCCGTGTTAATCAAAGCATTCAAAATTGGCCAATCGGCAACAGCATCACTGCCATCTTTCATTGCCTCAGTTTCGCGGTTTGGCGAAGCCACAGATCCCGTATCCAAATGATCTCTGCCAATCACAATTGGGCCCTTAACCTTACCCGTTCTCACCAATTCATTAAATGCCAAAGCTGCTTTTTCTCTATCTCCCTGTCCGATCCAACATATTCTCGCAGGCAACCCTTGAAAGGCAATGCGCTCCCTAGCCATGTCTAACCAGCGGTGCAAGGAAATATTCTCAGGAAACAAGTCCTTCATTACTTGATCGGTTACATAAATATCATTGGGGTCGCCACTCAATGCCACCCACCTAAACGGACCTTTTCCTTCGCAGAATAACGGACGAATATAAGCAGGCACAAAGCCCGGAAAATTAAACGCATTGGCCACTCCGCGCTGGTCTTTTGCTTGGCCGCGTAAGTTGTTGCCATAATCAAAAGTAATGGCACCTCGGCTTTGCAACTCCAACATCAACTTCACATGATGCGCCATGGTATCCAAACTTAAACGGGTATATTTATCGGGGTCTGTTTTGCGCATTCTATCCGACACTTCTTCTGCTAGGTCTTCTGGGTAATATCCGTTTAATGGGTCGTGCGCCGAAGTTTGATCGGTCAACAAATCTGGCGTGATATTGCGTTCAATTAAACGTTCCAACAAATCAATCACGTTACAAACAACTCCTATCGATAAGCTTCTGCCTTCTACCTTCGCTTTTAAAGCCATGTCAATGGCTTGGTCTATGTCTCTGCTCATTACATCGAGGTAGCGCGTTTCTAAGCGCTTCTTGATGCGCCACTCAACCATTTCGGCTGCCAAGCAAACCCCATCGCACATGGTCACTGCCAAAGGCTGTGCGCCACCCATGCCACCTAATCCTGCGGTTACCGTTAAGGTGCCTTTAAGCGAGCCATTAAAATGCTGACGAGCAGCCTCTGCAAAAGTTTCGTAAGTACCTTGAACAATACCTTGAGAGCCAATGTAAATCCAGCTACCCGCAGTCATCTGACCATACATCATGAGGCCTTTTTTGTCTAACTCATGAAAGGTTTCCCAATTGGCCCATTTAGGTACCAACATGCTATTGCTAATAATTACCCTGGGTGCATCTTTATGAGTAGGTAAAATGCCCACCGGTTTACCACTTTGAATAAGCAAAGTTTCATCCTCCTCTAAATCCATTAATGCTTTTTCTATCAACTCAAAGCTTTCCCAATTACGGGCTGCTTTGCCTATACCACCATATACAATTAAGTCTTCGGGTCTCTCGGCTACATCTGGATCTAGGTTATTATGCAGCATTCTTAAGGCTGCCTCTTGAACCCATCCCTTACAACTTAGTTTATTGCCTGTAGCGGCATGTATTACTCTGCTCATAATTTATTGATCTGTGGGGCGAAAATAGACCTATTTTTTCTGTTCGCAAATAAGGATTTGTGGTAATTTATACCTTTATTTAAATTAATTTGATCCAAAAATTAAATTAGTCAAATGGACAATTTTTATTTTAGCATTGATAAATGCCAAGTGACAAGTTGTTAATTCCAACGATTTTTGGACTATTGCCTAATGCACATCGGAGTTATCTATTGCACATAATGGGTAGCGGTATTACCTCATATTTTTTCTCCGAACAATTGGGAGATTTAATAAACAATTAATAGTAAAAGCGGCATATTTGCACTCCTTAAAAAACTCATCATGTTTATTTTGCGTTCTGCCAATTTTAAAGGCATTTTATTCTTGCTACTCATTCTCCCTTTTTTTGAGGCTTTGGGTCAGGCCAAAAAGCCTGGAACATTTTATTTATCTTGGGGCTACAACCGCGAAGCTTACACCAAAAGCACCCTGCATTTAAGCAACCACAGCACAGATAATTACGATTTTACCATGGTTAAAGCCACTGCCCACGATAAGAATAATTTTGAACATATTGGTGCGCTCAATGAACTCACCATACCGCAATACAATTTGCATATTGGCTACTTGTTTAATGATAAAAGAAATTTAGGTGTTGAGCTTAGTTGGGACCATTTAAAATACGTGGTAACAGACAATCAATTGGTTCATGTTAAAGGAAATATTAGGGGCAGAGAATTGGATTTAGATACCCTTGTTGACCCAGATTTTGTGCACATACAGCATACCAACGGCAACAATTATTTAATGGGTAATATTGTTAAAAAACATTCATTGTATAAAGGTAATCACACCGAGTTAAGCATTCACAACAAATTGGGTGCAGGCGTATTGTATTCGTTTACTATTTCTACTGTTTTGGGCAATTACGATCCTGGCCATTTTAAAATTCAAGGCTATGTTTTGGGAGCTAATACTGGCTTACGTTGCGACATTTTTAAATACTTCTTTTTAGAAACAACAGGTCAATTGGCCTTTGCACATTACCTAAATACCGAGCTTGGCGCCGACCATCGAGGGCAACTTTCGCACCATTTCTTTTCTGGCGCACTTGCATTGCAATTTGGATTTAACTTGCCAATGGAAACGTTTAAAAAGAAATAGGATTGTAAGGCAACCATTTGGGTTGTCAAATATTAAATTCTCTGCAGTATTTATCTTATTAGTTTGCTTTAATTTAGTTACATTTGATTATCAATTGAGCGCCTTATAATGGTAAAGATTTATTTATTAGCAATGGTTTCTTTTTTCTTGCTAAATAAAAATTGCCTTGGTCAAGTATCAGGTCCTGCTACTGTTTGTTTTTCTGATACGGTATTATATTCTGTAAATGTTTCTGGGGCGAGTACTTTTGCTTGGCAAGTTCCATTAGGAACACAAATATTGCAAGGGCAAGACAATGATAGTATTTTAGTAAAGTTTGGGAGCAACTCAGGTAACATCACCGTTACCCCAAATATTGGTTCAGCCCAGAGCTTAAGTATTGCAGTAAATGCATTGCCAAATGTGGGTGTCTCTATGATGCCGCCAAATGGACCTTGCATGGGGAATTCGGTATCCTTAACTGGAACAGGGGCTAGCCAGTATCAATGGAGTAATGGCGTTCAAAACAATGTTCCATTCTCAACAGGTGGCCTTCAATTTGCTGATCCAAGTTATTTTATTGCGTCTCATAATAATGGAGCCCTTGAAGATTTAGATGGAGATGGAATTAAAGATATGATTTTATTAAATAACGGCGGCCTACAAATTTATAGAAATTTGGGTTTAGGAGGAAACATTTCCATGTTGTCCTTTGCACCACCAATTGCCATTAATCCGTTTATTTATTGAGGAGAATCTTATACGTTTTTTAGGTTGGAAGATTTAAATAATGACGGTAAAATAGACTTACTGATTTTTAAAAATGCTGGCACAAACAAAAATTTTCTTCCAAGTAAGGTAATTGCGAATAAACTATACCGCCGTATTTTATATACCAATGAATGTCTGTTTAGAGTTACTTCCAATACCGTCATCATCACGCTTAATCCTTCACCAGTTGCTAATTTTAGCATTAACAATCCTTATCAATGTTTTACTGGAAACAACTTCGTTTTTTCAGCCTATTCTACTTTAAGCAAAGGTACTTATACCCGTCAGCAGATTCACCAGGTTATTATGTAAACTTAAGCTCCAATCCTATTGAGAAGGCAGATAGATACAAAATCTCGAAAAACGATACTTGCTTAAATGAGGGTCCACTTTCATGGCCGCACAAGACCTTACACCTTACCATAAATCAAGGATTAAATAATTCCTATAACCTAATCTGGGATTCATATTCTGGGCTACAAACCTTAACCATTAATGTTTATAGAGGACCTACAGATAGTACCTTAACTGCCTTAACCAATATTCAAGGAAATTTAAATCAGTTTGTTGATCAATTTCCTTTGATTGGTCCTAATTATTATATAATATAAGCCTATTTTGGTATCACTTGTGATCCCGATGTATTGCTAAAAAGAAGCTTTTCAAGTGCCTTTTCGAACAGTGCAACAAACGTAAAAATAGGGATTGATAAGGTCTCAAAACCCAAATTTGTAGCTTTGTCCCCCAATCCATTTGCCAAGGAAATAACCATTACCAAGGAAATTTCGAAACCCTTAATACTGGAACTTACAGATATGCATGGCAGATATATTGATTCTTATAAATTAGATCACTTTAAAAATGTAATTAACCTATCACATTTGTTTAATGGCATATACTTGCTCATGGTTAAAGCAGATGATGAGGTTCAAAACATTAAAATAATTAAGCAGTAAAAAACATTTTATTTTCTTAAGCAATTTTTTTTCTAACGTAATTGCTTTGCAATTTGCTTATAGAAGCTCCTTCTTATTTCGGTATAAATGCGCTCCAAAAGCATTTTCTAAGAAAAATATATTACATCAATTAGGACAGAAAATACTGTACTAGCCCTAAAACAAATAACATGGCGCCCATCATTTTATTGCCATATTGTCTAAGCATTTGAATGGCATTAGAAGTTGAATAGGTTCGAACAAAATAAATTAATGCATAATGCAAAAGGAAAGCCCCAACGCCTGTGCCTAGGGCAAAGCTCATCTGACTTATAAACCCAGCTTTCACTAAACTAAATTGTTTTACCTGCAAGGCGGCTATAATGGCAATCCAAAACAAGATCAATTGCGGATTGATGATTGAAACTAAAAAACCTGTTACCAATCCATATTTGGATTCCTTTTTAGGTGAAGTATTTGCACTAGATTGAATGAAAAATAATATCACGCCAATAAGCATAAATACAAGGGCAACATAGCTAGATAATTTCTGCAATGGCGCTGTATAAGTTTCAATTTTATACGCAAAAAGAATGGCACAAAATGAATAGAACACCTCGGGTATGGATCCCCCAATGGCAATATAAAAGGCTTTTTTAAAATTACTTTGAACGCATGCACTCAAAACCGTTAAATTAACAGGGCCGGGTTGCATAGATCCAAAAAAGCTGACTGAGGTGGCAAAGAGGAAATAAAACGCAAACATGCTATATGATAGGTGGGTTTTTGAGTGCAAAATAGAAGTTTTTTAAGGATATATAAGGCATCCCAATCTTCTTGTTTTCTAAAGCAATTTTATAGATTAAATTAACATGTTTAAATAAAGCACGATAGGCATCAAGGAGTGAACCTTTTGGGTCGTAAATATGCGCTGGTTCCGAAGCAATTCCATTCAATTCCATAATGCTTATATTTTTACCTAAGTATAAATCTTCAATTGACTTAACCTTTAAATCATAACGGCCAATGTAAAATCCTTCTATGTTTTTGCTAATTTCTTTAAAAACCTTTTCCAATTGAGGGGTAATTAATTCTTGTTTGCTCATAAAGGTGGTGCCCCTGCAATGGTTGCCAATTGGTTCAAGCATAAGAACCTCGCCAAAGGTTAAAACCTCGGTTAAGCGTAACTTGAATTTGTTTAATAAATAAGGCCTTTGAAGGTTAGCGCGCTCACTTTCCATAATAAGCGTTTCTATTGTTTTAAAGCCATCCCCAACAATGCTTAAAAAGGATTTCATCACCACAGAAGTAATTCCAAATTCCTGGCTATTGGGCACCTGATAAAAAAGAACCCCTAATTCTATGGGAAACGAAATAAACGATTGCACAATTTTTTCGCCAGAGTTGCTATTTAAATAAGCCATAAGCATCTCCTCGTTTTCAATTTTTTCAACCGCTTTGCCACGCTCTCCTTGGTTGGGTTTAACAATAAATGGGAAGCTTATATGGGCATTTTTAATTTTATCCCTGGCGTCAAAATGCGAAAGATTTTTAGCTAGATAAATGCTATTGGGTAAATATTTTGAGTCGATTTTTTTTAGTAAATCCCATTTGCTTTCACCGCTTATTCCGCCTAAAAATATCCCTGGATTTGCCAAGGTATAAAACGTAAGCGACCTAGCCTTTAATGCCAACCACAACAAATATATAAATACAGGAAAATACAAAATGTAAACGGGCCAGAACTCAAAATGCAATATTTTTTTTAACCAAAATGGATAAGTCCTATATCTTAAAAAGTTAAGGTTGGGTGTATAAATAATACTGCTCAAAATCAATGACAGATTAACTCAAAGGTGTGTTCAGTTTTATCAGCCAAATTGGCATAATTCATCATAGCCATGGTGCCGGTACGACTAATACAAGTAACACTTAAAGTTTGCGTTCCGTTATTAGGAAGCATTTTAATGGCCGTTAATGGAGAATCAATGCCATCAAAATGGTGAAATTCTATTAAATCCTTGGCTAAAATGCTGTTTTTGCTTTCAATAAATGAATAAAAAGCCTCCTCACGTGCTTTCACAATCTCTGAACTATATAAGGTTGCTGAAGACCAAATATGCGCACTGGTGGCATCCAAACTCTTAAAATGGGTAGTAAGCCCATCCCACCTAATTTCAGAAATTGCCGCTTGATCAGAAAAAATAAGTAGGGTAAACGGTTCAATACCCAAAAAATCATAGTTGTTTAAGAACAGTTCAACATTGTTATAATGAAAGAAATCTAATAAAACCAAACCCCTACTCTTGGCATAGGGCGGTTTGGGCTCATGTTTTATAAACGCGCCATTCAACAAACAAATGGTAAACCCATTATTTGCCGTAGCCAGCCATGTGCCTCCCGATTGACCATCTTTTGGATACAATAGTTGTAAATCGCCATGCCTGTAATAATCGGGCTCAAGCGCAGCGGCCCTCTTTAATTTTTCATCCCTATTGGAGGTCAAGAAAAATCCACCATGTTTATTAGGAAGGTAAGTGAGTGTACACATTTTCGTTTAAATACGCTAGGGTTGAAAATGCAACCCCAAATTGATCCGATAGCAAAATGTCTTTATGGTAATGCTTCACCACAATCTGAATAATGGCCATGTGATGGATGGCATGTTCTATATTATAGGCAAGCTCTCTGCCTAAACTGGTATGAACTAAAACATCACTGTTTATGTCAAATTTAGTCCTCAAATTTATTAATGCATCTTCATTTAATTGCCTTAATTGCGTCTTTAAAGTTGATACATAATGAAGGGCAAAATCTACATCAGTTTCTAAACTTAAACTCCTTTTTCTGGCATCATAATTAACAACCAATTCTCCATTTACCATTTCGCCATAAACCTCTAAAACATGCCTAACATGTTTGCCTATTGTATTGCCATTTAATAAAGGCAATTCTTTAGCATACCTATTCTTATCAAGTTGTTTCACCAAATCCGCTATTTGCTCAAGCAAAACAACAGACGCATTTGCCAATTCTTTTATCATTTTTTTTCGAGTTTGATGAAAATATTTATTTTCACTTCATTAGACATAAACATGTTTTTTTCTCCAATCCCATAATCCAATCTATTTAATTCAAATGAGCCTTTTAAATAAAAATGATTTTCACCGCTAACATAGGTAAATGGAATAATAACATCTTTACTAACGCCCTTCATAGTTAGTAAAAAATACCCTTTAAACCCATCAGAAGTTTTGCCAAAAAATTTAGATTCGAGCAATATTAAGGGAAATTTTTCTACGTTAAAATAGGTGTCTTTTTTTAAATGCTTATCTCTTGCCGCAATCCCTGTGTTTATGTCGTTCGCCCCCACTGTTGCTTTTATACTCGATTTCTGTAAAGCATTTGGATCAAATTTAATGACTCCTTTTACTTCCTCAAAATGGCCATTCACCACTAAACCTGCATTGCGAATCTCAAATGTTACCTCAGAAAATAGCACCTGACCTTTAACAAAATAACATGAAAAAACGAATACGACAAATAGTATTTTTTTCATGCCAATTAATTCCTAAAAGGGGAGTAAGAAATTCCAATCATACCCTGTAAGGACTTATTTCTAAACCGATCATTATCTAAATATAACTTGTTAACGGTAGTATATTCTGTAAAACTAAAAGATGCACCGCCTTTTAGCGCCCATTTCGGTTTGAACCAATATATCACATAGATTTCTGAATTAAGCGACCCATAATCATTGTCGCTCACCAAGAGTAAATTGGTTTTGGTAGGAGATGCACTTTGTTCAATTGCCTGGTTGGGAGATTGCGTTTTTTTGCTGCTATTGTATTGCGAAACTTGGTTCAAACCAAATGAAAAACCAACTGCATCTATATTAAAAGCCATGCCCCATTTTTGATTAAATTGATAGTTTAAATAAATGGAAGCATTAATAGAATGAACCATATATTTTGGGATAAAAACCGTATCAAAATTTCCCAATTTATTTTCCGAAAATAAAACTCCTAATCCAGAGCTGCCAGAAGTTAATTTGGCTGGCGCAGTAATAAAATCAGCATCCTTGCCAAAATTCGCATTGTACCTAAGTCCATATCCCAGGCTAAATTTTTTTGACTTTCCCATTCCATGCAAGTGATTCCAACTAATAGATGCCAACGATTGATTACCCTTTGTGGAAAGGGATAAATCATAATAGTTGTTTTCTTTAAAGTATTGAGCCTTCAAATTGCCTACTAACAGCAAGCTAAGTAATATTGAAATATATATTTTTTTCATATTCATTGATGTTATTATTTAAAATTTTTACCCGGTAAATGTATGCCAATAAATGGAATCGTTTGTCTGTGTTTCCAAGCAAGAAATATACTGCCAATAAAAACAATACAAGCTAACCCAAACAAAAGTCCTCCATCATTTTGCACTTCAATTCCCAAAACTGCCAAATGCGATACTATGGCACCAAACATTATCCCAGCAGCCATTGCCCCACCAAATCCTATAAATCTAGGATGTAACAACATCAATGCTGCTATGAGTTCTGCAATCCCAGAACCTATTCTACCCCAAGGTTCAATGCCCAATGTGCTAAAAATATAAATGGATTCTGGTGCACCAATAAATTTAAAAAAAAGAGTTTGCAATAATATACCCGCTAAAATAATCCTTAAAATCAATTCAAAATTTACTTTCATGTTGTTTTATTTAATTGGTTCAACCACTATTTTCTTTATTTGTTCTAACCCGCTGGCTTCATATTTTACAAAATAAATTCCAGGTAAAATTCCTGCTATATTTATGTTTCCTCCCTCAAAGTTTTCTTCCTTAAAAATTTGTTTCCCTTGAACAGAAAAAATGGAAATAGTTCCTTTTGTAAGGTTACCTTTTTCTACCTCAATATAATTCGAAGCTGGATTAGGATAGATGTTAAAATCGGACACAAATTGTTTGTCCAACGCAGAAACGATGGTAGGCTCAGAACGCCCGGCCTGAACCAAACTCTTATCCGATTCTTTATTCAAAATTGCCATTGTATATAGCCGATTTGCCGCCCAATTGGGGGCTTTATAGATTACAAATGAAAAGGTTATTGAATCTTGAACAGTCGTTGATAAAACAACGCTTTTTCCTATGGGTTCAAAAAGAGATTTTCTAAAAACATCGTGGTGTATCTGCTCGCCATTATTGGCATTATAATCAACCCGCTTTTCAACTAGCCCTGCAAATAAATTCAAATTGCCCAATGAATGAACAGCCTTAGTGCTTATCACAATCTCCACTTGCAAAGAATCCTCTCCCTTCTTTGTTACACTTGTACTAATTTGTATCGGACTTGTTTTGTTTAAATAGGGATCAAAAATGGATGCATCGCTATAGTTAGCACTGGCTGCAATTGCTTTGCCTTGTATAACCAACCTGGGGGTACTTCCAAATATGCCATAATATTTGGTTCTATCGTCGTTCTCTATTTTATTTTGCATGCTAAAAAAGCAGCTAGCATAAGGCGCACTTGGATGATACGCAATATGCCACACTTCTGGTTTTGCATTTAAGTTGCTGTAAAATCCAGGATTTCTTGAAGCGCATACGCTGCAATTTGTGTTTGTAAAATGTTCTACAACCACGTTTTGGGTAACCTGCGACCATACCCAACTAATTCCACATACCACAAGGAATTGAAATAATAAGATGTTTTTTTTCATTTCTTTAATAAAATTAAATTCCAGTTTTTATCTGCTGCTATTTTCAACTTTTTTTCATCAGCATTCCATTTGTTTAAGGTGTTGTTTATAAAACTATAGTAAAACAAATAAAGCTTGCCATCAATAACCTTAAATTTTGAAGGGTCAACACGCACCTTTTCACTCGTAGCGCCCATGGCATAAGCACACCAGCCCCCATGAGCACATCAGCCCCCATAAGCTACCTCATAGTTTTCTGGACTTAATTTAAATTGATTGAGGTGTTTTTGAGAGCTAAATTCATATCGTATACCTTTGTAAAAATAATAAATGCTTGAATTGCCTTTGCAAGGCGCTCCTTCAAAATAGCATACCACATCGTAACCTTCCAATGCTACATTATATTCATCAATATTAAAATGCGTCTTTCTCTCCCTGGTTTCGGTTTGAGCCAATAATGCCATTGGTTGACAAATTAATAAGAAGTAAGCGGCCACCCATTTTAGGAAAGTATAACCGATGTAGTTTCTCATGTCGCAATTATACCTAGGTATTTTATGCTGTGAAATGGACTAAAAGGAATTTCTTATGGACAAAATGCTTTATGGCGTGTTATAAATGGTATCCCTATATTTCTCTGGAGAAACGCTGGTAACATTTTTAAACAAGCGACTAAAATAGGAAGAGTCATCAAATCCCAATTCGTTAGAAATTTCTTTGATAGATTTAGCTGTTTTAAAAAGCAAACTTTTTGCCTCAAAGACTACCCGTTCTTGCACCAATTGTGTTACTGTTTTTCCAAAGAACAATTTAGTTTGATTGGCTAAAACCTTTTGCGAAATATTCAATAGTTCGGCATAGTCAGATGAGCTTTTTCCCGTTCTAAAGTTTGCCTCAATCAATTGCCTTAGCTTATTGTGTATGGGCTTTTCTGCCGCAGTAAAAGAGGCAACAGAGGTTTCTTGCTGTAGTTTTTTCTCCTTTACCGAAATTTTTAAAATTAACTTTAAATAAGTAGCAATTAAATCGGCATCTGCATTTTCGCTTAACGCCATTTCGTTTTCTATTTTCTGAACCAAATCATTTAACTCAATACCAATACTGTTTCTTAATTTGATATATGTAATGTCGTAGGCATTATTGAATAACAAACCCTGACATCCCACCTCCAAATGATGGTGGTCGATGCAAAAAAAATCCTGAGCAAAATGTATCAACTTCCCCAAAAGTTTGGTTCGACCCATAATTTGAAAAGGCTGGTAGGCAGCGAAGAAAAACACAGACGGACCCGCAAAATTAAACGCATTGCCACCATATTTAATCAAGCCTTCACCCTCCTCTAAAAATATAACCATATACATTCTACTGGGCAAAGAATAGTCAAGCGTCATGGTTTCATCATGGAGTGTTTCTAGCACAAAATCAACAACATTATTCGAAGCGGTATGTATCAGTTTATTATTTAGCACAAAAGCAATTTTTATATAGTCAAAGAAAAGGTATTGCGAGGTTTTATCAAGGTCAAATTTTTTTTACCAAATTTTTTTACTATTTGTAAATTATTGAAAACCAGCAATTAACGCCAATACTTAAATTAAATTTGTTAAACGTACGGTTTGATTTTAATATCCTAAATGCCGAAATTTAGGATGTATTGTTCAAATATTCTAAGCAATATCTCTATTTAATTCAATTTAATTGGGTGCCGATTTTTGTAACAATCATTTATGAACTTTGAACGCTATTGTGATATTTCGAATACATTTTTATATTTGACGTTTAATAAAAGCGAGTTTATTTATAGGAAATTTTATCAATGAAGTATTTTTACACATAAATTTATGTTATTTCACTCAATAAATTTCTTATTTTTTTTTACTATAATATTTTCTCTTCACTGGTTTCTGTTTTCTCAATCAATGAAGAAGCAAAATTTTATTTTGGTACTTGCAAGTTATTTTTTTTATGCTAGTTGGGATTATAGGTTTCTGTTGCTATTACTGCTGTCAACATTGATTGATTTCATTACTGGCATAAAGATATTTGAGGCCAAAACGAGTTTCAATAAAAAAATTTGGTTGACAATAAGTATGGTTTTAAACATAGGGATTCTAGTTTTTTTTAAGTACTTCAATTTTATAGCTGACAATCTTATGTTTCTATTCCAAAGCATTGGGTCGCTAAGCAATACAATACAATACAATACAATACAATACAATACAATACAATACAATACAATACAATACAATACAACCAATAATTAACATTATCCTTCCTATAGGTATTTCTTTTTATACCTTTCATGGAATATCGTATGTATTAGACATCTATTTTAAAAGAATTATTCCAACAAAATCCTTTTCTGAATACGCTCTTTTTGTTTGTTTTTTCCCACTCCTAATTGCTGGACCTATTGAAAGGGCAAATCATTTATTGCCACAATTGAAAAAAAGGCGTGAATTTTCAAATGAAGATGCAGTAGATGGCTTAAAACAAATACTTTGGGGTCTATTTAAAAAAGTTGTAATAGCCGATAACTGCGCAGAGTATGTAAATTATGCTTTTAACCAATATGAAAGTCTTCCGGGTTCTACATTGGCAATTGGAGTTGTATTTTTTAGCTTTCAAATATATTGCGACTTTTCAGGATATACCGACATGGCAATTGGAATAGGTAAATTATTTGGTATTCAATTACTCAAAAACTTCTCCTTCCCATATTTTTCTACCAGCATTGCTGAGTTTTGGAGGAAATGGCACATTTCATTAACCTCATGGTTTAAAGATTACTTATATATTCCTTTAGGTGGAAGCCGAGGATCGAAATTCAAAACCATAGTGAATACGTTGGTTGTTTTCTTAGTGAGTGGATTCTGGCATGGTGCTAATTGGACTTTTATACTTTGGGGATTAATTCATTTTAGCTTTTTCTTACCTGGACTTTTATCTAGGAACAATCAAATAGATAATGGTGAAATTAATTCAGAAAGCAAAGGTTCTGGTTTATTCCAATTGGTTTCAATGCTATTCACTTTTTGTTTGGTATCCTTTGCTTGGATCTTTTTTAGGGCCACCAATCTAGATCATGCCATTGGCTACATTCAATCAATTGGCACGCACCCATTTTGGATAAATCCCTTTCTTGACCCAATGTTTAAAAAAGCACTTTTAGTTATTTTGTTATTGATTTTTTTTAATTGTATTGAATGGGTGGGAAGAAATAACAATTTTGCAATTGAAGCGGTTTTGGTTCAAAAATCGAGATTTATTCGTTGGTCATTTTATTCCTCATTGCTCTTTTTAATCGGAATGTATATGCACGCTGGAACTTCGCCATTTATTTACTTTCAATTCTAATATGGGTAGCTTCATTAAATCCCTCTTATTTTTTATCCTTTTTGCTTTAATGGGATATGTTTTTCTTTTACTCATTTGGGGGAATGTTTTGCCTAGATTTTTAAATAAGAACTTGAAATATAAACTTGGTTTGGAAGGGTTTATGCATACCCGACTTCTTGAGGCAGACCAATATAAAAATGGTCAATTGCCGCATACAATACAAATACTGTTTATCGGGTCATCTCATGCTTACCGTGGCTTTGATCCAAGAATTTTTGCAGAAGCTAATTTAAGAACGTTTAATCTTGGTTCGAGCAATCAAACTCCCCTGCAAACCAACCTTTTGTTAAAACAATATTTAGGTAATTTGAAACCAGAATTAATTGTGTTTGAAGTTTATCCAGAGATATTTGAAATGGATGGTGTTGAGTCATCTGTAGATGTTATTTCCAATTGTTCAAGCTTTAAATTTGCATTTTTACATGCCCTTTCGGTGAATCATATTATTTCTTATAACACGCTTGTATACTCGAGTTTAAGAAAAATATTTTTTAATGATTTATCCTTCGTAGAAGATAAACGTATTGGTAATGATACTTATGTTGAAGGTGGATATGTAGAAAAGGATGCAAAACAAAAAGGTATAAGTGTGAACCAAAAAAAGAAAAATTGGAATTTGAATAATACCCAGGTTTTTGCATTTAAAGAAACATTGACTTTTTTGAAAGAAAACAAAGTTCCTTTTTTATTGGTTCAAAGCCCAATAACCAAAGCACTTTATAGCTCTTATTCAAACAATGTTGAAATAGATAGCTTTTTTCTTTCATTGGGTTCATATAAAAATTACAATGAGGACAAGGAATTAAACCTATCAGACACTATAGATTTTTACGATGAGCATCACTTAAATCAATCTGGCGTTTCTAAATTCAATCTTAGAGTTATTAAAGATTTTAAACAGAACCTAAATGTGAAATTATTTTGAGAAAAGAAATCTTTATTTTGATTCTGGCAATTCAATTGGTTCAGGCTTGTGAGCCAAAGAAACAAAAAGTGAAAGAAGAACAATTTGTTTTTAATCAAAACTTTGATCAAACTCCAAATGGTAACTTATCAGTGGCTAGCATAAAGAAAGATTGGGACAGTCCACAATTTCTTTGGGGCTTAAAAGATAGGTTCCTTTTTTATTTGGGAATCAAAGGAAGCACACCAGAAATTATTGGTGACGTAAATAAACAATTATTGGTTAGAATTCCTTCAAAAACCGTTGGTCCTATTGCAGGCTCTCAATGGTCAACAAAATTTGAAAACTCCTATAATGAATTACTGTTTCAATTCGATGTGAAGTTTGACAGTAATTTCTGTTTTGTTAAAGGTGGAAAGCTTCCTGGCTTGGCTGGTGGCAAAGCAAATACTGGAGGTAAAAAGCCAAATGGAATGGATGGTTGGAGCGCACGAATGATGTTCTGGGAAGAAGGGAAACTTTGTTTTTGGATATACCATAAAAATCAACCTGGAGAATTTGGTGATAGTTTATTTTTTAAAAAGAATAACAACTATTTTAAATTCCAAAGAGGAATCTGGTACACAATTAAACACCATATTTACTTGAACAAACCTGGGAAAAAAAATGGCTTAATTGAAGGCTATATCAACGATACACTTTGGGCTTGCAGAAATAACATTGAATTTAGGAGTATTGAGGGATTAAAAATTGATCAATTAATATTTAGTGTTTTTATGGGTGGAGATGAGCCAATATACCAATCAGAAAAAGAAGAGCGAATTTATTTTGATAATTTTTTAGTCACGAAATTTCATGACAATTAAGGTTTGCCAACTTTGTAACCTCACATCATAAGAAATTCCCATCATTGAAAACATTACGATGTATGAGTAAGATAAAAGTTTGCCATTTTTCTTCTGTTCACCATGTTTGGGATACGCGGGTGTTTTACCGTGAGTGTGTTTCTTTGGCAAATGATTTTGATGTAACCTTAATTGCAATTGGCTCTGGTACAAGTACCCTTAATGGGGTTAGAGTGATAGGTATTCCTAAGCCTGCTAATTTCTTTATTCGTTTTTTATACTGTATTCAAAGTGTTTATAGAAGCAGTAAAACAGGATGCTCAAATATACCATATTCATTATGCTGAAATGATTCCTTTTGGAATTGCTTTAAGTATTTTAGGTAAAAAAGTAATCTATGATATTCACGAAAATGCGTACGATGATATTCTCCTCAAGCCTTGGGTAAACAAGTCGTTTAGGCTATTGATTGCAAATTGTTATAATTTACTTTTGTTTATCGGGGCTAGGTTTTTACATTATATTGTAGTTGTGGCTGATCCAAA
>Ga0163151_10004007_pt1 | contig 20398 bp, 19 predicted proteins | sample OliLakLV19MP5IB2_FD_145596 | JGI IMG/M metagenome (GOLD analysis project Ga0163151, IMG submission 145596) | Freshwater microbial mat bacterial communities from Lake Vanda, McMurdo Dry Valleys, Antarctica - Oligotrophic Lake LV.19.MP5.IB-2 | ecosystem: Environmental > Aquatic > Freshwater >... | reverse complement strand
GTCTTAAAGAGACGTGCGAGTTGATGATTGTCATTTCTGATAACACGGCAACAAACATGGTCATTGATGTTCTCGGTGGCAAGGAAATCTTCAATCAGAATTTCGCCAAGTGGGGACTGACGCAAACCAAGATCAACAATTGGCTCCCAGACCTGGCAGGAACCAACACTAGCAGTCCTTACGATTTATCGCTGGTGCTTGGTCGAGTTGATCGCGGCGAACTTTTATCTGCTGAATCACGCGCATGGTTGTTCCGTGTCCTCGAGCATAATCGCATCAAAACGCTTCTGCCACGCGGAGTTCCAGCCGGAACCAAGGTCGCCGACAAGACTGGCGACATCGGCAAGGCCGTAGGGGACGCCGGCATAATCACAGCCAAAGATGGTAAGCGCTACATAGCGACAGTCGTTGTAGAACGTCCAAACAATGACCGTCGAGCAAATGCGCTCATTCGACGAGTCTCAAAGGACGTGTACATTGGTATTACAGGTGATACCATAGGCGCCAAATCGGTGATCGTCGATGACGAACAAAAACAAGTCGCGCAACCGCACCGCCGCCATGGACGCAGGCGCAAGCATAAGTAAGGGCATGCATCTTATGCTGCCAGTTGCAGCAGGACAATGCGACCGAACGCTAGATGGCAGCATGAGATGCTGCCACTACTCGCGATTCAATAAAGCTGGTGAAACGCCGCCATGTCGCTTAACTTGCCCGAGGACGCGTTGTCCATTTTTGACAATGCCCTGCGACTCACCGATGATTCGATTAAGGCTGGCAAGATCGTCATCGAGGCGCGTCAGCACTTGATCAGCGTAGTGATCAGCACCTTCTCGTGTGCGAGCTGCATCTTCTTCTGCTTCCAGCCTGATGCGTTCGGCTTCCGCAAGCGCTTCGCGGCGCATTTGCTCAACTTCAGCAACAACCTGCTTACGGATGCGTTCGACTTCGGCTTGCACCGCTTTTAACAGCTCGGACTCATGCAGCATGGTCTCTGCTTGACGTCGAGCGGTCGAAATTATTTGTTCAGCTCGCCGCTGGGATTCGGAAATGATATCGTCGCGCTGCGTAAGCACGTCGGTCGCTTCGCGAAGTTCCTCAGGTAGCCGTGCGCGAGCTTTGTCGAGCACTTCCAGGAACTGGTCGGCGTTTATTAGTTTGAACTTCCATACACCGGCACCATCTTCAATGAGGTGCTCGAGCAGGTCCAGATGTTTATAAATGGAGGTCTGCTTGTATGCTGCGGTATTGGGAGTTAGTGACACTGTAGTTGTCATTCTTCAGCCCCTGCTGAAATGTTCTTTGAGATAAATATAGACTGCCGGTGGGACGAACTGCGATACATTGCCACCTAGACGAGCTATCTCTTTGACTGTCGAGGAACTTATAAAAGAATACTCGGGTTTTGTCATGAGAAAAATAGTTTCTAGTTCAGGAAGCAACTGCCTGTTTGTCTGAGCCATTCCTAATTCCGCTTCGTAATCGGAAACGGCTCGCAGCCCTCTTATTACGATAGTGATGTCGTTCAGTTTCGCAAAATCAACGGTCAGACCTTGGAAATGGCTTACCGTGACCCCAGGAATGTCTTCCACCACTTGCGATATAAGCATTGTCCGGACTTCGATTGGAAGTAAAGGTGACTTCCCCGGATTACCTACAACAGCCATGATGACGCCGTCGAAGAGTTTGCTTGCTCTCCTGATAATGTCCAAGTGCCCAAGTGTCATTGGATCGAAAGAGCCTGGATAGATGGCACTAGCCACTTGTAGGTGACCTTCCTTTCGTCTGGGATTCCATGTGGTCCCCCAATCTCCAAATGACGTTCAGAAATCCCTGGAACTAACAGGGGCAAGGTCTTTCGACCTTGTCAACGGCTCAATCATAACACGGGGCTAGCCTTGTAAATAGGTGCTAACGCTGGATAAGGTTTTAATCTTAGCTGCTGATTAGTGAGTTCTCGTCGCTCATAGTTTCCTTGACCACGGGCAGCTTCTTGATTTCCACGGTTTTTTCAAGATTCAGTACTAGTTCATATTCACCGAGCTGGCTAAAAGTATGGAAGTGGTCTGCGCCTCCATCGGTCACATTCGGAAGCGCATCAGGCACTGCGGCCGGCAAGAAGATAGTGAAGGTAGATCCATGACCGATTTCTGATTCAACCGTAATCCGCCCGGCGTGTTTTTCGATAATCCTCTTAACGATAGTCAAACCGAGCCCGGTTCCCTTAATCGTATGGACCTTCTTCTCGACCCGGTAAAAGCGCTCAAAGATGTAAGGTAAGCACTCTTCCGGGATCCCAATGCCGTTGTCTTTCACCGTCACGGCTATCTCGTTGGCTTCAGTGAGCACCGTGACGCTGACGTCAATCTTCCCGCCATTTGGCGTGTACTTGATGGCGTTGGTGACCAGGTTTATTACCGCTCGCTCAATAGACTCACGGTTCATGGTGACCATTGGCATCGGCTCCTGAGCGCTGAATGCCAATTCAATTCCGCGTTCTTTCGCCATTAGATGAACGGCCCGGGTGGTGTACTCCACTGCTGGTCGGACATCCTGTGAAACCATTTCCGGGTCCCGGTCCGCTTCTTCAAGCTTGCTCAAGTCCAGAACTTCATTTACCAGGTTCATCAAACGGTCAGCTTCACTATCAATGATCTGCAGGAACTCTTTATAGATATCCGGTTCCAGCATATCGCCGTGGGTACACAAAGTATCCACATAGCTCTTGATTGACGTGATGGGTGTACGCAGTTCATGGCTGACGTTGCTGATGAATTCGCCTTTCAGCTTTTCCAGCTCGGCTTGCTTGGTAATGTCGTGCATGATCATGACGGAACCGAGAAATTCCTTGTTCAAGGAAATTGGCGCTATGTGCAATCTGGTCGTTCGTTCGCCCAGCGTTATTTGCTGAACCACCGGGCCCAGACTGCCGGGAGACACAGTGTCGGCAAATACCTGGATTATCTGGCAAATCTGCGGGCTATCCGGTCCGTCGGTACAAAACACCAGCGGTTTGCCGAGCATGTCTTTAGCTTCCTTGTCGAAAAGCTGTGTAGCTGCGGCGTTAACGATTTGTACTTTGTTGTCTCGATCGCATACAACTACGCCGTCTGCAATAGACATAAGAACGAGCTCTAACTTATTACGTTCCGAAATATATTTATTGCGCTCAGCCATCAGCGTATCAACGTTCTGTTTGTCATATTGCTGTAGTCGCTTAGACATATAGTTGAATGCGCTAACCACCTGATCGATTTCTCGCCCTGCACTCTGGCCAGGTATCTGGTGCCCGAACCTGCCGGCGGCAATTTGGCTGGCACCTCCGGAAAGAGCTTTGAGCGGTCGATTGATCAGTGAGTAGTTGACCGCCAGGCAAAGGGCTCCAAGGAACCAAACCAAGCCAAAAATGGCCAACAGGAAGACTTTCGTCTCCCGGGGCGTACCGAAGATAGTGAATGCGTATTCATCTAAGCCGACCCAACAGACGCCGACGTCGTCGTTATTCCTGCGCATCGGGACAACTATATTTATGATGTCCTGGAAGCCCGGTGGACTAGCATAGACTCCAGGCTCGTCTCGACCAGCAAGTTCTTTGTGCTCGTTCCATATGCGGTAGACCTTTTCCTGCCCCTTTTTGGGGGCGAACTCATTGCTGTCCAGCAACGGCTTCCCATCTTTATTGCAATAGACGATGTAGGCAATAGATGGCGTCTGCTGCATTTCGGCCAGGATGTAGTACTTAAAGCCCTCAAGATTCTTGCCGGCGCATAGTGATTCCGCGCCGCCACGCGCCAGCGCTTGTGCCAGCGCGATACCGAATTGATTGACCGAGCGGGATTTTACAGCTTGTGCGTGACTGACCAAAATCCAAGCGGTGAAGGTTACCAGAGCTGATATGGAAACCAATCCAAGCAAGAGCAGGCGCTTTTGCGTTGAGATGCGGCTCCATAAATGATGGATTAGCACCAAGACTTTTCGTATAGGTCTAAGCAGCGGATGTCTCAAATTCACTCCAGAGAGCAATGGGGCCACCTTGAAGCCCGCCGGAAAAGGTCACACTGTCTAATTCTAGGCGATATCCATAGAGAAACAAAAGTGTTAATGTCTGTGGAGGCTGGATTCTTGTAATTTCTGACCATGCAAACTGGCTTCCTGTCCTAAAATAGGATGTTTTCAAGGTTTATTACGGTCGTTTAACTTATCCCCCTCTTGGGAACAATACAGCAAGCGCCATAAAGACCTCTCAAGGGATCCCGCATTTTGAAAAAATCAGGACAGGCCTCAGCGGTGTGCCAAGAGTTGGATACAGACCAACTCGTTAAAGGGTACTTGCCGCTAGTTCGCCAGATAGCAAAACGCTATAGTCGTGTGAATCCGGAGTTCTTCGAAGATCTACTGCAAGTTGGCTGCGTCGGTTTGCTCAAAGCGACCAAGGCGTATGACCCCAATCGTGAGCAGAAAGCAAGTTTCAAGACATTCGCGATGTTCTATATCAAGGGTGAAATTCGCCACTACCTGCGCGATCATTCGTCGCTGGTCCAAGTTCCGCGAAGATTGAACGAGATAAGTACTAAGATAAGCCAGGCTGAGGAGACTCTGACACAAGAGTTGGAGCACTCGCCGACGCCAGAGGAAATTTCCCAACGAACAGGATTTTCAGCAGCGGAAGTACGCGAGGCACTTTCCTCCTGGGAAAATTGCATGCGTTACGAATCGCTTGATGCAACAGAGCCGGCGGAAGGTCGAGAAGAGACCCGTGCGTTATGCGATACGGTTGCAGATCGCAAGCAGTTAGACGAATTGAGCTTTTCAGAAGAACGGGAAGTCCTGGCCCAAGCGTTGCACAACCTCGGGGAAAAGACTCGACAGATTATTGAGTTTGTCTATTTCTATGATCTGACACAGAAAGAAACCGCGCAATTGCTAGGTCTTTCAGAAATGGGCGTTTCGCGTACTCTTAAGACAGCCATGAAAAGCTTGAAAGAGATACTGTTCACAGAAATCTTTTAGGAGGAAGACATGGATACTGGCATGCGGATCTCGTTGGACGAGATCCTTGATCTGGCGCTTGAATACAAAGCTTCGGATATCCACTTCAAAGCGAATATGCCACCTGTCTTTCGAATCGATGGTCTGATACGGTCTGTGCCGCATTTGCCGATATTTGACGTTGAGACATTGCGGACGATGCTCATGGGTATTTTGACACCACGGCAACAACAGCTGTTCGAAGAAAACTTGGAGCTGGATGCAGCGTTGATGTTCTCTGACAAAGCCAGAGTTCGGATCAACTTATACCTGGATACAGAATCTATCGGTTGCGCAATGCGCATCGTTCCCATTGACATGCCCTCCGTATCCGAGTTAGGTCTTCCTCCGGTTATCGAGGACCTAACCACTAATCGCGCCGGCTTGATCCTGGTAACAGGTGTTACCGGCTCGGGCAAATCGACAACTCTGGCAGCGATGGTCAACGCAATCAACATGCGCGATCCGCTGCACATTTACACGATGGAAGACCCTGTTGAATTCGTCCACGCGCCAAAACGATGCATCATCACACAGCGAGAAGTTGGATTTACTACAAAGAGCTTTAGCAATGCTCTGCGCGGTGCACTGCGTGCAGATCCGAACATTTTGCTAATCGGTGAAATGCGCGATGCTGAAACGATCTCGATGGCATTGCGGGCCGCCGAAACCGGACACCTGGTGTTGTCCACACTGCATACCATGTCAGCACCAAAAACCATTCAACGTATTCTTGGCGCGTTCAAACCAGACGTCCAAGATGCCATTCGCATTCAGCTGGCCAACACACTGCGAGCCGTTATCGCGCAACAGTTGATACCACTTTTGAGCGGTGGTCGATTGGCCGTCAACGAGATCCTGATCAACACTCCTACAGTACAAGAGGCCATCTTGCGCGGAGACATTGATTCATTGCTAGAGTTAATTAAGAACGGTGCTTATGACGGAATGCAAACCATGGACGGCGCCATCTACAACACGTATCGAGAAGGTCTAATCGACGCGGATACTGCGCGTGCGTATGCGCAATATCCTGGAGAAATGGAGCGCGTCCTGCGCGGTGCTGTTTCTCGCTGATTGGGTGCTTCGTCGGACGTAGGGGCGGCAGTATGCCTGCGCACCCAACACTCAACTAGCTGTTGATGCCTGCTTACCGGCAGACCAGATCAAATGTGTTGTGAACCAATCAACGGCTAGTTGTGCCACCACATCCAGTGCGCCAGCTTCCTCAAACAAGTGACCGGCGTCCGGAATAATTTCTAACTTCTTTATGCTGCGCATCGCAGAAAGCGCACTGCGATTCATTTCAATAACCCGCGGATCATTTCCTCCGGCAATTAGCAAAGTCGGCGCCATCACATGAAGCAGTGCATCAGCAGCCAAGTCTGGTCTGCCACCACGACTGACAACAGCGCCTACTGCCCGCGGCAATTCTACAGCGGCAGCCAAAGCAGCGGCCGCGCCTGTACTGGCGCCAAAATAACCTATGCGCATCAACTTTGTTTGTTCTTGTTGAATAACCCATGCAGTGGCCGCCAGAAGTCTATCGGACAGCAGTGAAATGTCAAATCGCAGGTGGGATGTGAGCCTGTCTATGAGTTCCTCTTGCTTAGTCAATAGATCGAAAAGGAGAGTGGCGAAGCCAGCTCTATTCAGCAACTCTGCCACATGCACATTCCTCGGACTGAAGCGACCGCTTCCGCTGCCATGAGCAAAGATGACGATCGATGTTGCATTGGCAGGTACACTCAAAGTGCCTGCCAGAGTGGCTCGACCGGCTCGGAACTGAACCTGGCTGACAATACCTTCTTTTTCCATGATGCTGCTTTCCTTTCCCTCTGAAGAATAGACGACAACTTTCCAATGTTGCTCCACAGGTGCTTGTTGCAAAGCGCCCACTGCTGAAGTTCCATAGAGGGGCGGCTTGCGAGCCGCCGGCAAAGCAGATCAAATAGATCAGCATGAGCTAGCTTAAATCTGCTCGGGCTGCCGGTTGTCAGTATTTAGCCCTTGTGAGACTCTGATAAGATTGCGAGCGATTCTGGCAGCCGAGAGGCTTTCAGGACTTACTAGACAGATATAATTTTGTTCAAAGACGCCAGCAGTCTGGAGATGTCGCAATGACACGTGCTTTAGATGAATCACCAGTTTCGCTCGACAAGTTGGATGACCACTTAAGAGCTCTGCTTAGACTGAAAATTAGAGAATTCGTACATCTGAGTCCTTGGTTCAAGGATGTAGCTACAGTCGACCCGATATGCTTCACCAATTACCGCCTGGCTCAACCGGACGTTCCTGAAATGGTGATGCGTCACAGTCAGGATGCCGCCTGCCCGAATCGTAAACAAGATGCGCAAACCAGACGCCGTCATGTTCGCGTGGCAATACACGCGACAAATTAGACCTGGTTACGCCTTACTAACTAATTCTCAAAAGAAAGACCAGGCTTGCACCTGGTCCATCCGGCTTGCTGTTTGGTCGGGACGAGAGGATTCGAACCTCCGGCCTCACCCACCCCAAGGGTGCGCGCTACCCCTGCGCCACGTCCCGCTATTTGATGCAGCAACAACTATTTTGCTAACTAGCCTATTATAAAAGGAACGTACGAGGTTTGGAGCTTTGTTATGATAACTTCGACGAAGCTCACGCCCGTATACACGGGCTTCATAAGGCTCGAAATCTCTGAAGGCACCTCTAGTTAATCTTTCCGAACTGTTCCCATTTCCGCTTGATGACTTCCAGGTGGAAGCCATCGGTCATCTGGATGAAGGCAATAGTGTCGTGGTCTGCGCCCCGACTGGTTCGGGCAAAACCGTCATTGCTGAGTACGCAGTTGAGCTGGCCATTAGACGCGGCCAACGCTGCTTCTACACAACGCCACTGAAAGCTCTTTCCAACCAAAAACTGCACGATCTGCAGAAAAAATATGGTGCAGATGCAGCCGGGCTGTTAACCGGCGACATTTCCATCAATCGCGACGCGCCAATTGTGGTTATGACCACAGAAGTGTTTCGCAACATGCTCTACGGCACCAGCTTTGGCGACAAGAATAGAAACCTGCACAAAGTGGCCTTCGTGATTCTCGACGAGTGCCATTACATGAACGACACAGAGCGCGGCACCGTCTGGGAAGAGTCAATCATCTATTCCCCGCCGGAAATTCAATTGGTCGCTCTATCGGCTACAGTCGCCAATGCCAGCGATCTAACAGAGTGGATAGACCAGACCCACGGACCGACGAATCTTGTCCATTCTGGCTTTCGTCCAGTACCGCTGCGCTTTTATTATTTCGGTCACGAAAAGCTATTTCCGCTACTCAATCAAGGGCCGATGCCGGGATTGAATCCGCAACTCAAGAATATTTTCGGCGGCAAACAAAAGTTTGGCAAGAAAGGCGGTAATCGTGGTGCGCGGATGCAAGACATTCCAGATCCACGGCATGTTGTAGCTGAACTACAAAAACGCGATATGCTCCCTGCTATCTACTTCCTTTTCTCTCGCCGAGGCTGCGAAGAAGCCATGCGCAAGGCGCGCGGCGCCAATTTGATTACTGATGCAGAACGCGCAGAACTGAAAATTGCAGTTAAAGAACTGGTCACCGGAAATCCCAATCTGGAAAGTCATCCACACCTACCCTACTTGTTCGAAGGGCTGAGCGTACACCATGCCGGGATGCTACCGAGCTGGAAGGGCGTTGTCGAAAAGCTGTTTCAGCGCGGACTGATCAAGGTTGTATTCGCCACGGAAACTCTTGCGGCCGGGATCAATATGCCTGCGCGTACAACAATCATCAGCGCCATTTCGAAAAGATCAGACGATGGACACCGCCCTTTGACTGCCAGTGAATTCCTGCAGATGTCCGGACGGGCCGGTCGGCGCGGCATGGATGAGGTTGGTCACGTTGTCGTCCTACACCATCCATTTGAAGCAGTGGAGAATGCCGGCAAGGTAGCAGTTGCCCCGCCGGATCCACTCACGAGCCGCTTCACTCCTTCCTACGGCATGGTTCTTAACCTGCTGCAAAGACACACTCTGGAAGAGGCAAAGGATCTCATCGAACGAAGCTTCGGACAGTTCACGATCAATAAAGAACTAGAGCCCTGGTTTGTGCAAAAAATGGAGTGGGAGCTTGAACTCGAGCGTTTAAAGAAACCGATGTGTCCAGGCGAACTTGGTGATTTGCCGCTCTATCGCAAGCGCTTAGAGTCACATCGAATCAAAGAAAAGCAATACAAGCAGATGGAGCGCGGTCTCAAACAGGACAAAACCGCTGTTGCCGACGGTGGTGCCGAAGAGGCCTTCAGCGCGATGCGCGGAGAGATAAAAAAACATCTCAGCGATGCCTATGCCATGCCCTGTCACAATTGTCCTGTGCAAAAGCCCTGCGGCGGTCAGGACGAACGAATCCGTTCGCTCCAAGCGAAACTCAAAGATCTGAACAGACGAATCCAGCGAGGACTCGGGCGAAATTGGATTTTGTTTGAATCGCTGGCGAATGTCCTGCGACTGCAAGGCTATCTCAACGGCGATGTGCCAACCAAGCTGGGTGAGATGGCAGCGGCCATTCGCGGCACCAATGAACTGTTCTTATGCGAAGTTGGGCTCAGCAAAGAGGTGTACAAAGACCTCACGCCTTCCGAATTCGCGGCCGTGTTAACAGCCATCATTAGCGACGAATCTCGCTTAGAAACTACAGCGAAGATTAAAGTAAACCCTGCCGTAGACATGGCTTTGGCGCGCATTCAGAAAATCGCCAAGCGCGTTTTCAGATTGCAGCGCGAGTTCGATATCGACATCCCCGTTGCTTACAGTCCGGTGCTATCCGGATTGACACAGATGTGGGCAAATGGCGCTACCTGGGATGAAATGCGGGAAGCGACGGATTACGACGAAGGCGACGTTGTTCGTTGCTTACGACGAACAGTGGATATCTGCCGCCAGTTTTTGCGGGCACCCAACGCTCCGCAAGACCTGATTGAACTATGCACCAATACCGAGCTACTCCTTGCCCGGGATGAAGTTCAAGAAGCTTTTTAATTGGTTTAAAATTCGCCAAGTGAACTTCCCCGGTTGAGCCTGCTGCAAATCCGGGTATAACATGAACACGGCATCCCATTGGTGAAATCGACATGTAGGAGGGCTCCTTTGTCGCCCAACCTTCGCTATTACCGTTTAGTTCGTCCATTTGATAGGAGATCCTCGGTTGGTACCAGCCTGATGGAACTGCCATTCGGCATCGCGGTGTTCGTATTTTTCATGGTTTTGCCACTGTTGGACCTGGCCGTGATTGCTGGACGCACAGCCTACGTCCACTCCGCCGCACAGAATGCAGTCCGCAGCGCAATTGCCGCCACATCGTTCAAGGCAAACGGTGCCAATGGTGAGTTATCGGCAGTCAACATCGCAAAACGAGACGCAATTAATACCAGGAAGAATGGCCTCGGTGGAGTGCACTTCGAGGATGCGGACATCGACGTATTAATAATCGGCACGCCCGTAGACCTGGCGAGCCCACCAGTTAGAACTGCAGCCCCACTGACCAAAGTGGATCAAAAAGCTTATATCTATCAGCTTGAGGTAACAGTTAGAGGGCAAGTCGATCCATTGATCAATGTGAATACAAATTTCTTCGGCGATGTGCCGGGGCTAACCGGGCCGATGCCCATTCAGGCTACCTACAAGCAATTCTGTGAACATCCAGCCGGACTATCCAAATGAAGCTTTGAGGAAGAGCCATGCCCGCCCCTGCACGATCACTGAGCCGAAAAAGCCAAGGAATCACCAGTTTAGTCGTGGCTATTGTCGCACTGACGATCCTGCTACCAATCGGGTTGTTGGCGTTTGAGATTGCTCGAGTCAATCTTGCTCAGAAACAGCTGCGCGCAGCCACAGACTCAGCCGCCCTGGCCGCAGCCAGTATCCTTGCCAACAGCTCAGGCACTGATACAGAAGTGCTGACAGCGGCCAAAAGCATGGCACTCGAGTTTTTCAAGCGCAACCAGGTGACCGGAGTTGAGCTCGCCCACACTACTTTATCCACAACCACAAACACCGATAGCCCAGTGAAGGGCCATGCAACGCTCGATGTCACTTTGGACAAAGCCAAGAACCGCATCAGGGTTATGGCTGCCTTTGGCTCACAGCCGGCCTTTGCTGATTTTTTATCGCTGGGCACAGTTCCGATCCGCAGCCATTCACTGGCAGGCTACACCGGACTAGAAGGTGACATTGTAATGGTCGTAGACATTTCAGATTCGATGCTCAATGCCACAAAATCTGTGATCGGCAAACGTACGTACGATGCAACAACCAACAAAGTCAGCTACAAAGTCGTCCGAGCGAGCAAAGCGCCTGCACACATCGGGCGCCTGGGAAGTAAGTCCGCCATGCCTAATCCGCTTACGGTAAACCTCGACACTCCTTTGCTCAGCTCGGTGAAAGATTCTACGCCGGAGCTCAAACTAGCCGCGCTTATGGAAGCAAAACGCGGAAATCTAGAGAGTCAGGAGATTTTTGAGTCAAGCAAGACCAACACCGGACCGCTGAACGGTGTGATCACGCCGCAAAGCGGATATAAAGCCGAATTTCAAGAAGTCGCGCTTCGAAGCTCTGAACCGCTGGCGTCAGAAAAAGTGGCGATAAGCGAATTCGTCAACGAACTTCAAGGCAGCGACAATGCACATCTAGGACTTGTAACTTTCGGCAAACGAAACTCCGAAGGAGCCGACGCGATGGACAGCTACTCAACCTATGCCGGTCATATTTATCCACACATCAATCTGAGCAAAACGGACCACAACAAGGACAAAGTCGTTTCTGCCATTTATCCATCGTTGACCTTTTATGGAACAGACACAAAAGGTGGAATGGTCGAGGCCATAAATATGCTTACTGGTCCCCAACACCGCGACGACGTAGCTCAGACAATCATCCTGTTGACTGATGGATGTCCGACAACCGGCAGTCCCAAGCCATCAGCAAAACTTGCAGGCGAAAAGGGAATCCGATTGTTTGCAATAGGTTTCTTCCAGACCGCAAACGCAAATGCCAAGGGAAAGAAACCTCTTCAAGCGATGGTGGCAGCATGCGGCAATGGCAGCAAGATGTATCTTGCGCCAGATCTACCCACTCTGCGAGATGTGTTAAAGCAAATCTCTCACGGCACACTGGCACTAATCAATGACAATTAATCGACATTATATCACCAGAAGAGCCAGCGGCTTGGGCGTAATTGAGCTGGCAGCAATGGGCTTCATCACGGTTCTGGCAGCTCTGATAAGCGTTAACGTTGGCGTCCTTTGCTTCGCCGCCTGGTCCAACGACAGCGCCTGTCGCGAGGCCACCAGAGCCGCCGCACAACGACCAACGGCTAACGATGCCAAAGTTGCAGCTGCAGTCGTAGCGCAACAGTTCACTTCGAGTCCGGGCAGCGTTGTGACATCCCCCAAAGTTTTGCTCGACGGTAACAAATTCGAATACCAGATATTTCCAGATGCCGATGGTAAACCGCAAATGGACCAAGGCCCATTTGTCAGAGTAACTACACAGTCAATTGCGCGATTACCCGTTGCAATAATCTTCAATGGAGCCAAATTAACAGACACCATTGCTTTCACTCAAAGTTATACATTTCCAATTCTTACGCCTGACACTGCCGACGCGGACGATGGATTGGACGACGCGTTGGTGACAGACGATGAGGATGCGGCGGAAGAAGAAGCAAAGAAAGCAGATGTCGAAGGCGCTGATGAAACTATTCCTGTATACGTTCCCACCCCCGAACCAGCTCCGGCTCCAGCTCCAGCTCCCTAAAGGGCGGCTCACATTTTCTGAATGCCGGTCGGAACAGGAGCAGGTGCATGCGAAGCATGCCCTGATACGTTCAGACGCTGCATGCATGGCATGCACGAGCCAATGGTCTGTCGGCGCACGCCATCGACCTGTGGCAACCTCTACAGTAAGCACCACAATATGGCACCACAGTTGAGTTGTGAGATCGCTCAGCTCATCCATTGCTGTAATGCGACTGCAGGAAACCCCTGCAAAATAGCGGGAGACCTTCACTTTGGAGTATGTTTTCCTACAAACTTCTTCAAGAAGTCGGCAATTCTGCAGCGCCACCATAGAACTCCCTGCTTAAATGAAAACAGTGAAAGCACCCGCCGACAAAGCTGGTGTGCGTTCCCATGCCACCAACTTTAGGGGAATCATGAATGAAACGAATCGCTCTCGCACTCCAGCTTTTCGCGCTGACATCGCTTTTCGCATTTACTACTAATACCTGTATTGCATATCCCCATAAGCTCGACATTCACTTCGGCGGTCGCTTCATTAGACAGGCGGCACCTACAACCGCGCTTGGCTCTCGCGAATATCGCGCACTCAGCGCGCGCGCGACAACGGCACCGACAGGCGCCAACCTCCAACATTACATCAGCGACATATCGCATGACGGCATCTACACGTGGGAGGCCGACAAACTCCCGATCAAGGTATTTGTCAGTGATGGTGCCGGAGTACCAGGATATCGTCCGCAATTTGGCGGCTATATTCGACAGTCTTTCGACGAATGGTGCCAGGCATCGGGCAATAAACTATCGTGGGTAGAGGTACAGGACGCTAACACAGCTGACGTTACCGTCAACTGGACCGATAAAGTATTTGAACGCCCAGAAGGCACCGAGGCCGGCAAGACAGCGGCCTTGACCCGGCTGAACACAGTCACCGGCAGAGGCATCATATACGGTGCCCGGATGCAGATGTTGACGCGCTTGCCCGGCCGTGAATTCGGCGACGCGGAAGTGGCTAAAACTTGCTTACACGAAGCAGGTCACGCTTTTGGCCTGCAAGGACACTCAACGGTGCGTACCGACATAATGTATTACGCAGTCTCGCCCAGCCAAATATTCGAACTTAGCGCTCGCGACCGCGCCACCATTGCTCTGCTATACGCCGGATTTCCCACTCGTGACGGACTGGCCATAGGACCGAAGAACTAAAACTGAGAGGTAAGCAAGGGGCTTGCCCCCTACAATTCGGCAGCAAACGGCGCATAGCGCCATCCCCTGCACACGCCAGAATTATTAGTTCGACCAGCCCTTCCATTGCCTGTCTTGCTTAACGCGATCGAGGAAGTTGTCGTATTTAGCCTGTGCTTGCTGAACCGTTTCATGCTCTTTGCCAAGCCCGGCACTTAAACTATTAAGGGCCTGTTTGTAGTAGTTTTTGGCCATACCAAAATCATCTATACGGTTGTGCAACTCAGCCAATGAATAGAGCGAATGAGCAATAGAAATATCATTCCAGCCGATGTGACGAAATGCTGTAGTGATCGCTTTCTCGTAGAGCTCCTTGGCCTCATTATCTTTGTTCTGACTTTCCAGAATCTGTGCCAGTAAGCGCATCCCTTCGCACTTCCGCGGGTCGCTGTTGGGTACACCTTCGGCCTTTTCCATAGCAGAGCGCAAGAAACTTTCCGCTTCGCGCAGGTTCTTCTGAGCAATAGCATTCTTGCTGTTCACGATAAATTTATCGAACATGAATCCAGAGTAACTATCGAGTACCGTGTCCTCTGGTTTCACGCCGCGTAATTCTTCCGGCTGAGCATTATACTCATCGGTCAATTTATCGAGAACAGTCTTTTCATTGGCACCTATTTGAGAGATTGCATGTTCCTGCCTCAGGGCATCAAGCCGATCCCGAAAATAGGCCACATCAGGATGCTCAGCACCCAAGGAATCTTCACCGATGACAACGGCCTGACGCCGTAGTTTTTCTGCCGGCTCAAAACTCTCTCGCATCTGATGACATTGCGCCAGCGCATCCAAACAGAAGGCGGCAGCCAAAGTTTTGTGGCTGCCACTACTTTCAAGCAGGCTCAAGGCCGTATTCAACGTTTCTTCGGCCTCTGCCGAACGTCCCTGTTCAATACGGATTGTCGCAAGTTGAGTCAAGAGTCTGGCCCGCGCAGGCGGTTCGATGACGATTGCTTCCGAAAGATCAACTAGGACCTTGAGTATACTTTCTGCAGTCGCCGTATCCTTCCTTCGCAGACTGTCTTCGACAGTCGAAATATGGCGCTTCCAGGGGAAGGCAACATCTAAAGGAGTGGTCTGATTAGCAACAGCAGCTACCGCTGGCACCCCGGAGGCAGCAACAGCTGAAGCGCCGGCTGGAGCGGAGCCCCCGGCCATGTTGCTTGCTTGCGCGGCAAAGACACCGGACTTTAGGGCCTCGTTCTCGGCTCGCAACACTTTAAGCTGAAGGTTTAACTTTTGCCCCTCCGCCCGCAGCCGATTAAGCTCTGAGTCAGACATCGCCGACGTAATTAAGTCATCCACAGCCGAGGGCGGCGCGGAATGAGAGGAAGGTACGGCCGACGTCGCCGGGGACGCAACAGCCTCAGGAGGTCTTCCAGCGGCGATCGTTTTTGCCGGGATTTTCTCACCCAGCAACCGATCAACTAGTTCTTCAAGGGACGTAGCCATGTCCTGTTAGCGCTCTTTCAAAATCGTTAACCCGAAACACCTTGCTTCACTATAGTTCGTTTAGCGTTCAGCGCCAAGCGGTAGATAAATGGGAGCACTCTTGAACGCTAAGGAGACTGTCCCGTGCAATCGGAATTAGCAGCACCAAGCATGGTGCAGGATTTTGTACTTGCAGATTGGCTGAAACGTGCAGCCGACTTAAAAGCAAGCGACGCCCACTTTCACAGCGGCTACCCACCCCTATTTCGCATAAACGGCGCAATGACGCGCATGGGCGAAGCCGAGCTCACACAAAACCAAATTGCCGGACAGATTCTGCCGGTTCTTACACACGAAGAACTGACTCAATTCAAGCAAGACAAAGACGCCGAGTTTACTTACGTTATCGAGGGAACGGGACGGTTCCGTGGAAGCATTTTTTTGAGCCAGGTTGGGCTGAAGGCCAGCTTCCGAATCATTGCGGAAAAACCCTCAACACTTGCGCAGCTGGGTCTACCCTCGACTCTGGAGCGCTTTGCCGAATTCCACCACGGGTTAATTCTGATAACTGGACCTGCCGGCTCAGGAAAAAGTACAACGCTTGCGGCGTTAGTCAACATGATCAACGAACATCACCACGGGCATCATATTCTCACGCTGGAAGATCCCATTGAAATCAGGCACCAGAACAAGAAATGCCTGATAAATCAACGTCAAGTACCACTTCATACGCAAAGTTACGCTCGTGCAATGCGCGCCGCCTTGCGCGAGGATCCAGACATAATTGTGATCGGAGAAATGCGCGACGCTGAGACTATCGGTCTTGGTCTTACCGCTTCCGAAACAGGGCACCTTGTTATGGCGTCCATGCACACAACCGACGCAGTAAAATCCATCAGCCGAATCGTCGATGCCTTTCCACCGGATAAGCAATCGCAAATTCGCACCATGCTATCTGAGTCTCTACAGGCGGTTTTCAGCCAGTTGCTTTTGCCAACTATCGATGGATCAGAGCGGGCGTTGGCCTATGAGCTACTCTTTTTGAATTCAGCAATTGGGACGATGATTCGCGACAAGAAAACTTTCCAGATTCCTTCTGTAATGCAGATGAACCGCGCATCCGGCATGATGACGATGGGTCAAAGTATTGGCGACCTGGTGCGTTCAGGAAGAGTGTCTGCCGATATCGCTAAAAAATACGTAGACGAAAATATGCTCTAACGGGAACTATTGCGGACAATCCCGCGGCGGAGGAACTATGGCTAAGCTCGATCAGCTATTTGTGCGACTTAAGGAAACGGGCGGTTCCGACTTGCACATGGTCGTTGGTGAAATGCCGAAGATGCGAATCCACGGCACGATCGGAGATATAGATGGTTTCGAACCTTTCACCGAAGCTTCAATACACGACTGGCTGTGCGAGATTTTGAAGCCCGATCAGCTAGAGTCCTACACCCGTGATCGAGATCTAGACTTTGCCTATTCGCTAGAAGGGGTCGCTCGCTTCCGCTGCAATTTTTTCCATCAAAGTGGTGGACCGGCAGCCGTTTTCCGAATTATTCCTGAGCGAATCAAAGCGCTTTCGGAATTGAATCTACCTCCCGTCCTAGGCACCTTGGCCGACTACGAAAGAGGATTGATCCTTGTAACCGGACCTACCGGCAGTGGCAAGTCGACAACGCTTGCTGCGATCATCAACGAGCTAAACATTCGTTTCGCCAAACACATAGTCACCATTGAAGACCCGGTGGAGTTCGTCCATAAACCGAATAAGGCAATCATAACCCACCGTGAAGTTGGGCAACACTGCACCAGTTTCGATACGGGACTGAGAGCGGCTGTACGACAAGATCCAGATGTGATTCTGGTCGGAGAAATGCGTGACTTAGAAACTATCAGATTGGCATTAACCGCTGCTGAAATGGGTTTTCTAGTTCTGGGAACGTTGCACACAAACTCTGCAGCTAAAACCATCGACCGGATTGTTGACGTTTTTCCAGCATCGCAGCAAACCGCAGTTCGAGGGATGCTCGCTGGGTCGCTCGTCGCGATCGTCTCACAATTGTTGGTGAAATCCGCAGACGGAAAGGGACGCGCTTGCGCAAACGAAATCCTGATATCCAGTCCCGCATTGGCCAACTCTGTGCGCGAAGGCAATATGAATATGATCAAGTCGATCATCCAGGGCGGCGGCTCCAAAGGAATGCAATTAATGGATGACGCACTGGAAAAGCTTTGCATAGCCGGCAAAGCGGACCCCCAAGACGTGTACATGAAAGCCACAGAGAAAGCACGTTTTCAGAGGTTCCTGACGCCCACTGCTGCTGCACCCGCTGTTTGACGCGTAGGCGCGTGCGCCAGCACCGCCCGTTGATGACGAAACCTGCAAGGTGGCGAAGCGAAAAGCAGGGCAGTGCCGCCCTGCTAGCTCTTGTGTCCGGCTAAGGCGATGATACTACTGACCACTTCATCAATAGTCAATTGATCTGTGTTTATTTCCACTGCGTCGTCAGCCTTTCGCAAAGGCGATACAGCACGGGTATAGTCCATCTGGTCGCGAGCATCGATTTCCTTGTAGAGGATCTCGAAATCGGCAATCTGACCCATCAGCTTCAATTCTTTCAAGCGCCTGTCAGCGCGAACCTGAGTGCTGGCCGTCAGATAGACTTTCACATCGGCATCGGGAAGCACGACCGTGCCGATATCTCTGCCATCCATCACTACGCCACCATCTGCGGCCATAGATTGCTGTTTCTCAACGAGCAAACTGCGAACACCAGCTATTGCTGCTATCTGGCTAACGAACTTACTAATAATTCTTGAGCGCACTATCATGGACACGTCGGAGCCATTCACAAAGACGCGTACTCTGCCCTGGGAGGACTCGTCGGGCGGCTTCAATTCAACCAGCGCTCTTTCAAGCAGGGAAATAATTGTCTCAGAATCCTGCAGATCAACTTTTTTTTCTAACGCCACCCAGGTAGCTGCGCGATACATCGCTCCCGTGTCGATATAGAGATAACCGAGCAAACTGGCTACGCGCTGCGCCACCGTGGATTTGCCCGCGCCAGCTGGCCCATCAATAGCGATGGTGAGAGTCTTGGTTTTGTCTCTCGGTGACCCAAGATCCATTTTGCTTCCGGAGATTAGCATGGGATATTTTACGCTTCGGTCGTTTAGGGTTAAGGTCGTTGGAAGACCTCTTGTGAATTGTAAGCGAATTGGGCTGGTTTACGGCCGCTATCATCGCGATTGTTGCTAGGAGAAGGCCAATCAAAGCAATCCAGATTATCGCCCGCTTTGAAATTAAGGCTGCCGGAAAAAACTGCTTAATCGATGGCCTATCGGCCAACGCTCGCTGCTCTCGCATTTTTGTCAGGCTCTGGCGATGGGTAGCAGTATCATCGAGATCGCCATAAAGTCTACCAGAGGGCTCTTTTGCCCCATCTATTAATGAGTTACTCAGCAGTGGCTGGACAACCGTTTTCCACGGCTGTCGCTGGCCGGCGGCCGACCCGGTTGCTGAGGACAGCGGCTGAAGCGATTTAATGGCAGAGCCCTCTGGAATGCTCTGCTCGACCAGCTGCCGGTTGCCAGCGATAATCGGTATGTGCCCGCTGATCGGATCAGGCGGCATCGTCCCTTTGTTCCCAAAGACCTTGTCTAGCAGAGCCTTTTCGTCGAAGACTTGTTCTGCCACGTGAGGCAACTGAGGCCAAATCTCAGCTAGCCGTTGGATCGAGATGTAGAGTTCCTGATCCAAGTCTTGCGGACGCTTTCCGGCAGTATCCAGATAAGCAAAGTTGCCATCGGCAGCAAGAAGTAAACGTCTAACCGCAAGATACCCCGTTTCACTGCCGTCCGAGACGACGGCACCGACAATAAAGGCACTATCTGCAATCACCAGGCGGCCGCTTACATTGGAACCTGGAGAAGAAATTCGCAGAATTCCGAAGGCCTGGTTTTCCACGCCCATGAGTTCGCGAAGCACGTCTGCCATGCCCCACGAATGAGATAATGCTCCTTCGAAAACTACGTCCACAACTCTGCTCGATTTTCTCAAATCCTTGAATATCCTTATTGTCCGATGTTCGATGCCTCACGGCAAGCATTGGATGAGCCTCGGCTCACATAATGTCGCCGCATTCAGGTGGATCTGGTTTAATTGGCGAGCACTTTGTGAGGGCTAAAACAATGACGGAGCATCCAGATCGGGTTGTCCTACATGAAACTGTGACCGAGGAAGTACAGGCATCAGGGGCGGATCTTTACCTGACAATAAAAGGAAATTCCTTCTTCACCGGACAGGCTGCGATCAAAAAAGCGAAGGAAGTGCAGCAATTGGTTGCTGGTTTGATTGGCGCTGGAGTGATCGAGGAGGACATTTCGGTGCAAAGTGTTTCGCTCTCCAGCGAAAAAGGCATGGTCACTAAATCGTCATCAGCAAAGTACAAACTTCGGGTTCGTTGTCACAATCTGGACAAACTACCAGACGTTCTTGGAGCAGTCACAGCCTCGAACAACATAATCATGGACAACATAGACTGGCGCTATGACGGACTGGAAGCAAAAGAAAATGAATGGATGATGGAAGCCATTGGCAAATCGAGTCGACGAGCCGAAAAAATCGCATCAGGACTTGCTTTAAAAATAGTTGGTGTCCATGAGTTTCGGATGAGGAAGATTGGTGAGGCATCACCAGAGCAATTCGGCAGCGACGCAGATCGAGAATGGTCTCCCCGGATGAAGATGATGAGGACTGTGGATTTAGGGACCCCATTGATTCAATCAACAGAGCGTGGCGTGGCCACGACAATCGAATATCGCGTGCAGAAAGAATAGCTGCACACGATACTCATTGATATTCTTCAGGTGAAGCTTCGGCAGGAGACTGTAAAATAGAT